>OEIU01000941.1_pt1 | contig 22005 bp, 18 predicted proteins | sample 1539221 | NCBI WGS metagenome assembly OEIU01 (sample SAMN03792071, study PRJEB22550) | activated sludge metagenome | feature: wastewater treatment plant; material: activated sludge; isolation source: Wastewater treatment plant of a petroleum refinery complex | place: Argentina: Zarate | collected...
GGAGGAGAAGTCAGAGCCGGCCATGTCTCACAACTCCCGTTCGAGCGCTTTGGGATTGGCGAGAAAGCGCTCGCGAATGTCCTGCGCTATGTCCCCGACGAAAACGTCCTCCAGTCCGCGCTTCAGCGCGTCGACCGCGGATCTGGCAAGCTGCGCCGGCGCGACCTTGGGCGGCGGCAGCGGCTGGAACCATTCGGTCTCGAGCGGCCCGTGGAAGATGTTGATGAACTTGACGCCGCCCGGCCGCAGTTCCGCACGCAGCGAGTGCGAAGCCGAGAGACAGGCCGCTTCGGTCGCCGAATAGGCGCCGAAGTCCGGCCAGTTGGCGAGCGCGTGGACGAACAGGAAGTTGACGAAGGCGGTTGCGGAATTGACGCCGTCGGCGCCGCGGAAGCGCAGCGCGGGACCGAAGGCCTGCGCGAGACGCATCAGGCCGAAATAGCGGATATCCATCTCCTCGCGCGCGACGACGAGGCCCTTGCGCGCCATGATGCCGCCCGGCCGGACATGCTCCGCCGTATTGACGACGATATCCACGCGGCCGCCGATGTCGGCGGCGAGATCGCCGACCGATTCCGAATTGGTGAGATCAAGCGGCACGATCTCGACATTCGCAATCTTCCGCAAGGCGTCCTCGCCGGGGAACGGCTTCCACGGGTCGGCGACGCCGACGAAGACGATGGCGCAACCGGCGTCCGACAGCGCCTTCGCGCAGGCCTGACCGACGGCGGTACGCCCGTCCGTCACCAGCGCGCGGCGGAATTTCGGATCGCAGGTCATTTCCCGCAATTGCTTGTCGTCGGCCATGTCGGGCGTTTCCCTTGCCGGCAGCGCGAAAGCGACCGCCTGTCCGCTGCGATCGAGCTTGAGGCTCATCGCCACGCGATCGCCTTCGTTCAGATCGCCATGCACATGCGCGACGACCGAGGGGCCGCAATCGAGCCGCACTGTGCCGACGCGCCAGGGCATGCGCTCGCGATAATAGGCGTCGGTGGACGTGCGGATGGTGGTGACGGCGAGCAGAACGCCGCCGTCGGGGACATCGCAGAACGGCGGCGTCGGCGCGAAACAGCCGGGGCAGGCGTCGCGCGGCGGATAGATGGTTTTCGCGCAATCCGGGCAGACCTGCAGCATGAAGCGGCCTTGCGCGGCGGCGGCGGCGAGGCCGAGCGCGGTGCGGCTGCGCGCGCCGGGCGGGCTCAGCGGCAGGCGCGTGCGCTTCAGCGGGTCCTTGCGTTTCGGTCTGACGAGCGGCTCGGTCATCAGGCCCTCGCGAGCAAAGCGGCGGCGCTGGCGAGGCCGCGGTCGTAATTGATCATGCCGAAGCCGGAGACGAGCGCAACCTCGGCGTCCTTCACCTGGTTGGCGCCGGCAATGCCGCAGAGTTGGCGCATGGCTTCGACCAGGCCGAGATAGCCGCCAGCCGCGCCCGCCTGTCCGACCGACAATTGGCCGCCCGACGTATTGTGCGGGAAATCGCCGGCATAAGTGAGGTCGCGTCCGCGAATGAAAGCCGCCGCCTCGCCCTTCGCGCAAAAACCGAGGTCCTCGATCTGCATGAGCGAAATGACGGGATAATCGTCATAGGTTTGGAGAAGATCGACGTCGGCAGGTTTCACGTCCGCCAGACCGTAGAGGTCGTCGAGGTCGACCACCCAGCCGCCGCGATATTGAATGGGATCGTCCATGAAGGCGTTGTGGCGCTCGATGGTCGAGAGGATGCGCACGAAGGGCAGGTTCAGATCGCGCGCGTGTTCTTCCGTGCAGACGAGAAAGGCTTCCGCGCCGGCGCAGGGCATGACGCAATCGAAGAGATGAATGGGATCGGAAATCGGCCGCGCATTCATATATTCGTCGAGCGTCAGCTTCTTCTTCATCAGCGCGTGCGGAAAGGCCAGCGCGTTATCGCGCTGCGCGATGCAGATGCGTCCGAAATCCTCGCGCGTCGCGCCGAAACGGTTCATGTAGTCGCGCGTGATGAGCGCGAAGGAGGCGTTGGGGCCGCCAGAGCCGTAAGGATAGACCGCGTCCTGCGCGAAACGCGAGAAGGTCGAGAGCGTGCGGCGGAAGGAATCGACGTGATTGGCGTCGGCCGCGACGCAGGCGACCATGTCGGCGTCGCCCGCCTGCACGGCGCGCGCGGCGCGGCGAAGCCCGACGACGCCGCTCGCGCCGCCGAGCGGCACGTGATCGAGAAAGCGTGGGCTGAGGCCGAAATGCTGGGTGAGGCCGATCGCCGTGTCCGGCCCGACCGTGAAGGAGGAGACCGAGAAGCCGTCGATATCGGCGGGCTTCAGATGCGCCTGCTGGCTGAGCGCGCGCAAGGCGCGGCCGATCCACCAGTGCGCGCCGTGAATCGAGAAACGCTCGTAGGGGATGGTGACGGGCGCGGCCGCCACGACGCCCTTGTAGTTCTGGCGCGGCCGCGTCATGGGCTGCGCTTCTTCAGGGCGCGCGTGTCGTGGCAGCGGCCTGCGTCCATGCACTCCTGCGCGAGCTGCTTCAGCGCGCCGCGCTGGATCTTTTGCGTGCCGGTCAGCGGGATCGACGGCACGAAGGCCGTCCAGCCCGGCGCTTTGTAGTAGGCGAGGCGCGTGAGGCAGAATTCGGCGATCTCGCGCGCGAGCGCGGCTTCGTCGGCGACCTTTTCGTTTGGCGTGATCAGCGCCAGCACTTCGTCGCCGCGCATGGCGTCGGGCGTGGCGACGCAGGCGACCTGTTTGATGGCGGGATGGCGCTGCAGCACGCTTTCCACTTCCACCGCGCTGATGTTCTCGCCGGAGCGGCGGATGACATTCTTCCGGCGGTCGACGAAATGGAACGAGCCGTCGGCGGCGCGGCGCACGACGTCGCCGGTGTGGAACCAGCCGCCGTCCCAGGCTTCGGCGGTCGCGTCGGGGTCTTTCAGATATTCGCGGAAGAAGCCGAAGCGCGGATTTTTTCCCGCGCGCTGCACCAGAAGCTCGCCGGGCGTGTCGACCGGCGCGTCCGACCCATCCTCCAGCACCACGCGCGCCTCGACTTCAGGCGTCGCGCGACCAAAACAATTCGTGCCGATGTGGCGCGGCTCCTCATGCGCGGAGATGACCGCGCCGGAGCCGGTCTCCGTCATCGCCCAGGCCTCGATCAGCGGGAAGCCGAAGCGCTTCTCGAAGGGCGCGTGCAGCAGGCGGTCGACGCCGGCGCCGAAACCGAAGCGGATATTGTCCAGCTTGTCCGCCGGCGTTTCCGGCGCCGCCATCAGCATGGCCGGCATGACGCCGAGATAGTGCAGGATGGTGGAGCGGCTTTCGCGCACAGAATTCCACCAGCTCTTTGGGTGAAAGCGGTCGACGAAGGTGAGGCAGCCCGCGACGCTCAGCATGCCGGCGACCGAGCATGCCATCGCGTTCATGTGGAAGAGCGGCAGCGGCGTGATCATGCGCTCGCAATTCTGGCGGAGCGCGATCAGACCGCCGGTCTGCGCATACCAGTCGCCGCAGACGTGGAAATATTCGTTGGCGAGCACGCAGCCCTTCGGACGGCCTGTCGTGCCGGACGTATAGAGCAGGGCGCATTCGGTGTCGGATGTCGGGGCCGCGGACGTCATCTTCGCCGCGAGCGTCGCCGGCGCGCCGTCGACGTCGATCAGCGGAAGCGGGTGGCCCACGGCTGCGGCAGCGTCTTCCAGGTCCTTGCGGCGCGCGGGGATGACGACGGCGGCGCACATCTCCGAATGGCCGATCATGTATTCGATCTCGGCCGCGCGCAGATCCGGATTGATCGGCACGAGCGATACGCCGAGCCGGTTGAGCGCGAACCAGTGCCAGAAGAAGGCGGGCCGGTTCTCGACGAGAACGCCGACGCGCTGACCGGCGCCGAAGCCGGCCGCCTCATAGGCGCGCGCCAGCGCCAGCGTGCGGTCGAGCGCATCGGCATAGGATATGTCGCCCGGCTCTATGCCGTAGACGGCAGCGGTTTCCGGCAGCACGCAGAGAAAGGCGCCGTGCGGATTGCGCGCGGCGGCGGCGGCGAAGAGATCGAAGACGGAGCCCTTGTCCATCTGCTCACATGAATAGCTGGATATTGCCGAAGGCGGCGTCGCAATTCACGAGATCGACGCGCTTGAGCTTGATGCGCAGCTTGCCATCCTCGACGGCGAGATGATGTGTCGCCCAGGCGGCGAAGAGATTCTGCTCGTCGTTGCGCGTCTCGATGTAATGCATGGCTGTCCAGGTGACGTAGGAATTGTTCGCCTCGTCGCGGCTCTCGACATGCGGCATCTGGAGGACGTGATGGCAGCGGCTTTTCGGCTTCTGGCTGAAGGTGCGCTCGCCCTTGAGGCGCTCGACGCGCACACCGAGCAGCAACTTATCCTCGTAGAGCAGCGAGCAGACAAGCTTGGGGTCCGTCTGCCCCCATTCCAGCGGCATCCAGTAATAGCCGTCGCTGGCGAAGATCGTCAGCCAGTCCTCGAAGCGCTGCTGGTCGAGCATGCGCGCCTCGCGCAGCACGAAATCGACGAGTTCCTTGTCGGACGGGACCGCGCCCTCGATCTTCGGATCGTTCCTGTTCATGGCGCCCTCCTCACATGTCCAGCGTCATGAAATGCGCCCAGGCGCGATAGGTGTTGCGCATCACCCATTCGTTGGTGCCGGGGGTGACGACGTTCTTCTGCGTCAGCTCCGCGGGATCGTAGAGCCGGTGCATGTTCACCCATTCGTTGCCGTTGGCGTGCAGGCCCTCCTGCGCGCGCTCGTACATTTCGTAGTCGTCGTGGCCCACGACCGATGTCGGCGCGTTGATGAGGCGATTGTACATGAGCGTGCGCTCGAGCAGCAGGTCCGGCGCGCCGACGAGGCGGAAGGTCCAGGATTCGACCAGCGTCCGGTTGGCGGAGATCGGCTTGAACAGGCGCAGGAGCTGGATCGGCCCCTTGATCATGATGTTGGGGAAATAGACCGTGTTGTGGCGCGCCTCGCCCAGAATGGCCTTCGCGCGCTCCTCGCCGTAGGCGGCCTTCATCTGGTCCCAGTAGCCCGGTATCGCGGAATAGTCGGAATGGATGGAATGGTGCACGCCCGTGTGGCCGTGGCCGTTCTCCCACACCCGGATGCCCATCTTGTCGAAGTCTTCGTAAGGCGACATGAACGGCACGAAGATTTCGACCGCCATGGGCTTGGGCGTGCCTTCCGGCGCCTTCTGCCACATGGCCTTGGCGGTTCCGGCGGAGGATTCGTGCGCGACCATCGGGTGGCAGGTGTCCGTCTGGTTGTCGACAAGCATCTTCCAGTTGCAACTGTGCATGTAGCGCAGCACGCCGCCTGTGACTTCAAGCTTTCCGACCGGCGATCGGTCGATCATGTTGTCGAAGCTCGACAGGCTGTCGCCGAAGAATTCCTCGAAGCCCGGCCCTTCGTCGTTCAGCCGCGCGAAGACGAAGCCGCGATAATTGCGCACGTTCTTCAGGCGCGTCATGCCCTGCGCGGCGGGCGAGTCCCTGAAGCCGGTATTCTCGTAGCCCTGCGTCCAGGGCAGGCTCAGCAGGGAGCCGTCGGTGCGGAAGCGCCACGCGTGATAGGGGCATCGGAATACCTTGCCCGTATTGCCGCAGGTTTCTCCGGCGATCTTCACGCCCTTGTGCGGGCAGCGGTTGAGGAGAACCTTCACCTCGCCGTCGGTATGGCGCACCATGACGACGGGCTGCGAACCGATGGTCGTCGTATAGAAATCGCCCTGGTTCGCCACCTGGCTGTCGTGGCCGACATAGACCCAGGTGTTGGCGAAGAGATGCTCCATCTCGAGCTGGAACAATTCCTCGTCGATGAAGACGTCGCGATGGACTTCCGCCTCGCGCACGAGTTTGCGGACCTTGTCGGCGTCGCCGGCATAATGTGACATGCTCGACCTCCTCGCAGACGGAGGGCGCCGTCGCGCGTGGTTGAAATTAGTTTAATCGTCAAATGATCGCTGTCAACGCGCACAATAGACCTTCGCCCTCGGCGGCTGCGGAAAATCGCCTGATTTCTCGAAAACGGCGGAAACAATTGCCCCATCGGCCGTGGCGGACGGCGTTCGTCGCGGGTTGAAGGAAGGTTCATGATTGAAATATCTCCGCCGATAGCCGCACTTGTCCGCGCGTTCCTTTCGCGCGCGCCGGGCGGCAGGCCCGGCCGCTCGGGGGATTTCGCATGGCTTCGCTTCCGGACCTTCTTTTCCTTTTCGCGGCTTCCGGACGTGAATTTTGAGCCTGAAGCAAATGTCCCTGGACGTTCGGGAGGGCGCGGCGTCTCCGGGCGTTGCGCGGGACCAGGCCCTGTCGGGCCGCCGCTGAGCTCATATTGAACACAATGCAGCGAGATTGCGCGGCCCGGCGCCTGTGGATCGCGCCGCGTCGTGTTGACGCGGCGCGAACAATCGTTTTAGGCTTGATGTAATTTCTCCACGACCGTTCGGAGTTGCGCGTGACGAGTGCGCCTGCAGGACACGGACAGACCGCCGGCCGCCGGCGTTCGCGGTCTTGCCCGCGCCACGCCGGCCATTCCACACTGGACAGAAGACCGCCCGGCGGATCGCCCGCCGGGCGGCGCCGATGCGCGAAGGCCTGCTGAAAGCATTCGCGATGGAACGAAGGAGGGAACCGATGCACAGACTTGCCGCCGTCGCCGTCTCCGCGCTGCTGATCGCAGCGCCAGCGCAAGCCGAAATCAAGGTCGGTTTCGTCACCGCGCTCAGCGGGCCCGCGGCCGCGCTCGGCATCCCCTACGCCAACGGCATGAAGGCGGCGCAGAAATACAAGGCCAAGGTCGGCGGCGAGACCGTCACGATCATCCAGCTCGACGACGGCTCGGACCCGGCCGCCGCCACGCGCAATGCGCGCAAGCTGATCGAGGAGGACAAGGTCGACATGCTGATCGGCACGGCCACGGCGCCGGGCACGATCGCCATGACGACGGTCGCCAACGAGCTGGGCGTGCCGATGATCGCCGTTTCGCCGGTCAAGATCGAGGCGGAGGACCCGGCCAAGCAATGGACGATCGCCGTGCCGCAGCCGCCGATGCTGATGGCGAAGGTCGTCGCCGACCGGATGAAGCGCGACAAGGTGCACAATGTCGGCTACATCGGCTTTTCGGACGCCTGGGGCGATCTCGTCTATGCCGGCGGCAAGGCGGCGGAAGCGCGCGGCGACATCAAGATACTCACCAACGAGCGCTACGCGCGCACGGATACGTCGGTGACCGCGCAGATCCTGCGCGTGCTCGCGACCAAGCCGGACGGGGTGCTGATCGGGGGCTCCTCCACGCAGGCGGCGCTCCCGCTGATCGCGCTGGCGGAGCGCGGCTTCAAGGGCCACACCTACGGTCTGGCCTCGCTCATCAATCCGGATTTCGTGCGCGTCGGCGGCAAGGCCGCCGAAGGCGTGCAGGTCTCCGCCGGACCGGTGATCGTCTCCGAGCAATTGCCCGACGGGCATTTCTCCAAGAAGCTCTCGGCCGATTTCCGCGCCGCCTACAAGGAAGCCAACGGTTCGGAATCGCGCGACGGTTTCTCCGCCTATTCCTTCGACGCCTATCTGATCTTCGCGGGCGCGGCGGAACGCGCGCTCGGCAAGGCCAAGCCCGGCACGCCGGAATTCCGCAAGGCGCTGCGCGACGAGATGCTCAACACCAAGGAGCTCGCCGGCGTGCACGCCGTCTACAATTTCAAGCCGGGGCAGGGCTATGGCGTCGACGATCGCTCGCTGGTGATCGTGATGCTGAAGGACGGCAAATGGGTCTACACGCCCTGAGCGGCTGAAGGAGACGGCGAGAGACGGGATCGTCGCGCATGAACTTCGACATTGCGGCGATCCTGGCCGTCGACGGCGTCGCGAGCGGCGCGATCTACGCGCTGGTCGCGATCGGCACGGTGCTGCTGTTCTCGGTCACGCGCGTGATGTTCGTGCCGTTCGGCGATCTCGCCGCCTTCACCGCGCTGACGCTCGCCGCGCTCGACGACGGCAAGACGCCCGGCACGGTCAATCTCGTCGTCGCGCTGGCCGTCCTCGCCTTCGCCATGGAGGCTTACTCGCTCGTTCGCGCGGGCAGGGCGGCGGCGCTGCCGCGCGCGGCGCTGTTCTATCTGGCGGTCCCCATCGCCATCGCGCTTGCGGTCCGCTTCCTCGCGCCGTTGACGCCGCCGCTGCCCCTTCGCCTTCTCATGGCGCTGGCGCTGATCGTGCCGGTCGCGCCGCTGCTCGACCGCATCGTCTTCCGTCCCGTAGCGGATGCGCCGGTGCTGCTGCTGCTCATCATCGCGGTCGCGCTGCATTTCGCGCTGGTCGGGGTCGGCCTGCTGTTCTTCGGGCCGGAGGGCGTGCGCACGCAGCCGCTCACCTCCTGGTCGACGGAAATTTTCGGCGCCGTGGTGTCGGGGCAGACGATCTGCATCGTCGTCGCCGCGGTCGCGCTCAGCGCCCTGCTTTACGTCTGCTTCGAATACACGCTGATCGGCAAGGCGCTGCGGGCGACCTCGTCCAATCGCACCGGCGCGCGTCTCATGGGCATCCGTCCCGCCCGCGCGGGAACGATCGCCTATGTGCTGGGCTCCGTGCTCGCCGGCGTTTCGGGTCTGCTGATCGCGCCGGTCAATACGATCTTCTACGATTCCGGCTTTCTGATCGGCCTCAAGGCCTTCGTCGGCGCGATCATCGGCGGGCTCTATTCCTATCCCGGCGCGGCCATCGGCGCCGTCATCGTCGGCCTGCTCGAGAGTTTTGCGTCCTTCGTGTCGAGCTCGCTCAAGGACGTCATCGTCTTCTCGATCCTCGTGCCGATTCTGATCTGGCGCTCGCTCATCTCCGTCCATGTCGAGGAGGAGGACGAGGAATGAGCCGCAACGCGCTTCTCGTCGCCGCGCTCGCAGCCATCGTCGTGCTCGCCGCCGCGCCGTTTCTCCTGTCGTCCTTCACGATCAGCCTGCTCGACTATGTCGGCGTCTATGCGCTGGTCGCCATCGGGCTTGCGCTGCTGACGGGCGTCGCCGGCATCGTCTCCTTCGGCCAGGCGGCCTTCGTCGGCGTCGCGGCCTATGCGACGGCCTGGGCGACCGCGCTCAACGGTTATTCGCCCTGGGCCGGGCTCCTGCTCGCGATCCTCACGACCTGCGCGGTCGCCGCCGCGCTCGGCGCCGCGACCTTGCGGCTCGAAGGGCATTTCCTTTCGCTCAGCACGCTTGCCTGGGGCCTCGCCATCGGCTTCCTGTTCGGCAATATCGAGGGGCTCGGCAATTTCAGCGGCATTTCCAACATTCCGCCGATCCGCATCGGCGGCCGTGCGCTGATGCAGAGCGGGGAGATCTATTATCTCATCCTCGCCTGCGTGATCGTCGCTCTCGTCCTGATGTACAATCTTCTGGACTCGCGCTGGGGCCGCGCCATCCGCGCGTTGCGCGGCGGCAATGTCCTGGTCGAGAGCCTCGGAATCAACGCGTTCCAGACCAAGCTGGCGTCTTTCGTCATCGCGGCCTTTCTCGCGGCGATTTCCGGCTGGCTCTACGCGCATATGAGCCGCTTCGTCAGCCCCGCGACATTCGACGCCGCCATGGGCATCGAATATCTGATGATGGCCATGGTCGGCGGGCAGGGCAGCATGATCGGCGGCGTTGTCGGCGCATCGATCATCACCTTCCTCAAGAACGCGATCCAGGACTACCTGCCGCTCATCTCGCCCAACGCCTCGGGCCAGCTCGAGGTCGTCGCCTTCGCCGCCATCTTCATCGTCTTTTTGCAGCGCGCGCGGCGCGGCGTCGTTCCCTATATCGCCGACCGTCTGCCACGCCCGTCGCCGCCGCGGCCGCTCGCCGCGCAGGCGCTGCGCGAACGCGATCAGCCGGCGGCGAGCGCGCCTCTGCTGAGGGTCGAGCAGGCGGTGCGCCGCTTCGGCGGCCTCATCGCCGTCAACACGGTTTCCTTCGAGGTGCGCGCGGGCGAGATCGTCGGACTGATCGGCCCGAACGGCGCCGGCAAGAGCACGATGTTCAACCTGCTGACCGGCGCGCTGAAGCTCGACAGCGGCGCGATCGAATTTTCCGGCATGCCGCTCCACAAGATGCCGCAGCGCGCGATCGCGCGCGCCGGCGTCGCCCGCACCTTCCAGCACGTGAAGCTGCGCCCGCGCATGAGCGTTCTCGACAACGTGCTGCTCGGGGCGCATGCGCGACTGCGTTCCGGCCTCGTGCGCGGCATGTTGCGACTCGACCGCGCGGAGGAGGCGCGCGCCCGCGCCGAGGCCATGCGCCAGCTCGAACGCACCGGCCTTGCCGATCATGTGTTCGACGCCGCGGGCTCGCTGCCGCTCGGCAAGCAGCGGCTGGTCGAGATCGCGCGCGCGCTGGCGGCCAATCCGACGCTGCTCGTGCTCGACGAGCCGGCGGCGGGGCTGCGGCGCAACGAGAAGATGGAGCTCGCCGCGCTGCTGCGCGAATTGCGCGCCGACAAGCTGACCGTTCTGCTCGTCGAGCACGACATGGAATTCGTCATGTCGCTCGTCGACCGCATCGTCGTGATGGATTTCGGCTCCAAGATCAGCGAGGGCCTGCCGGCCGAGGTCCGCGCCGATCCGCGCGTGCAGGAAGCCTATCTCGGAGGCGTTGCATGACGGCGCTGCTGTCGCTCGAAAACGTCAGCGTCTCCTACGGCCGGATCGAGGCGGTGCGCGAGGTGTCCGTGGTCATCGAACCCGGGCGGATCGTCACCATCATCGGGCCGAACGGCGCCGGCAAGACCACGCTGATGCAGGCCGCCATGGGCCTTCTGCCGTCGAGCGGGACCATGCGTTTCGATGGCGACGATCTCGCCGGCGTCGACGTCGAGACGCGCGTGGAGCGCGGCATGTGCCTGGTTCCGGAGCGGCGCGAGCTGTTTCATGACATGAACGTCCTCGACAATCTGACGCTCGGCGCGTTCTCGCGTCGCGCGTCGGCCGATATCGCGCGCGATCTCGACGACGTTTTCGAACGCTTTCCCCGTCTGAAGGAGCGTCGCAGGCAACTCGCCGGCACATTGTCGGGCGGCGAGCGGCAGATGCTCGCGCTGGGGCGCGCGCTGATGGCCAAGCCGCGCCTGCTGCTGCTGGACGAGCCGAGCCTCGGGCTCGCGCCGCTGATCGTGCGCGAAATCTTCCACACGATCGCCTCGCTGCGCAGCCTCGGCATCTCCATCCTGCTGGTCGAGCAGAACGCGCGCGCCGCGCTGGAGACCGCGGACTACGGCTATGTGCTGGAAACCGGCCAGGTGACGCAGCAGGGCGAGGCGGGCGATCTCATCGGCGATCCCAAGCTGATCGCCGCCTATCTCGGCGGGCACTGAGCGGCGGCGTCATTGCGAGGAGTTCCGGTGAAACCGCGTTGCGGTTTCGCCGGAAGCGACGTGGCGATCCCTCCACCGGGATTTGATCCAGTTTCGTGGATGGATTGCTTCGTCGCTACGCTCCTCGCAATGACGGCTGGATGTTTCTACTTCACCATGAACCGCTCTAAAGCACCGGCTTGCGCGCCAGTCCCAGCCGCCGCAGCGATTCCGCGAAGGCTGCGAGCTTCTTCTCGCGATAGGCGTCGACGTCGACGCCGTCGTAGTCGAGAAAACCCTGCCGCGTCTTCAGGCCGATGCGGCCTTCCGCCATGTTGCGCTCGATGATGTCGGGCGCGGCGTAGCGATCGTGGCCGAGCGCCTGCGTCATGTAGCGGCTGGTATGATAGAGAATGTCGCCGCCGCCCCAGTCGATGAATTCGAGCAGGCCGAGAATGGCGAAACGGAAGCCGAAACCGTGGATGATCGCCTTGTCGATGTCCTCGGCCGTCGCCACGCCTTCCTCCACCATGCGCGCGGCTTCGTTCATCGCCATGCCCTGGATGCGCGGCACGATATAGCCCGGCCGCGCGGCGCAGACGACCGGCGTCTTGCCGATGCCCTCGAGCATCGCCTTGATCGCGGCCGTCGTTTCCGGCCGCGTTTTCGCGCCGGGCGAGAGTTCCACCAGCGGCACCAGGAAGGCGGGATTCAGCCAGTGCGCATTGAGGAAGCGGCCGGGATCGACGACGGCGTCGGCCATGTCGTCGACGAGAATGGTGGACGTGGTCGAGGCGATGATCGTATCCGCGCGGGCAAGCGCGGAAGCCCGCGCCAGCGCCTCGCGCTTGAGATCGAGCACTTCCGGCAGCGCCTCGAAAATATAGTCGGCGGCGCCGAAGGCTTCCGCGGCGCTTTTCGCGGGAACGATGCGCACGCGCGCCATCAGCGTGGCGATGTCGCGCTCCGCCATCAGGCCGATGCGCGCCAGCGTCCGCATGACGCCTGCGATTTCGGTTTCGGCCTCGCGAGCGAGCGCCTCGAAATCCGCGTGCGGCCGGTCCTTGAAATCGACGATGGCGACGTCGTGGCCGGCATAGGCGAAGACGACGGCGACGCCGCGTCCCATGCGGCCGGCGCCGAGGCTTGCGATGCGCATCAGGCGAAACCCTTCGCGAGCAGGGATTGCAGGTCGCTCCTGCTCATGGCGCCGATGCCGAGCGTCTCCCGCGTGCGTCCCGTCTGCATGAAATCCTCGCCGACGATGGCCGAGCCGATCGACAGGAAGGACCGCGCCAGCGGCGTGTCGACGCCGGCGAGTTCCGCCATGGAGATCAGGAAGGAGAGGCCGATGCGCGTGTCCTCCAGCATGTAGCGATGCTGCGTCAGCACGATGCGTTCGCGCCAGTCGCCGGAATCGGTCAGCGTGTCGTGGGCTTCCGCTTCATACATCCACGCGCGCTTGGCGTAGTGATCGGCCAGAGGAAAATGCGGCGCGCCGTAGCCGAAGGCTTCGCGCACCGCCATGCGTTCGGCGTCGAGCCGGTCCGTCACGCGGCGGATGGCGGGTTGCGTGCCTTCCTTGTGGATGTCCCAGCGGTCGAAATGCTCGAGCGGTCCGGCGTTCATCGTGATCAGCGGCGGATGGATGATCGGGCCGGCGTTCATCAGCGCGCCGGAGAGAATGTCGCCGCAATCCTCGATCGCGCGCGGGAAGGCGCGCGATATGACGTCGAGCGCATGGGCCCTGCCCGTCAACGGAAAGACGCCTGTCGGTAGGCGCACGCCGCGGCCGGAAATGCGGATTTCATAGGGGCCCTGCTTGCGAGCGAGCCAGGGCAGCGTGCCGGTCTCGGCGAAGCTCACATCCCTGGCGCGACCAGCGTCATGCGCGGCCCTGGCGAAAATATACGAGCCGAACGTGCCCGGCGGCAGATAGACGACCTGACCGGGTTCGAGCAGCGGCGCGACGCCTCGGGCGAGATCCTCCTGCGCGAAGGCCGGCGTCGGGCAGAGGATCAATTCGGCGCCGCGAACGGCGCCGGCGAGTTCGGACGTGATCGACGCGATTTTCGCCTGACGACGTCCCTTGCCGTCGATGACGTCTATCGTCCCGCCCGCCGCGATATGGGCGTCGACATCCGCCCGGTCGCGCCGGTAGAGCGCCACGTCGTGGCCGGCGAGCGAGAAGTCGGCGGCCGCGGCGAACGAGCCGTTGCCCCCGCCGAGAACAGCAATCTTCATGGTCGCTCCGCCGAGATATGTAACCAGGATTATTTTTGACTTGAAATAATCTGTCAACATGGATCAGCGGTCCGCATCCGCCGGAATTCAGGCAAAATCGAACGCCTGCCGACCGGAAGCGGCCGCATTGCGAGAGCTGTCGTTCAAGGACAATGACAAATCCGCCTTGACGCCTTGCGCGCGCTGACGCCAATTATGCCGCAGCGCGCGCCTTCCCGCGACGCCGCCGGCGAGTTCGACATATGGACGACAGGACGGACACACTCGACGACCGCCAGGACGACGTCAGCTCGGACATCCAGCTCGATCTGCGCACCTGGCTGAAGCTTCTGACCTGCACGACGCTGATCAGCGCGGAATTGCGGCGTCAGTTGCGCGAGCAGTTCGACTTCACGCTGCCGCGCTTCGACATGCTGGCGCAACTTGATCGCGAGCCCGGCGGTCTCGTGCTCACCGAATTGTCGAAGCGGCTGATGGTGTCGCCCGGCAATGTCACGCCGATCATGAACCGGCTGCTGGAGGAAGGTTACATCACGCGCGCGACCTCGAGCCTCGACCGGCGCGTGCAGATCGTGTGCCTCACGGCGGACGGCCGCAAGAAATTCCGGCGCATGGCGAAGAAGCATGGGCAATGGGTCAACGCCATGATGGGCGGACTGGCGCTGGAGGAACGACGCGCGCTCAGCGGCCTGCTCGACCGACTGAAATCCAACCTGCGCGACGGCGCGCCCGGCGGCGAGAAGCAATTCTAGAAATCGTGCTGGCGGACGTTGTCGATCATGCGCGCGAGCACGTCGGCGCAGAGCTCGATGTCCGCACGCGAAATGCCGTCCATCAGGTTTTCCGCGCGGCGGGCGATCTGCGGCCAGATCTTCTTCAGCAACGTCGCGCCGTCTTTCGTCAGCGCGACTTCGCGCCGGCGCTGGTCCTGCGCGCCCAGTTCGCGCGTGACGAGGCCGGTTTCGAGCATCTGGTCGACCGTCCGGCTCGCGCTGGATTGTTCGATGACGGCGAGCACGGAAATCTCGTTGACGGTCAGCCGGCCGTAGATGTGAAGCACCGAGAGCGTGCGCAGCGCGGCGTTGCCGAGGCCCATCGTCGCGAGAAAGCGGTTCTGGTCGATGCTGATGCGGTTGGACAGGCGGTTGACGAGATAGGGAATGTAGCGCCGCAATTCTTCCGGTGTCGCCGGCGGCGCCTCATGTATCGCGGCGGTGCGGCGGCTCTTGCGTAGAGCGGCGACCTCCGTCATGCGAAGGTTCCGATCGTCTTGATCGCGCCGTCCAGCGTGGCGCCGGAGGCGTCGCGGATCGCGGCCTCGCGCAATCGGCGCGCCCAGTCGGCGGCGTCGGCGCGCGTCTCCAGCGCGCCGATGGCCACCATCACGCGATCGTATTTCGACAGGCCGCGCGCATGCGTGTCGGAATAGCCCTTGATGAGGCGGCGGCAGTTCAGCACCTCGACGCCGAGATCGTAGTTGCGCGCCACGGTTTCGATGGCGCGCGCGATCCAGGCGTCGCGATGGGCGACCTCGACTGCGTGCCGGTGCGAGGCGCGGCGGTGCGACTTCAATCCGGCGAGAACGTAGAGCGTGGCGAAGCCGAAAGCCGAATAGGTCCTGATGCGACGCCCCTTGTTGACGCGCCTGTCGAGCCAGTCGCGCAAGCCGGGCCGCGCGTTGATCCAGTCGGCCCAGCCCTTCGGCGCCATGCCGATCAGCTCTTCCGCGCGCGGATGGAAATATTCGGTGGTCTGGAGGACTTGTCCCGCCTTCAGGCCGATCTCGCGTTCTACCCGCGCGCGGCGGCTCGCGCGCGTCTTGAGATCGGCGACGCGGATCACGTCGTCATAGGCCATGGCGTTGGCCAGGTATTTCGCGGCCGCGACCGTGAAGGCGTAGCCATGCGCCGCGCCGCCGGCCGCTTCGTCGGCGTCGCGCAGGCGTCCCAGCAGATCGAGATATTCCTCGCCATAGGCGGCGTCCTGAAAGTCGACGGCCTTCGCGAGGCCGAGTCGCGCCATCTCACGCGCCGGCTCGGGAATGTCGCGGGCGACGCGATCGGCGAAGCGCGCGGCGAGGAAGGGCCCGCGCGGGGCGGGCGCAGCCGTCACGTCCGGCGCCGGCGGGTTCACGGTCCGCTCGTAGGCCGCCTCGAAAGCCGCGAGGCTCGAATTTCTGCCCTTGCTCTCGCCCGCGAGCAGGGCGCGGAACAGGGCGACATCGAACGGAAGGGCGCCGGATGCGGCGAGCGCGCCGAACATGGCGGCGGAGATCATGCTGCCGTGCTGCGCCGCGAGCGCATTCATGTCGAAGACGATCTCGCGCTTCGCCACCACGCCGATCGCCTGCGCGACGACGCTGGAATCCGCGATCGCTTCGCCCGGCGCGATCTTCTCGACCGTGGCGAAGGCGCGATGATCGGAGGCGATCAGAATCGTCTTGTCCGGCGTCACGAGCCCGCGCAGGATCGAGCGCCCGGCCTCCATGAATTCGGCGGCCATGACGACATCGACGTCGCCGGGCGTCGGCATCAGCGAGAGAATGGGCTTCAACCCGTCCTGCGGCGGCATGCATTCGATGTAATAGAGCGTCGCGCCCGTGCGCTGCGCGACGCCGGGCACGGAGGTCGATTGCGCGGCCCAGCCCTGGTCCTCGGCAAGGCGCACGATCCAGTCGGTGAGGACGCCGCCGCCCTGGCCGCCCATGGCGAGAATGGTGATGGAGATCGGGCGTTCCGTCGCGGGGCCGGCGGCCCTGAGCGGCAGGTGAACGGTCTCGTCCTTCATGCCGCGGCTCCCACACGTTCCCGCCGCGCCTGCAGCCAGCCGATGAACTTCTGCGTCATGTGCGCGCGCCATGTGTCGAAGGCGGTGGGATTGTGCACGACATCGGCGCGGAAGAAGGAGGGGCAGAGCACGGCGGCGTCCGCCACCTCGCCGCAATTGCCGCAGCCGACGCAGGAATTGTCGATCGCCGCGACTGGGTCGTCGCGCAGGGGATCGTCGAGCTTTTTCACGGACAGCGACGGACAGCCGGACAGCCGCATGCAGGCGTGATCGCCGGTGCACACGTCCTCGTCGACGCCGAAGCGCTCCTTCACGACGCGCGCGCCGTCGCGCACCGCCTTGTCGATCTGCGGGCGCACGCGGCGCTGTTTGTTGAGCATGCATTCGGAGGAGGCGACGATGATCTTCGGTCCTTCCTCCTTCGTCGTCAGCGCCTCCTTCAGCGTGTCGCGCAGGCGGCCGACGTCGTAGGTGCGGTCGATCTGGCGCACCCATTTGCCGCCGATGCCCTTCACCGCCTTCACGATCGAATTGTTGGTCGCGCGCCGCGGGCTTTTCGCGCGGGAGGAGAGGATGTCCTGGCCGCCCGTCGCGGAGGTGTAGAAATTGTCGACGATGAGGAAGACGCCGTCATGCTTGTTGAAGACGGCGTTGCCGATGCCGCTGGTGAGGCCGTTATGCCAGAAGCCGCCGTCGCCCATGACGGAAATCGAGCGCTTGTTCGCCTTGACGTTGAAGGCCGAGGCCGACGCCGGTCCGAGGCCGAAGCCCATGGTCGTCGCGCCGATGTTGAACGGTGGCAGGATCGAGAAGAGATGACAGCCGATATCGGCGGAGACGTGATGCAGGCCGAGCTCCTGCTCGACCAGCTTCATCGCCGCGAAGACGGGACGCTCGGGACAGCCGGTGCACAGGCCCGGCGGGCGCTCGGGCACGGTCTGCTTCAGCTTCTGCACTTCGGCGAGCGCGAGCACAGGCGCCGGGTCTGGCGCGGGCGGCCGGTTGCCGAGCAGGCGAGGTTCGCTTTCCTTGATGAAGGTCCGCAGGCCGTTCAGCAGGACCTGCGACGTGTAGTCGCCCGCCATCGGCAGAATGTCCTTGCCACGCACGCGCGCGGCGATCCCGCGCCGACGCAGCGCGGTGTTGACGGCCTGCTCGATATATTCGGGCTGGCCTTCCTCGGCCACGACGACGTGATCCTTGTCGCGGCAGAACGCCTCGAGCTCGTCCTCGATCACGGGATAGGTCACGTTCATCACGTAGAGCGGAACCTGCGTGCGGCCGTAGGCGTCGCTCAGGCCGAGATATTGCAGCGCGCGGATGACGTTGTTGTACATGCCGCCCTGCAGGACGATCCCGACCCTGGCGTCCGCCGGCCCCATGAATTCGTTCAGCTTGTGCCGTTTCACGAATTCGATCGCCGCCGGAAAGCGCTTGGCGATCTTCTCGCGCTCGTGCTCGTAGGCCGCCGGCGGCAGGACGATGCGGCCAAGATCGCGGACCGGATTTTCGAGCGCGTCCTTGATGGTGAAGGACGGGCGCACATTGTCCTTCGTCTTGAACGCGCCATGCATGTGGCAGGCGCGCACGCGCACTTCCAGCATGACCGGCGTATTGGAGGCTTCGGACAGTTCGAAGCCCTTCTCGATCATGTTGACGATGCATTCGTGATCGGGGCGCGGATCGAGCAGCCAGATCTGCGACTTCATCGCGAAGGCGTGGGTGCGCTCCTGCATGATGGAGGAGCCCTCGCCGTAATCCTCGCCGACGATGACCATGGCGCCGCCGGTGACGCCGCCCGACGCCAGGTTGGCGAGCGCGTCCGAGGCCACGTTGGTGCCGACCGTCGATTTCCAGGCGACGGCGCCGCGCAGCGGATACATGACGGAGGCCGAGAGCATGGCGGCGGCGGCGGCCTCGTTGGCCGAGCTCTGGAAGACGACGCCGAGTTCGTCGAGCACGTCCTTGGCGTCGCCGAGCACGTCGATGAGATGCGAGATCGGCGAGCCGGGATAGCCGCCGACATAGGAGACGCCGGATTGCAGCAGCGCCTTGGTGATGGCGAGGATGCCCTCGCCGCGGAAGGTATCGCCGTCGCCGAGCCGGAGATCCTCGACTTCGCGTGCGAAAGAGCGTTCGGCCATGGCTCGCCTCCGATGTATGGAAATGCATACATCTCTCCGGTCGGCCGGTCAATGCGGCCCCTGGGGCGCGGGAGGCGTTGACGAGGTGAGTATCTTATAACTAAGATACTCATATCAGAAATAAGGACTGCCTCCATGTGGCGACCCCCGCAGCGCATCCAGTTCGAGCCCAAGCTCGGCCGCATTCCGAGCGCCGAGGAGGCTGCGGCGTCGCGCCTGTTCTCGCCGGTGAAGATCGGCGGGCTGGGGCTGGAGCAGCGCACCTGGGTGCCGGCCATGGTGCCGTGGCGCGCCTCGGACGACGGCTACGTCACCGACGACGTCGTCGACTGGTACTGCCGGTTCGCGCGCGGGCGGCCGGGCGCGATCGTCATCGAGGCCACGGGCATTCGCGACGTGCCGAGCGGGCCGCTGCTGCGCATCGGGCACGATCGCTTCCTGCCCGGCCTCGAGCGCCTGACGAAGGCAGTGCGCGAAGCGAGCGGCGGGCATACGAAGCTGTTCATCCAGATCATCGACTTCCTCTCCATCCGCCGCAGGCCGGAGCGCGCCAAGTTCTTCCAGCAGTTCCTGCGCGTGACGGACGCGCATCGCGAGGCGCTGGGCGAGCCCGGCATGGCGGAAGCGGACGTGCGCGAAAAACTCGCGATGCTCTCGGACGAGAAACTCGAAAAAATCCTGTCGCCGCGCGAGATGGAATCCTTGCGGCACGGACATCGCGAGCGCGTGACGGACGTGGAATTCGCGCATATCCGCGACCTGCCGAAAATGCTGCCGGAGCTTTTCGCCTCCGCCGCGCTGCGCGCCAAGAATGCGGGCTTCGACGGCGTCGAGCTGCATTATGCGCACGCCTATACGATGGCGTCCTTTCTCTCGCGCACGAATACGCGCGACGACGGCTATGGCGGATCGCTCGAGGGCCGGGCGCGCCTGCCCTTGGAGGTGATCGCCGCCGCGCGGGCGGCGGTCGGCGCCGACTATACGCTCGGCTGCCGCTTTCTGGCGGAGGAATGCATCGAGGGGGGCAGCACGGCGGAGGACGCCGCCTGGTTCGGCGTCGCCTTCGCGCGCGCGGGCCTCGACTTCCTGTCGACCTCGCGCGGCGGCAAGTTCGACGACGCCAAGCAGCCGGGAGTCGGGCAGGCCGCCTATCCCTATACGGGCCCGAGCGGCTACGAATGCATGCCGCAATATATTTCGGACGAGCAGGGGCCGTTCGGCCGCAACGTGCGGGCGACGACCGCGATCCGGCGCGCCGTGCGCGAGGCGGGCTTCGACACGCCGGTCGTCTGCACGGGCGGCGTGCACAATTTCGACATGGCGGAGAAGATGCTCGCCGACGGGATCTGCGACATCGTCGGCTCGGCGCGACAATCGCTCGCCGATCCCGACTGGACGCTGAAACTCGCGCGCGGCGCCGGCGCGCAGGTCAGGCTGTGCGAATTCACCAATTATTGCGAGGGGCTGGACCAGAAGCACAAGGCGGTGACCTGCCAGCTCTGGGACAAGATCGACATCAAGACGCCGGGCGTGAAACTCACCGCCGACGGCAAGCGCCGTCTCGTTCCGCCGGACTGGACCCAGGTCTGATGGCGCGGCCTGCGAAAGGCGCGGCCCGCATGGAGGTCGTCGCCGGCAGCGATTTCGAGACGCGCGGGGCCGACGCCGGCCGCGGCGACCTGCGCCTGTGGCTGCGCATCCTCACCATCCACAAGCTCGTCAACAACGAAGTGCGCCGCCGCCTGCGCGAACAATTCGGCATGAGCCTGTCGCGTTTCGACCTGCTGGCGCAGCTCGACGGATGCGGCGCGGGCATGCGCATGGGCGAATTGTCGAAACGCCTGATGGTGACGACCGGCAATATCACGGGCCTGGTCGACGAGCTCGTCGCCGAAGGCCTGGTGGAGCGCCTGCCCGATCCCACCAACCGGCGCGCCAGTCTCGCGGCGATGACGCCGCGCGGCCGCAAGGCGTTCGGCGCGGCGGCGCAAGCGAACGAGGCCTGGATCGAGGACATGTTCGCAGGCCTCACGGGCGCCGAAAAGGCGGCCCTGTTCGACATGCTCGGCCGCCAGAAGGCTGACATCGCCACGCGTTTGCAGGATGCTGGCGCGCCCGAATCCAAATCGACAAGCACGCCCAAGGGAGGCCGCAGGTGAAAAGCTTCAAGGCAGCAGATTACGTCGCCACGCATTTCAAATGGGAGGTTGCGGGCAAGGTCGGCGTGATCACGCTCAACCGGCCCGAGCGCAAGAACCCGCTGACCTTCGAGAGCTATGCGGAGCTGCGCGATCTCTTCCGCAACCTCTCCTACGCCGACGATGTGAAGGCGGTCGTCGTCACCGGCGCGGGCGGCAATTTCTGCTCGGGCGGCGACGTGCACGAGATCATCGGGCCGCTGGTCAAGATGCAGGAAGACGACGACATGGCGGGCCTGCTCGCCTTCACGCGCATGACCGGCGACCTGGTGAAGGCCATACGCCATTGCCCGCAGCCGATCATTTCCGCGATCGACGGCATCTGCGCCGGCGCGGGCGCCATCATCGCCATGGCCTCGGACATGCGCATCGGCACGCCGCGGGCCAAGACCGCGTTCCTGTTCGTGCGCGTGGGCCTCGCCGGCGCCGACATGGGCGCCTGCGCGATCCTGCCGCGCATCATCGGGCAGGGGCGCGCGTCGGAACTGCTCTACACCGGCCGCGCGATGACGGCGGAGGAGGGCGACAGGTGGGGCTTCTTCAACCGCCTCGTCGCGCCGGAAAGCGTGCTGGCCGATGCGCAGGCGCTGGCGAAGGAGATCGCCGACGGGCCGACCTTCGCCAACGCAATGACCAAGACCTGCCTGCACCAGGAATGGGCCATGGACGTGGATTCGGCGATCGAGGCCGAGGCGCAGGCGCAGGCGATCTGCATGCAGACGCGGGACTACGGCCGCGCCTACCGGGCCTTCGTGGCCAAGGGTAAGCCGGTGTTCGAGGGCAATTGACCGGGCAAATCGAGAGCCGGGACCGCCGGCCTCCGGCCGGCTGTTCGCGCAATGGCCGGCCGGAGGCCGGCGGTCCCGGCAAGCGTCCGGTCGCTCCTTTGTCTGATGACTGACGAATATTGATTTTTATCACTACTTAGAGCATAGTCGGCCCCGACACAGGAGCCCGCCATGCCTCGTATCGGCGCGAAGACGCGTAACGCACTGATCGTCATTGGACTTCTGGCCGGGGCGGGCGGCGCGGCCGCGGTCGTGGCCCAAAATCGCAGCGTGACCGCCGGCCACGCCGAGGCCAGCGCGATCGCAGGCCGGCCTGTCATGACGGCCCTCGTCCATTTCGCGCCGGAGCAGCCGAGCCGCACCTTCATGGCGACGATCAAGCCGCGCGTCGAAGCCGATCAGGGGTTTCGCGTCGCGGGCAAGGTGGCGGCGCGGCTGGTCGAGGCCGGCTACGTCCGGATGGCGGGGGGCGCCGCCGGGGGGGTCGCGGCCGCCGCACTTTTTACCCCCCAAGGAAGAGACCCCGGGCGCCCACCCCC
>OEIU01000942.1_pt1 | contig 21922 bp, 17 predicted proteins | sample 1539221 | NCBI WGS metagenome assembly OEIU01 (sample SAMN03792071, study PRJEB22550) | activated sludge metagenome | feature: wastewater treatment plant; material: activated sludge; isolation source: Wastewater treatment plant of a petroleum refinery complex | place: Argentina: Zarate | collected...
AGGGTGGCAAGGGCGGCTACGGTGGCCAGGGTGGCAAGGGCGGCTACGGCGGCCAGGGGGGCAAGGGCGGCTATAGCGGTAGCTACACGCGCCCCCAGGGTGGCAGCCCTCGCTGGTAGGGCCCGGCGCCAAGCCATCGGGCGGATGACGACGCCGTCACCTCGGTTCGATACGGCTCCGAGCCGCGGGCGCGTTTGATCGGAGCGGCCGGGACAGCTCTCCGTGATCGCGCTTGTCCGCGGGCTCGCCATCGACTACATGGCGTCTGTCTCCGGATCAGGTGTCGTAAGGAACGGTCGCGATCGTCCGCCTGTCGTCTGGCCGGGACCCGTTCCGCCCGTCGACGACGCGCCGGCCCGCCCTTCGAGGCGGCATGCCCGAGAGCATCGCTCCGGGCCGCGGCAGGCGGATCGGCCCGTCACGCGAACCAGGCCGGCGCCGCCCGATCAGGGCACCAGGAGACTCAATGTCAGCAGCTTTCGATACGCCGTCGCGCGAGGATTTCGCCGCGATGCTCGCCGAATCCTTCCAGAAATCCGAGGTCCAGGAAGGGTCGGTCGTCAAGGGGAAGGTCGTCGCCATCGAGAAGGACGTCGCGGTCATCGACGTCGGGGCGAAGACGGAAGGGCGCGTCGCCCTCAAGGAATTCCAGGGCCCCGGCCGCTCGGACCAGCCGCTCAAGGTCGGCGACGTGGTCGAGGTCTATCTCGAGCGCGTCGAGAACGCGCTCGGCGAGGCCGTCATCTCGCGCGACAAGGCGCGGCGCGAGGAGAGCTGGGTGAAGCTCGAGAAGGCCTTCGAGGCCAATGAGCGCGTCACCGGCCAGATCTTCAACCAGGTCAAGGGCGGCTACACGGTCGATCTCGACGGCGCGGTGGCCTTCCTGCCCCGCTCGCAGGTCGATATCCGCCCGGTGCGCGACGTCTCGCCGCTCATGGGCACGCCGCAGCCCTTCATGATCCTCAAGATGGACCGCCGCCGCGGCAACATCGTCGTCTCGCGCCGCACGGTGCTGGAGGAGAGCCGCGCCGAGCAGCGCTCGGAGCTGGTGGCGAACCTCGAAGAGGGACAGGTCATCGACGGCGTCGTCAAGAACATCACCGAATACGGCGCCTTCGTCGATCTCGGCGGGATCGACGGCCTGCTCCACGTCACCGACATGGCGTGGCGCCGCGTCAACCATCCGTCCGAGGTCGTCAATATCGGCCAGACGGTGAAGGTGAAGATCATCAAGATCAACCACGAGACGCACCGCATCTCGCTCGGCATCAAGCAGCTCCTCGCCGATCCGTGGGAGGGCATCGCCCAACGCTATCCGGTGGGCGCCAAGCTCAAGGGCCGTGTCACCAACATCACCGATTACGGCGCCTTCGTGGAGCTGGAGCCGGGGATCGAGGGCCTGATCCACGTCTCGGAGATGTCCTGGACGAAGAAGAACGTCCATCCGGGCAAGATCGTCTCGACCTCCCAGGAGGTCGAGGTGGTCATCATCGAGGTGGATTCGGTCAAGCGCCGCATCTCGCTCGGCCTCAAGCAGGCGCTCCAGAACCCGTGGGAAGCCTTCGCCGAGCAGCATCCCGTCGGCTCGACCGTCGAGGGCGAGGTCAAGAACAAGACCGAGTTCGGCCTGTTCATCGGCCTCGACAACGACGTCGACGGCATGATCCACCTCTCGGATCTCGACTGGAACCGTCCGGGCGAGCAGGTCATCGACGAGTTCAAGAAGGGCGACATGGTGCGCGCCCAGGTGCTCGACGTCGATGTCGAGAAGGAGCGCATCTCGCTCGGCATCAAGCAGCTCGCGGGCGATCCCTTCGCGGAGGCCGGCGACCTGCGCAAGGGTCAGGTCGTCACCTGCGAGGTGATCGAGGCCAAGGATTCCGGCATCGAGGTGAAGATCGTCGATACGGACCTCCAGACCTTCATCCGCCGCGCGGAACTCGCCCGCGAGCGCAACGACCAGCGTCCCGAGCGCTTCGCGGCCGGCGAGCGCGTCGATGCGCGCGTCACCATGTTCGACCGCAAGGCGCGCCGCGTCACGCTGTCGATCAAGGCGCTGGAAGTGGCCGAGGAGAAGGAGGCGATCGCCCAGTTCGGCTCCTCCGATTCGGGCGCCTCGCTCGGCGACATCCTGGGCGCCGCGCTCAAGAAGGCCGAGAAGAAGTAGGCCGCGTCATCCCGGACGGGCGAAGCCCGGTCCGGGACCGTGTCCCGAAGCCCGCGCCGTCGCCGGCGCGGGCTTTTTCATGGAGGATTGACGTCAAGAGTCGGAATCCCCGATGTCAGCTAGCAGGGTGTTGAAAAAGCCGCATCCCTCGAGCGAGCCGATATCGGGCTGCGGCTTTTTCAACACCCTGCTAGCCGAAACTGGAGTTACGCCATGGATGAAGAAAAATTGAAATCCTTGATCAGTAGCGCAATCGATGAACGCTTGAATGCTTTCTTCGGGCTTCGTGGTGCCCGGCTCGATGGTGGCGATCTGAACAAATTCTTGAGGTTGGCGGCGGCCGCCGATTCCGCCGATTACGCTCTGAAGAACCTTTCATCATCCATGACGTTCAACAACGCCAAGGATCTTCTTACTTACGCGGTAAAGAACGTAACTTTTCCTGGATTAATGCTTGAATTCGGTGTTGCGTCAGGCTCTACGATCAACCATATCGCCTCCCTGCTTTCCTCAACCGTCTACGGCTTTGACAGTTTCGAGGGATTGCCCGAGGATTGGCGCCCTGATTTCAAGAAGGGCGCATTCGCCCGGCAGGCACCGGAGGTTCGGGCTAATGTCGAATTGGTCACGGGCTATTTCGATGCCTCTCTTCCGAGCTTTCTAAGCAGGCATGCAGAGGAGATTTCGTTCTTACATATCGACTGTGACCTCTATTCGTCGACAAAGACTGTATTAGACCTCTGTCGCTATAGGTTAAGGCCAGGAACGATCGTTGTTTTTGATGAATACTTTAATTACGTAGGCTGGCGCGAGCATGAATATAAGGCATTCAAGGAATTAATGATGAATCTTAATTCGTCTGATAAAATTTCTGGCTACGAATACATCGGCTACGTGCCCACACATCAACAGGTAGCAGTGAGGCTTCACTGATGCGGGACCCTCGCAAGTGAGCCAAATTGGAGCCGGAATTAATTTATGGTTAGCGGAAAGCGAGGAACCCGTCCTCCTGTCTACGGGCATAAAATGTGAAGTCATCGCGGAAGGGCTTCGGTCGACAAGGTTGCGGTAAATCCCGTCCTAGAGGCTGGTGAAAAAGCCATGGCGGCCCGTCATTCCGAAGTCTTCCTGAAGTCCCTCTCATCCCCATGAAGTTGAGCCGTGCAGGTCTCGCTTTCTGCATGGTCTATGTGCTCGCCTCCGTGGCGATCTGGGTCTATGCGAGCAACCGGGTTGGAGACCCAAAGGGCACATTCGTGCTCAAGCAGCTCCCGGTCGCTTTCGCGGCTGCCGCAGCCGAGAAGCTCGGGCTATTCCCACTCATGGAGCAGCTGCCCGGTCTGGTGGTATGGGCGATGCTGTTTTTGCCGACAGTTGCCGTGATCTATTGCATCGGCTGGGCGGTAGGGTGGTTCTTCGACGACTTGAAGAACCGCGGATAGTTGGCCTTTTTCACGCCCCCGCTCAGCTCGAAGGCAGGGGAATAAAGGCAAGTTCCCCAGAGCCCAAGTTCTCTGCGTTTCGAGCGGAATCCCGGTTGCGTCCCCCCGCGCGCCGCGTCCATAAGCATGCAACGAGACGGACAGGCCCTTAAGGGAGGGAACATGGATCAGGCGCGCGATACGGATCCTGCCGAGACGCGGGAATGGCTGGATTCGCTCGACGGCGTGATCGAGGTCGAGGGTCCCGAGCGGGCGCATTTCCTTCTGGGCCAGGTGATCGACGAGGCGCGTCGGCGCGGGGCGCCGGTGCCGTTCTCGGCCAACACGCCCTATCTGAACACGATCCCGGTCGAGAAGCAGCCGCACCATCCGGGCGACCGGACGATCGAGCACAAGATCCGCTCGATCATCCGCTGGAACGCGATGGCGATCGTGCTGCGGGCGAACAAGGTCTCCTCGGAACTGGGCGGCCATATCGCGAGCTTCCAGTCCTCGGCGCTCCTCTACGACACGGGCTTCCAGCATTTCTGGCACGCGCCGAGCGAGAATCACGGCGGCGACCTGATCTATATCCAGGGCCACGTCTCGCCGGGCATCTATGCGCGCTCCTTCGTCGAGGGACGGCTCTCCGAGGAGCAGCTCCTGGAGTTCCGCCAGGAGGTGGGCGGCAAGGGGATCCCGTCCTATCCGCATCCCTGGCTGATGCCCGATTACTGGCAGTTCCCGACCGTCTCGATGGGCCTCGGGCCGCTGATGGCGATCTACCAGGCGCGGTTTCTCAAATACGTCCATAACCGCGGCTTCGCGGATACCGCGAACCGCAAGGTCTGGGCGCTTCTCGGCGATGGGGAGATGGACGAGCCGGAATCGACCGGCGCGATCTCGCTGGCCTCCCGCGAGCATCTCGACAACCTGATCTTCATCATCAACTGCAACCTGCAACGCCTCGACGGGCCGGTGCGCGGCAACGGCAAGGTGATCCAGGAACTGGAGGCCCAGTTCAAGGGCGCGGGCTGGAACGTCATCAAGGTGATCTGGGGCTCGGGCTGGGACCAGCTCCTCGCCGCCGACACGAGCGGCGCGCTCCTCAAGCTGATGACCGAGACGGTCGACGGCGAATACCAGGACTTCAAGTCGAAGAACGGCGCCTATGTGCGCGAACATTTCTTCGGCAAGAGGCCCGAGACGGCGGCCATGGTGAAGGACTGGACGGACGACCAGATCTGGGCGCTCGTTCGCGGCGGGCATGATCCGCTCAAGGTCTATGCCGCCTACAAGGCCGCGACCGAGCACAAGGGCCAGCCGACCGTCATCCTCGCCAAGACCGTCAAGGGCTACGGCATGGGCGAGGCCGGTGAAGGCCAGAACATCACCCATCAGCAGAAGAAGATGGGCGAGACTTCGCTGCGCGAGTTCCGCGACCGCTTCCAGCTTCCGATCTCGGACGGGAAGCTGGCCGAGGTGCCCTTCATCCGCTTCGAGGAGGGCTCGCCCGAGCTGACCTATCTGCGCCAGCGCCGCGCGGCGCTCGGCGGCGCGCTGCCGGCGCGGCGGCGCCAGTCGCAGGCGCTGGAGGTTCCTCCGCTCTCGGCCTTCGACGCGCAGCTCAAGGACACGGGCGGGCGCACGATCTCGACCACGATGGCCTTCGTGCGCATCCTCAACACGCTGCTGCGCGACAAGCAGATCGGCAAGCGCGTCGTGCCGATCGTGCCGGACGAAAGCCGGACCTTCGGCATGGAGGGCATGTTCCGCCAGTTCGGCATCTTCAGCCAGGTGGGCCAGCTCTACCGGCCGGAGGACGCCAACCAGCTCATGTTCTACAAGGAGGACAAGTCCGGCCAGATCCTCCAGGAGGGCCTGAACGAGGCCGGGGCCATGTCGTCCTGGCTGGCGGCGGCGACGTCCTATTCGACGTCGAACGTGCCGATGATCCCGTTCTACATCTACTACTCGATGTTCGGCTTCCAGCGCGTCGGCGACCTCGCCTGGGCGGCGGGCGACATGCGGGCGCGCGGCTTCCTCCTCGGCGGCACGGCCGGGCGCACGACGCTGAACGGCGAGGGTCTCCAGCACGAGGACGGCCACAGCCACATCCTCTCGGCGACGATCCCGAACTGCGTCTCCTACGATCCGACCTTCTCGTATGAAGTGGCGGTGATCGTGCAGGACGGCCTGCGGCGCATGTATGCCGAGCAGGAGGACGTCTTCTACTACATCACCGTGATGAACGAGAACTACGAGCACCCGGCCATGCCGGCCGGGGCCGAGGCGGGCATCGTCAAGGGGATGTATCTGTTCCGCGAGGGCGAGGGGAAGGGTCTCAGGGTCCAGCTCCTCGGCTCGGGCACGATCCTGCGCGAGGTGATCGCGGCGGCGGATCTCCTGGCGGCCGATTTCGGCATCCAGGCGGATATCTGGAGCTGCCCGAGCTTCACGGAACTGCGCCGCGAGGCGGTCGAGGCCGAGCGCTGGAACCTGCTGCACCCGGAGGAGATGCCGCGGAAGAGCTACGTGGAGACGTGCCTGGAGGGCCGGGAAGGCCCGGTCGTCGCCTCGACCGACTACATGCGCCTCTTCGCCGACCAGATCCGCACCTGGGTGCCGGCCCGCTACCGCGTCCTGGGCACGGACGGGTTCGGCCGCTCCGACTACCGCAAGCGCCTGCGGTATTTCTTCGAGGTCGACCGGCACTGGGTCGTGGTCGCGGCCCTGAAGAGCCTCGCCGAGGAAGGCTCGGTGAAGCCCTCCGTCGTGACCGAGGCCATTAAGAAGTACGGGCTCGACCCCAACAAGCCCAATCCGGCGACCGTCTGAGACGGGCCGTTCCCCGACCGGGTCCGGCCTGAGGCCGGGCCCGCCCTCCCTGCAAGGGTAGGGAAGGCGCCATCCGCCGCTCCAGATCAAGCCAGCCCCTCATTCGCCCCCAGGGCCACCCAATCCAGGAGGAACACCCGTGTCGATCGAGATCAAGGTGCCGGATATCGGCGACTTCAAGGATGTCCCCGTCATCGAGATCCTCGTCAATGTGGGCGACAAGGTGAACGTGGACGACCCCCTCGTCTCGCTCGAATCCGACAAGGCGACGATGGAGGTGCCGGCCTCCGTCTCGGGCATCGTCGAGTCGATCGCGGTCAAGATCGGCGACAAGGTGAGCGAAGGCGCAACCATTCTGGTCGTGCAGGCGGGCGAGGGCGGCATGGCCCAGCCGCCGTCCCTCGTCGAGCAGCAGGAGCCGGCCCCCTCCGCGCCTCCGCCGCCCGCCCCGGCGGCGGCTGCCCCGGCCCCCTCCGCTGCGGGCGCCTCGAAGATCGCCGATTTCTCCGGCGTCCATGCCAGCCCCTCGGTGCGCCGCCTCGCCCGCGAGCTGTCGGTCGACCTGAACCAGCTCAAGGGCACGGGCGAGAAGGGCCGCATCACGCAGGGCGACGTGCGCAACTTCCTGAAAGGTCCCGCCGCCTCGCCGGGCGCCGCGGCCGCCCCTGCCGGCGGCTCGGGCATCCCCGAGATCCCGGCCGTCGATTTCTCGAAATTCGGCCCGATCGAGGTCAAGCCGCTCGCCCGCATCAAGAAGCTGTCCGGCCCGCATCTGCACCGGGCCTGGCTCAATGTGCCCCACGTCACCCATAACGACGAGGCGGACATCACCGATATCGAGGCTTACCGCAAGGAACTCGACAACGCCGCCAAGGAGAAGGGCTTCCGCGTCACCTTGCTCGCCTTCCTGGTCAAGGCGGCCGTCTCGGCGCTGCGGGCGCATCCCGAGTTCAACGCCTCCCTCTCCCCCGAGAAGGACGCGCTGATCTACAAGAAGTTCTACAATATCGGCATCGCGGTCGACACGCCGGACGGGCTCGTCGTGCCGGTGATCAAGGATGCCGACCGCAAGGGCGTCCACGAGATCAGCCAGGACATGGGCACGATCTCCAAGAAGGCCCGCGACGGCAAGCTCGGGCCCGCCGACATGAGCGGAGGCACCTTCTCGATCTCCTCGCTGGGCGGCATCGGCGGCACCTCCTTCACACCGATCGTGAACGCGCCCGAGGTGGCGATCCTGGGCGTCGTGCGCTCCAGGATGACGCCGGTCTGGAACGGCAAGGAATTCCAGCCGCGCCTCGTGCTGCCGGTCTCGCTCTCCTACGACCACCGGGTGATCGACGGGGCGCTCGCGGCCCGCTTCGCCCGCCACCTCTGCACCTCCCTCGAGGACGTGCGCCGGCTGATCCTCTGATCGGCCGGCCGAACGGAAGCCTCACGGGAGACAGAGCATGAGCAACGAAATCCGCGTCCCCGATATCGGCGACTTCAAGGGCGTGCCGGTCATCGAGGTCCATGTGAAGCCGGGCGACCAGGTGCAGGTCGACGACCCGCTGATCTCGCTCGAATCCGACAAGGCGACGATGGAGGTTCCCTCTCCCGTCGCGGGCACGGTCGGCGAGATCCGGCTGAAGGTCGGCGACAAGGCGAGCGAGGGCGACCTCATCCTCCTCCTGGAGAGCGCGGCCGCGCCCGCGACGCCGCCCAAGGCGTCGGTCAGCCAGGGGGCTTCGGTCTCCTCGGGGGGGCCTGCCGGCTACGGCTCGGCGAGCGGCCATTACGACACGATCGAGGTGCGGGTTCCCGATATCGGCGACTTCAAGGGCGTGCCGGTCATCGAGGTCCATGTGCAGCCGGGCGCGGAGATCGCGGCCGACGAGCCGCTGATCACCCTCGAATCCGACAAGGCGGCGATGGAGGTCCCCGCCCCGACCGGCGGCAAGGTGGCCGAGATCAAGGTCAAGGCCGGCGACAAGGTCAGCGAGGGCGACCTCATCCTCACCCTCACCACGGCGGCGGCGGCTTCCGGCGCGTCGGTCAGCATGGGCGGCGGCACCCCGCCGACCCCGGCCGGCGCCCCCGCGCCCGCGGCCAAGCCCCCGGTCGCGGGCAAAGGCGACATCCATGGCGAGGTCGTGGTGCTGGGCGGCGGGCCCGGCGGCTACACGGCCGCCTTCCGCGCGGCCGATCTCGGCAAGCAGGTCGTGCTGGTCGAGCGCTGGCCGCAACTCGGCGGCGTCTGCCTCAATGTCGGCTGCATTCCCTCGAAGGCCCTGCTCCACGCCGCCAAGGTCATTTCCGAGAGCCAGGAGATGGGCCCCCACGGCGTCACCTTTGCGGCGCCGAGCGTCGATATCGACAAGCTGCGCGGCTGGAAGGAAAGCATCATCAAGAAGCTGACGGGCGGCCTCGGCGGCCTCGCCAAGCAGCGCAAGGTGACGGTGGTGCACGGGACCGGGCGCTTCACGGCCCCGAACCAGATCGAGGTGCGGGCCGAGGACGGCACGGCGAAGACGGTGAGCTTCGAGCACGCCATCATCGCGGCCGGCTCCGAGCCCGTGACGCTGCCCTTCATCCCGCACCACGATCCGCGCGTGATCGATTCGACCGGGGCGCTCGCGCTGGACGGAGTGCCGAAGCGCCTCCTCGTGATCGGCGGCGGCATCATCGGGCTCGAAATGGCGACGGTCTACCAGGCGCTCGGCGCGAAGGTGACGATCGTCGAGCTGATGGACCAGATCATCCCCGGCGCCGACAAGGACATCGTCACCCCGCTCGCCAAGCGCGTGGCGAAGATCTTCGAGGCGATCCACCTCAAGGCCAAGGTCACCAAGGTCGAGGCCAAGGCGGACGGGCTGCATGTCTCCTTCGAGGGCGGCTCGGCGCCCGCGACCGATATCTTCGACAAGATCCTGGTCGCGGTCGGGCGGCGCCCGAACGGGCGGCTGATCGGGGCGGAGAATGCCGGGGTCGCGGTGGACGAGCGCGGCTTCATCGCGGTCGACAAGCAGATGCGCACCAACGTGCCGCATATCTTCGCCATCGGCGACCTCGTCGGCCAGCCCATGCTCGCCCACAAGGCGGTGCATGAAGGCAAGGTCGCGGCCGAGAACGCCTCCGGCCACCCGGCCTATTTCGACGCCAAGGTCATCCCCTCGGTCGCCTATACCGATCCCGAGGTCGCCTGGGTCGGCATGACGGAGAACGAGGCCAAGGCGAAGGGCGTGAAATACGGCAAGGGCGTCTTCCCCTGGGCCGCGTCCGGCCGGTCCCTCTCGCTCGGCCGCGACGAGGGCATGACCAAGGTCCTGTTCGAGGAAGGCTCCGAGCGCATCATCGGCTGCGGCATCGTCGGCCCCAATGCCGGCGACCTCATCGCGGAGGCGGCCCTCGCCATCGAGATGGGCGCCGACGCCGCCGATATCGGCGCGACCATCCACCCCCATCCGACCCTGTCGGAGACGGTCGGCATGGCCGCCGAGATGTTCGAGGGAACGATCACCGACCTCATCGCGCCGAAAAGGAAGAAGTGACGGGCGCCTGCCCGCCGCGGATCGCGTGTTGCCGGAGGCCCGCCGCGAGGCGGGCCTTTTGCTGTCCGGCTGCGCGCCTTGGGGCTCAGCGCATCAGGGCGTCGGCGAGGAGCCCGGCGAAGAGCAGAGCCCCGGCGTCGCGGTTCGACCGGAACAGGCCGAGGCAGATGTCGGGCCGGGCCGGATCGAGCCGGCGAACCTGCCAGGCGAGATGCAGCGCGAAGGCGGCGAGGCCGGCATGGCTCGGCCAGGCGCCGCCGGCGCCCCGGATCGCGAGGCCGATCAGCACCACGGTTGCCGCATAGAGCAGGGCGATGATCGGCCGCGACCAGCGCCCGAAGGTGCGGGAGGTCGACTTGACCCCGATCACGGCGTCGTCGCGCTGGTCCTGGTGGCCGTAGATCGTGTCGTAGCCGATCACCCAGCAGATGGTCCCGGCATAGAGGACGAGGGCGGGCCAGGGCAGGCGGCCGAAGACGGCGGCGAATCCCATCAGCGCGCCCCAGGCGAAGCACAGGCCGAGCACCGCCTGCGGGTAGCCCATGATCCGCTTCATCAGCGGATAGATCGCGACCGGCAGGAGCGAGGCGATGCCGAGCAGGATCGCGAAACGGTTGAACTGGAGGAGGACGAGAAGCCCGACCAGCGACTGCGCGATGGCGAAGGCGAAGGCTTGTTTCGCGCTTACCTGCCCGGCCGGGATCGGCCTGTTCCGGGTGCGCTCGACGCGTCCGTCGATGTCGCGGTCGAGGAAGTCGTTCCAGGTCGAGCCCGCGCCGCGCATGACGAAGGAGCCGATCAGGAACAGCCCGATATGGCCGGCGAGGCCCGCGGTCGAGCCCGCCATGACGGCCGCGAGCGCGGCCGACCATTGGCAGGGCCACATCAGGAGCCAGGAGCCGATCGGACGGTCGTAGCGCGCAAGGCGCAGCCAGGGCTTCGCCGGCTCGGGCGCGAAGCGGTCCACGAGGTTGGTCGGCGGCGCATCCGCCACCATGCGGTCGGACATGGCCGCTCTGAACCACGCCCGCGGAGCTTTGTCACGAGGCAGGCGTGCCGCCTAGCGCTCCGTCAGCTTCAGCTCGATGCGGCGGTTGCGGGCATAGGCTTCGTCGGTCTCCGCGAGGTCGAGGGGCTGGAACTCCCCGAATCCCGCCGCGGCGAGGCGCTGCGGCGGGATGCCCTTGGCCGTGAGATATTGCACGACCGAGATCGCCCGCGCCGCCGAAAGCGCCCAGTTGGACGAAAAGGCGCCGAGGCCCGAGACGGGCCGCGCATCCGTGTGGCCGTCGACCCGCAGGATCCAGGGGATGTCGGGCGGGATTTCCCTGGCGATGTCGAGGATGGTCGCGGCGATGCGGTCGAGTTCGCCTGTCGCCTCCGGCTTCAGCTCGGCCCGGCCCGGGCCGAAGAGCACTTCCGACTGGAGCACGAAGCGGTCGCCCACGATGCGCATGTCCTGCCGGTTCCCGAGGATCTGCCGCAGGCGCCCGAAGAAGTCCGAGCGATAGCGCGCGAGTTCCTGCACGCGCTGCGCCAGGGCGACGTTCAGCCGCGCGCCGAGATCGGCGATCCGGGCCTGGGATTCGCGGTCGCGCGCCTCGGAGGCCGAGAGGGCCTCCTCCAAGGCGGCGAGCTGGCGGCGCATGGCCGCGATCTGCTCGTTGAGGAGGTCGATCGTGCCCTGGGCGCGCGCGCGGGCCGCGCGCTCCTGCTCCAGCGCCTTGCCGGCCGCCCCGGCCTGCGCCTCGCTGCCGCGCCGGCTCTCGATCTCCGCCTGGAGGCGCGAGCGCTCCTCGAGGCCCGATTTCAGGCTCGCCCGCAGCGATTCGACATTCTCGGCGAGGCCGCGCGACTTGCCGCGCTCGAGGGCCAGCAGCTCCGTCAGTTCGGCGAGCTGGCGGTTCAGCCTTTCCAGCACGGTGTCGCGGCCGGAGATCTCCCGCGCCAGGAAGAACTGCGCCAGCATGAAGATCGAGAGCAGGAAGACGATGGACAGGACCAGCGTCGAGAGCGCGTCGACGAAGCCCGGCCAGTAGTTGATCGGCGTGCGCCGCGCCGCCCTGAGCCCCGCCATCAGCGCCGCTCGCGCGCGATCTGCTCGACGACCGCGCGCAGCTCGCGGTCGCGCGTCGCCTGGCCGTCGAGCAGCATGCGCACGAGCTGCTGCTCGGAGCGCATCTGCCGGACGATCTCCTGGATGCTGTCGGCGAGGCTCGCCATGGCGGCCGTCGTTGCCTGGCCGCCGTTGCGATCCATCGCCTCGGCAAGGCGCCGGAGCGCGTCGGCGATCTCGGGCGAGGCGGCATCGGAGCCCTCGGCCCTCGCCGAGAGGGCGAGCCAGTCTTCCAGCTCGGTATAGAAGCGGTTCTGCGCCTGCCCGGCCTGGAGGTCGAGGAAGCCGAGGATCAGCGACCCGGCAAGGCCGAAAAGCGAAGCCGAGAAGGAAATGCCCATCCCGGAAAGCGGGGCGGAGAGGGCCGCTTTCAGCTCGTCGAACATGGTCGCGGCCTCCCCGCCCGTGCGCAGCGAGGAGATGATCCGCCCGACCGAGTTCACCGTCTCGATGAGGCCCCAGAAGGTGCCGAGCAGGCCGAGAAAGACGAGCAGCCCGGCAAGGTAGCGGACCAGTTCCCGGCTCTCGTCGAGGCGGGCGGCGATGGCGTCGAGAAGCGAGCGGGCCGTGCCGACCGAGAGGGCGGCACGGCTGTCCGGCTCGGCGATCAGGGCTGCGGCCGGCGAGAGCAGGACGGGCGGCCGGGCGAGCCTGTTCGGATAGGCGCCGCTGACATAGTTGACCCAGCGGATCTCGCGGAAGAGCCGCACGACCTGCCGGATCGCCAGCACGATGCCGATGGCGAGCGCGGCGAGGATCACCGCGTTGAGTCCCGGATTGCCGAAGAAGGCGGCGAGGAGCTGGCGGTTGAGGATCATCGCCAGGAAGCCGCACAGGACCAGGAACACCGCCATGCGCACGAGATAGATGCGGGGCGAGGAAAGCGGCCGCGCGATCTGGGGGACGGTTTCGGTCTGCATGGCCTCTCCAGTCTGGCTGCGGCTTCGGCGCCGTTCAAGCCGTGAGGCTCAGGGCATTTGGTCCGATGGCCCTGCCGTCAGGCAGCCGGCGTCGCGGGACGCGCGGCCTTCTTGAGCAGGCCGAGCAGGGCCGCCTGGATGGCCTCGTTTCCAGCGCAGACCGAGCCCGTCTCGAGCGGTGAGGTGCCGCCCTCGCAATCGCTGACGAAGCCGCCGGCCTCGCGCACGATCACGATCCCGGCCGCGACGTCCCAGCTCTGGAGGTGGCGCTCCCAGAATCCGTCCGCCCGGCCGGCCGCGACATAGGCGAGGTCGAGGGCGGCCGCGCCGAAGCGGCGCAGCCCTGCGCTGACGGTCATGACCGCGGCGAGTTCCGCGATGAAGGTGCGGTGGGCCGGCCGGCCCAGATGCGGCAGGCCGCAATAGACGACTGCATCCGCCATCTCGCGTCGCGCCGCGACCCGGATGCGGCGGTTGTTGAGGAAGGCGCCCTTGCCGCGCTCCGCCACGAACATCTCGTCCTTGATCGGATCGTAGATCACGCCCGCCACCGGCACGCCCTCGCGCTCGAGCCCGACCGAGATGCAGAAATGCGGAATGCCGTGCAGGAAGTTGGTGGTGCCGTCGAGCGGGTCGATATGCCAGCGATGGGACTTGTCCGTCCCCTCGACGATGCCGCCCTCCTCCATGACGAAGCCGTAGCCCGGCCGCGCCTTCTCCAGCGCCCCCCGCAGGATCTCCTCGGCGCGGGTGTCGGCGGCCGAGACGAAATTCGCCGGCCCCTTGCGCGAGACCTGCAGGTTCTCGACCTCGCCGAAGTCGCGGCGCAGCGAGCGCGCGGCCTTGGCGACCGCATCGGTCATGACGCTGATCAGCGGGGAACGGATCATGGGCGGCTTTCGGACGGGCCGCGGCTCCCGCGGCGGAGCGGCCGGGGTGCCATTCCGCCGGGGCGGGGTCAATCGGACCCTGCGGGGTTTCGGCTCTCCGTCCGTCGTTGCGCCCCAATTGGGTGGAAGGGTGCGCTCTCGCGGCTGCGCACCGGGCCGCGCCACCCCATGCGAGGCTCTCTTGCGCGAAGGCGGACCCCGCGGCGACATGCTTCTTCTCGTCCTGGCGCTGGTCCTGGCGCTGACGGGCGTCGCCTATGTGTTCTTCACCTCGCCGACCAAGCTCAAGGTGGCGGTCGGCCCGGCGGGATCGGCCGAGGAGCGCCTGATCCATGCCTTCGCCCAGCAGCTCAAGGCGCAGAAGGCGAGCCTGCGGTTGGTCACGGTGCCGGTCCACGACGTAAAGGAGGCCGCCGACCTCCTCGACCGGGGCAAGGCGGAACTCGCCATCGTGCGGCCGGACGTGAAGGTGCCCGAGAACGGCCTGACCCTCGCGATCCTGCGCGACGTCGCGGCGATCGTGATCGTCCCCGCGGGATCGGAGGTGAAGGACGTCGCCTCGCTCGCCGGCAAGAGGCTGGGCGTCGTGTCCGGCCACGAGGCGGATCCGGCTTTCGTGACGACGATCCTGCGCCACTACGACCTCGAGCCTCCCGTCGTCACGCTCGTGACCCTGCATCGCGAGACGGCGGCGGCGGCGCTGAAGGAGAGCAAGGTCGACGCCCTCGCCCTCGTCGCGGCGCCGACCGGGTCGCTCGCGCAGAACACCGTCCGCGAGGCGGCTCAGGCTTTCGGGGGGGCCATCTCGATCCTGCCCGTCGAGAATCCCGACGGCATCACCCACAGCTCCCCCTTTCTCGACACGCTCTCCATCCCGGAGGGGATCTGGGGCGGGCGTCCGAAGCAGCCGGCCCACGAGGTGAAGACGGTGGGCGTGGCCTATCGGCTGATGGCCCATGCCGAGACCGACCGCTCCACGGTCTCGACGCTCGTCGAATATCTGTTCCAGATGCGCTCGCGGCTCGCCGTAAAGACGCGGCTCGCCAATTTCATGAGGGCGCCGGAGATGGATTCCAGCGCTTCGGCAACCAGCGCCATGCTGCCGAACCATCCGGGCGCCGTGGATTACTTCGAGCGCGAGACCCAGAGCCTGATGGATCGCTACGGCGACTGGATCTATCTCGCCGCCTTCTTCGGCTCCGGCGTGATCTCGGCCCTGGCCTGGTTCGCCCAGCGCATGCGGCAGGAGCGGCACGAGGTGATCGACGACGTGCTCGACCGCCTGCTCGACATCCTCGCCGATGCGCGCCGCGCCGAGACCGTCGAGGCGCTCGACGCGTTCACCGCCGAGGTGGACGACCTCTTCCGCACGGCGGTCGGCCATGCCCGGAGCGGGCGTGCGGACAGCCGCACGACGAGCGCCGTCGTCCTCGCCCTCGACGGCGCCCGCAGCGCGATCGACGATCGCCGGAGGGTCATCCAGGCCGCCGGCTCCGACGCTCAGCGCCGGGACGGCTCGGGCCCAAGGCTGGTCAGCACGTCCTGATGTCCTGGGCTCGGGGCCGTCGGTGCGAGCGCCCGTCAGGCCGGCGGGGCCCGCCCCCGCCCCGGCGCCGTCCCCCCCCCGGGCCGGGGGAAGAACGCGACGTACCAGCAGAGGCACGCCCAGGCCCCGCCGAGGCACCAGCCGGCGAGGACGTCGGAGGGCCAGTGGACGCCGAGATAGAGGCGGGACAATCCGATCAGCACCGTGAGCAGGATCGCGACGCCCATGAAGAACAGCTTGACGCGCATCGCCGCATGGATGCGCGCCAGCAGCGCGCCGAGCGTGAGATAGGTCACTGCCGCCATCATGGCGTGGGAGGAGGGGAAGCTCGCCGTGTAGACGCGCATCGCATGGGGCACGATGTCCGGCCGCGGCCGGTCGAAGCCGAGCTTGAGGAGCGTCCCGAGCAGCATGCCCCCGCCCACCGCGGCGAGGAGCAGGAGCGCGACATGCCGCCGCGCCGTCAGCGAGAGATAGATCGCGGCCCCGGCCGTGAGCGAGACGAGCACGAAGGTGCCCCCGAGCCCCGTCACGTCCCGCGCCGCCTCCTGGAGCCAGCCCGGGCCGAGCGGGGTCGCGGGGTCGCCCGCGACGCGGAAGGCGAGAAGGATCGCCCGGTCGAGGCGCAGGCCGCCGCCCTCGCGGACCTCGTCGGCCACCGCGAGGAAGCCCAGGCCGAGAAAGCCGATCAGGCAGAACGAGAGGAGCGGGACGGTCTCGTCCAGCCGCAGGCGTCCGACGACGCTCCGGGCGAGCTTCGCGGCGCCCGCGCGCCCGGTGCCTGCCATCGCGCCCTCAGCCCCTCTGCGAATAGATGAAGTAGTCGAACGGATATTCGCCGATGCGGAACCATTGCAGCTCCTTCTCCCGGAAGGCCCGCCAGTGGTCGTGCACGGCCTTGAACCGCGGATTGCCCGCGGCGATCTCGGCATAGAGCTTCTGCGCCTCGCGATAGGCCGCATCCATGATCTCGCGCGGGAAGAGCTTGAGCACCGCGCCCTGGGCGACCACGCGGCGCAGCGCATCGGGATTCTCGGCATCGTATTTCGCGAGGCACCAGAGATTGGCCTCCGCGCAGGCGGCCTCCAGCACGTTGCGATAGGCCTCCGGCAGGGCCGCGAGGCTGTCCTTGTTGGCGTAGAGCGAGGTGCCCGCCGTGCCCTCCCAGAAGCCGGGATAATAGTAGTACTTGGCGACCTTCACGAAGCCGAGCTTCTCGTCGTCATAGGGCCCGGCCCATTCGACGGCATCGAGCGTGCCCCGCTCCAGCGCTGGATAGATCTCGCCCCCCGCCAGGACCTGCGGCACCACGCCGAGCCGGGCGAGGATCTGCCCGCCCATGCCTGCGATGCGGAACTTCAGGCCCTTGAGATCCTCCAGCGACTTGATCTCGCGCTTGAACCAGCCGCCCATCTGCGCGCCGGTATTGCCGGCGGGGAAATTGACGACGTTGTAATCGGCCAGGAAGCCGCGGATCTGCTCGAGCCCTCCGCCATGGATCATCCAGGCATTGTGATGGCGCGTGTTGAGGCCGAAGGGCACGGAGGCCTCGAACATGAAGGTCGGGTCCTTGCCGACATAGAAGCTCGACAGGGTGTAGCCGCATTCGACCGTGCCGTTGCTGACGGCATCGAGCACCTGGAGGCCGCCGACGATCTCGCCGGCGGCGAAGACCTGGATCTGGAACCTGTTGTCGGTCGCGGCGGCGACGCGCCTGGCGATATGGGCGCCGGAGCCGTAGAGCGTGTCGAGGGTCTTCGGATAGCTCGACGCCATCCGCCATTTCACCTCGGGGGCGGCCTCGGCCAGGGCGGGCCGCGGGAAGGCCGCCGCGAGCCCTGCTCCAACCCCCGCCCCCGTCAACAGCGATCGGCGATCCATCGTCCTGCTCTCGTTCTCTCCGGCCGCGAGACATAGTGCATTTTCGAGGGCGGGAGACCCCCCGGCGGCGCCGCACACCCTGGCCGCCGGTCCGCACGTTGACGCCGGGCCCGATGCTTGTAGGTATCGGCGGATCGCGAGAAATTAAAAAATGAGAGGAACGCCGGACATGAAGAGACGGAGTCTGTTGGCGGCGGCCGCCGCATCGGCTGCGGCGGGCCTCGTCACGGCGCCCGCCCGGGGGCAGGGCAATTATCCGAGCCGGGTGGTCACCATCATCGTGCCCTTCGCGGCCGGCGGGACGACCGACATCTTCGCCCGCTTCGTGGCGGACCGCCTGTCGCAGCAGCTCGGCCAGCAATTCATCGTCGAGAATCGCGGCGGCGCCGGCGGCAATATCGGCGCGGCGGCGGTCGCGAAGGCCACGCCCGACGGCTACACGCTCGTGATGGGCACGGTCGGCACCCACGCCATCAATTCGAGCCTCTATGCCCGGATGCCCTTCGATCCCCGCAAGGATTTCGAGCCCGTGGCCTTCGTGGCGGGCGTGCCGAACCTGATGGTGGTGAACCCGAAGAACGTCCAGGCGAAGACGGTGCAGGAATTCATCGCCGAGGCCAAGGCCGGGCCGAGGAAGCTCAACATGGCCTCCTCCGGCAACGGGACCTCGATCCATCTCTCGGGCGAATTGTTCAAGATGATGACCGGCGTCGAGATGGCCCACGTGCCCTATCGCGGCTCCGGCCCGGCGGTGAACGACCTCGTCGCGGGGCAGGTGGACGTGATGTTCGACAACCTGCCTTCCTCCATCGAGCAGGCGAGGGCCGGGAACCTGCGGGCCATCGCGGTCACTTCCCTCAAGCGCTCGGCGGCCCTTCCCGACACGCCGACCATCGACGAGAGTGGCGTGCCCGGCTTCCAAGCGTCGAGCTGGTTCGCTTTGTTCGCGCCGAAGGGGACCCCGGCGCCGATCGTACAGAAGCTGAACGAGGAGGTGCGCAAGGCACTCGAAAACCCCGACACGCGCAAGCGCATGACGGATCTGGGCGCCGAAATCCAGATCATGACGCCCGTCGAACTCGCCGCCTACGTGTCGGCGGAATACGAGAAATGGGCGAAGGTCGTCAAAAACGCCGGCGTCAGGATCGAGTGAGGCGGCTCAGCGGAAATAAGGCGTTCAAAGCTCGCCCCTTGTCATCCCCGGCCGGAGCGAAGCGGAGGGGAAGGGGATCCGGAGGGCTCGCGGGTGGCCCTGGATTCCCTTCCCGGCCCTTCGGGCCGCCGGGAATGACAAGGCTCAGGCGAAGGCCGTGCCGGTGAAGGGCGTCTCGGGCACGGGCGTGACCGGGCCCTTGCCCGCGAACCAGGAGAGGAGGTTGTCGACGACGAGCTGGCCCATGGCGCGCCGGGTCTCGACCGAGGCCGAGCCGACATGGGGCAGGAGCACCACGTGCTCCATCGCGATCAGCTCGGTGGGCACGTGCGGCTCGTCGGCGAAGACGTCGAGCCCGGCCGAGAGGATCGTCTTCGCTTGCAGCGCCTCGACGAGGGCCCGCTCGTCCACGACCGAGCCGCGCCCCACATTGATCAGGACCCCGTCCGGTCCCAACGCCTTCAGCACTTCGGCATCGATGATCCCGTCCGTCTCCTTGCCGCCCGGTGCGACGCAGAGCAGCACGTCGCACCATTCGGCGAGGCCGAGAAGGGTCGGCTCGTAGCGATAGGGCACGTCCTGCCGGCTGCGGCCGTGATAGGCGATGTCGAGCCCGAAGGCTTCGAGCCGCGTCGCGATCGCCTTGCCGATCCGGCCGAGGCCGAGGATGCCGACCTTGCGGCCGCGCAGGGTGGCCGTGAGCGGATAGGGCTTCTCCAACCATCCGCCGGCCCGCAGGTAGCGGTCGGCCTGGGGAAGCTGGCGCACCGTGGCGACGAGGAGGCCGAGAGCGAGGTCGGCGACCTCGTCGGTCAGCACGTCCGGCGTGTTGGTGACGATGATGCCGCGCCGCCCCGCCTCCCGGGCGTCGATCGTATCGTAGCCGACGCCCATGCTGGAGACGATCTCGAGGTTGGGCAGCATGTCGAAGAGCGGGCCACCGACATGGTAATGCACGCCCGGCGCGAGGCCGCGGATGTCCGAGGCGACCTCGCGGATGAAGGCGTTCCGGTCGGGCTGCTCCCAGGCCCGGTGCAGCGTGAAGGCCGCCGAGAGGCCCTCGACGACGACCGGCGGCATCTGGGACAGCATCAGGATATGGACGTCCTTCACCTTCGAACTCCCTGTCTCGTCGTCTTGCCTGCGGCTCGTCAGACCGAGCGCGTGGCTCCCCCGTCGACCCGGATCATCGAGCCGGTCACGTAGCTCGCCCGCTCCGAGGCGAGGAAGCAGGCGACATCGGCGAATTCCTTCACGGCCCCGTAGCGGCCGGCGGGGATCTGGGCCACCGAGGCGGCCTTGACCTCGGCGGCGCTCTTGCCGAGCCGCTTCGCATTGGCCTCGTCCAGCTCGCCCGTACGGTCCGTCTCGATGCGGCCGGGAAGGATCATGTTCACCGTGATGCCGTCCTTCGCGACCTCGGCGGAGAGCGTCTTCGCCCAGCCGAGGATCGAGGAGCGGAGCGCGTTCGACATGACGAGGTTCGGGATCGGCTGCACGACGCCCGAGGAGGCGACGATGACGATGCGGCCGAACCCGGCCTTCCGCATGTCGGGAAGGCACAGGCCCGCCAGCGTGAAGACCGGCAGGACGAGCGATTCGAATTGCGGCACCCACGCCTCGGGCTTCACCGCGAGGGCCGTGCCGGGCGGGGGGCCGCCGGTATTGGAGACGAGGATGTCGATCGGCCCGCCCAGGGCTGCAACCGCTTTGGCATGCAGGCCGGCCGCATCCGCCTTGAGGTCGGCGGCGATAGAGACGGCCCGGCCCTTGCCGCGGGCATTGATGGCCTCGGCGGCGGCCTTGAGCTTGTCCTCGCTGCGGGCGGTGAGCACGACGCTCGCGCCTTCCTCGGCCAGCGCCTCGGCGATGCCCCGGCCAAGCCCCCGGCTCGAGGAGAGGACGAGCGCGCGCTTGCCGGCGAGGCCGAGATCCATGGCATTCCTCCGAGGCGATGGCTGCCTTCCGGCGGTCTAAAGCATGCGGAGGGAAAGGGGAATTCGGATTTCGCGGGGGGCCCCTCCCATCCCGGGCTATCGGATCCACGCATTGCGCTTGGCGCGCGCTCCCCTCCCCGCCACTTCTTGGGGGGAGGGTGGATCCGGCGCGGATCCGTGCATCTCATAGCCGCTCGAGGGGAGTCACGAAGGATCGCGCGGCGCCGGTCGCTTCCCGGGCGGGGAAGCGGGCGCCTCCTCGGGATAGGCCGCGAGGGCAAGATCCGCGATGCGGACGAGCGCCTCCCGGATCTCGCCCTCGGGAGGCGGGGGATCGGCGAGGAGACGCGTCCGCAGATCCTCCACGGCCAGCGCCAGCGCCGTCTCCTCCTTCGTGCGAGCCCGGCTCAGAACGGGTTCCAGGTCGGGCTGGGCGTGAATTTGAGATAGCCCAGCGCGACGCCGAGGCGCATGCCCACTCCCGAGCGGATCGGCACCACCACCGTGTTGCCCGCGGTGGCGGCGCTCATCCCGAGCCCGGCCACGAAATAGGCCGAGCCGTCAAGTTCCGCGAAGCGCCGGTACATGCCCGCTTGGTCGAGATTATAGACCAGCATCATCTGGCGTGCGCCCTCGCCGCCGACGTCGAAGCCGAGCGAGGGACCCTGCCAATAGATGCGCCCGCCCGGATCACCGCGGCGGCGGAACAGCTTGCCCTCGCCGTAGCGCAGGCCGCCGAAGAAGGCGCCCGAGGCTTCCTGGCCGAGGATGTAGCCGTTCGGCTGGCCCCAGCGCCGGCCCGCCTCCTCGACGAGCTGGCCGAGGCCGCGCGAGACGCCGCCGAAGAAGGCATGGCCGGCATCGACAAGCTCCCGGGGCGAGAAGGGGGCGGGCTGGTCGGGCGTGCGGGCAAGGGCCCGTCCCGCCGCGGAGCCGGCGGCGAGGCCGCCGAGCAGCAGCGTCGAGATGTTGCGGCGCGTGAGCATGGCGCGCGTACTCCTCCACAGAGCCGCCGGCATGCCGGTTTTCTCCGCCTCGGAAAGCGGACCGTCGGGGGCCGGACGGCGCGTCCGGGCCGAGGGGAGGCCGGACGCTTCCGAGGCGAAGCTATGAGCACATCCTTAACGATGTCCTTCGAAAGGGGTTACGCGGCGGGAAGGCGGCAGCACGCCGCGAGCGAGCCGTCCCCGAAGGCGGCGAAGGCGCCGTTGAGGAAGCCGCGCCCGGCATGGCCGTAGGTCAGGGGCTGCGCGTCGGGGCCGACCACGCGCCCGCCCGCCGCCGTCACGATATGATCGCCCGCCGCCGTGTCCCATTCCATGGTCGGGCCGCAGCGGACATAGATGTCGGCCTCGCCCGAGGCGATGAGGCCGAACTTCGCGGCCGAGGAGGCGGTGCGCCGCCCGACGACGGCGAGCTGCGCGAGGCAGGCTTCCGTCGCCGCGTCGCCGCGGCGGCGGGAGACGAGGGCGGGGGGGCCGTCCGCCGGGAGCCTGCGGGGGGAGGCGGGGGGCCAGGCG
>OEIU01000943.1_pt1 | contig 21917 bp, 16 predicted proteins | sample 1539221 | NCBI WGS metagenome assembly OEIU01 (sample SAMN03792071, study PRJEB22550) | activated sludge metagenome | feature: wastewater treatment plant; material: activated sludge; isolation source: Wastewater treatment plant of a petroleum refinery complex | place: Argentina: Zarate | collected...
CCAGAGCGCGAAATTGCCGGGCTGCGCGGCTGGCCAGTCCTCCTCCGCGCCGAATACCTCGCCCAGAGCGGGATCGGTGAGCGGCAGGAAGTCGTAGGGCCCGGAAACCCCGATCACGCCCGCCAGTTCGCGCGGTTTGATCGCCACGCTGGCCAGGTAGCTTTGATCGGTGGCCAGCAAGGCGGCGATATGCGCCCCCGCGGAATGACCGACGAGGAAGATCCGCTGCGGATCGCCGCCGATCTCGGCGGCATGGTCGCGCACCCAGCGCACCGCGTGCGCCGCGTCGAACTCGAAATCGGGAAAGTGACCCTGCGGATACTGGCGGTAGTCGGGAATCACGGTGACGATGCCCGACCTGGCCAGGGCTTCGCCGACGAAGGCATAGTCGCAGCGGCTGCCGCTGCGCCAGCTGCCGCCGTAGAAGAAAATCGCAATCGGCTGGCCTGCAGCCCACGTCGGCGGACGGTGGATGTCGAGCGCGAGGTCGTGAACGGGTTCGTAGATGACGGATTCGACGGCAGGCGTTGACGATCTTCCGCTGTTGAGCAGGCCGAAGCCGAGCGACTGGCAGCCGCTGGCAAGGAGCGCCGCAACCCCGGCGAGCGTGCAACGCAGCAGTAACCCGTAGCGCTGTCTTTTCTGCGGATACATTCATTCACCCATGGGGTTCAGGCCGTCGCCCGGTGCGGCAGGGCAGGTTTGCGCAGGGTCGAAAGCAGCTACGCGTTGCCCGCAAGTACGAATCATCACCCATTGCGGATGCAGCTGCCCGGTTCCTGCGTCGCCCGTGCCTGATGACACGTGACCTCTCCGCGGAAATCGGTCAGGATCGAACGATTGCGCGATCAGGTGCCTGCGAGGCCGTGGAGGTGGGAGTGGAACGACGCGATTTCCTCAAGATGTCCGGTGTCGGGCTGGGCGTGCTGCTGGCGCCTGCGTTCGGTCGCGCGATTGCCGCCGAGGAGCTGGTGACGAAACTCGACGTGGCCATGAAGAAGCGCCTGGCCGACTCGGCGCTGGGCGCCGCGAAAGACGCCGGCGCGAGCTACTGCGACGTGCGCATCGGCCGCTACCTGCGCCAGTTCGTCATCACCCGCGAAGACAAGATCGAGAACATCGTCAATACCGAATCGACCGGCATCGGAATTCGCGTTGTCGCCAACGGCACCTGGGGATTCGCGGCGACCAGCGATCTCGGCGAGAACGCCGTGGCGCGCGCGGCCAGGCAGGCGGTCGCGATCGCGCGGGCCAATTCGAAGCTGACGGTTGAGCCGGTCCAACTGGCAGCCGTGACCGGCGTCGGTGAAGTCGCCTGGGCCACGCCGATCATCACCAATCCGATGGCCGTGCCGATCAGGGAGAAGGTCGAGCGCCTGCTCGAGGTCAACGCGGCGGCGATGAAGGCCGGCGCGAGCTTCGTCAACTCGACCCTGTTCCAGATCAACGAACAGAAATACTTCGCCTCGACCGACGGCTCCTATATCGACCAGGATATCCATCGCATCTGGGCGCCGCTGCAGGTCACCGCCGTGGACAAGGCCAGCGGCAAGTTCCGTCGCCGCGATGGCCTGTCCGCGCCCATGGGCATGGGCTACGAGTACCTCGATGCGAAGAAGGAAGACCGCATCGAGATGCCCGGTGGCGTGATCGTGTACGCGCGCTCCTACGACATGCTCGAGGGTGCCGTGGCCGCCGCGAAGCAGGCGCGGGAAAAGCTCAATGCGCCTTCGGTCAAGCCGGGCAAGTACGACCTCGTGCTCGATCCGAGCAACCTGTTCCTGACCATCCACGAATCGGTCGGCCATCCGCTCGAACTCGACCGCGTGCTCGGCTACGAGGCCAATTTCGCCGGCACCAGTTTCGCCACGCTCGACAAGTGGAAGTCGAAGGACTACCGCTATGCCAGCGACAAGGTCACGATTTTCGCCGACAAGACGCAGCCCGGCTCGCTCGGCGCCGTCGGCTACGATGATGAGGGCGTCAGGACGAAGCGCTGGGACCTGATCCGGGATGGCATCCTGGTCAACTACCAGGCGATCCGCGACCAGGTGCACATCCTCGGCGAAAAGGAGTCGCAGGGCTGCTGCTATGCCGATTCGTGGGCTAGCGTGCAGTTCCAGCGCATGGCCAACGTGTCGCTCGCCCCGGGCAAGGAGAAGCTCTCGCCGGCGCAGATGATCAAGGATGTCGCCGACGGCATCTACATCTTCGGTCGCGGTTCCTATTCGATCGACCAGCAACGCTACAACGCGCAGTTCGGCGGCCAGCTGTTCTACGAGATCAGGGACGGCAAGGTCACCGGCATGATCGAGGACGTCGCCTACCAGATCCGCACGCCGGAGTTCTGGAGTGCCTGCAGCGCGATCTGCGATGACAGCGACTATCGGATGGGCGGCACCTTTTTCGACGGCAAGGGGCAACCGGGACAGGCCTCCGCCGTATCGCATGGAGCGAGCACGGCACGCTTCGATGGCATCAACGTGATCAACACGGCGCGCAGCCTGGGGTAGCCAGCACGTCCCACGCTCGTCCGCGGCAGCGGGCGTGTGCGGAACGCAAGCGGTCCCGACCATGCCATTCGCCACATGACGATCCGGCCATGGGCCGCCATGATCGAACGGCGAACGCATGTGTCGGCACTCTGGCTGGCAGTGCAGAACAGGATGAGTGCCAGAGGCAATCGTCCCGGAAATGAACGAAAGGCGGAGAAGACGATGGAAAGACGTGATTTCCTCAAGGCGACCAGCCTGGGGCTCGGCGCGCTGATGATTCCGGCCTATGGCCGGGTGATCGCCGCCGAAGTACTGGTCAGCAAGCTCGACGTGGCGCTCAAGAAGCGCCTGGCCGATACCGCGCTGACCGCGGCGAAGGCCGACGGCGCGACCTACTGCGACGTGCGCATCGGGCGCTATCTGCGCCAGTTCGTGATCACCCGCGAGGACAAGGTGCAGAACGTCGTCAACACTGAGTCGAGTGGCGTCGGCATCCGCGTCATCGCCAACGGCACCTGGGGATTCGCCGCCTCCAGCGACCTCAGCGCCGATGCCGTGGCGAAAGCCGCGCGCCAGGCCGTGCAGATCGCCAAGGCGAACTCGGTGCTGACCACCGAGCCCGTGCAACTGGCGCCGACCCAGGGCGTCGGCGAGGTTTCCTGGGCGACGCCGATCGTCAAGAACGCGATGGAAGTACCGATCAAGGAAAAGGTCGACCTGCTGCTCGGCGTCAACGCCGCGGCGATGAAGGCAGGCGCCAACTTCGTCAATTCGATCCTGTTCCAGGTCAACGAGCAGAAGTACTTCGCCTCGACCGATGGTTCCTACATCGACCAGGACATCCACCGCATCTGGGCCCCGCTCACGGTCACCGCGATCGACAAGGCCAGTGGCAAGTTCCGCAGCCGCGAGGGCCTGTCGGCGCCGGTCGGCATGGGCTACGAATACCTCGACGGGAAGAAGGAACACAAGATCGAGCTGCCCGGCGGCGTGACCGGCTACACCGACTCTTACGACATGCTCGAGGATGCCGTGGCCGCCGCCAAGCAGGCCCAGCAGAAGCTCAAGGCGCGCTCGGTCAAGCCCGGCAAGTTCGACCTCGTGCTCGATCCGACCCATCTGTGGCTGACGATCCACGAGTCGGTCGGCCATCCGCTCGAACTGGATCGCGTGCTCGGCTACGAGGCCAATTACGCCGGCACCAGCTTCGCCACGCTCGACAAGTGGAAGTCGAAGGATTTCAGATATGGCAGCGACAAGGTCACGCTGTTCGCCGACAAGGTGCAGAAGACCTCGCTCGGCGCGGTCGGGTTCGACGACGAAGGCGTCAAGACCCAGCGCTGGGACCTGGTCAAGGATGGCGTGCTGGTCAACTACCAGGCGATCCGCGACCAGGCCCACATCCTCGGGCTCGATCATTCGCAGGGTTGTTGTTATGCCGATTCGTGGTCGAGCGTGCAGTTCCAGCGCATGGCCAACGTGTCGCTGGCGGCGGGCAAGGAAAAGCTCAGTCCGGCCGAGATGATCAAGGACGTCGAGGACGGCATCTACATCATCGGCGACGGTTCGTTCTCGATCGACCAGCAGCGCTACAACGCGCAGTTCGGCGGGCAGCTGTTCTACGAGATCAAGAACGGCAAGGTCACCGAAATGATCGAGGACGTGGCCTACCAGATGCGCACGCCCGAGTTCTGGAACGCCTGCGTTGGCATCTGCGACGAGAGCGACTACCGCCTCAACGGCTCGTTCTTCGATGGCAAGGGCCAGCCCGGCCAGGTTTCCGCCGTTTCGCACGGATCGAGCACGGCCCGATTCAATGGCATCAACGTCATCAACACCGCACGCAGCCTTGGTTGAGCGCAGGAGTCTTATCGATGAGCATCTACACTGAACAGGACGCCAAGGCGATCCTCGAAAAAGTCGTCAAGCTGTCCAAGGCCGACGAATGCACCGCCACGCTCGACGGCCGCGTCGACGGCAATATCCGCTACGCACTGAACCAGGTATCGACCAGCGGCATCGTCAGCGATGCCGAACTCGGCGTGCAGGTCGCCTTTGGCAAGCGCGTCGGCACCGCGACGATCAACGAATTCGACGACGCCTCGCTGGAAAAGGTCGTACGCCGGGCCGAGGAACTGGCCAAACTGGCCCCCGAGAATCCCGAGTTCGTGCCGGCGATCGGCAAGCAGACCTACGGGCCGAGCAAGACCTGGTTCGAGAAGACCGCGACGATCAAGCCCGAGTACCGTGCCCAGGTCGCGGCCGATTCGATCGTCCCGAGCAAGGCCGCCAAGTGCGTCGCCGCGGGATTCCTCTCCGACAGCGACCGCTTCTCGGCGATCGCCAACAGCAATGGCAATTTCGCCTACCAGAAGAGCACCAATCTCGATTTCACCTGCACGGTGCGTACCGAAGACGGCACCGGTTCGGGCTGGGTCGCGCGCAACCTGGCCGATGTCGAGCAGTTCAATGCCAAGGACGAGATCAAGGTCGCGATCGAGAAGGCCACAAAGTCGCGCGAGGCCAAGGCGCTGGAGCCCGGCAAGTACACGGTGATCCTCGAGCCGGCCGCCTCGTCCGGACTGATCTCGTTCATGATGTTCGGCTTCGACGCGCGCCGCGCCGACGAGGGTCGCAGCTTCCTGGCCAAGAAGGGCGGTGGCAACAAGCTCAGCGAGAAACTCTACGACGAGCGCGTGACGATCTACGCCGATCCCGCCGATGCGGTGGCCGGCGTGCTGCCCTGGGACGACGAGGGCCTGCCGCGCGAGCGCACGCCGATCATCACCAAGGGCAAGGTCGAATACCTGCAGTACTCGCGCTACTGGGCCAAGCTCAAGGAAAAGAAGGCGATCGGCCAGCCCGGCAACCTGATCATGGTCGGCGGCGACAAGTCGACCATGGACCTGGTCAAGTCGACCAGGAAGGGCATCCTCGTCACGCGTACCTGGTACATCCGCATGGTCGATCCGCAGACCGTGCTGCTGACCGGGCTCACCCGCGATGGCACGTTCTACATCGAGAACGGCGAGATCAAGTATCCGATCAAGAACTTCCGCTTCAACGAATCGCCGGTGATCATGCTCAACAACATCGAGGAAATCGGCAAGCCGGTACGCGTCGGCGACGACGAATCGCCGTTCGTGATGATGATTCCACCGCTGAAGATCCGCGACTTCACGTTTACTTCGTTGTCGGATGCCGTTTGATCGGGAATTGGGAGTAGGGAATCGGGAATGGTGAAAGCCGATCGAGGCACGTTGCAGGTTGGTCGCCTTGCACGGTTCCTATTCCCGGATCGATACTTCAAATGACACGCGCCGAATTCCTTCGTCTTGTAGTTGGTGGCCTCGCGCTTGCGCCGTTGGCGCAGGCGCGGGGCGCGTCCACCAATCCCAAATCCCAAATCCCGAATCCCGCCTCTTACGACTTCCGCTTCACCCGGCTCATGTACGAGTCGGGCGACTGGGATGTCGACCAGCGCATGCCGTCGAACCTGATCGATGCGCTGATCCAGTACACGACGCTGCGCGTCGATCCGAAGGAGCACGTGCTGCCACTGGCCGATCCGCGCATGCTCGCGGCGCCGTTCTGCTACATCGCCGGGCACAAGCTGGTCGAGTTCAATGCGGACGAACGACGCAACTTCGAGAAGTACGTGCGCAACGGCGGGTTCGTCTTCGCCGATGATTGCAACCACGACATCGACGGCCTGTTCGCTAAGAGCTTTGAAAGCGAGATGGCGTCGATCTTCGGCGCGAAGGCGCTTCAGAAGCTGCCGAAGACGCATCCGCTGTACTCGAGCTTCTTCCGCTTCGACGGCCCGCCGGCGACCGGCTTCGAGCTGAACGGCTGGGGCGACGACCTCGTCCACGAATACCTCAGGGGCATCGAGATCGAGGGCCGCCTCGGCGTGCTCTACAGCAACAAGGATTATGGTTGCGAATGGGACTACGACTGGCGCAACAAGCGCTTCCTCGCCGAGGACAATACGAAGTTCGCGGTGAACATAGCGGTGTATGCCATGACCAATTGAACGGAAATGCTCCCGTAGGAGCCCGCTTCAGGGGCGATGCCCTTTTCGGGATTCAAGAAGAAGCATCGCCCCTGAAGGGGGCTCCTACAGAAGCGAAACAAGGCCCACATGCAAATGCCAGCGCGGAAAGTCGAGAATGAATGACGTGGTGACGGAAGAGACAGTGCAGAAGCAGATCGAAAAACTGGCGAAGCTGCGTGCCTCGATTGCCGAGGCGATCGTCGGCCAGGACGAAGTCGTCGAGCAGTTGCTGATCGGCCTGCTGGCCGGTGGCCATTGCCTGCTCGAGGGCGTGCCCGGCCTCGGCAAGACCCTGCTCGTGCGTTCGCTCGGCGAGGCCCTGCATCTCGAGTTCCGGCGCATCCAGTTCACCCCCGACCTGATGCCCAGCGACATCCTCGGCACCGAAATCCTCGAGGAAGACCACGGCACCGGCAAGCGCTACTTCAAGTTCCAGAAGGGTCCGGTGTTCACCAGCCTGCTGCTCGCCGACGAACTCAACCGTACGCCTCCCAAGACCCAGGCCGCGCTGCTCGAGGCGATGCAGGAGCATACGGTCAGTTACGCCGGCACGACCTATCCGCTGCCCGAGCCGTTCTTCGTGCTGGCCACGCAGAATCCGCTCGAGCAGGCCGGGACCTATCCGTTGCCCGAGGCGCAGCTCGACCGCTTCCTGCTGCACATCCGCGTCGACTATCCGAGCGAAAGCGAGGAGCAAGCGATCCTCGCCCGCACCACCGGCAGTTCGGCCGGCAAGGTCAGCGAAGTCATGGATGGTGCCGAGGTCATTGCGCTGCAGAAGCTCGTGCGTGACGTCCATGTCAGCGCCGACCTGCTGACCTGGATCACCCGCCTGGTGCGCGCATCGCGACCGCAAGCCAGCGCCATTGCCGAGGTGCGCGAATGGGTGCGCTGGGGCGCCGGCCCGCGTGCCGGGCAGTCGCTGGTGCTTGCGGCCAAGGCGCGCGCCCTGATCCACGGACGCCTGGCGGCGACGCGCGAAGACGTGAAGGCCCTGGCTTCGCCGGTGCTGCGCCATCGCCTGCTGCTGTCGTTCGCTGCCGAAGCCGAGCGTCGTTCAACCGACGACGTGATCGACGTGCTGCTGCGCAGCGTCGCCTATCCCGCCTGAGCGCCAGCCAGTGAGGCTGCCCGACGAATTGCGCGCTCGGCTCAGGGACCTGCGCCTCGTGGCCCGTTCCGCAGCCGGTGGCGATGGCCTCGGCATGCATGCGAGCCGCAGTCGCGGCGCCGGCCTGGAGTTCGCCCAGTACCGGGGATACGAGCCGGGCGACGAACCACGGCGCATCGACTGGAAGCTCTATGCGCGCTCGGACCGCCATTTCGTGCGCGAAGCGGAACGCGACAGCCCGCTGACCGTCTGGATCGTGGTCGATGCCAGCGCCTCGATGGCCCAGGTCGACCAGGCGAGGGCGGACTTCAGCAAGCTCGACGCCGCGCGCCTGCTGGCCGCCTGCGTCATCGAACTGGCCCTGCGCCAGGGCGACCGCTTCGGCCTGATCGGCCTGTCCGGCAACGACCTGCGCTTCGTCGCCGATGCAGCCGGACCGCGCCAGCGCGACCGCTGCATGCTCGAGCTGGACCGGCTCGGTGCTGGCGGTGCCTTGCCCGACGGTTCCCAGAGGCGGCCCCCGTGGGGGGGGGTCCCGCCCCGGGTCCCGGTCCTGGGGCTTTCCGACGATTTCGACGACCGCCTCGTCGATCTCGTCGTGCGCCTGGCCCAGGCCCGTCGCGAGGTCCTGTCGATCGGCCTGCTCAGCGTCGAGGAACGCGATTTCCCGTTTCGCGGCGGCCACCGCTTCCGCGATCCCGAAAGCGGCGTCGAACTGCGCGTGGATGCGGGGCAGGCACGGCGCGACTATCTTGAACGCTTCGCCGCGGCGCGTGCTGCGCTGGACAAGCGCCTGGCCGCGGTCGGCATCATCCATGTCGAGCACTACCTCGATCGCCCGCTGGACGAGCCGTTGCGACGGCTGTTCGGCGCACCCCAGCGCGCGGCCGAGCGCCAATGAGCCTCGGCCTGTTGCTGCCATTGGGATTGTTCGCACTGGCCGGCGTGCTCGTGCCCCTGCTGATCCACCTGATCCGGCAACCCGAGCACAAGGTGATCGATTTTCCGGCGCTGCGCTGGTTGCGCGAAAGCATGCGGCCCCGGCGGCGATTGCGCTTCGATGATCCGTGGCTGCTCGTGTTGCGCGTCGGACTGCTCGCACTGCTCGCGCTGCTGCTGGCGATGCCCGTGCTCAACGGCGACTGGCGCGGACCGCGACACTGGATCGCGCTCGGCGACGGCGTCGACCTCGATGCGGCGCGTCGCGCGCTGGCCGGGACAACCGCCGGATGGCGCTGGCTGGCACCGGGCTTTCCTGCAGTCGACGGCGACCGCCCGGCGTCGCCACAACCGTTCGCCAGCCTGTTGGGCGAGTGCGACGCGAGCCTTTCCTCCGGCGATCAGCTGACCGTGCTGGTCCCCGCGGAGCTGGACGGGCTTGATGCGGAACGGATCCGGCTCGTCCACGCGGTCGATTGGCGCGTCGTCGCGGCACGCGGCGAGGCCAAAGCCGGCATCACGGAAACGCCCCGCCACGTCGCCTTGCGGCACGACAGCGATCACGCCCGGGCGCTGCACTACCTGCGTGCCGCGCTGGCCGCCTGGGAATCCTCCGAAGCGGGCCGCTGGCGGATCGACGACCAGCCTGTCGGCGCCGCAGTCGATCCCGGTACCGACTGGCTGATATGGCTCGGAACGGACCTGCCGGGCGCGCTGATTTCGTGGATCGAGCGGGGCGGCCGGGGGTTGCATGCCGGTACAGCCACGCCAGGTGACGAAATCGTCTGGAGGGATGCCGCTGGCATTTCGCTGGCCAGCGAAAGGCGCGTTGGCGCCGGACGGGTCATCAGCCTGCTCCAGCCGCTGACGCCGGCCAGCGTGCCGGAACTGTTCGACGCCGGGTTTCCAGCGCGCCTGCGCAGCCTGCTGGAAGGCAAGCCCGCCGCACCGACGCGCGCGCTTGCCGATGGTGTACGTCCGCTGCAAGTCGAAAGCGCGCCAATCGTCGCGACGACCTCGCTGCTGCCGATCCTCGGCTTGCTGATTGCCCTGGTATTCCTCGCCGAGCGTTTCATGGCGACGCGCAAGCGCGGTGTGCCATGAGCCATCCCTTGCTGCACCAGCTGCAGGCCCGGGTGCGGATGCGGCGCATCGCGATCAGCCTGGCCCAGACCCTGCCGCTGGTCATTGCGCTGGCTTTCGTGCTGCACGGGCGCGCAGGCCCGCTGGTGGCCGCGGGTGCCATCCTGTTCGTGCTCGGCATCATCGCCGCATTGATCGTCCGTGACATCCGCCGGGTGACTGCCGGCGCCATCGTGCGCGGACTCGATCACGGCGCCGCGGTGCTCGAGGACAGCTCGGACCTGCTGCTGGAGGACGCCGACGCCGGGGCGACGTTGCAGCGGCTGCAGCGTGCGCGAATCGTCGCCAAGCTGGATTCCTCCGCCATTCCGGATTTGCGACCGGCCTGGCCGTGGCGGCGCCTTGTCCTGTCCTGGCTGGCCGGCTTCACGATGGTTGCGGCGGCATGGTACTGGCCTGCGCCAGCGCCGCAAGGCGACGAGCCGGCTGTGGCGGCGCCGCAGCAGGCGACAACCGCTGCTACGACGCGGCTGGTTTCGGCAGAAATGGAAATTGAGCCACCCGTCTACACCGGACTGGCCGTGCGCCGCGAGTCACGGCTGGAGGCCGAGGTGGCGGAAGGTTCCCGCCTGCACTGGAAGCTCGGTTTCGATCCGCTGCCGAAGGCGGCGGCCTTGAAGTTCCTCGACGGCACCGAACTGCCGCTCGTCGAGGAGGGCGGCTACTGGAGCGCCCAATCGACCCTCGGCGCATCGACGCTGTATCGAATCGCGGTCGAAAGCGCGGCGCCCCTGCAGGAGGATCGCCTGTTGCGGCTCGACGCCATCGCCCACCGCGCGCCCGAAATCCGTGTCCTCGCACTGGAACGGACCCTCAGTCGGCTCGCTGCGGGGCAAAAGGCGATGTCTCTGGATTTCGAGGTCAGTGATGACTATGGCGTCGGTGCCGCGCGCCTGGCCATCACCCTCGCCCAGGGCAGCGGCGAACAGGTCACGGTCAGCGAGCGCAGCCTGCGCTTGCCTGCGCAGGAGGGTGGCGATGCGCGCCATCGCCGTTTCCGCCATCGCATCGCGCTCGACAGCCTCGCCTTCGCCGCGGGCGACGACCTGATCGTGCGCCTGTCGGTCGAAGACAATCGACCGGGCAGGGCCAATGTCGCGCGCAGCGCGAGCTACATCCTGCGCTGGCCGCCGGAGACATCGGCGCAGGGCGATGGCGTCGAGGGCGTCGTGCAGAAGGTATTGCCGGCCTATTTCCGCAGCCAGCGACAGATCATCATCGATACAGAAGCGCTGCTCGCCGAACAGCCGCGTCCCGCCGCGGATCGCTTCCTCGCGCGTTCCGACAGCATCGGCGTCGACCAGAAGATCCTGCGACTGCGCTACGGCCAGTTCCTCGGCGAGGAGTTCGAGTCCGGTGGCAGCGCCAGGCCGCACGCCGATGACGAAGGCGGCCATGACAGCGATACCGCCACCCAGCAGGATGCCCTGAGCGCCGGCCATGGGCACGACGAGGCGACCGCGAACGGGAAGGCCGCTTTTGGTCGCGCCGACGAAGTGCTCGCCGAGTACGGGCACACCCACGACCACGCCGAAGCGGCGACCCTGCTCGATCCGGAGACGAAGAAGATCCTGCGCGCCGCCTTGTCGGAAATGTGGCAGGCCGAGCTGCACCTGCGCCTGGGCGAACCGGGCAAGGCGCTGCCGTTCGAGAACCGGGCGCTGGCCTATATCAAGCAGGTGCAGCAGTCCACGCGGATCTACCTGGCGCGGGTCGGCCTGGAGCTTCCGCCGGTCGACGAAAGCCGGCGCCTGAGCGGGGAACGTGCCGGCGTGCGCGACCCCGGCGGCGTGCTCACGCCGGCCAGTGCCGGGGAGGGCAATGTCACTGCCGTGTACCAGTCCCTGCAGGCGAACGCCGGGACCGATCTCGACGCGTTCGAGCGCTGGCTGCGCGAGCACACCAATGAAGTGCCCGACGCGCTCGGCCTGATCGCGGCGACCGATGCGCTGCGGCGGGCGCCTGATTGCGAGGCATGCCGCAGGCAGTTGCTCGATCGCCTCTGGGCCGTGCTGCCGGCACCGCCTGCGGCCAGCGTGCTGCGACCTGCGGCCGATGCGGGCGGTCGGACCTATCTGCAACGCCTCGATACGGATACGGCGCCATGAGCCTGGCCCAGGCCACCGTGTTGATCCTTGTCATGGCCGCCAGCGTCGGCGCATGGCGCACGCTCCGCTCGCACCGACGCGCGCGCTGGCTGCTCGTGGCTCTGCAGTTCGCCGTCGCCGCCGGCCTGTACTTCCTGCTGTTCCCGCCGGCCATTCCGCGGCAGCGCGAAACGGCCATCGTGCTCACGCCCGGCGCGGACGTCGCGGCGATCCGTCAGCGCGATCCGCTACCGAGGATGTTCGCGTTGCCCGGCGTCGAGCCGACCGATGCATCGATTGAACGCGTGCCCGATCTCGCCACTGCGCTGCGCCGTCACCCGCGGATCGGCAGCCTGCGCGTCATCGGCGACGGCCTGCCCGAACGCGACCGCAAGGCCGTCGGCGATCTCGGGCTGGCCTTCGAACCCGGCCCCATGCCGACCGGCGTGATCGAACTGGCGGTTCCGCAGCGCGTCAGCGCCGGCGCCGGATGGGCGATACGCGGTCCGGTGGGGAACGTTCTTGCAGCGCGCGGGGAAGAGCGTGAACGCGCCGGTGCTCTCTCTGCCAGCACCATAGCCGATGCCGATGGCCGGTTTCGCCTGGACCTGGTGGCGAAGGCGGCAGGCCCTGCGGTGTACCGCTTGCGCGTGCTTGATCGCAACGACGCGGTGGTCGAGGAGTTTCCGCTGGGAGTCGTCGTGCGCGGCGGCGATCCGTTGCGCGTCCTCGTCGTGGCCGGCGCCGCGGACGCCGAAGTCAAATACCTGCGCCGCTGGGTGGTCGATGCCGGCAATCGCCTGTCCAGCCGCATCGCCCTGAGTCGGGGCATCGAGCAATTGCAGAACGCTTTCGCGCTGGATGCCGCGACGCTTGCCGATGCCGATCTGCTGGTGATCGACGAGCGTGCGTGGCTGGCCTTGTCGCGGTCCGAAAAGATCGCCATTGCCGCGGCCGTCGAAGAGGGATTGGGGCTGCTGCTGCGCGTGACCGGCCCGCTGCCGGCACAGGTCCTGTCCGACTGGGAGAAGCTCGGCATGCCGGTCAAGGCGGCCGACCTCGATCGTGCGGTCGAACTGGGCGGCGATCCGCTCGCCTCGGGCGCGCTGACGCGCTGGCCGATGACGCTGGGCGGTGACGAGAACGCATCCGTGCCGCTGCTGCGGGCCGGCGATGGCGCGGCGCTCGGGCGCTGGCGCGCCAGCGGGCAGGGCAGGGTTGGAGCGTGGTTCCTGCTCGACAGCTACCGTCTGGTCCTTGGCGGAGAAACATCGCGCTACGGAACCCTTTGGAGCGAGATTTTCTCGACGCTGGCGCGCGCCCGCGGAGGGTCCGAGCCGGTATTGCTGGGATCCGCCGGGGTGTGTAAGCCCGCGGTGATTTGGGGCGTCAGCCCGCAAGCCGGCATCGAGGACGGCAACGCGGGCAGCTTTGCGTTGCGCGTCGATCGGGCCCGGCGCGATTGCGCCGCCTGGTGGCCTTCGCGGGCCGGCTGGTCGATCCTGCGCGATGCCCCAGGCCGCGGGCCGATTTCGGGCCCCGCCGGAGAGCCAGCGCGAGCCCCCCGCCCGGCGGTCCGCCGCAGCGCCGCGCCGCCACCAACGGCGTCACTGGCGCGCGATGCGGCCGCGGCGACGACGCTGGATGCGCCAATGCCACGATGGCCATTGTTTCTGGCCTGGTTGCTGGCCGCTGGCCTGCTCTGGTGGCTGGAGCGGCGCTCCGTGCCAGTTCGCTGAGCGGCCCGTGTAGCGTTTCAGGCCTGGGGCTCGCCCTTGCCGACGATGGCTTCCAGCTGGTTCTTGCGCGCGACCTGCGCTTCGCGCCGGGCGATGTAGAGACTGGCGCCAATGACAATGGCCGCACCGGCCACGGTGTATCGATCGACCACTTCGCCGAACATCAGCCAGGCGAGCAGGCCGACGACGAGGAATTGCAGGTAACTCAGGGGCGCCAGCGCCGAGGCCTCCGCCATCTTCAGCGCGCGCGTCCAGCAGTAGTGGCCACCCGTACCGAGGGCGCCCGAGAGCACCAGCCACGGCCAGATGGCCGGCTCGGGCCATACCCAGACGCCGAGCGCAAACGGAAGACTCAATGGCACCCAGAGCAGGGTCGTGAGCAGGACGATGCGATCCGGTGGGTCGGTGCGCGAAAGGTACTTGATGCTGATCGTGACGCCACCGCTGATGGCGGCGCCGGCGAGGGCGACGAGCGTTGCCGCGCTGAAATCGCCGCCGATCGGCCTGACGATGATGAGCACGCCGAGGAAGCCGACGATGACCGCGCTCCAGCGCCGCATGCGCACGACTTCGCCGAGCACGAGGACGGCACCGATGGTGACGAACATCGGCGTCGAATAGGAAAGCGCGACGGCCTGGGTCAGGGGCAGGTGGATCAGGGCCCAGAAGCCGCAAAGCATCGACACGATGCCGGCGGCGCAGCGAACCGCGTAGAAGCCGATGCGGCGCGTCCGCAGGATTTCCAGGCCGTGGACGCGGAGCAGGGGCAGCGCGAACAGCGCACCGAAGAAGCAGCGGAAGAAGGCGATCTCGAAGGGATGCTGCTGTCTGGAGGCAAAGCGGATCGAAATCGCCATCAGGCCGAACAGCGAGGCACTGGCAGCCATCAGCAATGCTGCGCGCGGAGGAAGCGCAGGCGGCACGCCGACTGGAGTATTCACATTGCGCAGTGCCGACTCGGGAGGGCCTTGCATTGTACACCGCGCCTGCGTCCGGCTGGCCGCGGGCGATTCGCTTGATGGAATGCGTTCAGACAGAATACGGACCATGACCACCCATCCCGATTTCGTCGTCGCCATTCCCGCCCGCTACGGATCGCAGCGCCTGCCCGGCAAGCCTTTGCTGTCGATAGCCGGCGTGCCGATGATCGTCCGCGTGGCGCGCCGCGCCCTGCAGGCCGGCGCGCGCGAGGTCGTCGTCGCCACCGACGATCAACGCATCGTCGATGCCCTGGCAGGGAGCGGCGTCGAGGTTTGCCTGACCCGTGGCGAGCAGGCCCCGGGAACCGATCGCCGGGCCGAACTGGCCGGGATTCGCGCCTGGGAAGCCAGCACGATCGTCGTCAACCTGCAGGGTGATGAACCGCTGGCGCCGGCGAGCGGCATCCGCACCGTGGCGGCGACCCTGGCGGCGAGTCGCTGTCCGATGGCGACGCTGGCAACCCCGCTGCAGTCCGCGCATGAACTGTTCGATCCGCATTGCGTAAAGCTGGTTTGCCGCGCGGATGGCAACGCGCTGTATTTCAGCCGCTCCGCGCTGCCGTGGGCGCGCGATGCCTTCGCGCGCGACCGCTCCGTGCTTCCAGCGGACATCCCGTTCCTCAGGCACATCGGCATCTACGCCTATCGTGCCGGCTTCCTGCGCGAGCTGGCTGGCCTGCCGCGCACGCCGCTCGAGCAGGCGGAGTCGCTCGAACAGTTGCGTGCGCTCGAACACGGCCATGCCATCGCCGTGGCGCTCGCGCCGGAACCGTTTCCCGCAGGCGTCGACACCGCCGGGGACCTGGCCAGGGTCGAACGGATCCTCGGCGCGGATTCGCGCCGGTGAAAATCCTGTTCATCTGCATGGGCAACATCTGCCGCTCGCCCACGGTCGAGGCGGTCGCCCGAGTCGAGTTTGCCCGGCATGGCCTCCATATCGAAGTTGCCTCGGCCGGGACCGAGGGCTACCACGTCGGAGCCGGCGCCGATCCGAGGGCGGTCGCCATGGCGGAGGCGGCCGGATATCCGCTCGGCGGGCACCGGGCGCGGCAGGTCGCGGACACGGACTTTTCCGATTTCGACCACCTGCTGGTGATGGATCGGGTCAACCAGCGGGCACTGCTGGATCGTGCGCCTCCACAGGGCCGTGAGCGGGTGGCGCTTTTCCTGCCGTTCGCCGGGATTTCCGCGCCCGCCGAGCTGCCGGACCCGTATTACGGCACGTCCTGTGACTTCGAGCGCGCACTCGAGCTGGCCCGCGATGGCATCATGGCGCTCGTGCAACGCTTCGATCGGTCATAATCGGTCGGCGTAGCCAGTTCCGTCGTCGGCCGGCATTGCGCAGGGCCGCAATGCAATGAGGGGTGGGCATGGATTCACGGACGCCAGCGCCGGAATTCCCGGCAGGGCTGGATTGGGTCAACGTCAGCGAAGCGCCGATGCTGGCGGGGATGCGCGGGCGCGGGGTCCTGCTCTGGTTTTTGGGGTACGACAACGTCCACTGCTGGAACCCGCTGCCCCCCCTCGTGTTCCTCGAGAACCGCTATCACGACGGCCTGACGGTGATTGGCGTGCATACGCCGAAGTATCCGCACCAGCGTGATTCCGGCGCGGTGCTCAAGGCCGTCAATCGCCTGCACATCCGGCATCCGGTTGCCAACGACCCCGACCATGCGCTGTGGCGGCAGTATTCGATCGACGCCTGGCCGAGCGCGGTCCTGATCGATGCCGAAGGGCTGGTCGTCGCGGTCGTGCCGGGCGAAGGCCGGCGCCAGGATCTGGACGAACGCATTTCCCGCCTGCTCGACGAAGCCGCCGAGCGCGACCTTCGCGAATACGAAGCCGCGGTGCCGGCATCACGCCCGGAGCCGCGCCTGCCGCTGCTGTTTCCGGGCAAGCTGCTGGCGACTCCTTCGCTGCTCTATGTTGCCGACAGCGGCCATCACCGCGTGCTCGAATGCAACCACGAGGGCCGCATCCTGCGCCAGTTCGGTTCGTCGGACCCGGGCTACTGGGATGGCCGCAACGAGGAGTGCGGGCTGCGCGATCCCCAGGGCCTGGCCCTGCGCGACGACTTCCTCTACGTGGCCGACCGCGGCAACCATGCCGTGCGGCGCGTTCGCCTGTACGGCGGCGATGTCGAAACGGTGCTCGGAACCGGCGAACAGGGGCACCTGCGGCCGCACGATGCGGCGGCGCTGGAAACGCCGATCGGCAATCCGGGCGGCCTCGCGATCATTGCCGACAAGCTCTACATCACATCGATCAGCCAGAACCAGATCTGGCAGCTCGACCTGACCCGTGGCCGGGTCGATGTGCTGGCCGGCACGGGCAAGCTCAACTTGCAGGACGGACTGTCGCTCGAGGCCAGTTTCGCCCAGCCCAGCGGCATCACGCCCAGTGGCCTGCAGTTGCTGGTCGCCGATGCGGCATCTTCCGCCATTCGCCTGGTTCGCCTCAGCGACGGCCGGGTCACCACCCTGGTCGGCAGTGGCCTCTATGAATACGGGGATGCGCCGGGCACGCGCGACACGGCGCGCCTGCAGAACCCTCTCGACATCGCCATGGATCCGCGCGGCATCCTTTTTATCGCCGACACCTACAATGGCAAGGTCAAGGCGCTCAGCCTCAAGAGCGGCGCGGTGCGTTCGCTGAACCTCAACTATCGCCTGGTCGAACCGGGTGGGCTGTCGATCGCCGCTGGCGCCCTCTGGGTGGCCAACACCAATGTGCATGAAGTCGTGCGCATCGACCTGGCCAGCGGCGTCGGCAAGCGCGTGCCGATTGGCGAGTAGGCGACAAGCCTTTTCGCGTTGCTCCCCGCATTCCCGCAGGCCGCGATGCTTCTCCTCTCTTGGTAGGAAGCGCCTTCAGGCGCGATGTTCTTCGGCCAGATTGCGGAAAAGCATCGGGCATGAATGCTCCTCCTACGAAGAGCCTGCGAACGGTGGCGCCGGATGCATTGGCGCGAGGCGCGTTTCCGCTCCGTTGTAGGAAGCGGCTTCAGCCGCGATGCCCTTCGACCAGCGTGCGGAAGAGCATCGGGCATGAATGCTCCTCCTACGAAGAGCCTGCGAAGGGGCGACGCGGGTTCCTACGAAGGGCCTGCGAACGGGCGACGCGGGTTTTGCTGACTTTTCCTTCGTTACCGCTTCGTTGTTGGTTCCCGAAATGCTCCATCCAAGCCACAATCGTGCCCATGCAGGATGATTCCCCCTTTGACGGCAAGGCCTTCGTTGCCAACCTGAGCAGTGCGCCCGGCGTGTACCGCATGCTCGGCGTGGCCGGCGACTTGCTCTATGTCGGCAAGGCCGGCAACCTGAAGAAGCGCGTCGGCAGCTATTTCCTCAAGCCGCGCATGGAACCGCGCATCGCGGCGATGGTCGCGCAGATCGCGCGTATCGAAATCACCCTGACCCGCACCGAGGCCGAGGCCCTGCTGCTCGAGGCGCAGCTGATCAAGACGCTGCGCCCGCGCTACAACATCCTGCTGCGCGACGACAAGAGCTACCCCTACATCCACCTGACTCCCGGTGACTATCCCCGGCTCGCCTTCCATCGCGGCGCACGCAGCGGCGGCGGACGCTATTTCGGACCGTATCCGAGTGCGATCGCCGTGCGCGAAACCCTCAGCCTGTTGCAGAAACTGTTCCGCATCCGCAATTGCGAGGACAGCTTCTTCAAGAACCGCTCGCGACCGTGCCTGCAGCACCAGATCGGTCGCTGCAGCGCGCCGTGCGTCGATCTCATATCCGCCGACGAATACCGGACCAGCGTGCGCCATGCGGCATTGTTCCTCGAAGGCAAGAGCAATGCCCTGCTCGACGAACTGATCGACCAGATGGAGGAGGCCAGCGCGAAGCTGGATTTCGAACGGGCGGCCCTGATGCGCGACCGCGTGGCGGCCGTGAAGAAGATCCAGGCCCGCCACTACGTGCACGGCGCCGGCCGTGACATGGACGTGCTCGCCTGCGCGATCGACAACGGCGTGGCCTGCGTCAGCGTGATGTTCTTCCGCGCCGGCAACAGCCTGGGCTCGCGCGACTTCTTTCCGCGCCTGGCCCTGGATGCCGGCGAAGCCGACGTCATCGGCTCGTTCCTCGGCCAGTACTACCTGGAGCGCCCGGTCCCCGAGGAATTGATCCTCAGTCACGCGCCGGAGGATATCGACGTGCTCGCCGAGGCGCTGACCACCCATGCCGGGCACAAGGTCGAGGTGAAAGCCGCCGTGCGCACCGATCGGGCGCGATTCCTCGACATGGCGAAAACCAATGCGGGCGCCGCGCTGGCCGCACGCCTGGCCAGCCGGCAGACCCTGCTCGCGCGATTCGAGGCCCTGCGTGACCTGCTCAAGCTCGACGATCTGCCACAACGCATCGAGTGCTTCGACATCAGCCACACGATGGGTGAAGCAACGGTCGCCTCCTGCGTGGTTTTCGGTCCCGAGGGGCCAGAGAAATCGCAGTACCGGCGCTTCAACATCAGCGGCATCACCGGCGGCGACGACTACGCGGCGATGCACCAGGCGCTGGAGCGGCGCTACAAGCGCCTCCAGGCCGGCGAGGGCCGGCTGCCCGACATCCTGCTGATCGATGGCGGGCTGGGTCAGGTGCGCCAGGCCCTCGATGTGCTGGCCACGCTGGGGGTCGAGGGCGTACTGGTGGTCGGAGTGGCCAAGGGCGAAGCGCGCAAGGCCGGCCACGAAAGCTTGATCCTTGGCGATTCCGGCCGCACCTTGTGGCCGGGGCCGGAATCGCCGGCGTCGCACCTGATCCAGTCGATCCGCGACGAAGCCCACCGCTTTGCCATTACCGGACACCGCGGACGGCGGGAAAAGGCGCGCGAGGCCTCGAGCCTCGAAGAGGTGGCCGGGGTAGGGGCCAAGCGCAGGGCGGCGCTATTGCGCCAGTTTGGCGGTCTGGCAGGCGTAACCCGTGCCGGAATCGAGGAACTCATGCAGGTGAACGGGATCAATCGTGAACTCGCCGAACGCATTTACGCCGCTCTCCATGGATAATCCCTGACCGATGCAACTGACCCTGCCGACGATCCTCACCCTTTTTCGCATCGCGCTGTTGCCGGTCATCGTGGTGGTCTTCTACTTGCCCGAATACTTTCCGTCGACGCGGAGCTGGTCGAACCTCGCCGCTGCCGGTATTTTCATCGCGGCGGCGATCACCGACTGGCTGGATGGCTGGATAGCGCGGCGCTACAACATGAGCTCGGCCTTCGGTGCATTCCTCGACCCGGTCGCCGACAAGCTCATGGTCGCCGTCGCCCTGTTCCTGATCGTCCAGCAGAACCCCAGCGCGTTGATGGCCGTGGCCAGCGCAGTGATCGTCGGCCGCGAAATCAGCATTTCGGCCCTGCGCGAATGGATGGCAGAGCTCGGCAAGCGCGCGGCGGTCGGCGTGGCCTGGGTTGGCAAGTTCAAGACCGTCATGCAGATCGTCGCCATCGTCGTCTGCCTGCACCAGCGCGATTTCCCGGAACTGCGCCTTTACCGGATCGGCGAGGGCCTGCTGGTCGTGGCCGCGGTGCTGACCATCTGGTCGGCCATCGTCTATGTGCGCGCCGCCTGGCCGATCATGCGCGATGCCGACAGCGGCAAGATTTGAGGCCGAAAGCTGCGGCACAATCGCGCGCAAAGGTCCTGTTTCCGTGCGATTCGAACAAAACAGGTTGACTCTTCTGTGGCATTCCGTAATATGCGCCTCCCACGCGGGAATAGCTCAGTTGGTAGAGCGCAACCTTGCCAAGGTTGAGGTCGCGAGTTCGAGTCTCGTTTCCCGCTCCAGTTAATTCGCCACGATCCGGCTGCCAACAGCGTCGTCGCGAAGATCCGGCCAGTCCGCGAGCCATCGCACTGCCGGCGCAGGAACCTCGGTCCGCCGAGGTTTTGTTTTTTGATGACGACGCATTAAGCTCGCCATCCCACCGGCCTGGTGGCAGAGTGGTCATGCAGCGGCCTGCAAAGCCGCGTACGCCGGTTCGATTCCGACCCAGGCCTCCATCCTTTTCCCGCAATGCCCCGAAACGCTGGTCGCGCACCGCGTCATCGGGCATTCTGCGCGCTGGCCCGGATGGCGAAACTGGTATACGCAAGGGACTTAAAATCCCTCGGCCGCAAGGCCATGCGGGTTCGATTCCCGCTCCGGGCACCATTGCGGGCAAACGAGCGCCATCGGATTGCGTGGAATTGCCGATTGCATGCCAGGGATCGGGGGCATCGTGCAGGAATGTCCACACGGCAAAGCAGGTCGATAGCGACCCGATACACGCGTGGAGTAGACCTGCACCCGAGGCGGTAGGGCGGGCCGTCGGTGCGTATCCGTCCTCTTGTAATTCCCTGGCCGGATTGCCCGGCAATTCCTGTTTCGTTGGTACGAGGCCTTCGATTTTCGAGTCGCCTGGTCGTCTCGGGCATTCTGTCGCGACGGCGGGGGCGTAGCGGAGCAAGCCGGCATCCGTTTTCAGGGCCAAGCTGAGTCACAGACTGGTGGCTACTGATGGCGCCGGATTGCTTGCATCCGGCATGTTTGTGAAGGGGTATTGGCCCATGTGCAGATCGTTTGGAACAGGAACCGGAACAGGAACCGGAAGCGCGGTTTGCTTGCGGGCCAGGAATCACCATGCTCGTTCGTCACCTGTGCTGTTCGCGCTGCTCGTCGCCGCTTCGGCGATCCAGCATTGCCCCAGTTCGCTGGCCGATGAAGCTGCGTCGTACGGTCACGGTTCGTCGGCGTCATCTATGGCCAGCCCGTGGATGTTGCCCTCGGCACTGGGCGGCACCGACATCAATCTGGTCACGGGGCAGGAAACCAGCCCGAGAGTGACCCAGGCCGAGGGTGCAGTCTGGGGCCACCAGAATACGGTGGTGGTGACCTTCGTGGATTCCAGCGGCAGCAATCTCAACCCGATCAGCGCCTGTGGAGTCTCGATCTCCAATGACTCAGGCCGCTCGTTTGCGCGCCTGCCTTACAAATTCAATGTCGGCGGCGGTTGCTATGGAGAGGCTTCGGTGCTCTACAGCACGCGCGTTCAGAAATGGTTTGCGGGCTTTCTCGCCGGCCGCTGTGGCGGAATCGGAGTCGGCATCTGGACGTCAGGCAATGCAGTCGACTGGGCCGAAGGCCCCTGTGCCTATAGCAGCTTCAACGTGGATCGCCCCTCGCTTTGGGTGGACAACAATCCCGGTAGCCCTTTCTATGGTCGGCTGTACGCGGCTTTCAACGATTTCGATCTGGCCGGCGGGGCCCCGAGGTTCGTCTATTCCGCTGACAATGGCGCGACGTGGAGCGCGCCCGTTGCCATCTCCCTGGGATTTCGCCGGGTTCTGAAGGTGACCGGAAGTCCGGGTGCGGAC
>OEIU01000944.1_pt1 | contig 21909 bp, 20 predicted proteins | sample 1539221 | NCBI WGS metagenome assembly OEIU01 (sample SAMN03792071, study PRJEB22550) | activated sludge metagenome | feature: wastewater treatment plant; material: activated sludge; isolation source: Wastewater treatment plant of a petroleum refinery complex | place: Argentina: Zarate | collected...
ACCGCCGCCCAAACCCGCGCCCACGCCGGTCCCGCCCGCCCCCACGCCGCCCCCGGCTGCGCCGCCCCCGCCGCCGAAACCCGCGCCGGCGCCGGTCCCGCCTCCTCCACCTGCACCCAAGCCGGAGGAAAAGGCGGCACCTGCAAGCGCGGACCCGTTCTCGATCGAGGATATCGAGGCGGAATTCGCCCGGCTTCTCGGACGGCCGCTCGACAAGAAGGACTGAGACCCCTTCCCGGACATGCCCGCCGGACCGATCCGGCGGGTCTTGCACCGTGGCGCCGGCCGGATGCGGCCGGCCCGCTCCGCGGGGTTGTGTCCGTCTCTCCCGGCGGGCCCTGGTCGGTTTGACGCATCCCGCAACGAAACGGGGGAGCAGCCGTTTGGTTCGCGTCGCTGAGGAGCGTCCCGCCATGCGCGGGAGGAGAGTCCGGTTGCGTATGCATCGACGCTTCAAGGTCCGGGAGAACTCTCATGCGGTATGTTCCGAAACCCGTCCTGGCCGTCTCGGCCCTGCTTCTCGGAGCGGGCATCTCGACGGCGGCCCTGGCCCAGCAGCCGCTGGATATCGTGGTGCGCCCTGTCGCCACCGTGATCGAAGCCCCCTTCGCGATCGTCGGAAGCGCCCTCGGCCGTCCGCCGGCCGGCGTCTACGATCCGGCACCCGCCCGCCGGGCGGCGGTGGGCTATACGAGTTACGGCTGGGCGGTCGTGCCTCCGACCGTGCTGAAGCAGACCGGCCCCCGCTACGTGAACCCGCCGAACGCCGATTACCGCCATCCGATCGTGCTGCGGCGCGGCTCGACCGTTCCCGGCTATGTCGACACCATGCCGGCGGTGAACATCTCCACCCGCGGCATGGTGCGCGACGCGCGCTACGACTTCTTCGTCTCGCCGCAGGACCGCGTGGTCTTCCTCCATCCCGACACGCGGGAAGTTGTGCGCATCGTCCGCTGAGCGGCGAGGAACGCGCGGCGCCGGCCACGGCCGGCGCCCGAGGGAGCGCCGGGACGGCCCACTTTTCCAGCACCTGCGGCGGCCCGCGGCTTGCCCGGCGGGCTCGCGCTCCTTACACAGCGCGCCCGGTCACCCACGGAGATATCATGGCACGGCCTTCCCAGCGCCGGCCGGACGAGTTGCGTCCGGTCACCCTTGAACGCGCCGTCGCCCGCTATGCCGAGGGCTCCTGCCTCGTCTCCTTCGGCAATACGAAAGTGCTCTGCACCGCCTCTCTCGAGGAGAGGGGGCCGCCCTGGCTGCGCGGCTCGGGCCGCGGCTGGGTCACGGCCGAATATGCCATGCTGCCGCGCGCGACCCACGAGCGCACGCGGCGCGAAGTCACCTCGGGCAAGCCCTCGGGCCGCACGCAGGAGATCCAGCGCCTCATCGGCCGCTCGCTCCGGGCGGTCACGAACCTGCCGGCCCTCGGCGAGCGTCAGATCACGATCGATTGCGACGTGCTCCAGGCCGACGGCGGCACCCGCACGGCCTCGATCACCGGAGCCTGGGTCGCGCTGCGCGACTGCCTCGCCTGGATGCGCGCCCGTTCGATCATCTCGGTCGATCCGCTGCGCGACCATGTAGCGGCGGTGTCCTGCGGCATCCACCAGGGCGTGCCGGTGCTCGATCTCGACTATGCCGAGGATTCGGCCGCCGAGACGGACGCCAATTTCGTCATGACCGGCTCCGGCGGCATCGTCGAGGTCCAGGGAACGGCCGAGGGCAAGCCGTTTTCCGAGGCCGAGCTGCTCTCCATGATGAGCCTCGCGCGGGCCGGCATCGCCGATCTCGTCGCCCGGCAGAAGGCGGTGGTGGCCGGGTGAGCGCCCGACGCCTCTCGGGCCGCGCGGTGATCGCGACCCACAATGCCGGCAAGCTCGCGGAGATGCGCGAATTGCTCGCGCCCTTCGGCATCGAGGCCGTCTCCGCCGGGGAACTGGACCTCTCCGAGCCCGACGAGACCGGCACCACCTATGCCGAGAACGCGGCGATCAAGGCGCGGGCCGCCGCCCGCGCCAGCGGGCTCCCCGCCCTCGCCGACGATTCAGGCCTCGCCGTCGAGGCTTTAGACGGGGCGCCGGGGATCTTCTCCGCCCGCTGGGCGGGCAAGCCGGCCGATTTCGCCGCCGCCATGGCGCGCGTCGCGCGGGAGCTGGAATTGCGCGGCATCGGCGAGGATCGCCGCCGCGCCCATTTCGTCTCCGCCCTGGTGGTGGCCTGGCCGGACGGCCACGAGGAATTGTTCGAGGGCCGCGTCTTCGGCCGCCTCGTCCCGCCGCGTGGCGAGCGCGGCTTCGGCTACGATCCGATCTTCCTGCCCGAAGGCTTCGAGCGGACCTTCGGCGAGATGTCCTCCGAGGAGAAGCACGGGATCGACTGGCGATCGGCCCGCCCCTCTCCCCTCTCCCACCGCGCCCGCGCCTTCCTCGACCTCGCCCATGCCTGCCTGCCGCCGCGGGAAGGCTGAGCGAGACGTCTCTCAGAAGTCGACGGCCCGGCCCTCGATCTCCCAGTCGTCGTAGCGGACGGGCTCGAGCCCGCCGCGGCCGGCCTGTTCGGGAACCGGCGCGGCGGCGCGGGCATGGGCGTCGATCGCCGCGCGGCGCTCGGCTGCCTCGGCCAAAGCGCGCTTCGCCGCTGCGGCGCGGCGCTCCTGCGGCGTGGCTTCCTTTTCAGGAGAAGCGGGATCGCCCGCGTGATAGGGGTCGGCATCGGACATGCCGAGGAGGTGGAGGGATCGATGAACGTCGTCAAGACAGGCATGCTGCTCGCGGCGCTGACCGCCCTGTTCGGCGTGGTGGGCTACGGCCTCGGCGGCGGCAACGGCATGTGGATCGCGCTCGTGATCGCCGCCGGCACGAATCTCTTCGCCTGGTGGAATTCCGACCGCATGGCGCTCGCCGCCCATAAGGCGCAGGAAGCCGATCCCGCCAGCGCGCCGGAGCTGTATCAGCTCGTCGGCGAACTCGCGCAGAAGGCGGGCCTGCCCATGCCTCGGGTCTACATCCTGCACGAGGACCAGCCCAACGCCTTCGCGACGGGGCGCAATCCGCAGAATTCGGCCGTCGCGATCTCGACCGGCCTCCTGCGGATCCTGAACCGCGACGAGATCGCGGGCGTGATGGCGCACGAGCTGGCCCATATCAAGAACCGCGACACGCTGCTGATGACCGTCAGCGCGACCGTCGCAGGGGCGATCTCGACGCTGGCGCAATTCGGTTTCCTCTTCGGGGGGCGCGGCGACGGCCGCCCGCACCCGGCCATGAGGATCCTCACCATGCTCCTCGCGCCGATGGCCGCCGCGATCATCCAGTTCGCCATCAGCCGGGCGCGCGAATACGTCGCCGACCGCGACGGCGGGCTGATCTCGGGCCGGCCCGACGCGCTGGCCTCCGCCCTCCTGAAGCTCGAGGCGGGAGCGCGCGGCATCCCGAACCCCCAGGCCGAGCAGCATCCGGCCACCGCCCCGCTCTTCATCGTCAACCCGCTCGCGGGCGGGCGCATCGACAACATGTTCTCGACCCATCCCGCGACCCAGAACCGCGTCGCCGCCCTGCACCAGCTCGCGCAGGAAATGGGCGTGACGGGCGCTCCCCCGAGCGGCGGCGGCTTCGCCTCCGGCGCGCCCGCCTCTCCCTGGGGCGGGCGGCCGGGCGGGCGCGGGCCCTGGGGAGGCTGAGAATGCGGGTTCGCCAGGGCCGCCCTCCCCGCCGAGGGGGCCGCGACGCGCCGGGACTCGCCGAGCGCCGCGCCGCGGCCTTGGCCTTCGCCGCGGCTTTGGACCGCGAGGCGACCCTCGACGAGGCGCTCGCGCGGGAGGGCGAGCAGCCGCTTGCCCGCGCCATCGCGGTGACGGCCTTCCGGCATTTCGGCACGATCGGTCGCGCGCTCGGCGAGCGCCTCGCCAAGGGCATGCCCCGCGATTCCCTGGTGACGGCGATCCTCGCGACCGGCGCCGCCCAGATCCTGTTCCTCGACACGCCCGACCATGCCGCGGTCGATCTTGCCGTCCGGCTCGCGCGGGAGAGCGACCGGACGCGGCACCTGTCCGGGATGGTCAATGCCGTCCTGCGGCGCATCGCGCGCGAGCGGGAGGAGATCGGCCTCGCCTGCGAGGCGAGCGCCGAGCTGCCCGGCTGGCTCGCGGCGCGGTGGCGGCGGAACTGGGGCGAAGCCCGCACCGAGGCGATCGCGGCGGCCCAGCTCGCGGGGGCGGCCCTCGACCTCACCTGCCGCACCGAGCCCGAGACATGGACCGCGCGCCTCGGCGGCATCCTGCTCCCGACCGGCAGCCTGCGCATCCTCGACCGCCGTCCCGTGACGGAGCTTCCCGGCTTCGCCGAGGGCGCCTTCTGGGTCCAGGACGCGGCGGCGGCGATCCCGGCCCGGCTGCTGGAGGCGAAGCCCGGCCAGCGCATCCTCGACCTCTGCGCCGCACCGGGCGGCAAGACCGCCCAGCTCGCCGCCGCCGGCGCCGAGGTCACGGCGCTCGACCGCTCCGCGAGCCGCCTCGAGCGCCTCGCAGCCAATCTGGCGCGGCTCGGGCTCTCGGCGGAGATCGTCTGCGCCGATGCGCTGTCCTTCGAGGCCGCGCCCTTCGACGCGGTGCTGCTCGACGCGCCCTGCACCGCGACCGGCACCCTGCGCCGCCATCCCGATATCGGCTGGACCCGATCCGAGGAGGATATCCGCATCCTCGCCGCCAGGCAGGCCGCGCTGCTCGACCGCGCGGCCGGGCTCGTGCGGCCGGGCGGGCGGCTCGTCTATTGCGTCTGCTCGCTCGAACCCGAGGAGGGCGAGGAGCAGGCCGCCGCCTTCCTCGCGCGCCGGGGCGATTTCGCCCGCCTGCCCATCACGACCGGCGAGCAGGGCGTCGGGCCGGAGATGCTGACGCCGGCGGGCGAATTGCGCAGCGCGCCCGACCTGTGGGCGCAGGGGCCCGAAGCGGCGCAGGAGAGCTGGCGGCCCGGACTTGACGGCTTCCATGCGGTAAGGCTCGTCCGCACGAAGTGAATGTCGAGTCGCAGGCTCGCGCGAAAGGAGCGCTTCTGGCCAGGACACAATCCGTCAGGTGGCCCGTCGTCCGGGCGGCCCTCGGCGAGGCCGGGCGCGGCTGCCTGTCCCGGCTCGGCCGGCTCGCATGGCCCTTCCGGTGGAACCGGATGCCCTCGCGGCTGCTTCTCGCGCCCCAGGATCTGCGCACGGCCGATCCGGGCGTCGCCGCCGAGATGGCACTGGGGCTCTACGTCTTCGCCGACCGCCATCCTCCCGCCATGCCGGGCCTTTCGCCCTTCGAGGTCGAGGCGCCGAACTGGGCCTGGGCGGAGGAGCTGTACGGCTTCGGCTGGCTGCGCGACCTGCGCGCGGCCGATCCCGAGGAGGGTCGCAGCATCGCGCGGCGGCTGACGCTCGCGGCGCTCCGCTCGCCGCGGCGCGTCCTCGAGCGCGGGGTCGCGCGGCGGCCGGCGGTCGTCGCGCGGCGCATCATGGCGATGACGGCGCATTCGCCCCTCCTCCTCGAAGAGGCCGACCACGATTTCTACCATCGCTATCTGCGGCGGCTCGGCCGCGACGCGGCCATCCTGCGCCGCGCCATGACGGATTCGCCGGCGCCCTCCGACCGCCTCGCGGCGGCCATCGGCGTCGCCTATGCCGGATTGTCCTCGACCGGCATCGAGACGCAGGTCCCGCGCGCGAGCCGCGTGCTGGAGAGCGAGCTCGCCCGACAGGTCCTGGCCGCGGACGCGCCGCTCGCGCGCAATGCGAGCGCGCTCGCCACGCTCCTGCTCAACCTCCTGCCGCTCCGGCTGCTCTACGAGAGCCGCGCCCTCGCGGTCCCCGCCGGGATCGAGCAGGCCGTCGAGCGCGCCCTGCCGATCCTCGCCTCGATGCGCCACGGCAGCGGCGAGCTTGCGCTCTTCAACGGCACCGGGCCGACCCGGCCCGGCGATCTCGCGCTCATCTTCTCGGGCGGGCGGGAGGCGCAGGCCGACGGCTCGGCTCCCGGCTATGCGCGGCTCGAGGCCCGCGGAACCCTCGTGATCGCCGATATCGGCCGCACGCCGCCGCTCGCCCTCTCGGCCGGCGCCCATGCCGGCCCCCTCGCCTTCGAGATGTCGAGCGGGGCGAGCCGCATCGTGGTCAATTGCGGCGCCCCGCCTTATCCGGGCCCGGCCCAGGACAGCGCGCGCCGCACCGCGTCCCACTCGACGCTCGTGCTGGACGGCGAATCCGCCGGCACCCTGATCGACCGCGACGAGACGGTTCCGAAAAGCCGCGCCGCGGCCTATCTCGCGCGGCGCCTCGGTCCGGTCCTCGTCGGCGGGGTCCGGGAGGCCCGCAACACGCGCGAGGCCGGGGAGGACGTCCTGACGCTCACCGCCTCCCATGACGGCTATCTCGCCGAATTCGGCGCGATCCATACCCGCACGCTCCGCCTCAAGGCCGACGGCAGCGAGCTGGAAGGGGAGGACGCCATCCGGTTCGCCGGGCGCTCGGCCCATCCGGGAGCCCGGGCGGTACTGCATTTCCACCTCCACCCGAGCGTGAGCGCGCGCGAGGAAGAGGGCGGCATCGTCCTCGACCTGCCGGGCGGCGAACGCTGGCGCTTCGGCGCGACCGGCGCGGCCGGCGCGACCGGGTCCGCCCCCCGCCTCGCGCCGAGCCTCTTCTTCGCGGTCACCGAAGGCCGGCGCGGGACGCAGCAGATTCTCGTGCCCCTGCCGCCGGCCGAGGGCGATGCCGGCTGCTCGCTGCGCTGGCTCTTCATCCGCAGCTGATTCGTCGCTCTCCGTTCCGCATCGCGGCGGCGCATGCTAAGCGGCCCGCAATCTTCCCCGACCCGGAACCCGACATGCCCACCGATCTGCGGCGCATCGGCCGCGCGCTCCTTTCCGTCTCCGACAAGACCGGGCTCGTGCCCTTCGCCAGGGCGCTGCACGAGCGCGGCGTCGATCTCGTCTCGACGGGCGGCACCCGCAAGGCCCTCGCCGAGGCCGGACTGCCGGTCCGCGACGTCTCCGACCTCACCGGCTATCCCGAGATGATGGACGGGCGCGTGAAGACCCTCCATCCGGGGGTCCATGGCGGCCTTCTCGCCATCCGGGACGATGCCTCGCACCGCGCCGCCATGGAGGCGCACGGGATCGAGCCGATCGACCTCCTCGTCGTGAACCTCTACCCCTTCGAGGCGACGGTCGCGGCGGGCAAGCCCTACGGGGATTGCGTCGAGAACATCGATATCGGCGGACCGGCCATGATCCGCGCGGCGGCCAAGAACCACGGCGACGTCGCCGTGGTGGTCGACATCGCCGATTACGAGCGCGTCCTCGCGGAGCTTTCCGCGCACGAGGGCAGCACCTCGCTCGCCCTGCGCAAGGCGCTGGCCCAGAAAGCCTATGCCCGCACCGCCGCCTACGACGCGGCGATCTCCTCATGGTTCGCGGGCGCGATCGGCGAGGTCGCGCCGCCCATCCGCGCCCTTGGCGGCACCCTGGCCGAGGCCATGCGCTACGGCGAGAACCCGCATCAGGCGGGTGCCTTCTACCGCTCGCCCGAGGCGCGGCCGGGAGTCGCCACGGCACGCCAGATCCAGGGCAAGCAGCTCTCCTACAACAACGTCAACGACACCGACGCGGCCTATGAATGCGTGGCCGAGTTCGACCCCGCCCGAACCGCCGCCGTCGCCATCATCAAGCACGCCAATCCCTGCGGCGTCGCCGAGGGCGCGAGCCTCGTCGAGGCCTATGAGCGCGCGCTTCGCTGCGACCCGGTCTCGGCCTTCGGCGGAATCGTCGCGCTGAACCGCAGGCTCGACGCCGACGCCGCCCGCAAGATCGTCGAGATCTTCACCGAGGTCATCATCGCCCCCGAGGCGGACGAGGAGGCGGTCGCCATCGTCGCCGCCAAGAAGAACCTGCGCCTCCTGCTCGCGGGCTCGCTGCCCGATCCGCGCGCGCCGGGCCTCACCTTCCGCACCGTCGCTGGCGGTTTCCTGACCCAGGGCCGCGACAACGCCGTCGTCGATGCGATGGACCTCAAGGTGGTGACGAAACGCGCGCCCTCGGAGAGGGAACTCGCGGATCTGCGCTTCGCCTTCCGCGTCGCCAAGCACGTGAAGTCGAACGCCATCGTCTATGCCAGGGACGGGGCGACCGTCGGCATCGGCGCGGGCCAGATGAGCCGGGTCGATTCCTCGCGCATCGCCGCCTGGAAGGCGGCGGAGGCGGCGAGGACGGCCGGCCTGCCCGAGAGCCTGGCGAAGGGCTCGGTCGTCGCCTCCGACGCCTTCTTCCCCTTCGCGGACGGGCTCCTCGCCGCGGCCGAGGCGGGCGCGACGGCCGTCATCCAGCCGGGCGGCTCGATGCGCGACGACGAGGTGATCCGCGCCGCCGACGAGGCCGGGCTCGCCATGGTCTTCACCGGCCACCGCCATTTCCGGCATTGAGGCATCAAGCTCAGACGCGGAGGGCGCCCCGCATCAGGAGCGCCGCCGCGATGAAGAAGACCACGAGGATGAGGGGCGCGGCGGCGAGCGAGCCCGTCGCCTGGGTTGCCGCCGCGACCATGAGCGGGGCGAGGAACGAGGTCGCCTTGCCCGACATGGCGAGAAGCCCGAAATAGCGCCCGGCATCCGCCTCCGGCACGGAGCGGGCGATCAGGGAGCGCGCGGACGCCTGGAGCGGTCCGATCACCCCGCCATAGACCAGCCCGAGGACGAGGAAGATCTTCTCCGGCAGGCTCCCATAGAGGCCGGGGCCGCCCGGCCCGGTCTCGAGGAACAGCACCCGCCCCTTCCCCACCACCCCGAAGCCGAGGCAGACCGCGACGAGGATCACGAGGGATCCCATGATCACGGATCGCGCGCCGAAACGGTCGTCGAGCCGGCCGCCGATCAGCGATCCGATCGTGCCGATGACGGTGAGCATGATCCCGAACAGCCCGAGTTCCGTCGCGCTCCAGCCGAACATGCCGGCCCCGTAGATGCCGCCGAAGGCGGAGACCGCGACGATCGCGTCCTGGTAGATGAGGTTGGCGGCGAGGAAGCGCAGGAGCGGCGGAGAGCGCCGCACCTCGGACAAGGTCAGGGCGAGGCGCCGCCATCCTTGCCGGACGGCCTCCCGGAGCGGCAGGCCGCTCGCGGGCGCGTCCGGCGTGAAGGCGAAGAGCGGCCAGACGAAGACGAGGAGCCAGATCGCCGTAAAGGGCCCCGAGGCGCGGTCCCCCTCGCGCAGGCCGGGATCGAGGCCGAAGAGGGGAGGAAGGCCGACGAGCGTGCGGCCGGTCTCCGGCCGCGCCATGATCAGGCCAAGCATCAGGAGAAGCGAGAGGAAGCCGCCGGCATAGCCGATCGCCCAGCCCCGGCCGGACAGGCGCCCGAGAGCGCGGGCGCCGACGAGGCGCACCATCATGGCGTTGTTGAACACGGCCGCGACCTCGGCCGCCACCATCGCGACCGCGAAGGCGCCGAGCGCCAGGGGGACGGCCTGGGGCAGGCCCGGACGCGCGAACCACAACGCCGCGGACGCGACCCCGAGGACCAGGCAGGAGGCCGCGATCCAGGGCTTGCGCGCGCCGTGGGCATCCGCGAGGCTGCCCAGGAGCGGCGACAGGAGGGCGAGCACGAAGCCGGCCGCCGCCGTGGCATAGCCCCAGAGCGCCTGTCCGCGCACGGCGTCGGGAGCCAGGACCCCCGCGAAATAGGGGGCGAAGATGAAGGTCGTGACGAGCGTGAAGAAGGGCTGGCACGCCCAGTCGAACAGCATCCATCCGAGCAGGGCGCGAGGTCCCGCCTGTCCCGGAGGATCGGGCGCGAGCGGGCCGGAAGGCACGGGCGGGAAGGAGGTCCCGGGCGGGCCGGGTCAGGCCGGCTCGGAGGGCAGGGTGCCGTCGATGGCGAGCGCGCCGACGCCCGGCCCGGGCTCGGCGGCGGCGATCGGAATCGGCCGCTGGATGATGGTCGCGATCACGTCCTCGTATTCGCGCAGGACCCGCGAGCAGAATTCGCGCATGTCCAGATCGAGGTCCTTCGAATCGCTCATGCCCCGCCTCCCGCAAGACGACGGGACGATGTGAGCGTCCTTTGGTAAAATTACTCTGAACGCGCGCCCTGCCGCCTTCGCAGGGTGGAAGGGGGCCTCCCTGCCCCGAAGGCGATCCAACCTCTTGTTCCCGCATTCTGTTTCCGCGGGGGCAAGGACTTCCCTTCCCCACCGCTTGCTCTATGGTTCGACGCCTTCCTTCTTCTGCGCGGATTTTTCCATGGCCAGCCTCACCCTCGCCCAAGCCTCGATCATCGTGGAGGCCGCTCTCGCCGAGGCGCGGGGCCTGGGACTCGCGCCGATGACGGTCGTCGTCCTGGATGCGGGCGGCCATGCGGTGGCGCTCAAGCGCGAGGACGGGTCGGGCATCCTGCGGGTCGAGATCGCCACCGGGAAAGCCTGGGGCGCGCTCGGCGTCGGCGCCGGAAGCCGCGTCCTCGCGGACCGGATCGCCACCGGGCCGGCGGGCGGGGCCTTCCGCTCCGCCCCCCCCCTGGGCGGGGGCGGCCGGCTCGCCCCCGTTGCGGGCGGCGTCCTCGTGCGCGGCTCGGACGGCGCGGTGCTGGGCGCGGTCGGCGTCTCGGGCGACCTCTCCGACAAGGACGAAGCCTGCGCCGTCGCCGGCATCCGGGCCACGGGTCTCGCGGGCGATACCGGCGCGAAAGCATAAGGCCGGCGCGGCGGTCCCTGGATCGAAAGCGGCCCGACGCGCGTTGCCCGGAACCAGGCATGGCGTGGGGAACCGGGAGATGTCGCAGCCGAGCCAGGCGGAGGCCGAGGGCACCGCGCCCAAGTTCACGCCCGGCTCGATTCTCGCGGCCGCCCTCGTCATCGGCGGCCTCTATCTCAGCCGGGAGGTGCTGGTCCCGGTCGTCTTCGCGATCCTGCTGAGCTTCGTCCTGGCCATCCCGGTCGGGGCGCTTCAGAAGCTCGGCCTCGGCCGCAAGCTCCCCGTCGCCATCGTGGTCTTCCTGACCTTCCTGGCGATCGGCGTCGTCGGCACCGTCGTCGCGGGCCAGATGACGGAGCTGGCGGGACAGCTCCCGCGCTACCAGAGCACGATCCGCGAAAAGCTCGCCTCCCTCAAGGGCGTCGCCGGCGGCGGCCCCCTCGACCGCCTCCTCGACATGGGCGAGAGCCTGTCCCAGGAAATGGCGAAGGGCGCGAAGCCGGACGGGCTCGCCCCCGCGCCCCCGGCGCCGATCCCGGTCGAGGTGACCGAGCCGCCCGCGGGCCCGGTGAAGACGCTGACGAGCATCGTCGGCCCCGCGCTGAAGCCGCTCGCCACGGCCGGCCTCGTGATCGTCTTCACGGTGTTCATGCTGCTCCAGCGCAGCGACCTGCGCAACCGCGCCATCCGCCTCGCGGGCTCGCGCGACCTCCAGCGCACGACCGCCGCCATGAACGACGCGGCGACGCGGCTAAGCAAGTTCTTCCTGGCCCAGGTCCTGCTCAACGCCGCCTTCGGCGTCGTGATCGCGACGGGATTGTGGCTCGTCGGCATCCCGAATCCGATCCTGTGGGGGATTCTCGCGGCGATCTCGAAATTCATCCCGTATTTCGGCGTCCTCATCGCCGCGGGCGGCCCTCTCGTGCTGGCCGCCGCGGTCGATCCGAGCTGGACGTCCTTCCTCGTCACCGCCGGCTTCTTCGCCGTCTCCGAATTCCTGGTCGGCCAGGTGATCGAGCCGCTCGTCTACGGCCATTCCACCGGCCTCTCGCCGGTCGCGGTGATCCTGTCGGTAACGTTCTGGACATGGCTGTGGGGGCCGGTCGGGCTCATCCTGGCGACGCCGCTCACGGTCTGCCTCGTGGTGCTGGGGCGCCATGTCGAGCAGCTCCGCTTCCTCGACGTGATGCTGGGCGACCGCCCTCCCCTCACCTTCCCGGAGAGCTTCTACCAGCGCGCCCTCGCGGGCGACGCGGCGGAGGCGATCGACAAGGCCGACGAGTTCCTGAAGGATCACAGGCTCGCGACCTTCTACGACGAGGTGGCGCTCGGCAGCCTCGCCCTCGCCCAGGCCGACCTCGCCCGCGGCGCGCTCGACGAGCGGCAGCTCGACCGCGTCGCGGCCACCATGACGCAGATGATCGAGGATCTCGGCGAGCACGAGGATCCCGACGAGCCGGCCGCGGAATGGTCGGCCGGGCTCGCCCGGACCGACGGGCACGACCCGGACGGGGACCTGCAGGCGAAGCTGCACCAGGCGAATCGCGAGGCGAGCCTCCTCGCCCGGATCGAGCCGGCGGATCTCGGGGGCTGGGGCGGGGATGAGCCCGTCCTGTGCATCGGCAGCCGCACCGAACTCGACCGGATCGCCGCCGAGATGCTGGCCCAGCTCCTCGGCAAGCACGGCATCGGCGCCCGCGTGGAGAGCGCCCATGCGCTCACGGCCGCCGGCGCCGAGCGGCTGGACCGGCCCCAGACCCGGATCGCCTGCCTGTCGAGCCTCGATCCGGGCGCCCCCGTCTATCTGCGCTACGCCGTGCGCCGCCTGCGCCGGCGGCTTCCGGGCGCCCGGATCGTCGTCGGAATCTGGGGTATCGACGCCGCCTCCCTGGAGACGATGAAGGAGGCGACCCATGCCGATTTCTGCGCCGTCCGGCTCGTCGAGGCCGCCGGCTTCTGCCTCGCGGAGGCAGGCCGCCACGCCTCTCCCGCGACGGCGCAGGACGGATTGGCCGTCCTCGCCGCCCCGCACGCCGCCGCCGGCGCCTGAGAGCGGGCCGGACCGTCAGGCCGCCGGCAGGTCGTCCGGGTCGGAGGGCGAGGGGACGATGCGCCCAGGCTCGTCGACGCGCCACAGGAGCCCCTCCGCCTCCAGCACGCGATAGGCGGCCTCGCCGGGCTCCATGCCCTCGCCGCACAGCGCCTCGAAGCGGGCGAGCAGGCTTTCCGCCCGGGCGCCGCCCCGCTCCGCGACCGCCTCCCGCCACGTTTGCCGAAGCTTGCGGCGAGCGACGAGCGGCATGCGGCTTCCTTCCCGTTCCCCGAGGGCTTATACGGCCCTGAATCGAGCGCCCAGCCGCTCGGTCGCCTTGGTGCGATCATAATGTGCCGCCATGACTGCGCGCTCGGACGCGGCGACGTCAACGGCAAAAGCCATGCTTCGACGATGCGTTCCGAGGGTTTCGAGGTGACATGCCGGTTGTCGATCTGAGACAGGAATTGACGCGCCCGCCCGCGTTGATCCTCGGCGCCTTCGCGGCGCTGGGCTGGGTGCTGTTCGGCCTTTCCTCATGGTCGGCGGCCTCCGTCCAGAAGACGCAGCGCCTCCAGATCATGGAGGCGACCGAGAAGAGCGAGCGGCTGAATGCCGAGCTGACGCGCCATGTCGCCGCCTCGGCGAGCATCGCCGACCTCGAGAAGAAGGTCCTCGCCACCCGCGAGGAGCTGACGCGCATGTCCGCGGTCAAGGCGGATGTCGGCGCGGAGATCGCGAACGCCCAGCGCCAGCTCACGGCGGCCCGGCGCGACGTGACGGAGGCCGACCGCACTCGCGCGCTCCAGGGACAGAAGCTCACCGACGCCCAGCCTGATGCCTCCGACGGAGCCGCCGCCGCCCCGGAGACCGATGCCGCGCCGCCCCCGACAGGCGTCGGCCGCAAGAGCCGGCGGGGCCGCTGGTCGCGCCGCGGCCGCTCCTATCGCTCCTATTCCATCATGAGCCGCTCGCGCTGAGAAACGCATCCGGCGTCGGCGGCTCGCAGCGGAACCCTCTCCCGCTGGCGGGGAGAAGCAGGGGCGGCTCTCACCCTTTCGCCGCGACGAAGCGCTCGACCTCGGGACGATACGGAATGGGCGTCACGGCCCCCTGTCCGAGCGTCTTCAGGGCCGCGGCCGCATTGGCGTAGTCGGCGGCCTTGAACGGGTCGCGATGGCGCAGCCATTCCGCCAGGAACGCCCCGCCGAAGCAGTCGCCCGCGCCCGTCGCATCCACGGCCGCGACCCGGCGCGCCGGGATGGTGCGCCGCTCCGACACCGTGGCGACGAGCACGCCCTCCGAGCCGAGCGTCATGGCGACGATCCCGCAGCCGAGCCTCAGGTAGAAATCGGCGATCTCGTCCGGCGTCTGGAGCCCCGTCAGCTTCCGCGCATCGTCCAGCCCCGGCCGGGCGACGTCGGCCCCCGCGATCGCCGCGTGGATCACCGCCCGCGCCCGGTCGAGCGGCCAGAGCGAGGGGCGGAAATTCGTATCGTAGGCGAGAAGGCCGCCGTTCTCGCGGCCGTGGCGGATGGCGGCGAAGACCGCATCGGCGGCACCCGACGAGATGGCCTGGCTGATCCCCGACACGTAGAGCAGCCGCGAGGATGCGATCTGGTCGAGGGGGAGATCGCGCGGGCCGACAAGGCTCGCCGCCGAGCCGGCGCGGCGATAGCTGAAATGATGCCCGTCCGGTCCGTAGTTGATGAAATAGAGGCCGGTCGCCCCGCCCTCGACCAGGCGCACGGTGGAATGGTCGATCCCCTCGCGCCGCCACAGGTCGAGGATGGCGCGGCCGAAGGCATCCTCGCCCAGATGCGAGAAGACCCCGACCCGCGCCCCCTGGCGTGCCGCCGCGATCGCCACGTTCGAGGTGTCGCCCCCGATGCCCTGCCGGAAGAAGGTCTCGCCGTCGCGCCCGGTCTCGGCAAGCTCGTAGAGCGGCTCGCCGAAAGCAAGGATGTCGAGCGCCATGATCACCTGACCTTTCGCGTGGGGAGGGCCGCGGGGATATCCTCGCCCATCGCGAGGACCTTGCCGGGATTGAGGATGCCGCGCGGATCGAGGGTGGCCTTGAGGGTTCGCATCAGGTCGAGCGCGACCGGATCCTTGTAGTGGGGCAGCTCGTCGCGCTTGATCAGGCCGATGCCGTGCTCGGCGGAGATCGAGCCGTCCATGGCCTGGACGATGTCGTGGACGATGCCGTTGAAGGTCTCCCAGGAGGCGAGAAACGCCTCCTTGTCCATTCCGACCGGCTGGCTGAGGTTGAAATGGATGTTGCCGTCGCCGAAATGCCCGAAGGGCAGCGGACGGACGCCCGGCATGGCCGCGATGCAGGCCGCGCTCGCCTCCCGGATGAACTCGGCCACGCGCGACACCGGCACCGCAACGTCGTGCTTGACCGATCCGCCCTCGAAGCGCTGCATCTCGGAAATGCGCTCGCGCAGGAGCCAGAGCGCCTGGCGCTGCGCCTCGGAGGCGGCGATCGTCGCATCCTCGACATGTCCCGCCTCGATCTCCTCCGAGAGCACGATCTCCAGGAGCCCGGTCAGGTCGGCCTCCGCGCGCGGCGAGGCGAGTTCCACGAGGGCGTAGGAATCGTGCGTGCCCGCCAGCGGCTCGACGGAATCGGGGGCGTGCTTCAGCACGATGTCGAGGGCGAGGCGCGGCAGGTATTCGAAGGCGACGAGCGATTCGCCCGCCTCCTTGCGCAGGCGCGAGAAGACCGCGAGCGCCGCCTCGGGCGAGACGCAGCCGACGAAAGCGGTGGCCCGCGCCTTGATGGCGGGGAAGAGCTTCAGCACCGCCGCCGTGATGATCCCGAGCGTGCCCTCCGAGCCGACGAAGAGGTGGCGCAGGTCGTAGCCGGTATTGTCCTTGCGCAGGCCCTTCAGCCCGTTCCAGACCCGGCCGTCCGCCAGCACGACCTCGAGCCCGAGCATCAGCTCGCGCGCATTGCCGTAGCGCAGGACAGCGGTGCCGCCGGCATTGGTGGCGAGGTTGCCGCCGATCCGGCACGAGCCCTCGGAGGGCAGCGAGAGCGGGAAGAGCATGTCGTGCGCCTCCGCCGCGGCCTGGACGTCGAGAAGCACGCAGCCCCCCTCCACCGTCATCGTCGCGTTCAGTGGATCGATGGCGCGCACCTTGCTCAGGCGCGCGAGGGACAGGACGATCCCGCCATAGGGCACCCCGCCGCCGACGAGCCCCGTGTTGCCGCCATGGGGAACCAGGGGAATGCCGGCCGCCGCGCAGGCCCGGACCACGCCGGCCACCTCGGCCGTCGAGCCCGGCCGCACCAGGGCCAGGGCATGGCCCTGGTAGAGGCCGCGCTCCTCCCGCAGCGCGAGGGCGAGATCCTCGGCGGAGGTCCTGACATGCTCGGGCCCGACGATCGCCGCGAGGTCGCCCAGGAACGCATCGGATTCGGGACGAGGCGGGGGCGCGTGAGAGGTCATGGGCGACACATCGCGCGATGCGCGCGCCGGGGCAATGGCTGTTTGCGCTCCGCCCCCCGGATGATGCTCAGATGGCCATGCGGTCGCGCACGTCGTCTCCTTCCAGCTCCTTCCGGCCGCCGGACATCACCACCTCGCCGCGTTCCAGCAGGATGAAGCGGTCGGCGAGCTCGCGCGCGAACTCGAAATATTGCTCGACCAGCACGATCGCCATGTCGCCGCGATGGCGCAGATAGGAGATGGCGCGGCCGATATCCTTGATGATGGAAGGCTGGATGCCCTCGGTCGGCTCATCGAGGACGAGAAGGCGCGGGCGCGTCGTCAGCGCGCGGCCGATGGCGAGCTGCTGCTGCTGGCCGCCCGAGAGATCGCCGCCGCGCCGGTGCAGCATCGATTTCAGCACGGGGAAGATGTCGAAGACCTCGGGCGGCACGTGCCTGTCCTTGCGCTTCAGGGGGGCGTAGCCGGTCTCGAGATTCTCCCGGACGGTGAGGAGCGGGAAGACCTCGCGCCCCTGCGGCACATAGGCGATTCCCTGGCGCGCCCGGTCATAGGGCCTGAGCCGCGAGATATCCCGGCCGTCCAGCTCCACCTTGCCGCCCGCGATGGGCCGGTGGCCGACGATGGCGCGCATGAGGGAGGATTTCCCGACTCCGTTCCGGCCGAGCACGCAGGTCACCTCGCCGAGCCTCGCCTCCAGCGAGACCCCGCGCAACGCCTGGGCGGCGCCGTAATAGAGGGAGATATCGTCGACGCTCAGCATGGGGAAACCTCCAGCCTCTCCCCGCTGGCGGGGAGAGGCAGGTGCCGCGGGCCCGTTCATCGCCCGAGATACACTTCGACCACCCGCTCGTCGGCCGAAACCTGGTCGAGCGGACCCTCCGCCAGCACCGAGCCCTCGTGCAGGCAGGTGACCTTGACCCCGAGATCGCGCACGAAGGTCATGTCGTGCTCGATCACGACCACCGAGCGGGTCTGCGCGATCTCGCGCAGGAGGTCGGCCGTGTCGGCGGTCTCCTGGTCGGTCATGCCGGCGGCGGGCTCGTCCACGAGGAGAAGCTGCGGCTCCTGCGCCAGCAGCATGCCGATCTCGAGCCATTGCTTCTGGCCGTGGCTCAGCTCGGAGGCGGGCCGGGAGCGCTGGCCGCTCATGCGCACGCGCTCCAGAAGGGTGTCGATCCGCTCCTGCTCCTGCGCCGTCCTGCGCGCGAAGAGGGTCGGGAAGGGCCGGCGATCCGCCTTCAGCGCAAGGCGGATATTGTCCTCGACCGTGTGCATCTCGAAGACAGTCGGGGTCTGGAACTTCCGGCCGATGCCGAGCTGGGCGATCGAGACTTCGTCGAGGCGCGTCAGGTCGTGCGTGCCCGCGAAGATGGCCTGGCCATCAGTCGGGCGCGTCTTGCCGGTGATGACGTCCATCATGGTCGTCTTGCCGGCGCCGTTCGGGCCGATGATGGCCCGCATCTCGGCCCGGCCGATGGTCAGGGACAGGTTGTTCAGCGCCCGGAAGCCGTCGAACACGACCGAGACGCCGTCGAGATAGAGAAGGGCGGTGGTGACGGGCAGCGTCATGGCTCTACCTCGCTCCAGCCGGCGCGGCCGGTGCGGAATGCTCGACGCCGTCCTCGTCCATGGTCTCGGGCTCGGGCGGCCTGCGGCGATAGCCCCAGGCTTCGAGGAAGGTGCCGAGGAGGCCCTTCGGCAGGAAGAGCGTGACCACGACGAACAGCGCGCCCAGCGCGAAGAGCCAGAATTCGGGCAGGACGCCGGTGAACCAGGTCTTGCCCGCATTGACGGCGAGGGCGCCCAGCGCCGCCCCGGCGAGGGTGCCGCGCCCGCCCACCGCGACCCAGATGACCGTCTCGATGGAATTGGCGGGCGCGAATTCGGACGGGTTGATGATGCCGACCTGCGGCACGTAGAGCGCCCCCGCGATCCCCGCCAGCATGGCCGAGACGGTCCAGACGAAGAGCTTGTAGTGCTCGACCCTGTAGCCGATGAAGCGCGTGCGGCTCTCCGCGTCGCGGATCGCGACCAGCACCTTGCCGAGCTTGGAGGCGACGATCGCCCGGCAGAGGAGATAGCCGAGCGCGAGGGCCAGGGCCGAGCAGAAGAACAGGGCCGCCCGCGTCTCCCGCGCCTGGATCGGAAAGCCGAGGATGTCCTTGAAATCCGTGAGCCCGTTATTGCCGCCGAACCCCATGTCGTTGCGGAAGAAGGCGAGGAGCAGCGCATAGGTCATCGCCTGGGTGATGATCGAGAGGTAGACGCCCGTCACGCGCGAGCGGAAGGCGAGCCAGCCGAAGACGAAGGCGAGGATGCCCGGCGCGAGCAGCACCATCACGGCCGCGAAGGGGAAATGGCCGAAGCCCCACCAGTACCAGGGCAGCTCCTTCCAGTTCAGGAAGACCATGAAATCGGGCAGGACCGGGTTCGCATAGACCCCGCGCGCCCCGATCTGCCGCATCAGGTACATGCCCATGGCGTAGCCGCCGAGCGCGAAGAAGGCGCCGTGGCCGAGCGAGAGGATGCCGGCATAGCCCCAGACGAGATCGACCGAGACCGCGAGCAGCGCGTAGCAGAGATACTTGCCGAGCAGCGGCATCATGTAGTCCGGCACGCGCAGGGGCGAGCCCGCAGGCAGGGCGAGGTTCGACAGCGGCACCAGGATGCCGGCCGCGAGCACGACGATCAGGAAGACGACCGTCATGCGGCTGAAGACGCGGGAGGAGGTCATGGGGCGGTCTCCCGCGCGCCATCCCTCCCCCCGCGAAGCGGCGGGGAGGGCCGAGCCGAAGCGAAGCGGAGGACCGGGGTGGGGGGCACGCGGTCTCCACCCACGCTGCGATGGGCGGAGAGCCCCCCCGCCCGGCTCGCGCCTGCGGCGCGAGTCCGCCCTCCCCGCCGCAAGCGGGGGGAGGGTTGGTGCGGCGGCATCTTCAGAGCGAACGACATCACGCCTCGACGAACCGGCCCTTGAGCGCGAACAGGCCGCGCGGGCGCTTCTGGATGAACAGGATGATGGCGACGAGCAGCAGGATCTTGCCGAGCACCGCGCCGGCGAAGGGCTCCAGCAGCTTGTTCGCGACGCCGATCGACATCGCCCCGACCAGCGTGCCCCAGAGATTGCCGACCCCGCCGAAGACCACGACCAGGAAGCTGTCGATGATGTAGCCCTGGCCGAGATTGGGCGAGACGTTGTCGATCTGCGAGAGGGCGACGCCCGCGATCCCGGCGATGCCGGAGCCGAGCCCGAAGGTCAGCGCGTCGATGCGGTCGGTGCGGATGCCCATGGCGCCCGCCATGCGCCGGTTCTGCGTCACCGCCCGGATCTGGACCCCGAGCGAGGTGCGCTTCAGCGCCAGCAGCAGGGCCGCGAAGACGCCGAGCGCGAAGGCGACGATGACGATGCGGTTCCAGGTCAGCGTCAGGCCGAGGAGATCGAAGGAGCCCGACATCCAGGAGGGATTGCCGACCTCCCGGTTGTTGGCGCCGAAGACCGAGCGCACGGCCTGCTGGAGGATCAGCGAGATGCCCCAGGTGGCGAGCAGCGTTTCGAGCGGCCGCCCGTAGAGGAAGCGGATGACCGAGCGCTCGATCAGCACCCCGACCGCCCCCGAGACGAGGAAGGCGAGCGGCAGCGCGATGAAGAGCGAGGAGCCGAAGAGCCAGGGCGCATGGGTGCGGATCAGCTCCTGCACCACGAAGGTCGTGTAGGCGCCGAGCATGACCATCTCGCCATGGGCCATGTTGATCACGCCCATCACGCCGAAGGTGACAGCAAGGCCGATGGCCGAGAGCAGGAGAACCGAGCCGAGGCTGATTCCGTAGATGACGTTCTGCACGTTCTGGAGCAGCGCGATCCGGTTCTCGATCGAGGCGATGGCGTCGCCCGCCATGGCGCGGATCGCGGGCGGGGCGTCCGGCGACAGGTTGCGCAGCACCGCGAGCGCCTCCTGGTCGCCGCGGGCGCGCAGCACCGTGATGGCCTCCGCGCGCTGCGCGGGCGTCGCGCCGGGCATCGTCGCGAGGATCGCGGCGCGGGCCTCCTGCATCTGCCGCTTGACGGCGGGATCGGTCTCGGCGGCGATCGCGGCGTCGAGCGCGGGCAGCGCCGCGGCGTCGCGCGAGCGGAACACGGCCGAAGCCGCCTCGGCGCGGCGCGCGGGATCGGGCGCGCGCAGGGTGAGCGGGCCGAGCGCGGCCTCGACGACGCGGCGCAGGCGATTGTTGAGCCGGACCGGCTTGAGATCGGAGGCCGCCGCCGAGGCGGGCGCCCCCGTCGCCCCGGCGCGCAGCGCCCCGTCCGCCCAGCCGATGAAGACCGACTTGTCCGCGGCGCGGACCAGCAGCCGTCCGTCCCGCAGGGCGGCGACGACATCGACGGCGAGCGGGTTGCCGCTCTGCGCGACGCCCTCGATCGCCGCCTCGGTCTCCGCGTAGCTGTCGGCCGCGAAACGCGCGAGGGCATCCGTATAGGCGTCCGCACGGGCGGCGGCCGAGAGGCCGAGGAGCATGAGCAGCGCAAGAAGGATTCGGCGTATGGTCATCATGTTTCCTGCGGGTCCCGGCCGGGCCGTTCCGACGAGACGGAGGGGCCGTCCCGTGTCATTCCCGCCGGCCCGAAGGGCCGGGAAGGGAATCCAGAGCCGCCTGCGAGCCCTCTGGATCCCCTTCCCCTCCGCTTCGCTCCGGCCGGGGATGACAAGGAGGGGGTCAGGCGCTCAGGCGCCGCCGCACTTGCCGGTCTTGGTGTTGAAGTTGCCGCACTTCTTGCCGACCCAGTCGGCCTCGAGGTCCTTCGAGCCCTCCAGCTCCTTCGACCACGCATCGCCGGGCACGAGGCCATCGGTCTTCCAGACCACGTCGAACTGGCCGTTTTCCTTGATCTCGCCGATGAAGACGGGCTTCGTGATGTGGTGGTTGACCAGCATCCGGGAGACGCCGCCGGTCAGGTTCGGGGTCTCGATGCCGGGCAGCGTGTCGATGACCTTGTCGGGATCGGTCGTGCCGGCCTTCTCGACCGCCTTCACCCACATGTTGAAGCCGATGACATGGGCCTCCATCGGATCGTTGGTGACGGCCTTCGGGTTCTTCTTGAAGGCCTGCCACTTGGCGATGAAGTCCTTGTTGGCGGGCGTATCGATCGATTCGAAATAGTTCCAGGCGGCGAGGTGGCCGACGAGGGGCTTGGTGTCGATGCCGGCCAGTTCCTCCTCGCCGACCGAGAAGGCCACGACCGGGATGTCGGTCGCCTTGACACCCTGGTTGCCGAGCTCCTTGTAGAAGGGGACGTTGGCATCGCCGTTGATGGTCGAGACCACCGCCGTCTTCTTGCCGGCCGAGCCGAATTTCTTGATGTCCGAGACGATGGTCTGCCAGTCGGAATGGCCGAACGGCGTGTAGTTGACCATGATGTCCGCAGGTGCGACGCCCTTGGACTTCAAATAGGCTTCGAGGATCTTGTTGGTCGTGCGCGGATAGACGTAGTCGGTGCCGGCCAGCACCCAGCGCTGCACCCCCTCCTCCTTCATGAGATAGTCGACCGCGGGAATCGCCTGCTGGTTCGGGGCGGCGCCGGTATAGAAGACGTTCCGCTCGCTCTCCTCGCCCTCGTATTGCACGGGGTAGAAGAGGATGTTGTTCAGCTCCTTGAAGACCGGCAGCACCGACTTGCGCGAGACCGAGGTCCAGCAGCCGAAGACCGCC
>OEIU01000945.1_pt1 | contig 21826 bp, 23 predicted proteins | sample 1539221 | NCBI WGS metagenome assembly OEIU01 (sample SAMN03792071, study PRJEB22550) | activated sludge metagenome | feature: wastewater treatment plant; material: activated sludge; isolation source: Wastewater treatment plant of a petroleum refinery complex | place: Argentina: Zarate | collected...
GGGAAGTATCCGCTGCTCGCCTCGGCCCACATGTCGGTCATCACCGCCAAGGTCGCGGGAGTGCCGCGGGTCGTCACCTGCGCGCCGCCCTACCAGGGCAGGCCGGCGCCGGCGATCGTCGCCGCGCAGCACCTCGCGGGCGCCGACGAGATCTACTGCCTGGGCGGGGTCCAGGCCATCGGCGCGATGGCGCTCGGCACCCAGTCGATCGCGCCCGTCGACATGCTGTGCGGCCCCGGGAATGCCTATGTCGCCGAAGCGAAGCGGCAGATATTCGGCCGTGTCGGCATCGATCTTTTCGCCGGCCCAACCGAGACCCTGGTGATCGCCGATGACAGCGTCGACGGCGAGCTTTGTGCCACGGACCTGCTCGGGCAGGCCGAGCACGGCCCCGAGACGCCGGCCGTCCTGCTGACCACCTCCGAGAAGCTCGCCCGCGAGACCATATGGGAGATCGAGCGCCTGCTGGAGATCCTGCCCACGGCTCCGATCGCCCGGCAGGCATGGGAGACGCATGGCGCCGTTTGCGTCGTCGAGAGCGACGAGGAGATGGTGCAGGTCGCAGACCGGATCGCCTCCGAGCATGTCCAGGTCATGACCCGCGATCCCGACTACTTCCTCGCCAACATGCGCAACTACGGCGCCCTGTTCCTCGGCCCGCGCACGAACGTGGCCTATGGCGACAAGGCGATCGGCACCAACCACACGCTGCCGACGAACAAGGCGGCGCGCTACACGGGAGGGCTCTGGGTCGGCAAGTTCCTCAAGAACTGCACCTACCAGCGTGTGCTGACGGACGAGGCCTCGGCTCTCATCGGCAGCTACTGCTCGCGGCTCTGCGCGCTCGAAGGCTTCGTCGCGCATGGCGAGCAAGCCAATATTCGCGTGCGCCGCTACGGTCACCGCAATGTGCCCTACGGGGGGAAGGTGGACTGAGCGGGCCGGTGGCCGCAAGGCCGGCGGCGAGCGAACCATCGTAACCGGAGGTCCGCGTCAGAGAAAAAGGGAACCCGGCTTCCGCTGACGCGGGGCTGCGGCTCGGAAAAGATCATGCTTAAGTAAAAGGAGAGATCGTGATGACGATTCAACGAAGAGTCATCACGTCCCAGGCGCGCATTGTCGGGCCTTGTGGATAATCAGCAGCGAATTCCTCGGAGGAAACACATGAAAGCGGTTCTGAGTCGTGAGCCAGGGGGACCGGACACACTCGTTCTTGCCGATGCGCCGGAGCCGGCGGTCGGGCCCGGCCAGGTTTTGCTCGACGTGCGAGCCTGCGGGGTGAATTTTCCGGATTCGCTGATCATCGTCGACAAGTATCAATTCCGTCCCCGGCGTCCGTTCGCACCCGGCGGCGAGGTTTCAGGAGTGGTCGCGGCCTTGGGAGAGGGTGTGACCGGATTGCAGGTGGGCGACCGCGTGATCGGCGCCACGGTCTGGGGCGGCATGGCCGAACGCGTCGCGCTTCCGGCGAGCAAGTGCACGCCGATGCCGGATTCCATGCCGTTCGACGAAGCGGCCGTCTTTCTGTTTACTTACGGAACGTCCTATCACGCTCTGAAGGATCGGGCAGACCTGAAAGCCGGCGAGACGCTGCTGGTACTTGGTGCCGCCGGCGGCGTCGGCATCGCCGCAGTCGAGATCGGCAAGGCGCGCGGAGCCCGCGTGATCGCGGCGGCCTCCTCGCAGGAGAAGGTGGACTTTGCCTGCGCGCACGGGGCAGACGCGGGCATCGTCTATCCGACAGGTGAACTCGACCGCGAAACCTCGAAGAAGCTATCCAACGCATTCAAGGATGCTTGCGGCGCGGACGGGGCCGACGTGATCTACGACGCGGTCGGCGGTCCTTACGCCGAACCGGCTTTGCGCGCCATCGCCCGGAACGGTCGTTATCTTGTGGTCGGATTCCCCGCCGGCATCCCGAAGATCCCGTTGAATCTGCCATTATTGAAGTCGTGTCAGATCGTCGGTGTTTTCTGGGCTGGCTTTGCGGAAGCCGATCCTGCGGCGGACGCTCTGAATAACCGCGAGCTGGTCGATCTGTACGTGCGCGGCGCCGTGCGTCCGCGGATCTCCGCCCGTTTCCCCATGGAGAAGGCAGGCGAGGCCATTTCCAAGCTGGAGCAGCGGCAGGTCATGGGCAAGGTCGTTGTCATGGTCGGTTGAATCGCACCGGACAAGTCCTTCATTATCGACATCAACCACGATCCAGGCGCCCCATCCGATCCCGTTGTGATTTCCGCGCGTCGATTCTGGATCATAGAGAGCCGGGGAGATGGCAGGCGTCCCGTGTGTTTTGACATGGTTGTTCGCGAGCCTTGGCTTGCACAATTCCGCCATGCCCGCCACGAACTCGGACCAATCGGCGGCACCTCGCATGGATGGATGTTTGTCAAAATAATTCCGGAAGAGCGAATAGTGCATTCCGACATTTAATCGCGCCACATAATATCTTACAAAAGAAAAGCCCTCTCCGTGGTTGCAACACGGAGAGGGCTGGAAAGCCAACCGGAAAGTTCGGTCGGTAATTTCAAAACTCGCGACTACCGCGTCGCACCTTGTGTTGTCTATGATATATTTTAATTAAATATGGCGCATATCTATTTAGCATTATGATATAATTATAATTCAATATTATTTTATAATAAATCCCGTCGGCTCTACGCCGGAAGGCGGCCCATCCCCCCCCGCGATCACATGATGCGCGACATTGGAGGGGGCCTTCGCGGCGAGCAAGCCTATTCGAGGCTGTGAGCGGGGCCTTCCCGTTGGGAATCTGTTGGGACTTTTGACGGGATTTGGGGGTGTCTGAGGCGTCTAGGCCGCCAAAAACAGGTGAGAAATTCCTATTCCCTCGGACCCGTCGGACATGAAAACTCCTTGAAATCGCTGTGATTTCAATTAGTTAGATTTGGCGAGCCCGGCAGGGCTCGAACCTGCGACCTGCCGCTTAGAAGGCGGCTGCTCTATCCAGCTGAGCTACGGGCCCCCGGCCGGTCTCTCTAGAGCATGCCGCGGGAAAGGGGAATTCGGTTTTCCGCCTCGTCTCCCCGTGCGAGGCGCGGAGATCAGACCATCCGCGCGATCTCTTCCGTGAGGACGCGAGCGGTGCGGTAGCTGTTGGCGGGATGCTCCTTGTCGGCATAGCCGAACGAGATCCCGCAAAGGATCTTCTGGCCGTCCGGGATGTCGAAATATCGGCGGATGAAAGCGGAATGGTGAGCGAGGGCCGCCTGGGGCGTCGTGTCGACGCCATGAGCCCGAGCGGCAAGCAGGAAGGATCCGACGAAGCTTCCGCAATCGGCGATCGCATAGGGGCCGATCTCCCCGGGCAAGGTCACGATCGCGACATGCGGGGCGCCGAACAGGCGGAAATTCTCGAAGCTCTGCGCCTCGCGGCGCTCCCTGTCCTCGCGGGCGATGCCGAGCGCCGCGTAGAGCTGATAGCCGATCTCCTGCCGCCGCTTCTTGTAGATGCCGTGATAGCCGGGGGGAAAGGGAATATCCGAAGCCCCGTGCGGATCGGCGCGGGCCTCCTCCATGAGGGCGCGGCGGAATTTCTCGGTGCTCTCGGCGGAGGCGACCACCACCTGCCAAGGCTGCACGTTGCACCAGGAGGGGGTGCGGCCCGCGATCCGCAGGATGCCCCGGATCACCTCCTCCGGCACGGGATCGGGACGATAGGCCCGGCAGGTGAAGCGGCCCGCGGTCAATTCATCGAGGACCTCGACGGGCTCTCTCGTCATCTCTCTCTCCCCATCCCCGGCCGAAGCGCGCCGAGGTCCCATGCCGCAAACGCATTCCCGAACGGTGGACGCAGGCGTCTCTCCGCCTCACATTCTCCCGAGCCGGCAGGGCCTGGCGCTCCGATCGGGGGCGCGCCCGTATCTGGAGCATCAGCATGACCGAGACAACCGACTACGTCCCGCCGAAGGTCTGGACCTGGAGCCAGCCGAGCGGAGGGAAATTCGCCGCCATCAACCGCCCCGTCTCCGGCCCGACCCACGACAGGGAACTGCCCGTCGGCAAGCACCCGCTCCAGCTCTATTCCCTGGCGACGCCCAACGGCCAGAAGGTCTCGATCATGCTCGAGGAGCTTCTGGCGCTCGGGCACAAGGGCGCCGAATACGATGCCTGGCTCATCAGGATCACCGAGGGCGACCAGTTCGGCTCGGGCTTCGTCGAGGTGAACCCGAATTCCAAGATCCCGGCGCTGATGGACCGCAGCGGCCCGACGCCGATCCGCGTCTTCGAATCGGGGGCGATCCTGACCTATCTCGCCGAGAAATTCGGCGCCTTCCTGCCGACGGAGCCCGCTTCGCGCGCCGCCTGCTTCTCCTGGCTCTTCTGGCAGATGGGCTCGGCCCCCTATCTCGGCGGCGGCTTCGGCCATTTCTACGCCTACGCCCCCTTCAAGATGGAATATCCCATCAACCGCTTCGCGATGGAGGTGAAGCGCGAGCTCGACGTGCTCGACAAGCGCCTCGCAGAGAGCGAGTTCGTGGCCGGCCCCGACTATACCATCGCCGACATGGCGATCTGGCCCTGGTACGGGGGGCTCGCGAAGGGCTGGCTCTACGAGGCCGCCGAGTTCCTGTCCGTCCAGGACTACAAGCATGTGCAGCGCTGGGCGGAGACGGTCTTCCGCCGCCCCGCCGTGCAGCGCGGCCGCATGGTCAACCGGATCACCGGCGATCCCGCAGGCCAGCTCCACGAGCGCCACGATGCGAGCGACTTCGAGACGAAGACCCAGGACAAGCTCGCCGCGGCCGGCTGACCGGCCTCACCCCGAGCGCCGGAGCGCATCCTCGGCCGCGAGGAAAGCGGCGACGGCGTCCGGCGGCGCGGGGCTCGTCGCCCGGATGCCGATCTCCTTCATCAGGCGCTCGATGGTGACATAGCTCCTGGCGCGGCGGTCGTAGATCCCCGCGCGGTGGATGGCGACGGCGTGCAGGATCTCGCCGTCGGGCCCCTCCGAGAGCATGCGCTGCTCGATCAGCAGGGTCGCGCCGGTCCAGCACAGGATGCGCGTCTCCAGCCGGAAGGCGCGGAAGGCGCGCAGCTCGCGCCGATAGCGGATGATCGCCGCGTCGAGGACCGGGGTCCAGCGGCGTCGCAGGATCGACCGCCAGAGACCCGAGCGCAGGATCAGGTCGAGCCGGCCGAGATCCATGATGCCGAGATAGCGGCCGTTATTCATGTGCATCGACAGGTCGAGATCGTGCGGCCAGACGCGGAAGCGCAGGCGCGAGATCCCGTCCGGCGGCGGGATCCTCGGCCCGAAAAGCGCCGAGACGATCGTGACGACGAGCCGAAGCCAGAGATTCATGCGCGCTCAGCTCATCCCGTCGGCGAAGCACCGTCGACCCAGGCCCGGATCAGGTGATGGGCGATGGCCATCTGCGGCGGGGTGATGAGGCCCCCCTCGTGGCGGCGCTCCAGCATGGCGGCGACCTCCTCGCGCGGGAACCAGCGGGCATCCTCCAATTCGTCGAAATCGATGGTGAGCGTCTCCTCCAGCGCCTCGCCGAGGCAGCCGATCATGAGGGAAGACGGAAAAGGCCAGGGCTGCGAGAGCATGTAGCGCACCTTCCCGACGCGGATGCCGGCCTCTTCCCTAACCTCGCGCCGCACCGCGTCCTCGATGGTCTCGCCGGGCGAGACGAAGCCGGCGAGGCAGGAATAGCTGCCCTGGACGAACCGGCTCTGGCGTCCGAGCAGGCAATGATCGCCCCGCGCCACGAGCATGATGGTGACCGGGTCGGTGCGCGGGAAATGCTGCGCCCCGCAGGCCGCGCAGTCGCGCCGCTGCCCGGCCTGGGCCGGGCTGGTCCGGGCGCCGCAATTGGCGCAGTGGCGGCGCCGCAGATGCCAGTGCAGGAGAGACTTGGCCTGGGCCAGGAGGCCGATCTCGCCGGCCGGGACCGGCCTCTCGATCGCGATCGAGCGCAGGTCCGTCACGAACAGCGAGAGATCGTCCTTCAATTCCTGCCCGCGCGCCGCCTCGAGCAGCGCCCCCAGAACCGGACGCCCGTCCAGCCGGCCGAGAAAGGTCCGCTCGATCACCGTCTCGCCCGCGAGGCGCGCCGCCGGCAGGAGCGCCGTCGCCTGTCCCGGCCCGTTGAGCAGCACCGCCGATTCCCCCGAAATGACGACATGCAGCGTGTCGGGATGGGCGGCGATCTGCGCATAGTCTCCCTCCTCCCGCTCGGCGCCCGAGCGGTCGAGCAGGTTGACCGCGAAGCCGAGTTCCAGGGGACGCGTCATGTCTCAAGCCTTGGCGAAGAGGGTCGCGGCGCGGTCGGCGAGCGCGGCGGCGGCGTGGTCGGGATAGGAGATGCGGGCGCCGTGGCCCCAGACGGGGCCGGGCCAGGCGGGATCGGAACGGAACCGGCCGATCACATGGATGTGAAGCTGCGCCACCATGTTGCCGAGCGCGCCGACATTGACCTTGTCGGGCCTCGCCATTTCCAGCATCACGCGGGTCGCGAGCCGGATCTCTTCCATCAGCGCCGCCGCGTCCGCGCAGGACAGGTCGGTCAACTCGCTGACATCCGCCCGGCGCGGCACGAGAATGAGCCAGGGAAAGCGCGCATCGTTCATGAGCAGCACGCGCGAGAGGGCGAGATCGCCAACCGGCAGGGTATCCGCGTCGAGGCGCGGGTCGAGCACGAAGCCGCCATCCATGGGTCGCAGTTACGGTTCCGGCCGCGATCCGGCAAGCCGCTTCGCGGGAAGGGCAGTTGCGCGCCCGCGGGATGGCCGGCAAGCCTTGCGGCGCAAGAGGATCGCGGAATGATGCGGGCCGATTGCGACATCGCGCCAATGGCGCCGCCCTCCCCCGGCGAGGTGCATGCCTTCGCCGTCTCGCTGGATCTGCCCGAGGCGGCGCTCGCGGCCGCGCGGCCTCTCCTCACGCCGGACGAGGCGGCACGGGCCGACGCCTTCCTGCGCCCTCAGGACCGGGCCCGTTTCACGGCGGCGCGGGGCTGGCTGCGGCGCATGGTGGGGGCCTATCTCGGCGGGGGCCCCGGGGGTCTCGTCTTCTCCTACGGAGAGCACGGCAAGCCGCGGCTCTCCCGGGCGGCGGGGCGGCTCGACTTCAATCTGAGCCATGCGGGTGGATACGCGCTTCTTGCCGTCTCGCCGGGCTTTCCGGTCGGGGCCGATATCGAGGCCGTGCGGCCGATCGAGGAGAAAATCGCCGAGCGCTTCTTCTCGGCGGCCGAGGTGCGTGCGCTGGGCGCCCTGCCGGCCCCGGCCCGGCTCGACGGCTTCTTCCGCTGCTGGACGCGCAAGGAAGCCTATCTGAAGGCGCTCGGCTCCGGCCTCGCGACGCCGCTCGATTCCTTCACCGTGTCCCTCGCCCCCGGCGCTCCGGCGCGTCTCCTCGACGTCGCGGGCGAGCCGGCCGAGGCCGCCTGCTGGCAGATGGCGCATCTCGATCCCGGCGAGGGTCTCCTCGCCGCCGTCGCCGCCCGGCGGCGCGGCTGGAGCCTGCGCTTCGACGCCCGGCCCGCTCCGCTGACACGGTTCTGACTCAACCTCCCGCTACATGGCCGCGCCAAAGGCAAGAGGAGATGCGATGCCCGATCTTCTGGTGATCGACGTCAGCGTGAAGGGCGGACGAGGCCATGTCGTCCTGGCGGCGGGGGCCCATGACCCGTCCTCGGCCAAGCTCGTCACCCTCGAATTCCCGCTCGATGAAGAGCCCGGAGGCTCCTACCCGGAGAAGGAGGAGACCATCGTGCGCGATGCCAAGGCGATCCTGCGGGAAGCCGACGCCGCGCTCGACCACAGGTGAAAGCCCTTGCCCCGGGGCGGCCATGGCCGCCTGGGGCAAGGAGCGGAATCAGGCGATCTTGAACGCCGTCTCGGACTTGATTCGCTCCATGGCGAAGCGCGAGGTGACGTTGCGCAGCGAGACGCCGGTGATCAGCCGCTTGTAGAAATCGTCATAGGCCGGCATGTCCGCGACCACGACGCGCAGCATGTAGTCCACGTCCCCGGCCATGCGGTAGAATTCCATCACCTCCGGCATGGCGGAGACCGTGTCGGCGAAATGCGTCAGCCATTCCGTCGAATGGTCCGGCGCCTGGATCGAGACGAAGACGGTGATGCCGAGGCCGATCTTCTCCGGGTTCAGGATCGCGACGCGGCGCTCGATGACCCCGGTCGTCTCCAGCCGGCGGATGCGCTTCCAGCACGGCGTCTGCGAGAGGCCGACCTTGTCGGCGATGGTCGCGATGGGAACCGAGGCATCCTTTTGCAGGATGCGCAGGATCTCCTTGTCGATGCGATCCATAGATGTCCCACACGCCGCCGAGGTCGCCCTTGCGGCGGCAACCTCGGCGAAGCGGGACTTTATGTCAATCCAATCCGTTCGATAAATCGAACAAGACTGGGATCAATTGGCCGTCGCGCCCGCGGCCTTCAGGACGGGCGTCCAGCGCGCCACCTCGCTCTCGACGAGCACCTGGAGCGCGGCGGGGGTGCGGCCCTGGCTGTCGGGGATGACGCCGCCGAGTTCGGAGAGACGCTTTCTGACGTTCTCGTCGTCGAGCGCCTTGTCGAGCGCGGCGGCGAGCTTGGACACCACCTCGGGCGGGGTGCCCTTGGGAGCGAAAACCGCGTTCCAGGCGCTCACCTTGTATTCGGGCAGGCCGGCTTCCGTGGTCGTCGGCACGTCCGGCAGCGAGGGGGAGCGCTCGGGGGTCGCGATGGCCAGCGCCTTGATGTTGCCGGTCTGGATCTGCGGCACGAGATTGACGATCTGGTCGCAGGCGAAATCCACCTGGCCGGCGACGAGATCGTTGAGGACCGGCCCCGTGCCCCGGTAGCTCACGCGCGTGAACTTGCCCTGGGTGAGATGCTGGAGCAGCGTGCAGGTCGTGTGCGAGACCGACCCGACCCCGGCATTCGCCTCGTTGAGCTTGGGCCCGTTCGTCTTCACCTCGCCGAGGAAGCCCTTGAGGTCGCTCGCGGGAAAGCCCTTCCGCGTCACGATCAGGATGGGCGTTCCCGCCGCGAGGCCGATCGGCGCGAAGCTCTTCGCGGGATCGTATTTCAGGTTGGGATAGAGAGCCGGCGCCGCGCCGTGCGTGCCCATATGGCCCATCATGATCGTGTAGCCGTCCGGCTGCGACTGGGCGGCGCGCGTGGTGCCGACCGTGCCGCCGGCCCCGCCGACATTCTCGATCACGATCTGCTGGCCGAGCGTGCGCGTCATGTGGTCGGAGACGATGCGGGCCACGATGTCGGTCGGGCCGCCGGCCGCGAAGGGAACGATCATGGTCACGGGCCGGGACGGATAAGCCTCGGCCGAGGCGGCGGTCGCCGCGGCGATGGCGGCCGCGGCCGCCAGCAAGATGCGCTTCAAAATGGTCCTCCCGTTTGAGGAGCCCAGATTGGGACGAAAAGCACCCGGGGCAAGCCCGGGCGCGCCGTTCGCGGATAGGTCTTTGGGCGAAAGGCCCCGAATCCCGCGCCTCAATCTTCCACGAACACCTCGTCGCGGCTCTTGCGGATGGAGGGCAGCAGCGCGACCGCGAGCAGGACGACGGCGACGAGGAGGAGGCCGAGCGATACGGGCCGGTTCACGGGATCGATGAAGGTGTACATGTCGCCGCGCGAGATGATGAGCGCGCGCCGCAGGTTCTCCTCCATCAGCTTGCCGAGCACGAAGCCGAGCAGCAGCGGCGCCGGCTCGAACCCGACCTTGATCAGGAGGTAGCCGATCACGCCGAAGAAGGCGATGAACACGACATCCGTCGGCAGCGAGTTGATCGAGTAGATGCCGATGCAGCAGAACATCATGATGGCCGGGAACATCAGCCGGTAGGGCACCTTCAGCAGCTTCACCCACAGGCCGATCAGCGGCATGTTGATGACGAGGAGCATCAGGTTGCCGACCCACATCGACGCGATCATGCCCCAGAACAGGTTGGCGTTCTTGGTCATGACCTGCGGCCCCGGCACGATGCCGTGGATGGTCATCGCGCCGACCATCAGCGCCATGACCGCGTTCGGCGGGATGCCGAGGGTCAGGAGCGGGATGAAGGAGGTCTGCGCGCCCGCGTTGTTGGCGCTTTCCGGTCCCGCCACGCCCTCGATGGCGCCCTTGCCGAAACGGCTCGGATCCTTGGCGAGCTTCTTCTCGATCGTGTAGGAGGCGAAGGGCCCGAGCACCGCGCCGTTGCCCGGCAGGATGCCGAGGATGCCGCCGACGAGCGTGCCGCGCACGATCGGCATCGCCGATTCCCTCATGTCCTGCATGGAAGGCAGGAGACGCCCGATCGCGCTCCTGACGAGGTCGCGGGTCTCCTCGTTCTCGAGGTTGCGCAGGATCTCGGCGATGCCGAAGAGGCCCATGGCGAGGGTCGCGAAGTCGATGCCGTCGGACAGGAACTGCTGGCCGAAGGTCATGCGCTCCTGGCCCGTCTCGAGATCGGTGCCGACCGTCGAGAGCAGGATGCCGACGAGGATCATCGCGATGGCCTTGAGGACGGAGCCGCGGGCGAGGACGACCGCGAAGACGAGGCCCATCACCATGAGCGAGAAATATTCGGCCGGCCCGAAGATCAGCGCGAGCTTGGTGAGGGGCGCGCCCATCGCCGCGATGAAGACCGTCGCGACGCAACCCGCGAAGAACGACCCGATCGCCGCGATGCCGAGCGCGATGCCGGCGCGGCCCTGCTTGGCCATCTGGTGGCCGTCGAGCGTGGTCACGACCGAGGTCGCCTCGCCCGGGATGTTCACGAGCACTGCCGTGGTCGAGCCGCCGTACTGGGCGCCGTAATAGATGCCGGCCAGCATGATGAGGGCGCCGACCGGATCGAACTTGAAGGTGATCGGCAGGAGCATCGCGATCGAGGCCACCGGGCCGACGCCGGGGAGCACGCCGACCAGCGTGCCGACGAGGCAGCCGACGAAGCACAGGAGGATGTTCAGCGGCAGCGGGACGGAGCCGATGAAGGGAATGTCGACCGGGACGAACTGGAAGACGATCCCGAAGCCGAGGGCGAGATTGGCAAAGAGATCGCCCATCAGGCTCTCCGCATGCCGTCGGAGCGTGTCCGGGCGGGGCTCATTGCAGGTTCCCCGGCTGCTGGTCGACGACGACGTCGATCATCCCGTCCTTGTCGCCGGGGATGACGAAATAGATGAGGACGGACAGGGCCACGAGCACGCCGGCGGTCACGCGCAGGCGCAGGTCGTTGCTCCAGCCGGCCGGATAGAGGTCGGAAAGCGCCTGCGGATAGAGCGGGATCGGCAGGTTCAGGAGGGCGCCGAAGAGCAGCATGCAGGCCGCCGTCAGGGACAGGGACAGGATGAGGAGGTCTCGCCAGCGCACGTCGGCGGTCGCGTAGCCGCCGATGAACATGGCGAGCGGCCCCGCCCCGATCATGCCGAGCTGCGGCACGCTCACGCCGCCGCCGAGATCCACGCCCCGGATCGTCCCGGCGAAGGCCAGGATGCCGAGGACCACCATCACCGAGCCCCGCAGGGAGATCGGCTCGACGGCGTGGCCCTCCTGGAGGAGCCCAGCCGCCACCAGCGCCACGCCGCAGAGTCCGACACCGATCGCGAGCCAGCGCGGCAGCATGGCCGGCCCCATCGAGCGCAGGGTCCCCTGCGACAGGTCGCTCACCAGCCACAGGGCGAAGGCTGCCAGGGCGATCAGGGCGAGTCCGCCGACGAATGCCTGCGGTCCCTTCACGAACCCTCTCGGCGCCGGAGACTTGTCGGCATCGGCCGCCATGCCTGCTCCTCCCACCGTCATCGGGTTCACCGCCCGAATTCATTCGATCCGGGCATCGTTTCCATGAACTCCCGATGCAATCAACCCGGACAGCGGCGGAATCAGGCGGCGTCCCCCTCCTTTCCGTCCTGCGGCGAGCGCCGCCCATTCCGGCTCGACAGCCGCCCGCGCCGATGGGCCAGCGCGACCGGGAGGGCGGCGAGCGCCGCCATGCCCAGGAGAAGGAGCAGGACACGCGGCTGAACCAATTCGTCGAGGCGGGAGACCTGCCCCAGCTCCTCACCCAGGCTGACATAGAGAAAGGCGGCCGGCGCCCGGCCGACGAGCGTCGCGAGCGCGAAGGTCCGGGCCGGAATCCCGACGATGCCGGCCAGGATGTTGACGAGAAAGAAGGGGAAGAACGGCACGAGCCGCATCACGAGCAGATAGCCGAAGGCATTGGCCCTCAGGTCCTCGGCGGCGAGCGCGTAGAGCGGGCCGGCCCGCCGTTGCAGCCGCTCGCCCAAGGGGGTGCCCGCCGAGAGGCAGGCCGCCGCATGCACGACGAGTGCCCCCGCCGTCGCCGCGACGAGGATGGCCCCGGTGCCGATCCAGCGTCCGAACAGGAAGCCCGCGATCAGGCTCATGGGCGGCCCGACCGGAAGGCCGGAGGAGATGATGACGAAATAGGTCGTGAGAAAGACCGCGAGCGTCACGACGGGCGCCGCCTCCGCGGCCAGCCTCAGGCTCTCGCGGCGGGCGAGGAGGCTCGCCGTGTCCCACGGCGCCTCGCCGAGCGCGAGCCACGCCGCGGCGAGCGCGACCAGGGGCGGGATCAGAACGGCGAAGGGGCCCAGACGGCGGATCAAGAAAGGCGCTCCACCGCATCCGGATCGCTCGGAATTTAGCGAATCCGACCCCTCTTCGGCAACGATGTTCCTCAACGCTTCCTGAGGAGGGGGCGCGGTAGAGCCTTCGGGAGGTTGCGGGAGGGGAACGATGCCGGCGGAGCTGGCTCTGGGGATCGAAACCGGCCTGGGCGCCCTGGCCCTCGCCTTCGGCGCGGGCCTCGCCGCGGCCCGGACGTGGCTCGCCCGTCCCCGCGGGGAAGCGGATCGCCGGGAACTCCAGGAGGCCCGCGCCCGGGCCGAGGCCGCGAACGAGGCCAAGTCCCGCTTTCTCGCAACCGTCAGCCACGAGTTCCGCACGCCCCTCAACGGCATCATCGGCATGGCCCGCCTCCTGCTGGAGACCCCGCTCGACCCGGAGCAGCGCACCTATGCCGAGGCCGTGCGAAGCTCGGCCGAGGCGTTCCTGTCCATGGTCGGCGACGTCCTGGACATGGCGCGGATCGAGGCCGGCCGGATCGATCTCGCCGAGGAGCCCTTCGACCTCGCCGTGCTGGCGCAGGGGGTGGCCGAGCTTCTGGCGCCGCGCGCCCACGACAAGGGCACGGAGATCGCCTGCTTCGTCGGTGCCGACCTGCCGCGGCTGGTCCGCGGCGATGCGGGCCGGCTGCGCCAGGTGCTGCTCAACCTCGCCGGCAACGCCGTGAAGTTCACCGCCAGGGGCGGAGCCGGCATCAGGATCGAGCGCGAGGCGGGCGGCCGGATCTCCTTCTGCATCGAGGATACGGGTCCCGGCATCCCGCCGGAGCACGCCGCCACGATCTTCGAGGAATTCGAGCAGGCCGGCCCCGCCAGCGACGGCGAGCACGGCACCGGCCTCGGCCTCGCCATCACCCGCCGGCTGGTCGAGCGCATGGGCGGACGCATCGAGCTCGACACCACGGTCGGCGCCGGCTCGCGCTTCCGCTTCATGCTGCGCCTCCCGGAGGCCGAAGCCCCCCCGCCCGCGCCCGCGCCGCTGCGCCGGCATGTCCTCATCCTCTCGCGCTCTCCCTTCGAGGCGCCCTATCTCGCCCGCGTCGTCGCGGAAGCGGGAGGCCGCGCGCGGATCGCGCGGTCCCTCGCCGAAGCCGTCGACCTCATGGGGCGCGAGCGCTTCGACACCCTCGTCGCCGACCGCGCCCTGCCGGAAACGGATGCGAGGCTCGCCGCGGCCGAGGCGCGGCGGCGCGGGCTCGCGCGCGCCGTCATCCTGCTCTCCCCTTTCGAGCGGCGCGATTTCGGACCGCCGCAGGCCGCGGGCTTCGACCGCTACCTGATCAAGCCGGTCCGGGCCCGCTCCCTGGTCGAGCAGATCGGCGACGCTCCCGGCGCGGGCGCATCCGCTCCCCGGGCGGCGAGCGTGGTCCCGGCGGCCCCTGCGCCGTCCCGCGCGCGGCGCGTGCTCCTCGCCGAGGACAACCAGATCAACGCGCTCCTCGTGGTGAAAACCCTCGAGCGGCTCGGCGCCGTCGTCGAATGGGCGGCGAGCGGGACGGAGGCGCTGGAGCGGATCGAGGCATCCTTCGCCGAGGGCGGCCTGTCTTTCGATCTCGTGCTGATGGATCTTCACATGCCCGGCCTCGACGGCCGCGAGGCGGCGCGGCGCGCGCGGGAACGGGAGCGGCAGCTCGGCCGCCGGACCCGGCTGCGGATCGTCGCCCTCACGGGGAGCGCGACCGGCGGGCAGGAGGAAATCCTGCGCGGGGCCGGGTTCGACGGCCTTCTCGGCAAGCCCTTCGCCGTCGAGGCCCTCGCGGCCGCCCTGGACGGCAGGGAAGCCCTCCGCTCGGCATCCTGAGCGCCCGCCGGAGGCTGTGCGCCGGGCCCGCGGGCTGTCATAGAACCGTCGACCGCCTCCGCTATGGGCCTGATGCGATCGCCGAAAGGAATGTGCCGCCGATGCCCCTGGACCTGCCGAGCCTGCCCGGCTTCCTGCGATCGGGCCCCGAGCCCCTCGTGCGCTCGCTGCTGGACTGGGGAAGCGGCGACGCCTGGGCGGAGCCGGAGGGGGCGCTCGGCCGCAGCGGCTCCCTCGAGGTTCGCCTCGCCGCCGGCTCCAAGGAGGTGAGGCGCGCGCAGAAGCTGCGCTACAAGGTCTTCTACGAGGAGCGGTCGGCCGCCCCCTCGACCCGGGCGCGCCTGACGCGCCGCGACATCGACCCTTTCGACGAGATCTGCGATCATCTTCTGGTCCTGGACCACGAGGCAGGACCCAAGCGCTTCCGCAAGAAGAAGCCGAAGATCGTCGGCACCTATCGCCTGCTCCGCCGCGAGGTCGCGGAGAGCCGCTTCGGCTTCTACTCGGCCGGTGAGTTCGACCTGCGCCCGCTCCTGGCCCGCCACCCCGGCACGCGCCTTCTGGAACTCGGCCGCTCCTGCGTCCTCAAGCCCTATCGCTCGCGCCAGACGCTGGCGCTGCTCTGGCAGGGCATCTGGGCCTATGTCGGCCATCACCGCTGCGAGGCGATGATCGGCTGCGCAAGCCTGGAGGGAACCGACCCTGAGGCGCTCGCGCTGCCGCTCAGCTACCTGCACCATTACGCCCGCTCGCCCGCCGAATGGCTCGTGCGCCCGCATCCGAGCCGGCGCTGCGGCATGGACCGGATGGCGCCGCAGGCCATCGACGCGCGCGCCGCCTTCAAGCGCCTGCCGCCGCTGCTCAAGGGCTATCTGCGTCTCGGCGCGACGATCGGCGACGGGGCCGTGATCGATCGCGCCTTCGGCACGACCGACGTCTTCGTCGCCCTGCCCGTCGCCGTCATCGGCGAGCGCTACGTGAGCTATTTCACGCCGGAGGAGAAGGCCGCCTGAGCGGCCGAAGGCGGCATCATCCCACCTTCGGAACGACCCCGCCCGGATATGCGGCCAGGATGGCCCGCAGCCCCTCCCGGTAGGTCGGGCAGGCGAGATCGACCCCCAGCTCCTCGCGGACCAGGCGGTTCGAGACGCGCTTCGTCTCCCCCCAGAAGCTCGCCGCCATGGGCGGAAGGCCGGCCTCCTCGAAGGAGATTTCCGGCGGCAGCGCGAGGCCGGAAAGCCGCGCCGCCTCGACGAGCACGTCCTGGGGCGGCGAGGGCTCGTCGTCGGTGACGTTGTAAATCGCGCCCGGACGCGGGCGGTCCAGCGAGGCTTCGAGGATGCGCGCGATGTCCTCGACATGGATGCGGTTGAAGACCTGGCCCGCCTTGACGATCCGCTGCGCCCGGCCCGAGGCGAGCTTCTCGAAGGCGCTGCGGCCGGGCCCATAGATGCCGGAGATGCGGAAGACGTGGACGGGGACCCCCGCCTCCCGCTGGAGGCGCAGCCAGGATTCCTCCACGCGCAGCCGCGCCTGCGAGCGCGCCTCGCCGGGCACGGGCGCCGTCGTCTCGTCGATCCAGGCGCCGGCATGGTCGCCATAAACCCCGACCGTCGAGAGATAGCCGAGCCAGCGCAGGTTCCTCGCCCGGAGCAAGGCATCCGTGAAGCGGGCCAGGACCGGGTCCCGGCCCTCCGCCGGGGAATCGGGCGGAACGCTGACGAGGATCGCGTCGGCCGCCTCAACCTCGGCCTCGAGCGCCGCCTCCTCGCCCGGGAAGAGGCGCAGCGCCACACCCGCGGGAGGAACCGCCGCTCGGCGCCGCGTGCCGATGACGGACCCGAAGCGCCCGCCCGCGCGGCGCACGAACATCTCGGCCGAATAGCCCAGGCCGAAGACGACAAGGCTCACGACATCCCCTCCCTTTCCCCGCCCTCCCCTTCCTCGCGCCGGCCCTGCGCCTGCGCCTTCTCCTCGCGCCGGGCGACGGCCCGGATGCTGAGGCCCGACCACATGGTCTCGGCGAGAAAAGCGGTCAGCGCCCCGATCGAGCAGACCAGGGATAGGGCGAAGGAGTAGAGCAGGAGGCGCTCCACGGGAAGCCGGCGGGGACTTCCGAAGAGCAGAAGCGCCGAGAGACAGGTCAGGGCGGCCCCGCTCGCGCCGAGCACCACGGCGATGTCGAGCAGCGTCGTGCGCCGCCGCAGATAGGAGAGCTGCCGCGTCAGGAACTCCGCCTCCTCCCCGCTCGCAGTCCGAAGCTGGGCCGACAGGAGATCCACGCGGTCGGCGACGCGCCCGAGCCGCGTGGAGAAGACGTTGAGCAGCGTCGCGATGCCGGAGAGCAGGAAGACCGGCGTCAGCGCGACCTGGATCGTGTGGGCGATGTTCTCGAGGGGCAGGAGGTCAGACATCGGCCGCCTGCTCCGCGAGGCGCGCCCATTCGGCCCCGACATCGGGATCCGGCTCGGCGGCCTCCCGCCCGGCGGCGAGGCGAAGCGCCCGCTCCGGGGCGAGGCGGCCGAGCGCCCAGATCGCCATGGCCCGAACGAGCGGAGAGGAATCGTCCAGCAGCCGCTCGGCATCGTCCGCCAGCGCCGCATCATCCGAATTGCCGGCCGCGACGAGGACGTTGCGCAAAAACCTGTCCCGCCCGGTCCGCTTGACGGGGGTCCCCGCGAAGCGGGTTCGGAAGGCGGCATCGTCGAGCCGCAGGAGATCGGCAAGGGGCTGGGCCGCGAGGTCGTCCCGGAACGCCAGGCGCGCGTCCTGCGCCGCTTGCGCGAATTTGTTCCAGGGGCAGACGGCGAGGCAATCGTCGCAGCCGAAGACGCGGTTGCCGATCGCCTCCCTGAATTCGAGGGCGATATGGCCTTTGTGCTCGATCGTCAGGTACGAGATGCAGCGCCGCGCATCGAGCCGGTAGGGGCCGGCGAAGGCGTCGGTCGGGCAGATGTCGAGGCAGCGGCGGCAGGAGCCGCAGCGGTCGCCCTCGGCCTCGTCACGCGGCAGCTCCGCGGTGGTGAAGATCGCCCCCAGCAACAGCCACGAGCCATGCCCGCGCGAGACGATTACCGAATGCTTCCCCGTCCAGCCGAGCCCGGACGCGGCTGCGAGCGGCTTCTCCATCACGGGCGCGGTATCGACGAAGACCTTGACATCCGCCCCGGCGCGGGAGGCGAGCGCCCCCGCAAGCTCCTTGAGGCGGCCCTTCATCACGTCGTGATAGTCGCGCCGCGCCGCATAGGCGGCGAGGAGGCCTCGGCTCTTCTCGGCGAGGAGGGCGAGCGGGTCGTGCGGGGGGGCGCAGCTCGCGCCCAGCATCACGATGGAGCGGACCTCGCTCCAGAGCACGGAAGGCGCGGCGCGCCTCTCCTCGCCCTCCGCCATCCAGTCCATTCCCGCCTGGTGGCCCGCCTCCAGCCAGGCGCGCAGGCGCCCGGGCGCCTCGGGAATCGAATCCGGCGAGGTCACGCGCAGGAGGTCGAAGCCGAGCGCCCGCGCCCGCGCGGCAAGGTCGGATTTCAGCTTCGCGGCGGGGCGCCCGCCCGTCCCTAGAAATCCAGATCCGCGTAGTGGCGGGGAGGCGTCATGCCGGGCACCCGGTCGGCGAGGAGCGTGCGGAAGGCCGGGCGCGATTTCACGCGCGCGTACCAGTCCTTCGCCATCTCGTCCTCTTCCCATGGCACGTCGCTGAGGTAATCCGCGCAGGACAGGTGAGCCGCCGCCGCGAGATCCGCATAGGTCAGGTGATCGCCCGCCAGCCAGTCCCGCGTGGAGGCGAGATAGCCGATATAGCGCAAGTGATAGCGCATGTTGGTGCGCGCCGCACGGATCGCTGCCGGATCCGGCGCCTCGCGCGAGAAGCGCTTGTAGATCTTTTCGTTGACGAGATGGGCCGTCACCTCCTCGAAGAACTTGACGTTGAACCAGTCGAGGAGGCGGCGCACCTCGACGCGGCCGGCGGGGTCCGTCGGCAGGAGGCGGCGGCCGGACACGCCGAGGCCGCGCGTCTCGTCGAGATATTCGGCGATCACGCTCGCGCCCGGAATGGCGATCTCGTTCTCCTGGAGGACCGGCGTCGTGCCCGAGGGGTTGAGGAGAAGGAACTCGTGCTCCCGCACCCAGGGCTTGCGCTCCTCGGTCAGGGGCTCGAGGCCGATCTCGCCCATCGCCAGGCGGACAAAGCGCGAATGCGGGCAGAACGAGTGATGGTGCAGGACGGCCATAGGCTCTGGCGAAGACGAAGCAGCGTAGCGCCATCAAGCCGGTCCACGGTTAACGGCCGGTAACCATGGCAAGGCCCGCAACCATGGTTTCTTTGCAACCCTTCCAAAGGGATAAACGGATAACTAACCGCCCGCGGGAAACGAGCCCGGCACGGGGGCCGGAAAGCGGGGCGCGACATGGGCACGATGCAATGGTGGCAGGCGCTCTTTCTCGGCCTCGTCGAGGGAGGGACGGAGTTCCTGCCGGTCTCCTCGACCGGCCATCTCCTGCTCGTCGAGCATTTCTTCGGCCTCGACGGGGAGGCCAACAAGACCTTCGCGGTTCTCATCCAGCTCGGCGCGATCCTGGCGATCGTCTCGGCCTATTTCACGCGGCTCCTGCGCATCGCCGTCGACCTGCCGCATTCGGCCGAGGCGCGGCGCTTCGTGATCGGGGTGCTGGTCGCCTTCCTGCCGGCGGCCTTCATCGGCGCCCTCGCCCATTCCTTCATCAAGGGCGTCCTGTTCAACCCGACGATCGTGTGCCTCTCGCTGATCGTCGGCGGGTTCGTCCTCATGGTGGTGGACCGCCTGCCCCTCCAGGTGCGCCATCGCGACGCGATGCATTTTCCGCTGAAGATGTATCTCGGCATCGGCTTCATCCAGTGCCTCGCCATGATTCCCGGCGTCTCCCGCTCGGGCGCGACGATCGTCGGCGCGATGGCCTTCGGCGCCGACAAGCGCTCGGCTGCCGAATTCTCCTTCTTCCTCGCCATGCCGACCATGGCGGGCGCCTTCGCCTACGACCTGCTCAAGAGCTACAAGCTCCTGGGCTTCGACGACGCGGCGATGATCGCGATCGGCTTCGTCGCGGCCTTCGCGGCGGGGCTCCTCGTCGTCAAGCCCGCGCTCGACTACATCTCCCGCCACGGCTTCGCGCTCTTCGCCTGGTGGCGCATCGTGGTCGGATCGGCGGGGCTCGCGGGGCTTCTCGTCTTCGGATGAGACGCAGGCGGGTTGAACCGCGGCGCCCGCGGCCTTAACTCGGGCCCGCGAGACGCCCCGCCTCGGCGGGACACCTGCCACCTCGATGCGCATCTTCCTGGATTTCGAGAAACCCGTCGCCGAACTGGAGGCGAAGGTCGAGGAACTGCGCGCGCTCGGCGAGAGCGGGGAGGCGGTCGCCATCGGCGACGAGATCGCCAAGCTCGAGGCGAAGGCCGCCTCCGCCCTCCGCGACCTCTACGGCAATCTCACGCCCTGGCAGAAGACCCTCGTCGCGCGCCATCCCGAGCGGCCGCGCTTCCTCGCCTATGCCGAGGGCCTCCTCACCGAATGGACCCCGCTCGCAGGGGACCGCAAGTTCGGAGAGGACGAGGCGATCCTCGCGGGCTTCGCGCGGTTCCGCGGCGAGGCCGTCTGCGTGATCGGCCAGGAGAGGGGCACGAATACCGAGACGCGGCTGCGGCACAATTTCGGCATGGCCCGGCCGGAGGGCTACCGCAAGGCGGTGCGGCTGATGGAGCTGGCCGGACGATTCGGCCTGCCGGTCATTTCCTTCGTCGACACGGCCGGCGCCTATCCCGGCATCGACGCGGAGGAGCGCGGGCAGGCCGAGGCGATCGCGCGCTCGACCGAAGCCTGCCTCGCCCTCGGCTCGCCGAACGTCTCGCTGATCATCGGCGAGGGCGGCTCGGGCGGGGCCATCGCCATCGCCACCGCCAACAAGGTGCTGATGCTGGAGCATTCGATCTACAGCGTCATCTCTCCGGAAGGGGCGGCCTCGATCCTCTGGCACGATTCGGCCCGCGCCCAGGACGCGGCGACGGCCATGAAGATCACCGCCCAGGACCTCCTGCGCTTCGGGATCATCGACGAGATCGTGCCGGAGCCGCCCGGCGGCGCCCATCGCGACCCGGCCGAGACGCTGAGGCGCGCGGGCAACGCCATCGAGGCGGCCTTGCGCGAGCTGGCCGGGCGCGGCCCCGAGAACCTGCGCCTGCACCGGGCGGAGAAATTCGAGGCCATCGGCCGGACCATCGGGTGACGCCCGGGCCCGACAGGCCGCCCCGCGATTTCCTTCAGGAATGGCGCGAGGGGGATGGCGCGGCGAGAGCCATGGCCGTCTTCAAGCGCCTCGCTCCCGCCATCCTGTTCGTGGTCTTCATGTATTTCTTCACGGCCTTCGCCGGGCGCTGAGCCCGTTCGGACATCCCGCCCCTCGCCGCTTGCCCCCATCCGATCTTTCGATGACGGTGTCGGCAACGAATCAGGGACGGATTGATGCGCATTTCGGCGATCGGGCTCATGGTCGGACTGGGACTCGCGGCGCCCGCCTGGGCGCAGGGGCAGCCCGCCGCCGAGCCGCAGCAGCAGGGCGCGTTCACGCCCGCCGACGTCCAGGCGCTGCTCGAAGCGGCCCGCGAGACCGCGAAGGCGACACGCGAATCGGTCGATTACGTGCGCGTGACGCCCGACCTGCTGAGCCAGATCCTCGCCAAGCTCGACAAGCTGGAGGACAAGCTCGACAAGGTCGAGAACGCCATCAAGGCGCAGAAAGGCCGCCGCTGAGACGCTGCGGGCCTATCGCCCGGGAAAGACGCGCTCCAGCACGCCGCGATAGATGGCGGCGAGGCGGCGCAGATCCTCGATGGCCACTCGCTCGTCCACCGCATGCATGGTCTGGCCGACGAGGCCGAACTCGACCACCGGGCAATAGGACTTGATGAAGCGCGCATCCGAGGTGCCGCCCGTCGTCGACAAGGCGGGGCGCCGGCCGCATTCGGCCTCGACGGCATCGGCGAGGAGATCGACAAAGGTCGAGGGCTCGGTGAGGAAGGCCACCGAATTGGTGGGATCGAAGGCGATCTCGTAGGGCGTGCCCGCGGCGGCGCGGTCGAGTCGGGCGCGGATCGCGGCGGCGAGGCTCGCGGGCGTCCACAGGTCGTTGAAGCGGATGTTGAACACCGCCCGCACTTCGCCTGGCACGACGTTCGTCGCCCCGTTGCCTGTATCGACCGTGGTCCATTCGAGATTCGAGGCGTCGAAATGCTGGGTGCCCTCGTCCAGCGGCTCGTCGGACAGGGCGGAGATCATCCGCCCGAGGACCGGGGTCGGGGTTCGCGCGAGGTGCGGAGAGGCGACGTGCCCCCGCCCGCCGCGGCCGAGGAGCCGGCCCCGTAGCGAACCGCGG
>OEIU01000946.1_pt1 | contig 21810 bp, 15 predicted proteins | sample 1539221 | NCBI WGS metagenome assembly OEIU01 (sample SAMN03792071, study PRJEB22550) | activated sludge metagenome | feature: wastewater treatment plant; material: activated sludge; isolation source: Wastewater treatment plant of a petroleum refinery complex | place: Argentina: Zarate | collected...
CCGGCCGCAGCGCACCTCCCCGCGCCCGTCGCGGCGCTCCCCGGCCCCCTCCACGACGCCGTCCACCTCGCCGGCGCCGAGCACATCGCCGTCGACCGAGCCGAGCACCACCACCACGTCGGGCTCGAGCCCCTCCGGCGGGTCGTCCAACCCGCCGACCACCAGCGCGGGCGAGCCCACCACCCCCACCACGACCGACCCGACGACCACCAGCCCGACCACGACGGACCCGCCGCCCACCACGACGGAGCCGACCTCCACCACCTCGGGGACCACCACCGCCCCCTGACGCGCGTGCCGCGGGCGTGCCGGCGGTAGGGTCGCGGCCGACGTCGACCCGGAGGACCGCGCGCGCATGTCGTCCCACATCCACAAGGGCCACGAGTCGGTGGCCGGCGGCTTCACCGAGACCGCCTCCGACTACGAGGACGCCGTCCGCTTCAACATCGAGGGCGCCCAGCGCCTGGTGCTCACCATCCCGCCGGGCGTCTACGACGATGTCCTGGACGTCGGCTGCGGCACCGGGTGGGCGACCCAGGCGGTGATCGACCGCTTCCGCCCCGCCCGGATCACCGGCGTCGACCCGGCGGAGGGCATGCTGGAGAAGTTCGAGGCCAAGCTCGGGGGCATCGAGGGCGTCGAGATCACCCTCGCCCAGGCCGACGTGGAGCACATGCCGGTCGCCGACGGCTCGTTCGACCTGGTCGTCTGCTCGATGGCCTACCACTGGTTCCCGCGCAAATGGGCGGCGGCCGCCGCGATGGCCCGGGCGCTCAAGCCGGGCGGGGTGATCGCGATCCTCATGTCCGGCCGCGGCGGCGAGCAGGCCTACCGCGACGTGATCAGCAACGTCGAGCCGATCAACTACCGGTGGGTCGGCGCCTTCGACGGCAACCTGCGCAACCAGTCGGAGATGGAGGACTACCTCGTCCAGGCCGGGCTGGAGCCGGTCGACATCTGGATGGAGACGCGGGTGCGCCACACCACGGTCGAGGCGTACATGGAGCGGATGCGGGTCGTGGCCGGCCACATGATCGGCGACCAGTCCGAGGCGGAGGTCGCCGACTACGTCGCCAGGATCGAGGCGGAGCTGCGCGCCCGGACCGGCCCGCGCGGCTGGCGCTACGAGTTCGCCAAGCTCTTCGCGATCGCCCGCAAGCCGGCCTGAGCGCCGGCCGGGGTCACCCCCGCCCGGCGGACGCGCCCCAGCCGCCCCAGGCGGCGAGCTTGTCCATCGCCCGGAGCGTCGCGGGACCCAGGGTCCCCTTCCCCGCCGGCTCGCGCACGTGGCGCTGCGCCTGGAAGCGGGAGACCGCCTTGGTGACCGCGCCGTCGTAGCGGCCCGAGCCGGCGGCGCCGCGCAGCACGCCCGCCCACACCATCCGGGCGCGCGCCTCGCTGAGGACGACCGCCTGGATGCCGACGCGCGGGCCGCCGCCGGGGAGCAGGCGGTCGCCGAGCTTCCCCTGGAGCCCCGGGTCGCGCAGGCCGCGGAGCCGGATGGGCGCGGGGACGGGGGCCGCGAGGCGCGTGATGTTGCCGTACCGGTCCGAGGCCACCAGGACCGCGACCCGGCCGGCCGGCACGGCGGTGGTGCCGTTGGCGCCCATCGCCCGGCCCTCGTTGACCCGTGCGCCGCCCGGGCCGGACGCCGCGTCGCGGACCGACCACTGCACCTTGCCCAGGGCGGCGCCGGGCGGCGTGCTGGCGCGCGCCTTCACCGTCGGCCCCCGCGTGTCGACGATCGCCGTGACGGTCATCGTGCGGGTGTTCCCCGCCGCGTCCTTCGCGGTGAGGGTCACCTGGTGCTTGCCCTCCGGGATGGCGATCGTGGTGCCGCGCACCGTCCGGGTGGGGCCGTTGTCGATGCGTGCCGTCAGGGAGGCGAGGCCGGTGAGGTCCTCCGGCACGACGCGCAGGCGCATGCCCACCATCTTCGCGTCGATCTTCGGGACCGTCCCGTCCACGATCACGGTCACCGACGTGGTGAGCTCGAGGCCGTCGGGCATGCGCGCCGCCACCTTCGCGGTCATCGCGCCCGCCCGGAACTTCCGCGTCACGCGGGCGCCCGTCAGCACCTTGCCGTCCGGGAACGTCCAGCGGACGGTGGCCGCCGAGGGGGCGCCCGCCGTGAACGTGACGTCCTCGCCCGGGCGGGCGAACGCCGTGGAGGCCTTCGCGGTGAGCGTCGTCGGTCCCGGATCGGGGCCGCGGACGGTCAGGCGCGCCGCCGCCGAGCGGTTGCCCGCCCCGTCGATCGCGGTGACGGTGACGTCGTGCATCCCCGCCGGCAGCGGCACGTCGGCCGACATCGCCGACCCCGGGGCCACGGCCGCGACCGTGCCCGTGACCGTGGCGACGGGCGACCCGTCGCGCGCGACCTCGAACGTCACGCCGTCGGCCGTCGACTCCAGCGGCACCTCGGGGGAGGCGGTGGTGTTGCCCTCGTCGTCGGTCGCGACCACCTGGTAGCGGTACACGGTCCCGCGGTCGGCCACCGGCATCCAGCGCAGCAGCACGCCGCGCGACGTGGCCTCCGACGCGACACCGCCCGGGGCGACCGGCGGCGTCACGTCGCGGGCCTCGGGGTCGGTGAACGACGGGCCGGCGGCGTTGCCGACGAAGACGCCGTCGCGCATCACGCGGTACCCGGTCGAGCCGGCGGCGGAGCGCCACGCGAGGCGCGGCGGCGCGCCCGTCGCGTCGAGCGCGACCGGCTGTGCGGGCGGGGTGCGGTCCGGAGTCGTCACCTGCGAGTCGTTGACCGGCGAGACGTTGCCGATCCGGTCGTAGGCGACGGCCTCGTAGCGGTACGAGGTGGAGTCGGCCAGGCCCTCGTCGCGCACGGTGCCGAACCCGCCGTCGTGCACCAGGCGGCCGTTCTGGGTGATGACGACGCGCACCGACTTCGTGTCGCCCGCCGCCGGGGCGGTGGCGATGGTGACCGCGCCGCGGCCCGAGTTGGCCGCGACCGACGTGTCGGCCGTGACGATCATCAGCGGGGAGCCCGGCGGGGCCCGGTCGATGCGGATGCTGCCGGCGCCCCCGGCGGCGGCCGTGCTCCAGGCGCTGGTGTTGCCGGCGCCGTCGGTGGCGCGGAACTGGACCAGGGTCTCGCCCTCGGCGGTCAGCGTCACCGAGGCGCCGCCCGCGGGGGCGCTCCAGCTGGTGCCGCCGGTGGTGGAGGTCCGCGACTCGTGCCCCGCCACGCCCGATGCGCCGTCGGTGGCGGCCGCGCTCACGACGACGGATCCCGCATTCGTCCACGAGCCGTCGGCGCCGCTCACCGTCACGGCGGGCGGCGTGCGGTCGATGCGGACGGAGCCCGCGCCGCCGGCGGTCGCCGCCGTCCAGGGGGACGTGTTGCCGGCGTGGTCGGTGGCGCGGAACTGCACGAGGGTGGTGCCCTCGAGGGTGGCGGTCACGGCCGCGGTCGCCTGGGGGGCATCCCACGTTGCGCCGCCGTCGACCGACATGCGGGACTGGTAGCCCGCCACGCCCGAGTCGGCGTCGGTCCCGGATGCGGTGACGCCGACGGCCGCGGCGTTCGTCCACGCGCCGCCGGCGCCGGAGACCGCGATCGCGGGCGACGTGCGGTCCAGCAGCACGGATCCCTGCCCGCCCGCCGACGCCGGCGTCCACGCCGAGGTGTTGCCGGCGTTGTCGGTCGCGCGGAACTGGACGAGCGTGGTGCCCTCGCGGGTGACGGTCGTCGACGTGCCCGCGGTGGTGGCGCCCCACGTCGAGCCCAGATCGTTCGAGGTGCGGTACTGGGTGCCGGCCACGCCGGACGCCCCGTCGCTCGAGGTGGAGGTGACCGCCCGCGACGCGGAGGTCGACCAGACGCCGTCCGCCCCGCTCTGCGACACGCCCGGGGCGGTGCGGTCGATGCGGACGCTGCCGCTGCCGCCCGCGGTCGCCGCCGACCAGGCGCTCACGTTGCCCGCGGCGTCGGTCGCCCGGAACTGCACGAGCGTCACGCCCTCCGCCGTGACCGCCGCGGTGGTGCCGGTGGTCGGCGTCGACCAGCTGGCGCCGCCGTCGGTGGAGGTCCGATTCTCGGTGGACGCCACCGACGACACGCCGTCGGTCGCCGACCCCGTCACGGTCACCGTGGCCGCGTTGGTCCAGGCCCCGGAGGCGCCGGACACCGAGACGTTGGGGTTGCTGCGGTCCAGGCGCACCGTCTCGGATGCGGCCCACGCCGACGTGTTGCCCACGGCGTCGACCGCCCGGAACCGCACCAGGGTCTCCCCCTGCGCCGAGATCACGGCGCTCGCGCCCGACTGGGGCGTGCCCCACGTGGACCCGGCGTTGGTGCTGGACGCCCACTGATACCCGGCGTTGCCGGAGCCGGTGTCGGCCCCGCCGCTCGCGGTGATGGTGGTGGAGGCGGCGGTCAGCCACGCCGTCGAGCCGCCCGACGCCGCCGGCACCGCCGGGGCGGTGCGGTCGAGGCGCACCGAGCCGTTGCCGCCCGAGGTCGCGGTGCTCCACGGGCCGGTGTTGCCGACGCCGTCGACCGCGCGGAACTGGATGAGGGTCTCGCCCTCGGCGGTGATGCCCGCCGAGGCGCCGGAGACGGGCGTCGACCACGTTCCGCCGCCGTCGGTGGAGACCCGCGACTCGTAGCCGCCGATGCCCGAGCCGGCGTCGCTGGCGCCGCTGGCCGTGACGGTCCGCGAGGCGGCGGCGCTCCACGCCCCGGTGGCGCCCGTGACGGTCGGGGCGGCGGCCGGGCCGGTGCGGTCGATGCGGACGCTGCCGGCGCCGCCGCTCGTCGCCGTGCTCCAGCCGCTGACGTTGCCGGCGGCGTCGGTCGCGCGGAACTGGACGAGGGTCTCCCCCTCCGCCGTCACGTTCACCGTCGACCCCGTCAGGGCCGAGGTGTACGCGCCGCCGTTGTAGGAGGTGCGGTACTGGACGCTGGCGACGCCCGACGAGGCGTCGCTCGTGTTGGCCGTGACCGCCACGGAGGCGGCGCTGGTCCAGGCGCCGGTCGCGCCGGACGACGACACCGTCGGCGCGACCCGGTCGATGCGGATGGTCGCGGCGGCGGTGCCCGCGGCGGGCGCCCAGGTCGAGACGTTGCCGGCCGTGTCGGTGGCGCGGAACTGCACGAGGGTCTCGCCGTCGGTGTTGACCGAAACGCTGCTCCCGGTCTGCGGAGCGCTCCACGTGATGCCGCCGTCGGTGCTGGTGCGCTGGTCGTAGGAGCTGACCCCGGAGAGGGCGTCCGACCCGCCGCTCACCGAGACGGTGCGCGGGCCGCTGGTGCTCCACGTGTTGGAGCCGCCGTAGGCGCCCGGGGAGGCGCTCCCGAAGGGGTGGCCGGGCGTGAGGCTGGCCTGCGTCCCCCACTTCCACGCCAGGTAGCCCTCCATGAGCTGCCGGTCCGCGGTGGTGGGCACGCGGTCGAACACGACGACCTCGCCCAGGTCGCCGGCCAGGCGGAAGGTCGAGCTCGGGTTCACCGCGATGCCGTCGACCGCCCACACCGCGCCGCCGGTGGCGGCGGGCGACCCGGCGGCGCCGTTGCGGTAGGCGGTGATCGTGGAGCCGGTGTCGATCCCGCCGAGCACCTGCCACGACACCTCGCTCGCGCTCGGCGCCAGCGCGGCGCCGGACCCGTTCTGGGCGATGGCGTTGCCGAGGCCGCTGGAGGTGCCGAACGCCAGGTACGAGTCGCTCGCTCCGCTCGCCCCGATGATGACGTTGGCGTTGCCGAGCGCCTGCTTGCGACCCGCCACCAGGATGGCGCGGGGCGCCAGCGACGGCAGGGAGAGCCACTGGGCCCCGCCGCTCGCGAACCGCACCACGGCGCGCCCGTTCTGCACCGCCGCGACGGTGGTCGGCCGGTTGCCGGGAGTGGTCTGGGTGGCGTCGTTCGAGTGGCCGCTGCGATCGGCCCAGCGACTGATCGCGTTGCCCGACGCCGTGATGGTGGACGCGTCGGCGGCGTCGAACCAGGCGATCACGCCCGCCACCTGGTCGGGCGGCGCGCCCGGGGCCGTCGGCCCGGTGCGGTCCAGGCGGACGCTGCCGCCCGCGCCCGGGGTCGCGGCGGACCAGGCGGAGGTGTTGGTCGCGTTGTCCGTCGCCCGGAACTGCACGAGGGTCGTCCCCTCGGCGGTCACGTCGACCGTGTCGCCGGCGGCCGGGGCGGTCCAGGTGGACCCGTCGTCGGTCGACGTCCGGTACTCGACGGTGGCGACCCCGGATCCGGGGTCGTCGGCCGTGGCCGTGACGGTCACGGATGCGGCGTTGCTCCAGGCGCCCGTCGCGCCCGACACCCACACGTCCGGCGGCGTGGTGTCCGGCGGGTCGCCCGCCGCGACGCCGGGTGCGGCGACGACCGCGCCCAGGGCGAGCAGCGCCAGGAGACGCGCACGGCGTCCGGTCAGGTTACGTCCCACACGGACCTGATCGGCCCCCGGGCCCAGCAGTTGAGCCCGCGGAACCCGCCGTGACGATGGGGGAAATCCCGCTTGACAGATCCCTCGCGTCTCGGATCCGATCGTGGGCGACGGGGACACGGTGTCCGATCCGGCTCCACCTGGGGGTGTGCGATGGACCACGCAGCCGCGATGCGACGCATCTACGAGCTGATCAACTCCGGCGACATCGACGGGTTCGGGGCGCTCCTCGCGGACGACTTCGTCGAGCACGAGGACCTGCCGGGGCTCTCCCCCGACCGGGACGGGGTGATGGCCTTCTTCAGGATGCTGCGCGCGGCGTTCCCGGACATGCAGATGAACCCCGACGACGTGCTGGTGGATGGCGACAAGGCGGTGGCGCGGGCGACGACCACGGGGACCCAGCAGGGCGAGTTCATGGGCATCCCCGCCACCGGCAGGCGGATCGACGTCCAGCTCATCGACATCATGCGCTTCGGCGCCGACGGGCGCGTGGCCGAGCACTGGGGGGTGTTCGACGCGCTGGGGATGATGCAGCAGCTCGGGGCCATCCCGGACGGCCCGCCGGCCTGACGCCGCGCCCCTGACGCCGCCCGCGGGCGGCGCCCATCTCGTACCGACGGGATGATGGCGCCGTCCGCGGGCCGTGCTTGAGTCGCCGGCTGATGGACGGACCGGACCCGTCACCCGCCACGGATGCGCGCCGCCACGCGCGCCGGCGACGCGTCCGCCGCCGCCGTCTGGTCGCCGCGTGCGTCGTGGCGGCCCTGCTGGTGGTGGCGGGGGCGGCGTTCGCGGGAGTCGTGGCGCGCACGGGCCCCTCGGTGTCCGGCGGCAGGGCGAGCGCGGCGACGACGACGGCGGACCGGCCGGCCGCGACGGCCCCGGCGACGACGACGGCCCCGGCGACCGCGACGGCCCCCACCCCCACCGTGCCCGCCGGCGCCCGTGGCGGCGACGCGCCGACGCCGGAGGAGCAGGTGGCCGCGGTGGAGGCCGTGCGGACGGTCGGCGTCCCCCTCTACCGCACGCCCGGCAACGCGGGGAAGGTCGTGGCCCTCACCTTCGACGACGGGCCGGGGCCGTACAGCCGCACGACCGTCGAGACGCTGGAGCGCTACGGCATGCGCGCGACGTTCTTCCTCTGCGGCCGCAGCGTCGTGCGCTACCCGGACGATCCCGCGGTGGAGACGTCGGTCGCCGCGATGGGCGACCACACCTGGAACCACCTGGAGTTGCCGACGCTGGGCGCCGCGCGGATGCGGGACGAGATCGCCCGCGCCCAGCGGGTCATCCAGACGACCTCGGGCGAGCGGGTGCGCCTGTTCCGCCCGCCGTACGGGGCGCGCACGCCGCAGATCGACCGGACGGCGAGCGAGCTGGGGATGATCACCGTGCTCTGGAACGTCGAGAGCGGCGACTCGGCGGGCGCCGGCTACGCGGAGATGCTCTCGGCGATCAAGAACGGGATCGCCCCCGGCGACATCATCCTCTTCCACGAGAACCGCGGGCAGACCCAGATGGTCGTCAACCGGCTGATCCCGTGGATGCGCGCCAACGGGTGGCGCTCGGTCAGCATCCCCGAGTTGCTGGCCATGGATCCCCCGTCGCCGGCGTTCCTCCGCCGGGAGGCCGGCCGCTTCCGGTAGGGGGCGGCGGCCCGCCGGTGGGGCGCGTGGTTGTCCGCACCCTCCGTGAGGGGCGGCCCGGTCGCGGCGGCCGCAGAGGAGGACGAGCCTGGGAAGCGGCCGCCTGCGGGAGCCGGGCGGGCGGTCCCGGTCCCTGCGGCTCGACAGGAGGTGGGCCATGGCCATCGATGTACGGCGCCCGACGGCGTGGACCGGATGGGTGGTCTTCGCCGCGGCGGTGATGCTGACGATGGGCGCCCTCGACATCGTCCAGGGCCTCGTCGCCCTCAACAAGAGCAGCACGTACCTGATCCCGGCGCAGGACCTGCTGGTGACCACCGACTACACGACGTGGGGTTGGTCCCTCATCGTCTGGGGGGTGGTGGTGATCCTCGCGGGCCTGGCCCTCTTCGCCGGACGCGCATGGGGCCGCTGGTTCGCGATCGTGGCGGTGATCGTGAACGCCATCGGCCAGATCGCCTGGTTCCCGACGTACCCCCTGTGGAGCCTGCTGGCGATCGGACTCGGGGTCGCGGTGCTGCTCGCGCTCACCGTCCACTGGCACGAGGCCCGGCCGCCGTCGTACTGAGGGGCGCCCGAACGGAGGAGGAACGATGCAGTTGATCATGGTGGGAGTGCCGTCGAAGGAGGTCGGGCTCGAGGCGCTGGAGCGCATCGACGACGCCGTCGAGGCCGGGGCGATCTCGGTGGACGACGCGGCGCTCGTCTACCGCAACGAGAAGGGGAAGGTGAAGATCCACCAGACGCGCGGCGTGACCGTCAAGCGGGGCGCCCTCGGGGGCGGTGCGATCGGCCTGCTGGTGGGCCTGGTCGCGGCCCCGGCGGTGATCGCGGCGACGGCCGTCGGCGCGGGCGCCGGCGCGGTGGTCGGGAAGGCCCGCGACAGCGGCGTGAGCGACGCGCTCATGAAGCAGATCGGGTCCTACATCGAGGGCTCCGAGGCCGGGCTGTTCATCCTGGCCGACGACTCCTCGTCGCAGATCATCGCCGGCACGATCGAGGAGTTCCGGGCGGGCGGGGCCGACGTCTCGTACCAGGTCATCCCACCCGAGGCGCAGGACTTCCTGCGCGAGGCCCTCAAGCTGGCGGCGGAGGACTGACCGCGGGGCCGGGTCGCGTGGCCCGCGAACGGCCTCGGGACGCCGCACGGAGCAACAGCGTCCCGAGGATCGCCGCGACCACCGACCCGGCCAGCACGCCGAGCTTCGCCGAGTCCACGACATCCGGGTCCGCGTACGCCAGCTCGGTGATGAACAGGGACACCGTGAAGCCGATCCCCGCCAGGAGGCCCACGCCGACGACGTGGAGCCAGCGCACCGACCGCGGGAGCCGGCTGAGGCCGAGCCCGACGGCGAGCGCCGCGCCGGCGGTGAGCCCGACCGCCTTGCCCGCGACGAGCGCGAGCGCCACGGCCACGGCGACCGGGCTCCCGGTCGCCGCGTCGATGGAACCGCGGTCGATCACGATGCCCGCATTCGCGAGCGCGAAGATGGGGAGCACGACGAAGCTCGACCACGGGTGGAGTGCATGCTCCAGGCGGGTCAGCGGGGAGACGGCCTCCCTCGACAGCCAGGCCAGCCGGCGCCACTCGCCGGCGTCGCCGTCCGGGACGGCGGGATGGTCGTCGGTGCGCTGGGCGGTGAGCACCGCCTCGCGGCTCACGACCGACGGGGTCTGGAATGGGCGCACCGGCGTGAGCAGGGCGATCGCGACCCCCGCGATGGTCGCGTGCACGCCCGACTCGAGGACCGCGAACCAGACCGCCACCCCGAGCACGAGATAGACGCCGAGATGACGGACGCCGAGCTGGCGGGCACTCCACATCGCGACGAGACCGACCCCGGCGACGGCGAGCCAGGGGAACGCGAGGGCATCGCTGTAGGCGACCGCGACGACCCCGATCGCGACGATGTCGTCCACCACCGCCACGCCCAGCAGGAAGGCCATGAGCGCGGTCGGCACCCGGCGGCCAAGGGCCGCGAGCGCGGCGAGGGCGAAGGCCACGTCGGTGGCGATCGGGATCCCCCATCCGCGCGCGGTCCCGTCGCCGGCGGTGAGGGTGACGAAGATGAGCACCGGGACGACGACCCCGCCGAGCGCGGCGAACGCGGGAAGCAGCGCCGCCCTGACGGTCGAGAGCTCGCCGAGCACGAGCTCGCGCTTCACCTCGAGCCCGATGACCAGGAAGAAGATGGTCATGAGGCCGTCGTTGACGACGTGACCCAGGTCCTCGGTGAGCGACCACTCCCCCAGGCGGATCGTCAGCTCGGTGGCCCAGAACGCCTCGTACGCCGAGGGCGCGAGATTCGCCCAGATGAGGGCGACGACCGACGCGGCCAGGAGGACCGCGCCGCCGGCGATCTCGAGCCGCATGAAGCGCCGGACCGGACGGATGACCCGGCGCGGCACCGTGCGCTCGCTGGCCGACCAGGGCGGGCGCACGGGCGGCGCGATCCCGGCCGGCGCGACGGTGCCCCGGGGGTCGCGCGAATCCGGGCCTGGCGGGGCCTGCATGGCTGCTCCTGGGAGGGGTCGACGACGGATCGCCGACCAGCCTTCCCGGCACACCGCCCCCGACCCTAGCCCACGAGACCCCCGTCACCCATCCACGTGGGCGCCCGGGACCGCGGCGGACGCTGCGTGACCCCGGATGGCCGCCCACCGGTGGAAGGGACGCGTCCGGCTCCTTCGCGATCCGCGCGTCGCGGCGTCGGTCAGCGTCGGTCGTCCCAGCGCAGGTCCTCGATGAGCAGTTCGCGCGGGACGCCCGGAGCGTCTCCGGGCCGCCAGGCGGAGACGATCCGGTCGCGGCCCGCCACCTTCGCCCGGCGCATCGCGCTGATCGCGTCCGTGACCACGGCATGGGCGGCACCCGGCTCGTGGTCGGCGCTGGAGGCGACGCCGATGCTCGCCGAGACCCGTCCGCGCGTCGGGTGCGGCAGCGCCCGCCGTGCAAGCGCGGCACGAATCCGCCCACAGACCCCGAGGGCACCTTCGCGCGTCGCGTCGGGCAGCAGCGCGACGAACTCCTCTCCGCCGTAGCGGTAGAGGGCGTCGCCGGCCCGGATCGCGTCCGCGATCGTCTCCGCCGCCAGCGTCAGCGTGCGGTCGCCCGCCTCGTCCTCCCAGGCCTTGTTCACCAGCCCGAACTCATCCAGATCGAGGAACACGACGGCATACGGGACCCCGCGCCGCACGGAGCGGGCATCGGCAGCCGCGAGGTCCTCGTCGAAGCGGCGGCGGTTGCCTGCGCCGGTCAGGGCGTCGGTACGCGCCTCCTGTGCCAGCGCCGCGTTCTCGCGTCGCAACGCCGCCACCTCGCCCGCCCCGCCGGGCCGCGCGGTCACCGCGTCGTCGCCGAACACGAGCATCCGCGCCCTGCCGGCCGCCTTGGCGGCGTAGAGCGCCTGGTCGGCCTGGGCCAGGCTGGCGGCCGCGACCACCGGCGCGGGCCGGCGGCCGCTACGGCGCACGACCGGCGACACGCCGGCCGAGGCGGTGATGACGCCCACCTGTTGGGGAACCGCGATCGCGTCCAGCATGGACTGCACGAGCGAAGCGGCCGCCGCGGCATCGCAGTCGGGCAGCAGTACGGCGAACTCCTCACCGCCGATCCGGGCGATCGTCGCCCCGAGGCGCTCGGGCGTGACGCGACGGAGTCGGCGGGCGATCTCCACGAGCACCTCGTCGCCCGCCCCGTGCCCGTGCAGGTCATTCACGGACTTGAAGTGGTCGAGGTCGAGCACCGCCACCTGCCCCGGCCGCGCCGTACGCGTCGCCTGGGTGAGCCGATCGATGAACAGGCCGTGAGTCGCGAGCCCGGTCAGCGGGTCGGTGGTCGCCTGACGCCATACCTCGGCGACCCGCTGGTGATGGAGGGTCACATCGTGCAGCGCGATGGCCAGCAGCCCCGGCCGGTCGGGTGCGCTCCCCGCCGAAGCCTCGAACGACAACACCCTCGGCGGCTCGGTCAGCGTCGCCACCTCCCCGGCGCGGGGATCGGCCGCGTCGCCGTCCACGAGCGCCTCAGCCAGACGCGCGATCAGTCCCGAACGCGACTCCTCGCGCACCACTGCCAGCAGGTCCGGCACGGGCGACGCGCCCAGCAGTCGCTCGGCGTGGGGGGTCGCCGCGATGACCCCGCCGGCCCCGTCACAGATGACGACAGCCACAGGGGCATTGGTCGAGAGCCAGCGCGCCAGTGCTGGGTCGAGGTCCCCCAAGCCGCCCCTTCCTCGGAGGTGAGGTCGCTTCCTTCCAGCGATCGGCAGTTGCTGCCCAGGTCATGAGCGCCGCCGAAGCTCGGCGCAGGTCACAGCCGGTCTGCTGTGGCATCCCTGCGCTGCGCCGCGAGAAATCACACCCGCCCGGCCCCTTCGGTTCTCATCCTGGTCGCCGGAGCGACACCCCGAGACGTCGTCGTCCCGCCACCCCGCGGGGTGTCCCGGCTTCGGCGATCGCAGTCTCCATGCGTCATCTCGTATCGATGCGGAAGCTCGCGCGGGCGGAGTTCCCCGATCGTGCGCGCCCTGTCACGGGTCGAACATGAGAGCCGCGAGGGCTTGGTTCGCCCCGCTCAACACGCCGCGGATCGCCCAAGAATCGGCCGCAGATGCCCCGGGGGCGCCCCGTGGGCCCGAGCAGTCCCGCCACGCTCCTGCGGTCAGACATCCGACGCTCGCGGTGCGGGGCCAGGCCGCTCAGCTGGGCGGGCCACCTCCCGATCCGGCCCGCCCGTTCTCGTGGGCCCAGATGGCGATCTCGACGCGGTTCCGCGCGCGTAGCTTGCCCATCAGGTTGGCGATGTGGGTCTTGACCGTGCTGAGGCTGATGTGGAGCTCGGCGGCGATCTCGACGTTGGTGCGGCCGTGCGCGAGGCTCGCGAGCACCTGCTCCTCACGCTCGGTCAGGGGCTCGCGGGGCGCGGCGGGCCGTGCGGCGGGGCCGGCGGCGGCGAAGGTCGCGAGCAGGCGGGCGGTGACGCTGGGGGCGATGAGGGCGTCGCCTGCGGCGGCTGCCCTCACGGCCTGGCCGAGCAGCTCGGGCCCGGCGTCCTTGAGCAGGAACCCGCGCGCCCCGGCCTTGAGGGCGGCGTGGACGTGCTCGTCCAGGTCGAAGGTGGTGATGACCACCACGGCCATCGGATCGGCGACGCCGGGGCCCGCCAGGCGGCGGGTGGCCTCGACGCCGTCGAGGCGGGGCATGCGGATGTCGAACAGGCAGACATCCGGTCGCAGCCTGCGGGCGAGGGCCACCGCCTCCTCGCCGTCGGCCGCCTGCCCGACGACCGTGATGCCCGGATCGGCGTCGAGGATCATGCTGAGACCTGTGCGGACGATCTCCTGGTCGTCGGCGACCACCACGCGGATGCTCGTGCTCACGCCGACGCCCCCCGCAGCGGCAGCACCGCGGTCACCGCCCACCCGCCGCCCGCGCGGGGCCCGGCGACGCAGGTGCCGCCCAGGCCCTCGGCGCGCTCGACCATGCCGGCGATGCCGAAGCCCACGTCCCCCCGGACGCTCGCACGCTCGCCGTCGTCGTTCACCTCGACGATGACCGCCTCGTCGTCGGCGCGCACCGTCACGTCGATCCGGCTCGCCCGGCGGGCGTGCCGGCGGGCGTTGGTGACCGACTCCTGCACCAGCCGGTAGGCCGCCGCGGCGACGGACTCCGGCACCCGGGCGTCGTCGCCGTGCAGCTCGACGTGGACCGGGGGGCCGCCGGGCGTCGCGGGGTCCGCGAGCCCGCGCACGTCGCCGAGCCGGGGCAGCGGGGCGGTGCCGCCCTGCCCGTCCGTCCGCAGGCTGCGCACGATGGTGCGCATCTCGGTCAGCGTGCGCGACGCCTCGGCCTCGATGACGCGCAGCGCGGCGACGGCCGCCTCCGGGTCGGCGGGTGCGGTGGCGATCCCCGCCTGGGCCCGGACCGCGATGGCCGAGACGTGGTGCGCGACGGTGTCGTGCAGGTCGCGGGCCAGCGCCTCGCGCTCCTTCGCGCGCGCCGCGTCGATCCGGCTGACGCGCTCCCGGGTGCGCGAGCGCACCGCGACGCCCAGGGCCAGCGCGAGGAAGAAGACGGCGAAGCCCATGACCGCCTCGCTCACGCTCGTGAAGTCGAGGACCAGCGCGAGGGTCGCGGGCACGAGCATGATCCCGAGGCCGATCAGCGCCTCGTGTCCCGAGCCCCAGCGGAAGAGGGCGTACGCCGGGATGAGCACGTAGACCATCGTGAACAGCCCGGGCGGGTCGCCACCCCCGAGGATCCACGGCATGTCCATCACGACCGCGGCGCCGAAGATCGCCGCGACGACCGGAAGCGGGTGCGTGCGCCGCCACAGCAGCAGCGGCACGCCGGCGAGCGCGACGGCGAACGACAGCCAGCGGTACGGCAGGTCCTGGCGGAGGACCACCTCCGCGATGCACAGGAGCGCCAGGAGGGCCACGAGGGCCCAGTCGCGCCACACCCGCCGGGGTGGGTCGGGGACCCGGGGCTCGCTCCAGAACGATCGCAGGAAGGCGCGCACGGCCCCATCGTAGGACGGCGGCGCGGCGCGGGGATCGGCCGAAAGTGCCGCATGCGGATCGCCCGTCCGGCCGGATGCGATCGAGCCGGAGGTCCGATGTGCGGCGCGCCCCGGGCGGGGAGCATCGGCCGCAGTCGATCCCGCCTCCCGAGGAGCGCTCCGCATGTCCCGCACCCTCGCGATACTCGGCCGCTTCGCCGCGCGCCGACCGCTCGTCGCCATCGCCGCGTGGGTCGTGCTCGCGGCGCTCGTGATCTCCGCCGCCGCCGCCTTCGGACGCGGGCTCGACGACGGCTTCAGCGTGCCCGGCACCGATTCGCAGCGCGCCACCGAGCTGCTGGAGGCCTCGGGCTCCGGGTCGGCCGGCCTGACCGCCCAGGTGGTGGTCACGCCGCGCGGCGACGCCACCTTCGAGACCGGCGGGCCCGCACTGGCCGCCGCGCGGGAGCTGCGCGACGACCTGGCGGCCCTTCCCATGGTCGTGACCGCCACCGATCCCGCCGACGCCGTGTCGGCGGACGGGAGGGTCGCGATCGTCCGCCTGCAGTATCCGGTGACCGCGGAGCTGGACGCCACCGACCTCGGGCGTCTGACCGAGGCGGTGGACGCCGCGCGCTCGGGCGGGCCGGGGCGCGTTCTCCGGATCGAGGCGGGCGGGGACCTGTTCTTCGCGTTCGAGCAGCCCGACAGCGGCCTCGGCGAGCTGGCCGGCGTCGCCGCGGCGGCGGTGATCCTGCTGGTGGCGTTCGGATCGGTCGTGGCCATGGGCGTGCCGATCCTGCTGGCGCTGTTCGGGCTCGCCCTCGGGGTGAGCGCGATGCCGCTGGTCGCCCACGTCATCGCGGTGCCGAGCTGGGCCCCCACCATGGCCGCGATGGTGGGGCTCGGCGTCGGCATCGACTACGCGCTGCTGCTCGTGACCCGCCACCGCGAGCACCTCGCGGAGGGGATGGCGCCGGTCGAGTCGGTCGGGCTGGCGGTGGCCACCGCCGGACGGTCGGTGGTGTTCGCGGGCGGGACGGTGCTCGTGGCGATCCTCGGCCTCGCCGTCGCCGGCATCCCGTTCGTGACGGCGGCGGGCGTGGCGATCTCGGTGGTCGTGCTCGTCATGGTCGCCGCCGCGGTCACGCTCCTCCCCGCGCTGCTGGCCCTCGCCGGCCCGTGGATCGACCGCCTGCGGATCCCGACCCGGCGGCGGAGGCGCACGGCGGCCGCCGCCGGGGCGCGGGCGGAGCGCTGGGCGGGGCACGTCACGCGACATCCCCTGGCGTACCTGGTCGCCGGGACCGCGCTGCTCGTCGCGCTCGCCATCCCCGCCCTCTCCCTGAGCCTCGGCACTCCCGACGAGGGCACGCTCCCCGAGTCGCGGACCGAGCGCCGGGCGTACGACCTCGTCGCCTCGAGCTTCGGCCCGGGCGCGAACGGCCCGCTCCTGGTCGCCGTGGACGTCTCGGCCGACCCCGGCGTCGTCCGGCCGCTGCGTGCCGGGCTCGCCGGCGATCCGGGCATCGCCGCCGTCGGCGCCGCCCGGGTGGACCGCGACGCGGGCGTGGCGACGATCGTCGCCACCCCGACGACGGCCCCCCAGGACGCCGCGACCCGGGCCACGGTCGAGCGCGTGCGCGACGAGCTGCTGCCCGCCGCGGTCGGGGGCTCGCCCGCCACCGCGCACGTCGGTGGTCAGACGGCGGTCTTCCTCGACGTCAGCGGACGCGTCGGGGATCGCCTGATCGCGTTCGTCGCCGCTGTCGTGGGCCTGTCGTTCCTGCTGCTCGTGGTGGTGTTCCGGTCGGTCCTGATCGCGGCAAAGGCGGCGGTCCTGAACCTGCTCGGCATCGGCGCCGCCTTCGGCGTCGTCGTGATGGTCTTCCAGTGGGGATGGGGCGGCTCCCTCATCGGGCTGGAGTCGACGGTGCCGATCGTCTCGTTCATCCCGATGTTCATGTTCGCCGTCGTGTTCGGCCTCTCGATGGACTACGAGGTGTTCCTCATCTCGCGCATCCGAGAGCACCACCTGCAGGGGGCGGGGGATCGCAAGGCGATCGTCCGGGGCATGGCGTCGACCGCGCGCGTCATCACCGCCGCCGCGCTGATCATGGTGGCGGTGTTCGGCGGGTTCGTCGCCGGCGGCGACCCCTCGACCAAGATGTTCGGATTCGGCATGGCCACGGCGATTGCCCTCGACGCGACGGTGGTCCGGATGGTGCTCGTGCCTGCCACGATGACGCTGCTCGGCCGCGCCAACTGGTGGCTGCCCGGGTGGCTCGACCGCCTCCTGCCAGGCGGGGGTCGCTCCGCCCGCGCAAGGGTCGGCGCCCCGACACCTTCGGAGTCGGGTTGAGCGAGCGTGTCACCCGTCCGGATCGCACCGGCGATGCGGCCGCCTCCACCCCGCCTCGTCCCCTGCTGCGTCCCCAGGTCCCGAGCCAGGTTTGGGCAAGGCTGCGACGGCTTGGTTCGCCCCGCTCAGACACGCGGCGGATCGCCCAAGAGTCGCCCGCAGATGACCCGGGGGCGAGCGCACGAGGAGCCCGGTATCGGAGAAAGGGGCTGGAGTTGACCCGCTTTCGATGACACCCGGTCGCTCGGCCGGAACGGCCTCCTTCTGGTGCTGTTGCTCGTCGTCGGAGGGGCTGAGGTTGCCGAGGCCCGGATGGCGGCGGCGGGTGTTGGGGACGCACTGGATGCACCAGAACAGCCGCATCCGGGCGGCCTCACGAGTACGAACCGCTCCCGCCGAAGCAGCTCCTTCTCCAAGCCGGCGAAGGAGGTCTCGGCCAGAGCGTTGTCCCAGGGGTCGCCGATCGAGCCCATCGACAGGTCGATCCCCGAGCTCTTGGCGTACGTCGAGTCGGCGAGGCTCGTGTACTGCGAGCCGTGATCGGAGTGGGCCACGACGCCGGCGCTGGTGCCGCGTTGGGCAACGGCCATCCCGAGCGTGTCGAGCACCAACTCTGCCCGCAGGTCATCGCGCATCGGGCTCCCGGAGACCGTCTGGGGGTCACTCGCCCTCGATCTGGCCCTCGAGTGCCGTGAGGTCGGCAATCTCCCACGCCTCGATGATCCTGCCTTCGCGCAGGTGCGCGATGACGGCCTGATCGATGCGGAACGGACGTCCCGTGGCCTCGACTCCCCCGAAGCCATGGCGCATCGTGCCGGTGACGACCACGCGCGCCATCTCCAGATCGCCGTCGACGACGACCTCCTGGACGTCGTGGCGCAGGTCGGGAATCGCTTCACGCGCCTTCTGCCACACCGCCTTCTCGTCTTCGCGGCTCGTCGTGGAGAGACCCCGCGGGGCGTGAACCACCGCCTCGGGGTGCAGGAGGTCGTCGAAGGAATCCAGGTTCCCGTCGTCCCCGGCCGCAAGCCACCGCCGCACAACAGACGAACGCTGGTTCCTCATCCCGCCATACTTCCACAGTCCCGGCCGGTCCCCGGCCGCCTTCGAATCGCCGCGATGCGTGGCGACGCCGCGCGCCGACGGAGCGACACGCGAAACTGGGCGAGAACCTGAGAACCGTGAGGCACGGTTTGGGGAAACGCTGAGATCCCCTCCAGAAGCGGGATCTCAGAACCACCCGAACCTTGGGACGTCCCCTGCCGCCGCCGCCGCCGCTACTGGACCAGCTCGAAGATCTTGAACATCGGCATGTACATGGCGATGACCACCAGGCCGACGATGCAGCCGACGCCGATCATCATGATCGGCTCGATGATGGAGGTGAGCGACTTCAGCATCGTCGCGACCTCGTCGTCGTAGAAGTCGGCAAGCTTGTGGAGCATCGAGTCGACCGCGCCGGTCTCCTCGCCCACCGACAGCATCTGGGTGACCATCACCGGGAACACGCCTGTCCGTGCGAGCGGCACCGCCAGGGGCTGGCCCTCGCGGACCCGCTCGGCGACCTCGGCCATCGGGTCGGAGATGACGCGGTTGCCCGCCGTCCTCGCCGTGATGTCGATGGCCTGCAGGATCGGCACGCCGGAGGCGGTCAGGGTGCCGAGGGTCCGGGCGAAGCGGGCGACGGCGATCTTGCGGACGATGTCGCCGACGCGCATCGGCATCCGCAGCTTGATCGTGTCCCACATGAGGCCGCCGCGGTCCGTCCGCTTCCACTTGCGGAACGCGAACACCAGCGCGATCGGCGTGAGGATGAACGCGTACCAGTACGAGCGCATCGCGTCGGAGACGTTGATCATGAACTGGGTCAGGGCCGGGAGCTCGCCGCCCAGGTCTTTGAACATGTCCGCGAAGATCGGGATGATGAACAGCACCATCCCGATCAGCACGAGCAGGGCGAACACGCCGATCAGGATCGGGTAGACCATCGCCGAGCGGACGGTCCGGCGGAGGTTGTCGTCCTTCTCCAGCTGGATCGCGACCCGCTCGAGGACCTCCTCCAGGTTGCCGCCCGTCTCGCCGGCGCGGACCATCGCGACGAACAGGTCGTTGAACACCTTCGGGTGCTTCGCCATCGCCTGGCTCAGCGAGAGGCCGGCCTCCACGTCGCCGCGGACGGCGACGATGGCCTTCTTCAGCTTCGGCGCCTCCGTCTGCTCCTCCAGCACGTAGAGCGCGCGCAGCAGCGACAGGCCGCTGGAGATCATCGTCGCCAGCTGGCGGGCCATCACCGTGACGTGCTTCGCCTTCAGCCCGCGGTAGCGGTCGAGGATGTCGTCGACCGTCATCGCCGACTTCTTCTCGTCGACGTCCACCACCGTCAGGCCGCGCATCCGCAGCTGGGCGGCGACGGCCGCCTTCGACTCGCCGGAGACCTCGCCGCTCAGGGACCCGCCGCGCGGGTCGAGCGCCTTATAGACGAAGGTCGCGCTCATGCGGCCTTCACCAGGCCCAGCAGGCGCTTCAGCTCGTCGGCGTGGCCGGCGCGCTCAACCGCGGTGTCCATGGAGACGATCCCCTGCCGCACGAGCTGGGCCAGGTTCGCGTCCATCGTCTGCATCCCGTGCTGGGAGCCCGTCTGCATGACGGAGTAGATCTGGTGCGTCTTGCCCTCGCGGATCAGGTTGCGCACCGCCGGCGTGGGCATCAGCACCTCACAGGCGACCGCGCGGCTCCCCGACAGCGTCGGGATGAGCTGCTGGCAGCAGACGCCCTGGAGGCCGTTCGCCAGCATGATCCGGATCTGCTCCTGCTGGTGCGGCGGGAAGACGTCGATGATGCGGTCGATCGTCTGCGGGGCGTCCGAGGTGTGGAGCGTCGCGAAGACCAGGTGGCCGGTCTCGGCCGCGGTCAGGGCGATCTGCATCGTCTCGAGGTCCCGCATCTCGCCGACGAGGATCACGTCCGGGTCCTGGCGGAGGACGCTCCGGAGCGCGTTCGCGAAGGAGTGCGTGTCGGCCCCCACCTCGCGCTGGTTGATCATCGAGCGCTTGTGCCGGTGGAGGAACTCGATGGGGTCCTCGACGGTCATGATGTGGCACGACCGCTTCTCGTTGACCTCGTTGATCAGCGACGCCAGCGTCGTCGACTTGCCGGAGCCGGTCGGGCCGGTCACCAGCACCAGGCCGCGCGGCTTGTGCACCCACTCGCGCAGCGACAGCGGCAGGCTCAGCTCCTCCAGCGACTTCAGCCCCGTCGGCACCACGCGGAACGCGGCGCCCAGCGAGGCGCGCTGGTAGTAGGCGTTCACACGGAACCGGACCCGGCCGGGGACCGCGTAGGACAGGTCCAGCTCGAGGTCGGTCTCGAGCTTCTGCCGCTGCGCCTGGTTGAGCAGGCCGTACACCAGCTCGCGGGTGTCCTGCGCCGTGAGCGGCTTGTCGCCCAGGCGGACCAGCTCACCGTTGAGGCGCATGACCGGCGGGGCGCCGGTCGACAGGTGAAGGTCGCTGGCACCGGAGGCGATCACGTTGGTGATGAGCTCGGCGAAATCGACCATGTGACCTTCCGTGGGGCTCGGGGGGCGGCGGAGCGGGCTGCTCCGGGGTCTGTATCGGCGGCATGCCGCCGCGACTGAACGCCTCGGCTGGGTGTCGCCGCGGCGGATCAGCCGATGGCCCGGTGGACCTCCTCGATGGAGGTGTGGCCGCCGAGGACCTTCAGCAGGCCGTCCTCCCGGAGCGTCCGCATGCCCTCCGCGCGGGCCTGGCGGGCGATCTCCTCGCCCGACGCGCCGGCGACGGTCATCCGCTCCATGGTCTCGCTCATCACGAGCATCTCGTAGACGCCCACCCGGCCCTTGTAGCCGGTCTCCTGGCAGCGGGGACATCCCACGGCCCGGAAGATCGGAGCCGGGTCGGGGAGCCCGGCGGGCAGCGCCTGCACGTCCATCGCCTCGCGCAGCACGTCGTGGCCGATGCCCGTCTGCTGCTTGCAGTGGGTGCACAGGCGCCGGGCGAGCCGCTGGGCCAGGATGCCCGCCACCGCGCTCGCCGACAGGAACGGCTCCACGCCCATCTCGGTGAGGCGCGTCAGCGCGCCGGCGGCGTCGTTGGTGTGGATGGTGGCCAGCACCAGGTGGCCGGTGAGGGCCGATTCCACGGCGATCTGGGCCGTCTCGCGGTCGCGGATCTCGCCGATCATCACGATGTCGGGGTCGCACCGCAGGATCGAGCGCAGGCCCGCCGCGAACGTCAGGCCCGCCTTCGCGTTGACCTGCACCTGGTTGATCCCCTGGAGCCGGTACTCGACCGGATCCTCGACGGTGATGATGTTCTTGTCCGCCGAGTTGAGCTGGTTGAGGGCCCCGTAGAGGCTGGTGGACTTGCCGGACCCGGTCGGCCCGGTCACCAGCACGGCGCCGTACGGCCGCGTGTAGCAGGCCTCGAACTTCGCGAGCGTGTCCTTCGCGAAGCCGAGGTCCGGCAGGCGCATCATCACGTTGCTCTTGTCGAGGATGCGCATCACGATCTTCTCGCCGTACACCGTCGGCAGGGTCGCGACGCGCAGGTCGAGGGCGCGCCCGCCCACCGTCAGGCCCACGCGGCCGTCCTGGGGCACGCGGCGCTCGGCGATGTCGAGGTTGGCCATGATCTTCACGCGGCTTGCGACGCCGTTCGCGAGGCGGAACGGCACGGCGGTGACGGGGCGGGGGACGCCGTCCACCCGGTGGCCGGCCACCCCCTCCTTCTCCTCGGGCGCCAAGTGGGCGTCCCGCGCGCGCGCGTCCCCGCCCCGGGGCGCGCACCGGGCCGCGCCGCCCGGCGGTGCCGCAGGCACGGGCCGCCGCACGACGGCCCGCGCGGTGGCGGCGCGCCGCGC
>OEIU01000947.1_pt1 | contig 21807 bp, 21 predicted proteins | sample 1539221 | NCBI WGS metagenome assembly OEIU01 (sample SAMN03792071, study PRJEB22550) | activated sludge metagenome | feature: wastewater treatment plant; material: activated sludge; isolation source: Wastewater treatment plant of a petroleum refinery complex | place: Argentina: Zarate | collected...
GGCGCGATCGCCCCCGTCGATGCCGGTCCCGCCTTTTCAGCGCTCGCCGATTGCCTGCTGGAGGCGACGCTCGCGCATGTCTTGAAAGCGTTCGAGGCCGAGCATGGCCGTGTCGCGGGCGGCCGCGTCGCCGTCGTCGCGATGGGCAAGCTCGGTTCGCGCGAGATGACCGCGACCTCCGATCTCGATCTCGTCATCGTCTACGATTTCGACGAGGCGAAGCCGGACTCCGACGGCCGGCGGTCGCTGCACGCGGTTCAATATTATACGCGCCTGACGCAGCGCCTGATCTCCGCCCTGACGGTCGCGACGCGGCGCGGCCCGCTCTACGACGTCGACATGCGCCTGCGCCCGTCCGGCAAGCAGGGCCCGGTCGCCGTGCGGCTGTCGAGCTTCGTGCAATATCAGCGCGAAGAGGCGGAAACCTGGGAGAAGATGGCGCTTTCGCGCGCAAGGCCGGTCTGCGGCGACGAGAGCCTTCTCGGCGACCTCGGAAAAGCGATCGGCGGATCGCTGTCCGAGCGCCGCGATGTCAGGACGGTCGCGCGCGACATCCGCGAGATGCGCGACCTCATCGCGAAGGAGAAAGGCGACAAGGATTGCGCCGATCTCAAGCTCTATCGCGGCGGCCTTCTCGACGTCGAATTCGTCGCGCAATTCCTGGCGCTCGCGAACGCCGCCGATCACAGGGAAATCCTCGCCGTCGGCACTGCCGACATTCTGCGCCGCGCGGCCTCTGCCGGCCTGCTTGCCGTGGGCGACGCCGAAGCGCTGCTGGCGGCGCATCGGCTCTATACCGACGTCGTGCAGATGCAGCGCATTCTCCTGCCGCTCGACATGAAGCCGGACGAAGCGCCGGCAGGCGTGCGGCGCCGGATCGCGACCAGCGCCGGACTGCCCGACGAGAAGCAATTGAACGCGGAGATCGCCGAGCGGGCGACAGCCGTGGCGGCGATCTTCAGGCGGCTTCTTGCCGCCTGAGACGACGCTCGCCGCGGATCGGCAGGTGGAACTGCACGATCGTGCCGCGCCCGGGCTGTGAACGGACCTTCAGCCTGCCCTGATGCAGCGAGATCAGCGAATGGGCGATCGCGAGGCCGAGGCCCGAGCCCCGCATGCCGTTGTCGACGTTCGAATGGAATTGTTCGAACGGCTTGCCGATCCGCGACACGCATTCGCGCGTCATGCCCGGCCCGTTGTCGGCGATGTAGATATTGACGCCCGTCTCTGACGCGCGCAGGCGGACCGAGACGGCGCCCGCGGCGCCGGTGAACTTGACGGCGTTGCGCAGCACGATGCCCATCGATTTCTCGATCGCCGCGCGATCGCCGAAATAGTCGAGTTTTTCCGGTCCCCGCGCTTCGACGACGATGGATTTTTCCGCCGCCGCGAGTTCGACGCGCCGCGTCGCCGCATGCATGCTTTGCGCGAGATCGAAGGGCTTCGGCTCGATGGCGACTTGCCCGGCGTCCAGCCGCGACATGTCGAGCACGTCGGAAATGACGCTCAGCAGGTAGTCGCCGCTTTCCTTGATATGCGCGCTGTAGTCGGCGTATTTGTCCGAGCCGAGCGGGCCGAACACCTGCGCCTGCATCATCTCCGAAAAGCCGATGATCGCATTGAGCGGCGTGCGTAGTTCGTGGCTCATGTTGGCGAGGAATTCGGTCTTGGCGCGATTGGCGCCTTCGGCGTTTGCCTTTTCCTCGAGATACTTTTCGGCAAGCTCGGCAAGCTCGCGCGCCTGGCGTTCCAGCGCCTGCCGCGATTTCCGCAGGTCGATCACGGTCGCCGTCAGGCGGCGCTCGGAATCGAGCAATTGCTCTTCGTGCTTCTTGAGCTGCGTGATGTCGGTGCCGATCGAGACGTAGCCGCCGTCGCCGGTGCGGCGTTCGTTCACCTGCAGCCAGCGGCCGTCGACGAGCCGCGCCTCGTAGGTGCGCGCGGCGGCGCCGGGCCGTTCGCCGAGCGCGATCTGCGTCTGGATCAGCGGCGGCGAGCCCGCCGCCATGACATGAGCGTAAGGCTTGCCGACCGCGGCGGTCTCGTCGCAGAGGCCGTGCAGCGTGCGGAATTTCGAATTGCTCATCACCAGCCGGTTGTCGGCGTCCCACAGCACGAAGGCTTCGGAGATGGTCTCGATCGCGTCGCGCAGCCGCGCGTCGTGCCGCTCCGTGTGCTCGGCCAGGGCCTTCTGTTCGGTGATGTCGACGACGATGCCGATGAGGCGCGGGCCTTCGCCGGGCAGGGCGTCGACCAGTTCGGCGCGCGCGCGCAACCAGATCCATTCGTTGCGCGCGTTGCGGATGCGAAATTCGCTTTCGAGCGCCTGGGCTTTCTTCGCTGCAAGCGATTCCGCCATGGCGGAGAGATCGGTGTCGCCGGCGTGCATCAGCGCGGTCAGCTCGCCGAAGGACATGAAGCGGTCCTGCGGCTCCATGCCGAGGATCTCATACATGGACTGCGACCAGTAGATTCGCCCTCGCGCGATATCCCAATCCCACAGACCGCAGCGGCCGCGACTCAGCGCGGCGTCCATCCGCCGGCGCAGCCGCTCGCTGGCGTCGTCGGCGTCACGGGTGCGTCCGGCTTGCCAGTAATAGGCCGCGACGACGAGAGCGAGCAGCAATCCGGTCGAGCCGAGCAGGATGTCGCCGCGGATCATGTTGGCGTGCGCCTCCGCCACGGCGTCGTCGAACGTGTGGACGATCGCGAGCTGGCCGAGCGGCTCGTGGAGATTGCGCACGGTCGCAAACGCCGGCGCGCCGTTGGCGAGCGTGACCTTCATCACGCCGGCCTTGTCGGCGAGAACGACGACGGGCTCGCCTTGCCCGAGAATGTCGGACAGCGCCTTCGGCCCGTTTTCCTGCTTCGGGAAATAGTCGAGGATCGCGCCCGAGGGATCGGTGATGAAAATGCGCCGTCCGTGAGCAAGCGCGCGGCCGGGCGCGACGTCGGTCAATGCGACCCCGCCGTCCTTGCCAAGCATGGCGATCGCCGCGCCGCGCAGATTGTGCTGGATCGCGGATGCGACGAGTTCGAGATCGGAATTGGCGTCGCTGAGCGCCTCCTCGCGCATCCGCGTCGCAATGAACGCCGCCGCCACCGTCAGCGACGACAGAAACAGGATCGCCATCACGACGACCCCGCGGCGGAACCATGGTTCTACGCGATACAGGGCTTCAGGCTCCGGGAAGAACCTCCCCGAAACCGCGCCCCGGCTGCGCGTCCGCCCACGCGCAAGCACGCTGGCTGCGTCTACACGCGCCATGAGTGGCCCCCTCGATCATATTTTTCGCTGATCGGAGCCATGTGCCGCATCGCCCCGAATCGAATTCATCTGAATCCCAGGGCGGCGATTTGTCCAGAGCGATTAACGGAAGATGAATCATAAATTTTCGCGCCGACGTCGGCGGCGCGAACGGAGTGCGAACGATTGGTTAACTACGCGGTTCGCGGCGGTTCGGCGTGACCGACGACCCGGCAAATGTCGTTGCGTCCGGCCTTCAGGAGACGGTCGATGTCGTCGACGGCGTCATGGACGCGCGTCACGCTCAAGGCGGGATCGACGCGGCAGTGATAATTGACCACGAGACCGGCGTCGGTGCGGCGCACGCGCACATTGTGGATGTCGGCTATCACGCCGCCGGCGGCTGCGTGACTCGCGAGCTCGGCGGCGATCGCCGTTGCGAGATCGGCAGAAACGTCGCGCCCCGCGAGCTCGCGTGTCTCCAGCGGCTCGATGTGCGTTTCGACTTCGACATCCTCGCCCAGTTCGTCGCGCACGGCCGCCTCGAGGCGTGTCGCCGCGTCATGCGCCGCGCCATGCGCCATCCGGCCGTCGATCTCGAGATCGAGCGAGATCGAGCGACGCCCGTCGATTTCCTGCACGGTCACGTGATGGATCGCGCGCTTCTGGCGCGCGGCGACGAGCAGCACGCGCTCGAGCGCCGTTTCGTCGTCCAGCGCGAGGGGCGAGGTGGTGAGCGTCAACTCGGCTTCCGGAGCCTCGCGCCTGATGGCGTCGGCGACGGCCTCGCTGATGCGCGCGACGCGTTCCTGGGGCAGGGTGCGGGCGACGCCGATCCCGACCTCGCCGAGCAGGACGGGGCCGGCCGGCCGAACGCGCAGGAAATCGATGTGAACGACGCCCGGAACGGCGGCCACGGCCGCGCGAAGACGGTCGGCGACTCCTTCCGGCGCGGTGTCGAGCAGCGCGTCGACCGTCCGCCGTCCCAGCCGGTAACCGGCGATCGCCACGAAGACGGCGACGCCGAAGGCCGCCCAGGCGTCGGCCTGCGAATAGCCGAAATAGGTCAGGGTCAGGCCGATCAGGACGAGGACGGAGGCGACGAGGTCGCTGGAGAAATGCAGGGCGTCGGCGGCCAGGGCGTCGCTGCGCGTCTCCTTCGCGATCCGCGACAGCGACCTCCACCTGACCGCGTCGATGACGATGGAGGCGACGAGCACGACGAAGGCGATCGCCTTCGGCTCGACGGACGCGTCGTTGGAGAGCAGGCGGTGTGTCGCCTCGATCGCCACGAAAGCCGTCAGCGCGAAGAGCAGGCCGGTCTCGACCAGCGCGGCGAGGGATTCGTATTTGCCGTGGCCGTAATGATGCTCCTCGTCGGCCGGCTTGTGCGCGGCCCGCACGGCGAGCCAGGTGAGAATGGTGGCGCCCGTGTCGACCGCGGCGTGGCCGGCCTCCGACATCAGCGCCAGCGAGCCCGACATCAGCCCCGCCACGAGCTTGCCGATCGTGATCGCGGCGCTTGCGCCGATCGACGCGAGCGCGGCGCTCTCCTTCCTGGCGTGCGATTCCGACATGGGGTTCCGTGGGTCCGACCGGGCGGGGGTCTAGGCTATCGGGACCGGGGCGGCAAGTTTCCGCTTCACTTCCGGCGGCGCGTGGCCGATCTTTCGCGCCTGCCCAACGGGAGGAAAAACCTTGCAATATCTGCACACGATGATCCGCGTCAGCGATCTCGACCGCTCGCTCGACTTCTTCTGCGGCAAGCTCGGGCTGGTGGAGGTCCGCCGCATCAGCAACGAGGCCGGTCGTTTCACGCTCGTCTTCCTCGCCGCGCCGCAGGACGTGGAACTCGCCAGCGAGCGCAACGCGCCGCTGGTGGAGCTCACTTACAACTGGGATCCCGAGGCCTATGCCGGCGGTCGCAATTTCGGCCACCTCGCGTATCGCGTCGACGATATCTACGCGCTCTGCGACCGTCTGATGAAGGCGGGCGTGGTCATCAACCGGCCGCCGCGCGACGGGCGCATGGCCTTCATCCGCACGCCGGACAATATTTCGATCGAACTGCTGCAAGCCGGCGACGCCAAGGCGCCGGCTGAGCCCTGGGCGTCGATGCCCAATACCGGCGTCTGGTGATCGTTGAAATTGCGGCCGCTTAACGCTTGTGGCGGAAACGGCGCGGCATGCCCGCCGACCGACCGGCTGCGGTCACGATGTCGTCTTGATTGCCGCCTAAGGTGCGTTTCGTCACCGCAGCGATGGGCCGTCTCGTCGAAACTCCGATTTCGACGGCTCGTCGCAGCCGAATTGAAACGCACGCCAGGGAGAGAGTCCGATGGTGATTCAGGACATCATGAACTCTTGCGCAAACGAGAAGGTCGCGGAAGCCGCGGTCGCCTCGATTGGCGGCGCCTTCGCGCGCCGCGTGCGGGAAACGGCCAAGCGGCGCGGGGTTCGCCCCGGCGCTCTGGCGGCCTCGGCCGTGCTGCGGTTCCGCAGCAGCGCGCAGGCGCCGGAATTCGAGGCCTTGAAGCAGGTCGTCGCCGGCGAGGACTTGCCGCTGCTGCGCGGCCTGGCCTTCATCGTCGAGCCGGCGCTCGGCGAAGCTTGCGATCGCCCGGAGGCCTGACCGCAGCGTGAACTTGCCTGAGGCGGCGGCGTCCCTATAAGTCGACGACGCCCCTCGGAGCGTATCTTGCATCTTCTCGACCACGCCCAGATTTCCGCTTTGCTCGCGAGCTACGGCTACGGGCTGATTCTGGTCGCGGTCGCGCTGGAGAGCGCGGGCGTTCCGATGCCCGGCGAGACCATTCTGGTCAGCGCGGCCGTCTACGCCGGCACGACGCACAATCTGGCGATAGCCGGCGTGATCGCGGCCGCCGCCACTGGCGCCGTGGTCGGCGACAATGTCGGCTTCTGGGTCGGGCGCGAAGCCGGCCAGCCCATCCTCGAGCGCTTCGGCGATTTCGTCGGCCTGGATGCGCGCCGCCGCAAGCTTGGCCAATATCTCTTCCGCCGCTATGGCGGCGCGATCGTCTTTTTCGGCCGCTTCGTCGCCTTCCTGCGCGCCTTCGCGGCGCTGCTCGCCGGCGTCAACCGGCTGGAGCCGCTGCGCTTCTTCGTCTTCAATGCGGCCGGCGGCGTCGCTTGGGCGACGATCTTCGGGCTCGGCGGCTACGCGCTCGGGGCGAGCTTCCACCGCATCGCCGGCCCGTTCGGCCTCGCCATGCTGGCGCTGGCGGTCGCGGCGCTCGCCGTCGGGTGGCGCTTTTACCGCCATCACGAGGAGCGGCTGCTCGACGAGGCCGAGCGCGCGATGGATGCGCGGGGCCCGGCCTGAGCCATGCTGCACGTCTGGATCCAGCCGCTCGTCGCCCAATACGGGCTCTACGCCGTCTTCCTCATCGTCATGCTGGAAAGCGCCGGCTTGCCGCTGCCCGGCGAGACGGCGCTCGTGCTGGCGGCCATCTTCGCCGGCATGACCGGCCAGCTTGACATCGTCCATGTCATCGGGGTGGCGGCGGCCGGCGCGATCATCGGCGACAATATCGGCTTCATGGTCGGGCGGCGTTACGGCCTGCCGCTGGTCAAGCGCTACGGCGCGATGATCGGCCTCGACGACAAGCGGCTCGCCTTCGGCCAGCACATGTTCGCGCGCCACGGCGCGAAAATCGTCTTCTTCGGGCGCTTTGTCGCGATCCTGCGCATTTTCGCGGCGCTGCTGGCCGGCGTGAATCACTACAGCTGGCGTTCGTTCCTGTTTTACAACGCGGCCGGGGGCATCGTCTGGGCGTCGATGTTCGGCGTCGGCGGCTATGTCTTCGGCGACGCGGTGCATCGCGTCGCCGGGCCGATCGGCATGATCGGGCTCGCGCTGGCGATCGTCGGCCTCGTGGCCGGCTGGTGGGTCATGCGCCGGCAGGAGGAGCGCTACGAGCGCGAATTCCTCGAGAAATCCGAAGCGGACGCGGTGCGCCTGCCGGGCGACGACGAGCGGCCCGGAACGCGCGGCTGAGGCGGCCGGAAAAGGACGCCTGTCAGAGCGACTTTCCGAATCTGTGGGCGATCTCGCCGACGATGCCGCGGCGGAAGGCGAGCACGCAGGCGACGAAGATGACGCCCTGGATGACCGTCACCCACTGGCCGAAGCCTGCGAGATAATTCTGCATCGCCACGATGATGAGCGCGCCGACGACGGGTCCGTAGATCGTGCCGAGGCCGCCGACCAGCGTCATCAGTACGACTTCGCCCGACATGGCGAAATGGACGTCGGTGAGCGAGGCGTTCTGCGCGACGAGCGACTTGGTCGCGCCGGCGAGGCCGACCAGCGCGGCCGACAGCACGAAGGCCGCGAGCTTGTAATGGTCGGCCTTGTAGCCGAGCGAGATCGCGCGCGGCTCGTTCTCGCGGATCGACTTGAGGACGTCGCCGAACGGCGAGTTGATGATGCGATGGATGATCAGGAAGCCGGCGAGAAAGACGGCCAGCACGAAATAATACATCGTCATCTGGTTCGACAGGTCGATGAAGCCGAAGGCCTTGCCCTGCGGCACGCCCTGGATGCCGTCCTCGCCGTGGGTGAAGGGCGCCTGCAGGCAGAAGAAGTAGATCATCTGCGACAGTGCGAGCGTGATCATCGCGAAATAGATGCCCTGCCGACGGATGGCGAGGGCGCCGGTAATAATGCCGAGAAACGCCGAGGCGGCGACGCCGAAGAGGATGGCGATGACCGGATCGACCGGGCCGAAGTTGATGTTGATCGGGCCGAAGGCGATCGTGCCGAGCTTGGCCATGTGCGCGGATACATAGCCCGCGAGGCCGAGAAACATGGCGTGGCCGAAGGACAGCAGGCCAACGTAGCCGATCAGCAGGTTGAACGCGCAGGCGAACAGCGCGAAGCACAGCGCCTGCATCATGAAGAACGGATAGACGGCCAGCGGCGCTGCTATGAACAGGACGGTCATGATCGCGAAGGCGACCATTTCGTCACGCCGCTTGGAAGCGTCGAGCGCCGCGCTGGTCGTCGGGGAAATGGCTTGCGCGGTCATGTCAGGCAGTCCTTCCGAAGAGGCCGGCGGGCTTGATCAGCAGCACGATCGCCATGATGACGAAGACGACGGTGTTGGAGGCCTCGGGGTAGAAGACCTTCGTCAGGCCCTCGATCACGCCGAGCATGAAGCCCGTCACGACGGAGCCCATGATCGAGCCCATGCCGCCGATGACGACGACGGCGAAGACGACGATGATGAAGTCCGCGCCCATCAGCGGGCGGACCTGGTTGATCGGCGCGGACAGCACGCCGGCGAGCGCCGCCAGGCCGACGCCGAAGCCGTAGGTCAGCGTAATCATCAGCGGCACGTTGACGCCGAAGGCGCGCACCAGCGTCGGATTTTCCGTCGCCGCGCGAAGATAGGCGCCGAGCTTGGTCTTCTCGATCGCGTACCAGGTGGCGAAGCAGATCACGAGCGAGAACACCACGACCCAGGCGCGATAGTTCGGCAGATACATGAAGCCGAGGTTCTTGCCGCCCTTGAGCAGATCGGGGATTTCGTAGGGCAGGCCCGAGGAGCCGAAATAATTCTGGAACAGCCCCTGGATGATCAGCGCGAGGCCGAAGGTCAGCAGCAGGCCGTAGAGATGGTCGAGACCGGACAGGCGCTGCAGCATGGTCCGCTCGATGACGACGCCGACGAAGCCGACGAGGATCGGCGCCAGCAGAAGCGCCCACCAATAGCCGAGGCCCGCGAGGTTGAGCAGGAAATAGGCGACGAAGGCGCCGACCATGTAGAGCGCGCCATGCGCGAAGTTCACGATGTTGAGCATGCCGAAGATGACGGCGAGCCCCAGGCTGAGCAGGGCGTAGAACGCGCCGTTGATCAGGCCGAGAAGAAGCTGGCCGAACAGGGCCTGGGTCGGAATGTTGAGAATCGGGATCAGCATGGCGGAGCTTTCCTCAAACGCCGAGAAGTTCGTGGAGCTTGTCCATGTTGTCAGCCAGTTCGCTGTTGGCGAAGCTGTGAATGATCTGGCCGTGCTCCATCACGTAGTAGCGGTCCGCCACCGTCGAGGCGAAGCGGAAGTTCTGCTCGACCAGAAGGATGGTGAAGCCCTGCGCCTTCAGCTTGCGGATGGTGTGGCCGATCTGCTCGATGATGACGGGGGCAAGGCCCTCGGTCGGTTCGTCCAGCATCAGCAACGTCGCGCCCGTGCGCAGGATGCGGCCGATCGCCAGCATCTGCTGCTCGCCGCCGGACAGCTTCGTCCCCTGGCTCGACAGGCGCTCCTTCAGATTGGGAAACAGTTCGAAAATCTGTTCGACAGGCAGGCCGCCAGGTTTCACCTGCGGCGGTAGCAGCAGGTTTTCCTTGACGTCCAGCGAAGAGAAGATGCCGCGCTCCTCCGGGCAGAGCGCGATGCCGAGCCGCGCGATCTTGTCCGAGGACAGGCCGATCGTTTCGGTCCCCTCGAACCGGACGGAGCCCTTGCGCTTGCCGACCATGCCCTGGATGGACTTCAGCGTCGTCGTCTTGCCGGCGCCGTTGCGGCCGAGAAGGCAGACCACCTCGCCCTGGCGCACGTTGAAATCGACGCCGTGCAGAATGTGGGATTCGCCGTACCACGCTTCCAGCCCGGCGATCTCGAGCAGCGGCCGGCTGGTCGTATCAAGCATCTCCGGCTCCCATATAGGCCTGCCGAACCTCCGGGTTCTTCGAGACGGTCGCGTAATCGCCCTCGGCCAGAACCTGGCCGCGGGTGAGAACGGTGATCGTGTCGGAGAGATTGGCGACGACGTTCAGATTGTGCTCGACCATCAGGATCGTGCGATTGGCGGAGACGCGCTTGATGAGCGCGGCGATCTTGTCGATGTCCTCGTGGCCCATGCCGGCCATGGGCTCGTCGAGCAGCATCATGTCGGGCTCGAGCGCCAGCGTCGTGGCGATCTCCAGCGCGCGCTTGCGGCCGTAGGGCATTTCGACGGCGATCGTGTCGGCGTATTCGGTCAGGCCGACGCTGTCGAGAAGCTCGCGGGCGCGGTTGTTGTAGACGTTGAGAACCGATTTCGGACGCCAGAAATCGAAGGAGTTCCCGCGCTCGCGCTGCAGCGCCACCCGCACGTTCTCCAGCGCCGTCAGATGCGGAAAGACAGCGGAAATCTGGAAGGAGCGCACGAGCCCCATGCGGGCGATGTCGGCCGGCTTCGTCGACGTGATGTCGCGGCCGTTGTAGGTGATCTTCCCGCGCGTCGGCTCGAGGAATTTCGTCAGCAGATTGAAGCAGGTCGTCTTGCCTGCGCCGTTCGGCCCGATCAACGCGTGAATCGACCCGCGCTTCACGCGCAGATGGACATCCTTGACCGCCGTGAAACCGGCGAACTCCTTCGTCAAGCCCTCGGTTTCGAGGACATATTCCCCACTCACGCGCAAACCTCCCCGTGGCCTTGGCAGCCAGTCTTTGGGCGCAACCTAGCCTAAGCCGCCAGATAATCAAGTTTTCACGCAAGGCGCTTTGCGCGAAATTTCATCGGCTTGCGGCGCTGCGCCATGGGCCAGCGCGCCCCTGTTCGCCGGCTCCGTCAGGCGCTATGCACGCGTTTTGCCGGAGTTCCCGTCTTGGCCCAGCAGGCCGTCCGCCCGGTCGTCTCCATCGTCATTCCCGTGCTGGACGAGGCCGAAACCATCGTGGCCCGCCTCGGCGCGCTCGCGCCTTTGCGCGCGGCGGGCGGCGAACTGGTTCTGGTCGACGGCGGCAGCGTTGACGGTACGCTGGCGCTGGCCGCGCCCCATGTCGATCTCGCCATCGGCGCGCCGCGCGGGCGCGCGCGCCAGATGAACGCCGGGGCCGCCGCCGCGCGCGGCGAGACGCTGATATTTCTCCATGCCGACACCATTCCGCCGCCGGATGCGATCGAGCTCGTCCGGCGCGCGCTGGCGGACGGGCGCCGCGTCTGGGGGCGTTTCGACGTGCGTATCCTCGGCGCGCATCCGCTGCTGCCGATGGTCGCGGCGCTGATGAACCTGCGCTCGCGGCTGACGGGCGTAGCCACCGGCGATCAGGCCATGTTCGTCACGCGCGCCGCATTCGGGCGCGTCGGCGGCTTTCCTGACATTCCGCTGATGGAGGATATCGCGCTGTCGAAGGCGCTGAAGCGTCAATCGCGGCCCGCGCGCCTGACGGCGAAGGTCTCGACCTCCGGTCGCCGCTGGGATCGAAACGGTTTCTGGCGAACCGTCTTCCTGATGTGGCGCCTGCGTCTGGCGTATTTCCGCGGCGCCGATCCGGCGAAACTCGCGCGCGACTACGGATATGCGGATGACGCGTGACGTCTCCATCGCCGTGATGGCGCGCGCGCCCGAACGCGGCCGCGCCAAGACGCGGCTGATCCCGGCGCTCGGCGCGGCCGGCGCCGCGAAGCTCCACGCCGCGCTCGTGCGACATGCGCTCGGCGAAGTCGCGCGATGGGGCTTGCCTGCGACGCTCTGGTGCGCGCCGGATACGGATCATCCCTTCTTCGCCGAATGCGCCCTCGGCTTTGGCGTGGCCCTGCGCGCGCAGCCGGTGGGCGATCTCGGGGCGCGCATGAGCGCCGCCTTCGACAGCGCGAACGGCCCGCTGCTGCTGATGGGATCGGATTGCCCGTCCATCGACGCCACGCTCCTGCAAGCCTGCGCCGACGCGCTGTCGCGCGCGCCGGCCGTGTTCCTGCCGACTGCCGACGGCGGCTATGGGCTCGTCGGACTTCAACGGCCGGTCCCCGAGCTTTTCACGGACATGCCGTGGGGGGCGGACGCCGTAATGGCGCTCACGCGCGAACGTCTCTCGCGCCTCGCCATCGCATGGGAAGAGCCCGCCGAAATCTGGGACGTCGACACGCCCGGGGATCTCGTGCGCCTTGCCGCGGCCGGATTCGCTATTCCGCCTTACGAAGACTGATGCCCCGACCGGCCTGTTTCGGCAGCGGCAGATGCGCGTCGGCCGCGTGGAACGCCCGAATGCGCGCGATCTGGTCCGACGCGAAGGGCGCGGCGCGCGGCTTGTCGCCGGATTGATCGACGCAGAGCAGGACCTGTTCGTTGAGCGCCGAAATCGAGCCGTCTCCGCGCTTCAACTCGAACCAGAGACGCAGGCGCTTGTCGTCATGTTCGAGAATGCGGCCCGACACCGACAGCGCTTCGCCCAGATGCGCCTCCTGCAGATAATGGATCGTCATCGTCAGCGTGTAGATCGTCAGGCTCGTGCGGTCGCGCCCGTCCTGGTCGAGGCCGATTGCAGCCATCAGCCGGTCGACGGACAAGCTGAAGATGCGCGCATAGGCCGCGTCGTTCATGTGCCCATTGTAGTCGATCCAGTCCGGCTGCACGGATGTCGTGAGCAGCGGATCGGGCAGTCTCGTCTCGCTCATCGCATTCTCGCGCGGTCAATCCGCACGATAGGATACCGCCGGCGAACCGAGCGCGGCAACATGACCGCGCGGCGGCGCGTCGCGTTCGAGAAACCGGATGACCTTCGGCGCGCCCGGCGCGAGATGCAGCCAGTTGTCGCGCGGCGTCAAGCGCGCATCCTCGATCTTGATCGATTGCGCAATTCGTTCGGCTTCCAGGCGCAGGCCAAAACCTTCCGCATCGCGGATCACGTCGACGCTGACGGTGGGCGAAAACAACGCGGCCGATCGTCCGACCGGGAAATGCCAGGCCTCGGCGACGAGCGTGGCGTCGGGATCCGCCAGCGTCGCGACCGTCGCCTCGTGCGAGGGCGGACCGAACCGATAGGCGTAGGCCGTGTCGAAGAAGGCGCCCCACAGCTCGCAGTCGCGCAACGTGACGGCGCCGCGCGGCGGAATTTCGATCTCGCGGTCCGCATGCATCACGACGGTCGCGCCGTCGCGATAGCACCGCAGCGACACGCGCCCGACGAACGGTTCGTCGCGCTCGTTGAGGCAATGAACATGCAAGCCGTTGACGCCTTCGTCGGCGAGGAAGACCTGGACGGGCCTGAAGGCGCGCCGCATCGCCCACCACGGCGACTTCGGCGCGCCGGTCCAGTCGAGAACGCCCCAGCCGCTCGACGCCCAAAGGTCCTTCCAGAACCACAGGAGCGCGCCGGCGCAGGTCGAGCCCGGCCGGCGCCATTCGCCGATCGTCGCTTCGATCGTCTCCGCGACGGCGGCGCGCGAAAGATCGAGGTAGCGATCGGGCGCCTCGATCTTCAGTCGCTGCGGGTCGACCTCGTAGAGAAGGCCGACATAATGGTCGCGCACGTCCTCGAAATCCTGCATCGCGCCCTGGTCGCGCGGAATGCGCGGCCGCCAGAGCGGCGAGGAAAGAGGCGCCGCGCCGAAATCGCGCTCGAGCGCGCGCGTCTCCGCAACATTGGCGAAGCCCAGACATTCGGATGCGAAGCGCACGTTCGCGCGCCGCGCGTCGTCGAGCGAACGGCGATAGGCGCCGACGCCGTAATAGTGCGAGACGTCGGCGTCCGCGTGAAAGGGCAGGGCGCCGCCCGAGGGCGAGTTGACGACATAGGCGACGTCCGGCCGCGCGTCGGCGCAGATGCGCGGCAGGATGTCCTCGAACAGCGGCGAGCGCCAGTTGGCTTCCGCCACTCCCATCATCGCGGCTTGCTGGTAGACCTCGTTGCCGCCGCAGAGAATTGCGAGCGAGGGCGAACCGCGCGTGCGCGCGAGAAATCGGCGGGCTTCCGTTTCGACCGATGCGATGAAGTCGGCGTCGCCGGCGGGATAGTCGAAATTGGAGAACATGAAATCCTGCCAGACCAGGATGCCGGCAGCGTCGCAGGCGCGGTAGAAGTCGTCGCTTTCGTAGACGCCGGTCGCACCGACCCGCAGCATATTGACGCCGGCCTCGCGCGCGAGGTCGATCGTTCGGGCGAGATGCGCGGGATCGTTTTGCAGGGACAGCGGATCGAGCGGCGTCCAGACCGCGCCGCGGCAGAAGACGGCGAGGCCGTTCACGCGCAGCGCAAAGCCCGCGCCGTCGGCGCCGCGATCGACCTCGATCGCGCGGAATCCCGTGCGGCCGAGCGAGACCGTCTCGCCGTCGACGACGACATGAACCTCATACAGGCGCGGCGCGCCGTGCGTGTGCGGGGTCCAGTTCTCGACGGACTCAAGCTGCAATAGCCCGGCATAGCGATGGCCGCCGAGCGGCGCGAGCGCGCAGGTTGCGTCCTCGCACCGGGCCATCGGCGGGGCGCTCGCGGGGCCCGCGAGTTCGATTTCCACATGGATCGCGCCGTCGGCGCGCCGCGCCTCGAGCCGCGAGGAAAGCAGCGCCGGCGTCGCGCGCGACACGAGCCGCACGGGCCGCCATGGTCCAACGGGCGGCGCCGGCGGCGCAAAACCCGGCATGCGGCCGAGCGCGCTCGTGCGGGCGAAGCGAAGATGCGCCGGCTGGATCATGCGCGGCCGCCATTTCGCGCGGCCCTTGCGCTCCGTCAGCATGCGATTGATTGCGTGAAAGCGGATCGACAGGCGATGCGCGCCGGAGAGCTCGCATTCGACGCGATGTTCGACGAACATGTTGTCGCTTGTCGATATCAGCGTGTCGTCGAGCCAGATATCCGCATATGTCGCGAGCCCTTCGAAGATCAGGACGTGCGCGCCTGCGCCTTCGACGGTCGTGCAATACCAGGCGTCGCGGTCGTCGAGCGGAACCGGATCGTCCCATGACCAGCGGCCTGCGTCGATCAGCGCCTGCGCCGCCGTTCCGGGAACCGGCGCCGGTGCGAAATCGAGAGCGGCGGCTTCGCGCGGAGAGGGCGCCGCGTCGGGTTCGCAGATCGCCATGGACCAATCGGCGCAGAGCCGCATGGCGGCCCTCCGTCAGGACGCGAGGCGGAGCGCGGTCTCGCGCCGGGTCAGACCGTCGAACAGGCGATCGTAATTCGCCGCGAGCGCCGCCAGCGGCGCCTCCAGGCCAACCGTCTTGCGCCGCACGATCGCGCGCGCGAGCAGGAACTGGAAGGATTTGGCGCCGGTCGCGATCGCGCGGCAGGCTTCGATCTCCGCGCCGAACTCGTCGCCTTCGGCCAGCCACGCCAGGTTTGACGACATCAGCTCGAAATTCGCGCCGAGCTGCCGCAGCGAATTGAATGCGAATTTGTGAAAGAACTCCGGCTCCCGCGCCGAGGCGCGCGCAACGAGCGCCGGCAATCGTTCCGCGAAGGCTTCGACGGGATTGTCCGCGGGCCTGCGATTGAGGTGTCGGGCGAGCAGGGCGCGCGCGCATTCGCGCATCGCGCCGGACTCGAGAGGCGCGCGACGCGCTTTCACGATTTCCGCGTAGGGCGGCAGTTTCGCGCGGCCCTCCGACGCGCCGAAGGCCATCAGCCCCTCGTAGTCGGCGCCTTCCGCGCGGAAATAGCCTTCGTTGTGAAAATAGTCGACACGCTTGGCCGCGACGTCGATGCGATTGACGCCGATCGTCGTCTTCGAGCTCTCGACGCCATAGCTGACGCCGCGCGTATCGGGCAGGTGGAACGCATCGGTCTCGACCATCACCAGACGCCCGCGCGCGCATTGCTCAGCGACATGGCCGGCCAGATCGTCGTAGAGCGACAATTCGTGCACGACGAATCCGTAGAGCAGTTCGATATCCTCGAGCGGCGGCTTGAAGAAGGTGAACTGGTCGCCCTCGAAATCGAGCGTCGCGGTGAAGCCGAGCATGGCTTCCGGCGGCAGGCCGCGCGCATGCAGGGCCTCGATCCAGAGATCGGCGTAGCAATTGGTCTGCGGCCAGTCGCGCGCGGGATCGTGCAGGCTCGACGCCCGATAGGAATCGGGATCGGCCTTCGGCGCGAATGCGCCCTCAGAGGGAGAGGGCATCGCGCACCTCGGCCGGCCATTTGGCTATGTCGAGCCCATGATGGCGCAACAGCGCGATGGCGACGCGCTCCATGCCGAAGCCGACGCAGGCCGTATGGGCGATTTCGCCTGCGGCGGTGCGGATGTCCCAGGTCGAGCCGAAATGATCCTGATGGTAGTTGAAGCTGAGGCAGGCCGTCGGATTCTCCTCGCTGTTGACGGGCACCAGCAGTTCGAATTTCAGCCCGAGATCGCGCTGGCTCGACGCCATCACGCGGCCCGCGCGGCCGAAGAACGGGTCGTTGGCGACGTCGACATTGAAGGGCAGGCCGAGTTTCGCGATCAGCGCCTGTCCCCGCTCCAGCCAGTTCTTGCGGAAGGCGACGACCTGGTCCGGCGTTCCGATCCGCACATATTCGCGCATGCGGAACATTTGCTGGCGTGTCGGCTCCTTCGAGGGCTCGTGACGAAAGCAATAGGAATTGAGGTCGAAGATCAGGCCGTCTTCCGGCAGTGGGCCGCGTTTGGCGGCGGTCGGATAGAGCGGATAGCAGGCCGCAGGCGTGAGCACGATGTCGGTGATCTCCTGCTTCTCCCACCAGGGCTGTCTCTCGGCGAGACGGTCGAGCAGGAGCGCGTGATCCTTGTCGTTGCCGGCGAAGGAATGCACGGTGCCCGCGAGCTGCGGAAAGCTCTTGAGATAGCCGCTCTTCTCGAACAGCGCACGGTTCATCCCGGGCGGAAAGCGCAGGACCTCCGCCTTCTGATCGGCGCCGGTTTTCGAGATCAGCCGGTCGAAACCGTCGATCACCTGCTCGAACTCGCCCGAACGGCCATAGAGTCCGTCGATGCCGGTGTCGACGAGCAGCCCGCGATGCAGGAGCTTGTCGAGCAATGTGGGGCAGGCCTCGCACATGCTCAGGCCGCCAGCGACGGATCGAGACGGTGCATCAGCAAGAGGTTCGCGACATTGCCGAAGATGCGGTCGTTCGAGATCATGATCTGCGCCGAGAGCGCGTCGCGCATATGGCGGCCGACGCTGTAGGGCGTGTTGTTGCGATAGCCGTTGATGCCGGTGATCAGCAGCGCGTGGTTGATGATGTCCACCACCATGCGCGAGGCGCCGATCTTGATGTTGTTCATCGCCACGATGAACCCGACAGATCCGAGATCGTCTTCGTCGAGCTTGGCGTCCGCAAAGCGCGAAAGGCCTGCGATCGTGTTCGAGCGCATGAGCTGCAGCATGTTGGCGGCTTCCGCGACGCGCAGCGCGCCGGGCGGCGTCTGGCCGGGATTGCGGCGGGCTTCGGCGCGCACGAAGGACTGCGCGCGCGACACGGCGCTCGAGGCGATGCCGTACCACACCGCGCTCCACAGGATGTGGCAGATCGCCAGCATCGACTTGGCGGCGATCTCGCCGAAGTCGTTCGGCAGGACCTGCGCGACGTCGCCTTCGGCCGAGAACTTGAAATTGTCGGAGCAGGTGCCGCGCATGCCCATCGCGTCCCACACGCCGGTCAGCTCGAGTTTATATTGGTCCTTGGTCAGCACCGCCATCACCTGATCGGAGGCCGGCGCGTCCGGACGGCTGCGCGCGGTGATGAGGATGGCGTCGGCGTCGCGGCCGTAGGAAATCACGCAACCGTCTTTCGCGAGCGTGAAGCGGTCGCCGTCGCGCTCGACGGCGCAGATGCTGTTGCGCAGATTGCCGCCGACGCCGCCTTCGGTCGTGGCGGAGGCGACGAGCAATTGGTCGCGGCTGATGCGCCGCATGAAATCCTGATGCCATTCGGCCTTGTCGCCGTGGCTGATCACGCTCGACACCTTGATCTGGTGCATCGCGTAGGTCATGCCTGCGGACGCGCACGCCTGCGAGATGATCGAGACGACTTCCGCGATCTCGGAGAGATCGGCGCCCTCGCCGCCGAACGCGCGCGGAATGAACGCCGAGAGAAGGCGCGCCTCCTTCATCGCCCGCACGGCTTCGGACGGGAACCGCCCTTCCTTGTCGACATCTTCGCAATATTGCGCGGCAACCGCGCCGACGAGTTGCGCGCGCGCGACGAGTGAACTCATGACGCAAGCGCCTGCGGGCGCAGTTCGACGATACAGGCGGCGATCGAATCCATCGTCGCGAAGCTGCGGCGGTTGAGCATGCGCTCGGGGAATTCGATGTCGAAGGCCTCTTCGAGCGCCAGCATCAACTGCACGGCGGCGAAGGAGGTGAGGCCCGCGGCGTAGAGGTCCTGGCCCGACGCCAGCGTCTCCGCCTTCACGGGCAGGCGAGCGTGCTTGTCGATGAGCGGTCGCAGGGTATCCAGCATTTTTCGCCTCCGGTATGCGAAGTCCGGCAGCCCGGACGCAATTCGTGTGACGCGAAACTAGACTTGCACGGTTAAATCGCGGCTAAGCGGTCGACCGGGGAAGACAAAAGCGACGACAAGGTGAATTTTCTCGAACGTCGAATCGCCGCGAAATCCACGGAATTCCGTGGTTACGAGACGGGGTGGGCCGCCACGACGCAAACGACGCCTTGGTTAAAAATTCATAAATGGCGTGGCCGCGCTGAAGGGATCGACAGCCGCCGCGCGCGCGACGGCCGGAGGTCGCGCTCCTCCGCCGGTTGCTGAAGCTCGATCGCTTGCGGCGGCTAGCGCCAGCCGAGCGCGGGCGCGACGTGCTTGAGGATCGCCTCGATCACATGGGCGTTGTAGGCGACGCCGAGCTGGTTCGGCACGGTCAGCAGCAGCGTGTCGGCCTCGGCGATGGCCTCGTCCTGGGCAAGCTCCTTCGCCAGCACATCGGGCTCCGCCGCATAGCTGCGGCCGAAAATCGCGCGCGTGTCCGCCTCGATGAAGCCGATCTGGTCCTGCTCCTTGCCGCCGCCGCCGAAATAGGCGCGGTCCATGTCGTTGACGAGCGCGAAGACGCTGCGGCTCACCGAGACGCGCGGCGCGCGCGTATGGCCAGCCGCCTTCCAAGCCGCGCGGAACGCGCGGATCTGGTTGGCCTGCTGGATGTGGAAGGGCTCGCCGCCTTCGTCGAACTTGAGCGTCGAGCTTTGCAGGTTCATGCCGAGCTTCGCCGCCCATTCGGCGGTGGCGTTGGTGGCCGCGCCCCACCAGATGCGCTCGCGTAAGCCCTCCGAATAGGGCTCGAGGCGCAGGAGGCCCGGCGGGTTCGGAAACATCGGATGCGGATTGGGCTCGGCGAAGCCTTGCCCCTTGAGCACGTCCAGAAAGACTTCCGCATGGCGGCGCGCCATGTCGGCGTCGCTCTGGCCCTCGGCCGGCGCGTAGCCGAAATAGCGCCAGCCGTCGATCACCTGCTCGGGCGAGCCGCGGCTGATCCCGAGTTGCAGGCGGCCGCCGGCGATGAGATCGGCGGCGCCCGCGTCCTCCGCCATATAGAGCGGGTTCTCGTAGCGCATGTCGATGACGGCCGTGCCGATCTCGATATGCTTCGTCCTGGCGCCGACCGCGGCGAGCAGCGGGAAGGGCGAGCCGAGCTGGCGCGCGAAATGGTGCACGCGGAAATAAGCGCCATCCGCGCCCAGCTCCTCGGCCGCGACGGCGAGGTCGATGGACTGCAACAGCGCGTCCGACGCGGACCGCGTCTGCGATTGGGGCGAGGGCGTCCAGTGGCCGAACGATAGAAAGCCGATCTTCTTCATCGTGTTCCCGGAGTTCGAGGGCCGCGTCAATCAGTGCGTCAGCTTGCGGATATCGATCGTGCGGCCCGCCGCGGAGACCGCGATCTCGAAATGATCTTCCTGCAGGATGTCGCCGATATGCCGCGGACGGAACGCGACGACCTTGACGCCTGATCGCCGCCGCAGGCTTGTATAAAGAATCCCGGCGCCGCCGGACGAGCGCACGCCCTCGCCGAATCCTTGAGAGGCGTCATAGCTTTCGCCGGCGTAGATATCAGGATATTCGGCCTGCCGTCCGCGAATGTCGAGGTAATCGCCAGCTAGCGTCGCCGTATAGGCGCGATAGGTTCGGCTCATCGTGGCGACGCTGCGCGCGACGGCCTCGCGCCGGAGATGATGGCCGACCTCGGCCGCCGCAGTGCGGATATCGTCGGAGGCGTACCAGGCGCCGAGGTCGGGGCCGTTGAACCGCATTCCGCCCGGCGCGGCGTGAAGAAAGGCCGCCATGACGATGCTGGCGTTGGGCGTCCCGTAGACCCATTCGCTTTGCGGCAGGCGGGCGATGCGCTCGGCCACCAGCCGGTCGTTGGTCCAGCCGACGAGGTCCATCACGGCCGCGAGGTCGGCGGCTGTCGCGACGGTGTCGAACAGGCCGATAGGCGGAAATTGCGAGGGGATGAGGCGATAGGCGGGGCGCGGCGAAGGGGCCAAGCGCGTCACCGGAAGACAAGTTCTGTATCGTCGTAAGGCGTGAACGCCGCATCGACGGCGTTCGGCTGCATATAGACGCCGCCGCGCGCGCCATCCAGAAAGCGCCGGACCGTCAGCAGCCCGTCCTGCGAGCCGCTCGTCACGAGATCGAGCGGCGGCCGGCCGCCGAAAACGATCGCATTATGTGGGGTGCGCAGCCAGTCCACGCCGAGGGCTTCGGTCGGGAACAGGATCCCGAGCGCCTGATGAATGCCGAGTACGGCCGAAATGCGCGTCAGCACGTCGACGTCGAGCGTGAAGCCGCCATGCTCGCGCGCCTGCCTGCACCAATTGTGGTAGGTGGACCGGGAGGGGTAGCCGAGCATCGAGAGGCGCTGCGCCTCGGTCAGGCCCCACAGATCGGCGATCGCGAGAAAGGTCCGCAGGGCAGGGGGGCTGAGACGCCGTCGATTGGCGGGCGCGAACCGCTCCTTGTCGAATTGTAGAGGTCCCGATTCGGCCGGGGATGTCGTGAACTTGGGCGCCGAGGACATGGTCTGGCTCCGCAATTTGGACATATCTGGATATAGTCCATATCTGGACAAGAGACAATGACTCCCCCCATGCCTGGAGCAACGCGGCTACGGCGGACACGCGCTCTTGCGGCGAAGAAGCCCCGTTGATGCATTGCACCTTTCCGCGGATGCGGGCTCTCCAAGCGCCGGATTTTAGTTTAGTGAGAACCACCGATCCGGTGCGCTGAAGCGTCGAAAAGCGGGAACGGGGGTCGTCGCAGCGCAAGATTGCCTGCGCACGACGCCTTACATCTTTTTGATGACACGAGTAGATGCAGCAAAATCAATCGTATAGGTTCTGCGTGGCCCCGATGATGGACTGGACGGATCGGCATTGCCGCTTCTTCCATCGCCTCATGACGCGTCATGCGCTGCTCTATACGGAGATGGTGACGTCGGCGGCGGTCGTTCACGGCCAGCGCGCGCGGCTCATCGGTTTCGATCCCGCCGAGCAGCCGGTCGCCGCGCAACTGGGCGGCGCCGATCCGCGCGGGCTTGCGGAGGCCGCGCGCATCTGCGCCGATTTCGGCTATCGCGAAATCAATCTCAACGTCGGATGCCCCTCGGACCGGGTGCAGGACGGGCGCTTCGGCGCCTGCCTCATGCGCGAACCAGCGCTGGTGGCGGACTGCGTCGCGGCGATGAAGCGCGCGGCGAACCTGCCTGTCACCGTCAAATGCCGCATCGGCGTCGACGACCAGGACCCGCGCGCGGCGCTGTTCGACATGGCGGGGGGAACGGCCGCGGCCGGCAGGGCGGCCAGCGTTGTGCCTGCCGGCCCCGCCCTGCCTTCGAGCCTGTTACCGCGCGGAAAAAGCGC
>OEIU01000948.1_pt1 | contig 21799 bp, 22 predicted proteins | sample 1539221 | NCBI WGS metagenome assembly OEIU01 (sample SAMN03792071, study PRJEB22550) | activated sludge metagenome | feature: wastewater treatment plant; material: activated sludge; isolation source: Wastewater treatment plant of a petroleum refinery complex | place: Argentina: Zarate | collected...
TTGTAGATGTGGCCGTTGATCGACGACGAGCCGCCGAGCGTCTTGCCGCGCGGCGCATAGATGCTGCGCCCGCCGGTCCATGGGCCCGGCTCTTGGCTGTAGGCCCAGTTGACGCTCTTCATGTGGAACGTCTTGATGAAACCCGCCGGGAGATGAATGTAGGGATGCCAGTCCTTGCCGCCCGCTTCGAGCACGCAGATGCGGGTCGCGAGATCTTCACCAAGCCGGTTGGCGAGCACGCTGCCTGCGGAGCCCGCGCCGATAATCACATAATCGAACGTTTCCATCGTCTCGCTTCTGGCGCGGCTTCGTTACCGCGGCTTGTCGTTGAGTTGATAGGTGAGATGCGCCTTCACGGTCGGCCACTCGCCGGCGATGATGCTGTAAACCACGGTGTCGCGCAACGTGCCGTTCGGGGCGATCTGGTGGTTTCTCAGGATACCGTCCTGCTTGGCGCCCAACCTCTCGATGCCGCGGCGGCTCTGGTGGTTGAAGAAATGCGTACGGAACTCGACCGCAATGCAATTCATCTTCTCGAAAGCGTGCGTCAGCAGCAGCAGCTTGCACTGCGTGTTGACCGCACTGCGCTGCACGCGCCTGGCATACCAGGTCGAGCCGATCTCGACGCGGCGGTTGGCGGCATCGACATTCATGTAGGTCGACATGCCCGCGACCTTGCCGTCGGCATCGAACACCGTGAACGGCAGCATCGAGCCGGCCGCGAACAGGCCGAGCCGGCGGTCGATCTCCTGCTTCATGTTTTCGGCTGTCGGAATGAAGGTGTACCAGAGCTTCCACAGCTCGCCATCCCTCACCGCCTCCACCAGCCCGTCGATGTGATCGTGCGACAACGGCTCCAGGCGGGCGTGCGCGCCTTGCAGGGTCACCGGTTCAAGAAAGGCCATTCAATACACTCCCTCTCCTCATCCTGAGGAGCCGCGAAGCGGCGTCTCGAAGGATGAAGGCCCCGTCTGTGGCCTCATGGTTCGAGACGCGCGTGCCGCGCTCCTCACCATGAGGTGTTATCCTTTCTCCGTCGTCATTGCGAGGAGCGAAGCGACGAAGCAATCCATCGATCCCCGTGACGCGGTATGGATTGCTTCGCTGCGCTCGCAATGACGGGGATAGCTCATCTGTTCAAAAAGTTCAGCGGCAGCCCCGGCCGCGGCCAGTCCATCGCAATCAGCTCACCCTTGCCCGACAGCGTGATGTACGCCGTCTTCAGTTCCGGCCCGCCGAAGGCGATGTTGGTGGTAACGCGGTCGCCGGTCGGCACCTGCTCGACCAGCGTGCCGTCGGGCGCGATCACCGAGATGCAGCCCGAGATCAGCGTCGCGACGCAGACATTGCCTGATGCTTCGACCGCCAGCGAGTCGAACATCTGGTAGCCGCCGAGGCCCGCGATCGGCTTGCCGCGCTCGCCGCGATAGATCACGTCGCGCGGCTTCAGCGTACCGGGCGCGGAGAGGTCGTAGGCCCAGAGGCGCGCGGTCGGCGTCTCCGCGATGTAGACCGTCTTCTCGTCGGGCGACAGCCCGATGCCGTTGGCAGGCAGCACGCCATGCACGACCTCGACGATCTCCTTCAGGCCGGGCTTGAGATAGTACATCCCGCCGACATCCATCTCGCGGTGGCGGCGCTTGCCGAGTTCGGAGAACCACAGCCCACCATCCCTGTCGAACACCAGGTCGTTCGGCCCGCGCAGGGCGTGCTCGCCGCATTTGGCGACGACGGTCTCGACCTTGCCGCTCTGCAGATCGACGCGCTGGATCGAGCCGCCCTGATAATCGTCGGGCTGCGGCCCCGGCATGATCATCTTTCCGGTGGGAATCCAGCTAAAGCCGCCATTGTTGCAGATGTACATCTTGCCGTCGGGGCCCAGCGCCGCGCCGTTGGGGCCGCCGGGGACCTGCGCGACCACCTCTTTCCGCCCGTCGGGATAGACCCGCGTCAGCCGGCGCCCACGAATTTCGACCAGAACCACGGAGCCGTCGGGCATCACCACCGGCCCTTCCGGAAACTCCAGATCGGTGGCGAGAACGCGGATATCGGCCATGAAATCCTCCCGGCTTGCTTGGCTGCAGGAGGATTTGAAGCCCGGTCCCCGCACGCGCAACTTTCTTGTCACGTCGTTATGGCAAAGCCGTCATCGCTTGCCAAGCAAGCGCTGACACCCGCCGCGCAGGGCAGCATTGCGGTGACGCTATTCCCTCACCGGCACCCAGATTTCCAGCCCGCCGTTGCCGGTGGCTGGATCGAACTTCTCGTCGTAGCGCTCGAAGCTCGGCGCGTCGGCGGCCTTCATGCCCGAGATCGGCAGCCAGTGATTCCAGATCGTGATGATGGTGCGGCGGATGGCCGAGATGTGCTCCGAATGGGTGAAGACCGCGTATTTCTGCTCTGGGATCCGCACTCGCGCGAACTCGCGCGGCAGGTCGGAGAAGTTAGCAACCCCGACGCCGGCAATGTAGTCGAAGCCGGAATCGTCGCCGTTGCAGCAGACGCCGTAGGCGACCTTGCCGATCCGCGCCGGAATGAAATCGACCTTCTGGTGAAGCTGCTGCCACTGGTTCGGAATGCCGGCGCCGCCGTTCTCATAGGTGCAGCGCTCGCTGATGCCGGCGACCAGCAGCGGCCTGGAGGTCTCGAAACGCGGGGGCTTGAGATGTTCGAGCAGCGTTGAATCCATGACGATGGGCTCCTGAAGCTTGAGACGATCGAGGCGCGTTGCGGCGCGGACCGCTTCGGGCGTGGTGCCGAAATGGTCGCGGAACGCGCGGGTGAAAGCTTCGTGCGAGCCGTAGTCCGCCTCCAGCGCAAGGCTGAGAATATCCGGCGCGCCTGCCGCCAGCGCCTGCGCAGCCCTGGTCAGCCGCCGGGCGCGCGCATAGCGCATCACCGAAACGCCGGTGGCCGCGGCAAACGCCCGCACCAGATGAAAGCGCGAGACGCCGGCAACGCCGGCGACATCGTCGAGCGTCAGCGGCTCGGCGAGATGGCTTTCGATGTACCAGAGCGCTTTCTGGGCCGGGTTCATGGCGGATGGCTCGTGCGCAGCAGGCGCATCATGGCCCGATGCGGCGTGCTTCGTTTGACAGTCCTTGCTCTCCCGTTCTTGCCGCACAGCATTGCGTTCATCCAATCGTGCCGGGAACCGGCGCCCTTGCTATGATGGCACATTCCTGTCGGCACCATTCGGGAGCAACCATGCTGATCACCAACGTCCGGGCCCATCATATCCGCATTCCCTATGACGCGGGGGTCGCGAGCTTCAAGCAAGGCGCTTCCGCCATATCGGCGCTGGAAATCATCATGGTCGAGGTTTCCACCGATGCGGGGATCACCGGCTGGGGCGATGCCTTTGCCTATGTCAGCCCGCGGACCAACCGCACCGCCGTCGAGGAAATGATTGCGCCCCAGGCACTCGGCCAAAAGGTTCCGGACGCGGCTGGCATTCCCGCCTTCATGGAACAGATTCAGCGCAACCTGCATCTGTTCGGCCGTTATGGCATCACCATGTTTGCGATATCGGCGCTCGATATCGCAATCTGGGACATTGCCGCCAAGGCGAAGGGCGTGCCGTTGCACCGGCTGATCGGCGAGATCAAGCGGACGAGGATTCCCGCCTATGCCAGCCTGCTGCGGATCGGCAAGCCCGAGCTGATCGCGCGTGAATGCGAAACGGCAGTGCGGCAGGGCTACAAGGCGATCAAATTGCACGAGACCACGACGCCCGCCGTGTTTGCCGCGCGTCAGGCGATCGGCGCTGATATACCGCTGATGGTCGACATGAACTGTCCGCTGACCGGCGAAGAGGCGATCGCGTTCGCGCATTCCTGCCGCGACGCCGCGCCGCTGTTCCTCGAAGAGCCGGTCTGGCCACCGGAGGATTTCGCAACGTTGGCGGAGGTGCGCAGCAAGGGCGGGCTCAGCGTGGCGGCGGGCGAGAACGCCTGCACGGCCTATCAGTTCAAGCAGATGATGCAGGCCGGCGCGGTGAGCCACGCGCAGCCCTCGGTCATCAAGGTTGGCGGCATCACGGAATATCTGAAGGTCGTCGATCTCGCCGACCAGTTCGGCGTCAGGCTTGCGCCGCATTCGCCGTATTTCGGACCGGGCCTTCTGGCGACGCTGCAACTGCTGTCGTTGCGTGACGATTCGAGCTTCGTCGAGATGTTCTACATGAAGCGCCCCGCGTGCCTGTGGGGCGGCCGCATCGACGTCGACGCCAATGGCGACGTCGAGGTGCCCCGGGGCCCCGGCATCGGCTACGAGCCCGACAGGGCCGTGATGGAGCAATACCGGATATCGTGACGGCGGCTACTTCGCGCCTTCCTTTGCCGGCGCGGCGTCCTTTGCGGCCGGCGCTGCGTCTTTCGCCGCAGGCGTGGCAGCCTTCTTGGCGTCTTCCGCCGCCTTGGCCTGCGCTGACTGCAGTTCGCCGACGACCTTCTGCAGGCTGATGACCGCGGCCTTCAGCGCCTCGATCTGCCGGTTGGAAGCATCCAGCTTCTGCTGATGGTCAGTGGTGAGCCTGGTGATCGTCTTCTGCAGGAAGTCGACATTGCTCTGCAGGCAGGAGGTGCGCCGCTCCATGGTCTTTTCGACGGTGCAGATCTCGATGCCGGGAACGTCCTGCGCGTGAAGCGCCGCCGGCACAGTCAGCACGCAAGCGATGAGAATGATCCTGGCGATCCCTGCAATCATGAACTTCCTCTTTTTCCCGAAAGCGTCGAACATGGGGCGAAACGTCCATCACGGCAATTTGCGTGACGCAGGTTTCCGACCCCAGAGTTTCCATACTGATACCTCATTCGGGCGGTGTGCTTAACCCCCTTAACGGTGGTTGGATTTAGCCGCGAACGTCGAACAGCTATCGGCCAGCGCGGCAGTGGAGATTGATTGCATGGCAACGCGTGAAAAGCGGTTGGCGCAGTTCGACGGCAACGGCGACCCGCCACCGGACCTGCCGCTGGAAGTACTCTGCGAGGATCACAGCGGAACCTATCAACTGCCTTTTGCCTGCCGCTGGATCGACGGCCGATGGCGCAACGACAGGACCGGCGGCATGGTCGAAGCGACCGTCGTGGGCTGGCGGCTGCCGCGCTCCGGCGCGGCCTGAGGGATCGCGCGACGCGCGACTAGATTTCACCGCGCACTGTGCCAGAATGCGACGGGAGTGCAGCAGACTGTTAACGTTCGGAACGCGGGTGGAACGAACCGCGCCCGAATCAGTGATCGGGCGCCGTACGCGCCTGTTCACGGCTAGATGTCGGTCGCCATCCGAGCCAGCGCACAACATCAAGGACGAACACGATCGGCCGCAGCCAGCGGCCGATGACAAGCGTTAATTCCTCGGGGGATGACATGGCGGCTACTTCCACGGAGTTGGCGCTGGGACCTTGTCAACGAACGGCGGCACATCGACGGTCCTGAAGTCTGCCGGGCTGACGATCTCGAGATACTCCATGTCCTCCGAGTAATCGTAGAGATAGTGCGTGATGCCGGGCCGCTGGTGCACGACATCGCCGGCCTGCACCAATGTCGACTTTTCCTCGTACATGAACCGCGCCCAGCCCCTGGTCATGATGACGATCTGGAATTCGCATTCGTGCTTGTGCCAGCCGGTGCCCTCTTCCGGCGGCAGATCGGGATTGGCCTTGACCAGATGGCAGATCACCTGCCCGCCGGTGGCATCGGCAATGCCGAGGTCGCGATAGAGGAAGAAGTCGCGCAGACCTCCGCCCTTGAATTCGGTATCGCCGGGCTTGACGTGAGAGAACTTGCTGACGACGGCCTGCTTGTTCATTTTGGAGCCTCCACGGTTCTCGCTCGCGAGAACGCGGACCATGTGCGCGGAGTGCGTCCAGATTTTCGGCAGCCTCGCATCGTCGCGTTCTCGCCTCGATGCTGCTATGCGAATTCCGCGCCAGCCGCGCTGCACCGCGGCGACTGACCGGGATTGGCGCAGCGAAGCGCTTGGCGGGAGGCCGGAATCCGATTTCGGCGGCACGCGGAAAGCCGCAGATGAACAAGCCGCGGTCCATCTGTGCTGGCATCGGCTTGAGCAAGGCCTGCTCGTTACCTGAGCCTTTCGGGCGGGCAGCGCCGCAGCGGGCCTGCCTAATATTCGACCTCGAGTTCTTCGATGTCGGCGGGTTCGGCCCTGGCGGCCTCGATCCATTGCTGCATCTCTGGCATCGCCATGATGGTGGCGGCATAGGCCGCCAGCGGAGGCTCGAGCTTCACGTCATAGGTCATGAAGCGGGTGACAACAGGTGCGTACATCGCATCGGCCATGGTGCGTGTACCGAACAGGAACGGGCCATCCGATGCATTCAGGCAATCGCGCCAGATGGTGCAGACCCGGTCGATGTCCGCCTGGGCGCGGGACCAGATCTTGAAGCCGGGAAAATGGCCCTTCAGGTTCACCGGCAGCGAGGCCCGCAGCGTGGTGAAGCCGGAATGGATTTCGCCGCAAATCGAGCGGCAATGCGCGCGCTGGATGCGGTCACCGGGCAACAGCCCGGCCTCCGGCCTGATCTCGTTGAGATATTCCGCGATCGCCAGCGTGTCCCAGATGGTGGCGCCGTCATGGCGCAGGCACGGCACCAGGATCGACGACGACAGCAGCAGGATTTCGGCCCGCGCCGAGGCATCGTCCGGGGCGGTGACCACCTCCTCGAATTCGAGCCCTGAAAATTTCGCCAGCAACCAGCCGCGCAGCGACCAGGATGAATAATTCTTGCTGGAGATGGTCAGTGTGGTCTTCGCCATATGGCCTTCCCTCAAACGCAAACCGTACCCTTGCCCCGGCACGGCAGCCGGCCGCGCCGCCGCTCAAGCGCTGGGCGCCGGGCCATTTTACCAGCAAGCCACGTGCCAGTTTTGAAGGCAGCCCGCCCCGCTCTGGCGTCGATATTGCATGGCCAGGGCGGACAGGGACCGATGTGAATGATGTCGATGATGATGTACCAAGCCTACCAGAACCACATGGACCTGACGGCACCATGGCGCACCGGGGCGTCGGCCGCGCTGAGATATCTCAATCTGGTGCCGCAGGGCGTCTCCGACCGCGTGTTCGGCCGCCTTTCCGCCGCGCTCGAACTGATCTCGCGCTCCTCCCTGACCTACGACCGGCCGGCGTACGGCATCGAAAGCGTTCTGGTCGGCAACCGGGAGCTGGAGGTTACCGAGGAAGTCAGCTTCGCCACCCCGTTCGGCTCGCTGCTGCACTTCAAGAAGGAGAACGCGCCGGAGCAGCCGCGCCTGTTGCTGGTGGCGCCGATGTCGGGCCATTTCGCGACGCTGCTCCGCAGCACCGTGAAGACGCTGTCGCAGGACCACGACGTCTACATCACCGACTGGCACAATCCGCGCGACATTCCGCTGGGTCACGGCCGATTCGGCCTCGAGGACTACACCGACCACCTGATCACCTTCCTCGACCAGATCGGCCCGCGCGCGCACATGGTCGCGATCTGCCAGCCGTCGGTATCGGCGCTGGCCGCAGCCGCCGTGATGTCGGAGGACAATCATCCGGCGCGCCCGGCCACGCTCACCCTGATGGCCGGGCCGATCGACACGCGGATCCAGCCGACCAAGGTCAACGAATTCGCCAAGAGCAAGCCGCTGAACTGGTTCGAGAAGAACCTGATCAATTACGTGCCGATGCAATGCAAGGGCGCGTTCCGCCAGGTCTATCCCGGCTTCGTGCAGCTCACGGCGTTCGTCTCGATGAACCTCGAGCGTCACATCAAGCAGCATATCGATCTCGCCAATCATCTCGCGAAGGGCGAGCGGGAGAAGGCTGAGATCATCAAGAATTTCTACGACGAATATTTTGCCGTGATGGACCTGCCGGCGGAATTCTATATCGAGACCGTGCGCGACGTGTTTCAGGAGCACCTGCTGCCGCAGGGCAAGTTGATGCATCGGGGGCGACCGGTGAACCCGGCCTCGATCCGCCGCATGGGCCTGATGACGGTGGAAGGCGAGAAGGACGACATCTGCTCGATCGGCCAGACGCTGGCGGCGCAAGACCTCTGCACCGGCGTGCGCGCCTATCGCAAGGTGCATCACATGCAGGCCGGCGTCGGCCATTACGGCGTGTTTTCGGGGAGGAAGTGGAATAACGAGATCTACCCGCTGCTGCGGGATTTCGTGCATGTCAATTCGTGACAAGCGGTGTCATTCCGGGATGGCCCGAAGGACCAGACCCGGAATCTCGAGATTCTCAGGGGCGCAAGGGCGCCCCGTAGCTCGATGCTTCGCATCGCCCCGGAATGACGCCAGAGCTAGCCGCCTTCCCTCTCCCGCTGTAGAACCCTCACGCGGCCGACCGCTCAAGAGTCGCCCCGGGAGGAATCATCATGCGGCTTTCCAAGACGCTTCGCCCCCTCGCGCTCGGCCTTGCCGGCGCATTCCTGCTGACCGTCACGGCCTCTGCCGCCGAGGTGCGGGTGATGATCTCGGGCGGATTGTCGGCCGCCTACAAGGCACTGGTTCCGGAATTCGAGAAGGCTACCGGCCACAAGGTGCTGACCGCCTACGGGCCGTCGATGGGGACGACGACCAATGCGATCCCGGTGCGGCTGGAGCGCGGCGAGCCGGCCGATGTGCTGATCATGGTCGGCTATGCGCTCGAGGACCTCGCGAAGAAGGGCAAGGTGGCTGAAGGGACCAGCGTCGATCTCGTCAAGTCGCCGATCGGCGTTGCCGTGAAGTCGGGTGCCCCGAAGCCGGATATCTCCACCGCGGATGCGGTCAAGCGCGCGCTGCTCGCGGCGAAGACGATCGCCTATTCCGACAGCGCCAGCGGCGTCTACGTTTCGACCGAGATGTTCGACAAGCTCGGCATCAAGGACGCGATGCAGGGCAAGGCACGAAAGATTCCGGCGACGCCGGTCGGCGAGATCGTCGCCCATGGCGACGCCGAGATCGGCTTCCAGCAGATCAGCGAGTTGAAGCCGGTGGAAGGCATCGACATCATCGGCCCGCTGCCGGATGAGTTGCAGAAGATCACGGTGTTCTCGGCTGGAATCGCCAGCGTCTCGAAGGAGCCCGACGCCGGCAAGGCGCTGATCAAGTTCCTGGCATCGCCCGCCGCGCGCGGCGAGATCGTCAAGAGCGGCATGGATCCGATCGCCACGGGCGCGAGGAACTAAGGTTGTCATCGCCCGACTCGATCGGGCGATCCAGTACCCCGCAGCCCGCGTTATGTAGGAAAAGTCGACAACACGGAGTACTGGATGCCCCGCCTCAAGCGGTGCATGACAGAAATCACCGATGCATGTGCTGCATGGCCAACAGCGCGATCACCGCAAGCGCCAGCACGACGGTCATGCTTTTCCAGAACAGCAGCGGGTTGCGCTCGATCAGCGGCGTCGACGACGTCGCGACATAGTTCGCATTGGGATGGCGCAGGTCGAACAGGAATTCCGAAAAGCTGTCGTAGCGCTTGAGCGGATTGGGATGCACGGCCTTTTCCAGCGTGCCATCGATCCAATGCGGGATGTCGCGGTCGCCGTGCGACGCCGGGCGGTAGACCAGTCTGCTGAACTGTGACCGCGTCCGCGCCTGTGCGATCTGGGCGCCATAGGGCAGCTTTCCGGTCATCATCTGATAGGTGATGACGCCGAGCGAAAACAGGTCGGAGCGCGTCGTAGCGCGCTCGCCGAGAAAATATTCGGGCGCGGTGTATTGCTGGGTGCCGAGAATGTCGTCGCGCAGGCCTGACGGCTCGGCCTCGATGACGCCGGTGATTTTCATCGAGCCAAAATCGATGATCTTCACGGTGCCCGTGGCATCGATCATGATGTTGGCGGGCCTGACATCCTGGTGCAGCATCTCCTTGCGATGGAAGGCGCGCAGCCCCTTGGCGATCTGCTCGACGATGTCGCGCACGGTCTCGAGGCCAGGCTTCGGATGGTCGATCATCCACTGCGTCAGCGTCTGCCCGTCGATATATTCGGTCGCGACATAGAGGAAGTTGCGCTTGCGCTGCAGCAGGCAGGGTTTGAGCACATGCGGGCTGTCGATCCGCCGCGCCACCCATTCCTCCATCATGAACCGCTTCAGGTAGGCGGGATCGTCGCGCAGGTCGATCGAGGGAATCTTGATGGCCACGACCGCATCGGTTTCGACGTCGACGGCCAGATAGATGTGGCTGCGGCTGGAGCCGTGCAGTTCGCGCACGATCCGGTAGCCGTCGAAAACCTGCCGTGCTTCCAGCAGCGGTGGCAGCGGAAGTTCGTCAGCTTGTGCGAATACTTCGGCCGCGTCGCCGTCGGGAACTTCATCGACGCGAACGATCTGGACGGTGAGATTGTCCGTGCTGCCGGTTTCAAAGGCCTCGTCGACAATCCGCTTCGCGGCCGCGTCGAGATCGGCGCCACCCTCGTTCACCGCCTTCGCAATGCGACGGGCACTGAGATGCTCGTAGATGCCGTCGGTCGCGAGCACGAAGACGTCGCCCCACTCGACCCGCAGCATCTGGTAATCGATCTCGATCTGCGGATTGACGCCGAGCGCCCGGCCGAGATAGCTCTGCTGCGAGGAAATGACGATGCGATGATCGTTGGTCAGTTGCTCCAGCGTATTGCCGGACAGCCGATAGATGCGGGAATCGCCGACATGAAAGAGATGCGCCGTCGTCGACTTGATGACCATGGCGGACAGCGTGCAGACGTAGCCGCGGTCCTTGTCGTAGGCATACTGGCTGCGCGTCTGCGAATGCAGCCAGGAATTGGTCGCCTCCAGCACGCGTTGCGCGGAGGTGCGCACCGACCAGGATTCCGAGGTGCAGTAATAATCGGTCAGGAATCCCTTGACCGCCGATTCCGCGGCGATCCTGGAGACCTTGCTGGTGCTGATGCCGTCGGCCAGCACGATGGAAATGCCCTTGAGGCTGAGCAGCGGCTCTTCCGGGATCAGGACACCATGGAAATCCTGGTTGGTTTCCTTGGCCCCCTTATCGGAAAACTGTCCGACCGATATTTTCAGCTCGCGCGGCATTCCTACCCTTCACGACGATGGGCCTCTCCCCTGGCGAGGGGAGGCCCATCCGCATCGAGAGATCAAGCCGCCAGGCGCGAGGAAGCCGGCTGCTGCGAGCCAGTGCGCTTCGGCGCCGTTTTGACATGGGTCGAGTACAGCGTGAGCCCGGTGAAGGCGAGGCCGCCGACCAGGTTGCCGAGCACGGTCGGGATTTCGTTCCAGAACAGATAATCGGCCACGGTGAAATGACCGCCGAGAAGGAGTCCCGCGGGAAACAGAAACATGTTCACGATCGAGTGCTCGAAGGTCATAGCAAAAAACAGCATGATCGGCATCCACATCGCCAGCACCTTGCCGGTAACGGTGGTGGAGATCATCGCGCCGACGACGCCCGCCGAGACCATCCAGTTACAGAGCATGCCGCGGACGAACAGCGTCAGCATGCCGGCTGCGCCGTGCGCGGCATAGCCCACGGTGCGACTTTCACCGATATGGCCAAGCGCGACGCCGACCTTGTCGGGCGGCGACGAAAATCCGAAGGTAGTGACGATCGCCGCCATCACCGCGACAGTGAAGGCGCCGCCGAAGTTGCCGATGAAGACAAGACCCCAGTTGCGCAGTACGCCCCCGAGCGTGACGCCTGGCCGCCTGTCGATCAGCGCCAGCGGCGCGAGCACGAACACGCCCGTCAGCAGGTCGAAGCCAAACAGATACAGCATGCAGAAGCCGACCGGGAATAGCAGCGCGCCGATGATCGGCTGTCCCGTGTTGACGCTCATCGTGACGGCGAACCAGGCCGCCAACGTCAACATCGCTCCGGCCATATAGGCGCGGATGACCGTATCGCGCGTCGACATGAAGATCTTGGATTCTCCGGCGTCGACCATCTTGGTCACGAATTCCGAAGGCGCGAGATAGGCCATTACATTTCCCCTTTCGAGACAATCCTGGAGCGCGCCGGATGCTGCGCAGCCGTGCACCGATGAAGTGAAAGATCTTGCCGTCGTCGTGCGCGACAAGTCCCGTAACCGCCTGGACGGCACGGAACGACGCAGGCCACGCCCGATCAGGGAATTGGAATGCGCGAGCGATCGCGAGATGGTCGCGAAGACTGTTCGAAGCGCCCCACGCGAGGCTGCTTGATCCCAACGCCCCTCGGCCAACGCTGGCCATGGCGATCCGAACGGACGGCAGTCGTCATTGACTGGAGAGGATTAAGCAATCGATGTGCCAACCCGAAATCGGGCCGTGGATCTTGGAAATGGCGGGTATTTCTACGTGGTTGTGGGCCCATCGCGCAGCGGCCTGACCGGAATCAGTGCCTTGTATTTGTGCATAGCTGCACAGATGTTGGCGCCTGCTGCGCCGCGATCGAACCTTTCTCGGCCGGGCCGGGACGCGCTATAATCATGGCCGAAGCAATAGGTCAGCTTGCACTACCTATTCATCCGAGAACAGTCGCGCTTGTTGACAGGTTTCAAGGAGACGCAACAATGGCAGCCGTTTGGCAGATATCGGGAGACTATTTCGAGAACTGTAACTGCAACGTGGTGTGTCCCTGTCTCGTATCGAAATCTCCACCGCTTACGTCGAGGCCAAGCGAAGGCGTGTGCGACGTCGCGCTGCTCTTTCACATCGACAATGGCAGCTATGAGGGCACCGCGCTCGACGACCTGAACGTGGCGCTCGCAGTTCATACACCGGGGCCGATGGCGGAGGGAAACTGGTCGGTGGCGGCCTATATCGATGAGCGCGCTGACGAAAAGCAGACGGAAGCGTTGGGTGCCATTTTCACCGGAGCAGCCGGTGGACCCATGGCGCATTTTGCGCCGCTGATTACGAAACACCTCGGCGCAAAGAAGACCCCGATCACCTATAGCCTCAAAGGCAAGACGCGCTCCGCCGAAATTCCCGGCATCCTGCACATGAGCGTTGATCCGCTGCCGACCGCACATCCGAGCGGCGAGATGTGGGCGAACGTGGGCCATCCGGTCAGCCCCGACAAGCTCGCACTTGCCGTCGGGGCACCCGGAAATACCTTCAATGATCACGGGATGCGCTGGGATAACTCCGGCAAGAACGGACACTACGCACCGATCCGGTGGTCAAGCACGTCCTGATGCGCACATCGGCTTTAGAAGCCATTTTGCGTCGCGACCGCGTCATCATCATCGCCTCGCTGGTGGTTCTGACCGTACTCGCCTGGCTCTACCTGGTCTGGCTCGCCGACGATATGGCGATGGGCGGCATGGACATGACGGGCTACCGCATGATCCCCGCAGGCCAGGCTCTGATGATGCCGGCAAGCTCGCCCTGGCGGCCGATCGAGTTCGCATATGTCTTCGTCATGTGGGTGGTCATGATGATCGGCATGATGACGCCGTCAGTGGCTCCGATGATCCTCGTCTACGCAAGTGTTCGAAGACAGGCGGCCAAAGGCCGGCCATTGGCCTCCGTTGCATGGTTTGCGGGCGGCTATTTCCTGGCGTGGATCGCGTTTTCGCTCGTGGCGACGTCGTTGCAATGGGCCCTCGAACGTGCGGCCTTGCTCACGCCGATGATGGCCGGCGCGAGCAATATTGTCGGCGGCACGGTGTTGATCCTTGCCGGGCTCTACCAGTGGACACCGTTGAAGGAAGCTTGTCTGTCGCAGTGCCAAGCGCCGCTTGGCTTCATCTTGAGCCATGGCGGCGTCCCTTCGACCGCGACCGGTTCATTGACGCTGGGCTTTCGCCATGGCGTCTATTGTCTCGGATGCTGTTGGGCGCTGATGGTGCTCCTCTTTGCCCTTGGCGTGATGAACCTTGCCTGGATCGCGGCGCTTGCTATCCTCGTCCTGCTTGAGAAAATCATGCCGTCAGGGCGCCTGATTGCACGGATTGCGGGGATTGCGTCTTTCGCCGGCGGCGTGTGGATGCTGTTTCAGCGGAGTTGAGCATCGCGGCGGTCGCCCACGGGCAAAGCGGACATGATCTTCGCCGCGTCAGGCACCAAGTTTATCGGAACGCGGCCTATTTCGCCTGCGTCCGCACCGGCCGGTCCTTCAGGCCGTTATTGTCATAGGCCTTGCGCAGCGTGCCGTTGGCGATAGCGTCATTGAGGAATTTGACAGCGAACGCCAGCGACTGCGGATGATTGGGCGGCACGGCAACGGCCGTCACCGTCTGCTTGAAGGTTTCGTCCAGCACGCGCGTGCCCGGAATCTTCCTGGCCATCGCGTTGAGCTGGTCGCGCGACAGCGCGAACGCGTCGATCTCGCCGTTCTTGAGCAGGCCGAATATCTCGTCATAGGTCTGATAGCCCGTCACCTTGGCGTTCTTCAGATGTGCGATCGCGCCGCGCATCGTGGTCGTGTTGTTGACGGCGGCGACCTTGATGCCGGGCTGGTCGAGCGTTGCGAAATTCGTGACCGACGAGCCCGGCTTGACGATGTAGGTCGCGTCCGCGACCTCGTAGATCGGTCCGAATGCCATCCTGCCCTCGCGCTCCGGATCCTTCGGCAGGAAAGTGATGTCCCAGGTGCCCTTCGTCACGGCATCGACGATCTGTCCGGAATTGTTGTGCGCGACATATTCGACTGATACGCCAAGCTGCTCCGCCATCGCCTTGCCGAGATCGACCGGCACGCCGGCATAACCGGTCTCGGTCCTGGTCGACCAGAACGCGCCGCCGGCCGGGCTGATCGCAATCGCCACCCTGAGCTTGCCGGTCGGCGCCAACTCATCCTTCAACGCATCGGCGGCAGCGGGCACTGTCATCATCACTGTCCATCCCAGCAAGAGGCCGGCTATGCGCGGCGAGAGTTGATTGAACATTGGAAGCTCCTTCCCTGGCCATGGCTGGCGTCGCATTCATCTCTTGGCGGATGATCAGCGCTTCTTCTTTGCAGCCCCTTTTGGCGCCGCCGCCGGCGCGGCCGGCTTGGGGGGTTCCGTCTCGAACTTGCCGAGCAGGATGAGCTGGACCCGCGCATTGGCCGGCGCTGCCGGGCGATTGAGATCCTGCAACTGTTCCTCGCCGAGCCCAAGCGCCTGCAGACGTTTCGGCGATACCTTGAAGGTGTTCACCAGCACGTCGCGGAGCGATTCGGCGCGGCGCTGGCTCAGGATCAGGTTGTGGTCGCGCCGCCCGGCCGATTCGACGTGGTCGACGATCAGGTAGCGGTAGGGCCGCATCCTCGGATCAGTCAGCGCGTCGGCGATGCTGCCGACGGCGCCATAGGAGGCGGGCCGGATCAGGGAGGAATCCTGGTCGAACACGATATCGAAACGGACCTGCGGAAGTTTCGTCAGTTGCGGGGCGATCGGCGGCCGCTTCTGCGGCTGGGCATCCGCCCTCGCCTTGATGCGGTCGCCGGCCTGCTGGCGCAAGGCCGCGACATCGACATCAGCCTCGCCGTCGACGGCGAGCTTTTCGATGATGTCTGCGGTCGAGGCAGCCGTTTGCGCCTGTGCGGACGCCATCGGCGGCACAAACAGGGCCGAGACGCCCAGCAGGAGACCGAGGCTGCGCAGCTTCCTTGCACCTTGCATCAGCGATACCCCGCTGCGGCAATCGCCTTGTTGCAGTTCGGGGTCGCCTTCTTGGTCGACTCCAGCAGGCATTGCAGCCCCTTGACCGGATCGGTCCGAACCTCGCCGCACAGCTTGTTCAGCTCCCAATTGCACAACTTCACTAACGAGGTGCGCGCGGTGATGCGCGCCTGGATGGCGCCGAGCGCCGTCGGGAAATCCGCCTTGCACTTCGGCGACACCACGTCCTGGTTACGGTTCAGGCACTCCCGCAGCCTGACAGCGTCGAGATTGACGCCACGGCAGTTGTCGTCGATGTCCTTGCCGCAGCTCGCGGCCAGCATGGAAGCGGCCTCCTCGAACTTCATGGCCTGCTGCGCTGTCGCGAGGGAAGGCATTGATATCGCAATGATGCAAAGGAAAAGTCGGATTCGGGTCATGCCCGCACCTCACACAAGGAGGGTGGCCATGGTCAAGTGCTCTGTTTGATCCAGTTACGTTCTCACCACTCTATTGCGCCGCAACAAGACGCCGCGGGTAGCCCGGACCCACTCTCCCCGCTATGCAATTTCCCGCACATGACGGGGTGATGACACCATGAGTTCGACGGAAGCGTTCCTGGCCTCCTTTGCCGCGATCCTGATCGGCGCGGCCGCCGGCATGGGCCTGAGGCGCGCCTTGCCGGCCGAATGGCTGGAAGGCGGCGCCAAGGAAGCCATCCGCCTCGGCGCCGGCTTGCTTTCGACATTGGCCGCACTCGTGATCGGCCTGATGATCGCCTCGGCGAAAAACACCTTCGACAACCAGAACAGCAATATCAGGCAGCTCGGCACCAATGCGGCGCTGGCCGATCAGATGCTGACCAAGTACGGGCCGGAGGCAAAGGCGGCGCGCACCCTGCTGCGGGAAATCATCCCCTCCGCCACCGCGCGCATCTGGCGGGAGAACAACGCGGGCAAAGGCCGCGAGCCGAGCTTCGTGGTCAGCGAGATGGCCGAACGCTTCTTCCGGGCCGTCGAGGGCCTCAATCCCGCCAACGCGGAACAGACCTCGCTGAAATCCCGCATCATCCAGATCACCACCGACATGGGCCGGACGCGGCTTCTCGTCTTCACCCAGGCCGACGACGCGATACCGCTGCCGTTCTTCATCGTGCTGGTGTTCTGGCTGGTGGTGATTTTTGCGAGCTTCAGCCTGTTCGCCGAGCCCGGGCTGCTCGTCATGATATCAACGCTGGTTTTCGCGCTCTCGGTATCGAGCGCGCTGTTCCTGATCGTCGATCTCAGCCACCCCTTCCAGGGCCTGATGCAGATTTCGAACCATCATCTGCAGATGGTGCTGCCGAAGGTCGAATGAGTCTATTGCGCAGCCGGCACCTTGACCTCCTGCGGCAGGATGAACGCCGCCACGATGACGAGCAGGCACAGCGCGCCGAACGCCTGCAGCATGGTGGCAAAGCCGCCCCGCTCGTAAAGCCATGCGACGAGGCCGACGGAGGCGCCGGCCGCGGTAAAGCCCACGAAATAGCGCACCGAATAGGCCCGCGAGCGCCATTCCTCTGTGGTGTATTTGCCGACCATGGCGTCGTTGACGGTGACCTGGCCGAATGCGCCCATCACGATGCCGATCGAGGCGATGATCAGCGGCAGGTTCGACAGCGTCGCCGCGAAATACATGAACGGCGCCAGCAGGAACGATAGCGGCAGCATCACCGTCTTCAGCGAATAATGATCGATCAGCTTGCCGATCGTATACTGCGTCATCGCGCCGAACACATAGACGCCGGCCGCGATGATCCCGAGCATGGCCGGGCTGCTGGTCAGGCCTGCGAGCCGTTCGGCGAACAGTTTTGGCATGGCGACCGTGATGGCGTTGAACGTGGTGGAGATCGCGATCACCACGATCAATAGCGCCAGCAGCACCCGCCACATGTCCCGCTTGGCGATGCGCGCCTGCGCCGCCGCCTGCCTGGTGCCGGTGCGATCCTCGTGCACCACCATCAGTGCGAAGGCGACACCAAGCAGGATGGTGAGGATTCCCGGGATGATGAAGGCCGCGCGCCAGCCGAAATATTGCCCGATCACGCCGGTGACCAGCGCCGAGGACGCCACCCCGAGATTGCCCCAGACGCCGTTCAGGCCCATCTCGCGGCCGAGCTTGTCGGCATAGGAGACGATCATCGCGGTGCCGACCGGGTGGTAGATCGAGGCGAACAGGCCGATGGCCAACAACGCCGCACCGAGTTGCAATGGCGTCTGCACGAAGCCGACCGAGATCATCGCAACCCCGATGCCGATGAAGAAGATCACCATCATGTGGCGGCGGCTCCAGCGGTCGCCGAGCCAGCCGGTGATCAGCGAGCCCGCGCCAAAGGCGACGAAACCGGGGGTCGCGTATGGCAGCAGTTCGGAATAGGCCATGCCGAGCGCCGGCCCCATGATGATGACCGCCGCAGCGAAGATCAGCATGGCATAATGGTCGATGAAATGGGCGGCGTTAACGAATGATATCACCCGGCTGGGGCTGTTCATGGTCGATTTCCGAATCCCGCACTGTTGCCAAATAGGTTATACGGGGTAGCTCTGACGGGATGTCGCCAATGAATATCGCCGAAAAGCCAATCGCCGCCATTATCGGGCGCCGTACCTCGACCGGCGACGGCATCCACATGATCGCCAACAGCTACGGCAAGGGCTTTCGGATCGAGACCCACATGCACCGGGAGGCGCAACTGGTCTATGCGGCGAAGGGCACCATGCAGGTGACGACGCCGAAGGGCCGCTGGCTGGTGCCGCCGGACCGCGCGGTGTGGGTCCCCGCCCTGTCGGAACACGCGATCGACGTGCTCGCCGATATCGAGATGCGGACGCTCTATTTCGAGCTGGACTGGCTCAAGCGCGAGGCGCGCAGCCACAGCCTGGAGGCGGAATTCGTGGTGCGGGTATCGCCGCTGCTGCACCAGACCATCCTTGCTCTGTTCGACGAGCGCGGCAACCGCGAGCGCACCGAGCTGCTGCTGCGGCTCGCCATGATGGAGCTCGACCACGCCGAGGATTCCGCGACCTTCATCCCGCTGCCGCGCGAGCCGCGCTGCCGCCGCGCCGCCCATATCGTGCTGTCAGACCCGACGGCCGACCACGAAATCGAGAGCCTGGCAAGCGAGGTCGGCACATCAGTGCGGACGTTGTCGCGGCTGTTTTCGGCGGAGACGCAATTGAGCTTCAAGAGCTGGTGCCAGCGCGCGCGGATTGCGGCGGCAATCGAGAAGCTTTCGACCGACACCGGCGTCTCGGTCAAGCAGCTGGCGTCCGATCTCGGCTATGCCAGCGTGCCTGCCTTCTCCCACGCCTTCCGCCAGGTCACCGGCAAGACGCCGACGGCGTTTGCCGGCAAGGGGTGAAAGCGACAACGCATACTTTAGAGGCATGACATATTTCGGTACAATCCCTACGCTTGATTGTGATCGGTACCGCTCTAAATTCGATGTAAGACTTCGCCGGACATCAGCTGGATTCGACCCGCCACATGGCCAATGCCTTCTTCTCCGATCTGCTAGCCACGATATCAGAACGCGGCCGCACGCTGCTGCGGCGCGCCGGGCCTTCCGACGACGGCCAGGACGCGTCGGATTTGATCGAATTGTGCGAGGCGTTGCTGTCGGGTCGCGGCGAAGCGACCGGCACGGCCATGGCGCGCGAAGTGCTCGACCGCTACCACGATCTCGACACCGCCGGGCGCGTCACCTTCTTCGAGGCGATCGCCCGTGATTTCGGTCCCGACCGCGAGAAGTTGTCGCAGGCGATCGAGAGCTGGCGCAACCAGCCGAACGACTCCGACGCCAGCGACCTTCACTTCGCTTCCGAGCCGCGGCGGCAGGAGCTGATCCGCCGGCTCAACCGCGCGCCGGGCGGCACCAGCGATCTGGTGGCGATGCGCACCGACCTGCTGGCCCTGATGAAGGCCAACAAGGATCTCGGCGCGTTCGACCGCGACATGGTCCATCTACTGTCTTCTTGGTTCAACAGGGGATTTCTCGTGCTGCGCAGGATCGACTGGTCGACGCCAGCCAATATTCTGGAACAGATCATCCGTTACGAGGCCGTGCATGAAATCCGCGACTGGAACGACCTGCGCCGCCGCATCGACCCGATCGATCGCCGCTGCTACGCCTTCTTCCATCCGCAGCTGAACGACGAGCCGCTGATCTTCGTCGAGGTCGCGCTGACCGAGGCGATCCCGACCGCGATCGCGCCGCTGCTCGCCGCGGAGCGCCAGCCGGTGCCGATCGAGCGCGCGCGCACCGCGGTGTTCTATTCGATCTCGAACACGCAGAAGGGGCTGGGCGGCATCTCGTTCGGCAGTTTCCTGATCAAGCAGGTGGTCGAGGAATTGCGGCGCGAACTGCCGAAGCTCGACACCTTCATCACGCTGTCGCCGGTGCCGGGCTTCATGCAATGGCTGAAGAAGGCTGACGACGTGCCGCTCAGCGCCGAGGAGCGAACGCTGCTGGAGGCACTCGACAGGCCGGATTGGTTCGAGAATGCCGAGCTGACCGCGCAGCTTCGCGCCGTGCTGGAGCCGCTGGCCGCGCATTATTTCCTGAAAGCGCGCACGTCGAAGGGCCGGCTGATCGATTCGGTGGCGCGCTTCCATATCGGCAACGGCGCGCGGCTGGAAAAGATCGACTGGCTCGGCGATCTCTCGCCCAAGGGCCTGCGCGAATCCGCCGGCATCATGGTCAATTACCTTTACCGGCTCGAGGACATCGAGAAGAACCACGAGGCCTACGCCAACCAGGGCGAGATCGCAGCTTCCAGCGCGGTGAAGAAGCTGCTCAAGGCCGAGGGGCGGCGGCTGCTCGACATGCGGCTGTCGTTGACCGGCGACTGATCGATTCGCCGCGAGAGCGGAATTCATGATGCCATGGCCTATAGCCCCGCGTCTTCCGGACCGATAAGCCCCGCCGAGCGGATCGACGCCATCGACGTCTTGCGCGGCATTGCGCTGTTCGGCGTCATGGCGATCAATATCGTCACGGAATTCCGCGTTTCAATCTTCGCGCAGTTTGTCTCCTATCCGTCTCCGGAATCGCCGGTCGATCGCGCGGTCGAAGCGTTCCTGTCGGTGGCCGTCGAGTTGAAGGCGTTTGCGCTGTTCTCGCTGCTGTTCGGGATAGGACTCGCCATCCAGTTCGATCGGCTGGCGAACAGCGGGCGCCGCGTTTTACTCCTCGTGCGCCGGCTCACGGTCTTGCTGGCGTTCGGGCTGGTTCATTTATGCTTGCTCTTTAACGGCGATATTCTCACCGAATATGCGCTGGCCGGCCTGATCGTTCTGCCAATCCTGTTCGGCCCGCGCTGGCTGCTCGCCGGCGCGGCGCTGGTGTCGCTCGCGCTGTATCTTGCGATGCAGGGCTTTCCGCCGCCCGGCCTGTTTCCCGACAGGGCCAGGATCTGGTACCAGGTGGTGGAAGCGACGCGCATCTATCCGACGGGCGATTTCCTTGACGTACTGGCGTTCCGCCTCCGCGAGCTTCCGTTCATCTTTCCGCTCCATGTCTTTATCATTCCACGCACGATCGGCTTATTTCTGGTTGGTGCGCTCGCCTGGCGGATCGGCATGGTACAATACCCGCCGCGGCGCCTGCTGTTTATCGGCCTGCCCTGCATCGGCCTTGGCCTGGCATTGATCCTTGCCGGCTTGGAGGCGCTCGGCACCATCGTGCTGGCGCTGGGCTATGCCGCCGCCATCATCGGCAGCGCCAGGCTTCCGCGCGGAGCGCGGCTGCTCGGATGGGCCGCACCGTTGGGGCGGATGGCATTCACCAACTACCTCATGCAGTCCCTGATCTTCGGCTGGGTCTTCTATGGCTACGGCCTCGGCCTGTTCGGCCGGATCGGTGCTGCGAGCGCGCTGACGATCGGCGTCGCCGTCTATATCGGACAGGTGTTCTTCAGTAGCTGGTGGCTGCGACGTTACCGCTACGGGCCCGTCGAATGGCTATGGCGCACGCTGATGTATGGCGAGCCGCAGCCGATGGCACTGTCATCGACGCCACAGCCAACGAGCGCGTGATCCGGAAAATTGGCTGGCCGTCACGCTATCTGTTCAGGTCTTGTACTCATAGAGCAAGCGGGCGCGGATGGTGCCCTCCAGCGCGCGAATATCGGCGAGCACGCGCTCGCCATCGGCGGCGGAGGCATCGGCGTCCAGCACCACATAGCCGACATCGTGCGCGGTCTCGTAATATTGCGCGGCGATGTTGACGGCATGACGCGCCAGCACCTCGT
>OEIU01000949.1_pt1 | contig 21779 bp, 17 predicted proteins | sample 1539221 | NCBI WGS metagenome assembly OEIU01 (sample SAMN03792071, study PRJEB22550) | activated sludge metagenome | feature: wastewater treatment plant; material: activated sludge; isolation source: Wastewater treatment plant of a petroleum refinery complex | place: Argentina: Zarate | collected...
CCGGGGGGTTGGTGTGGGGCGGCTGGGCAGGGCCCTGGTGGACCAAGTAGGGGACATCGAACAAACCCTGGTCGTTGTGGGAAAGAGCCCCCTGCCCCGCCACGAACGTTGCCAAGCGCCGTCCTGCTGCATCAAGGATGGTTCGGCCGTGGCTCGTCATTTCGCTGAAGGCAGCGCCGGTGAGTCCGAGCGCCGGTAGATTGTTCTGGATACCTGGGCTGACCTCACCGTCGCTGACCGTCAGATTTCCACGCCAAGGGGGAGCCGTCCGCGCAGTGATCCGCGCCATGAGGCGTGAGTAGACGACCGGAACAAGTAGCTGAACGGCGGTGATGGCGACATCGACGGCCAAGTCGGCGATCTCGGTCGACCGGTTCGGATGGCAGCCGTCAACGTCAACAACCGCGATCCAAGCGGCTGAGCGTTCCGCGAGCGCCCGCCCGATGTTTTCCCAGGCAAGCTCGGTCAAAGCATGGTCCTGAGCGAGGCCGAGGGGATGGCCGACGACACGGCTTGCGTGGACGAAGGTGACCGGCCCCACCACGACGTCGTCCGCGACATCGGGCAGCATCGCACACGGAATGAAGTGCCTGCGTTGACCCGCGATGGTATTCCACCAAGCGGCGAGGTCCGCCTCGAACCGCTGCACCGTCGCGTCGTCAGCGGCCGGTGGGGAATTTGCCCGAGAAGTGGCGATAACCTGATCCGCGACGGCGGCAGCGAAGGTGGGATAGCTGGCGCCCCGACGATACGCGGCCGACGGACCGCGGATCGCTTTGGCGAGCGCTCCGACTGCGGCCATACCTTCCGGGCCGAACCCAGTCGCATCGCCGGTTGCGGTGTCGATCTTCCCATGGCCAAGCCCGGCCCCGGCGAGCCAAGCGATGGCCTCATCTCCGACCAGCATGTGCCCAGGGTGTTTGCGGGTGACGAGGGTATCGATCGCTGCTTGCAGCAGAGGCTTGATCACCGGTTGCCCTCTCCTCCGTCACTAAACCTTGGACATTCCTACGCTTATGCCAGTTTGCGGCCGGACGTCGTTGTTGCGCGAAAAGCGACCCTGCTTAGCATTTATCGAACAAAGTGTCTGTGTCCGCTTAGAAGACGCTAAACGGAGGGTCACCGTCGCGCTTCCACGTAGCAGTCGTTCCATATCTACGCCTTGGGTCCGATGACGTCATTCAAGATGAGCAAGTGAAAATCGATATCTCCCGAACCTCACGGAAACCTGCCGGGCGGACGGAGACATCTCCGCGCCCGGGACAATTTTCGTGCAATTTCTGATTTCCGTCAGTCGCGCTTGGACGGATCATGAAGGATGTACGGCGCGAATTCATCGAGCTGTTTGTCCATCGAGGCGCTCAGACCGTCGCCGCAATAATGGGCGAACACCAGCGCCCAGAAAATGACCTCGTCTGGCCGACCGCCGAACAGAGCCTTCTGCAGCAATCTTCCAATCAAGGTGACGGCGCGCTCATGCCGATAGCGAACATGCAATTCATGCGCGACAGCTTTGGCTTCGGCTGCGTGAATCAAGACTCGGCCCCTCCCCTTCAATCTATCGAATGCTCAAGCTGCTGCCGGCAACGTACGCAAGACGCTGGCGGCGCATCCGCGGGCCTCACGGATTGTCGCGAGGGTCTCGCGATTGAAGGACATCTGCAGCGCAACGACCTCATCGCGCCCGATCTTTTTCGGGAAGCCGAGCGATCGGACAAAAAAGCGCAATTGCATGGCGATGACCATCAACCGCCAGTCGATCGCCACAGTGACCGTATCGACGCCGTTCTCCACGCCCCATTCGACTACTGCTTGCGCCAGTTCGAGGAATGGGCCGTCCGGTTTCGGACGAACATCCCGCCATTCCGGCGCCACGCAGAAGCGGGTCCATTCGTAGATCGTCGGACCGCGCGGTGGCTTTGTCTGACACAGATCCGTGAGAACATCGCTGAGCAGATGCGGACGGGTCGTAGGCAGCAAGCGTTGGTAGCCCACGATTTCATTGTCTCGCAGGCACACGTGATGAACGGCGTGCGCGTCGTCGAACTGATCTTGCTCGAGACCGTCCGGCTTGCGCAGATCTCCCCAGCCCTTCTCGTCAACGAAGATCGAATGGCGAAAGCGGAAAACCCGCTCCATCAGCGCAGCATGCTGACTGATGTCCGCGCCCGGAATGACCAAAAGCATTGTCGGCTCCTCGGCTGAATAAGGTCGACCGAGTTGGCACGCCCGGAGCGCACGCGCTATGGTCACAAACGACCATTGAAAAAAGAAACGATGATCCTTCAATGAGTTAGAAGAGCTTCAATTGGTTCGCGTTGTTCGGCGTCTCATAGCCGCGCCGCCGTTTGCGATTCAACCATGTTTCAAGGGCGATCTGCGCGCTTTCGCCGGTAGAAAAAGCTTGGCTGCGGCGGCGGCCCGGCGAGCCAATTCGACCCCATTCACGCACGAGTGCGTGTTCACCGAACAAGGTGTCTTCAATCGAGAGCACGTAATATCGCGCCATGTTTCGGGAGGGATCGACGCGGTGCAGCAGGATGTGAAGGCGGGACATCGTCGACCCGGACTGGTGGTTCGGACGAATCGTCTCACCTGATCTCGCGACGGTCCAATGCATTTATTGAATCAATGGAGTCATATTGATTCAACGCGTCGATAGATCATTCGCTGGCGGCGGCGGTCCGCATTGTCCTCTTTCTAAGAGCGGCGGCACGCGCGCTCCGGCGGCAGTCCGATCGCCGGCGCCGTGGGAGTCCGTCCGAGTTCTTCGCACAGATCGCGAAACACGATGCGACGCTTCTCTTTTTCCGCTTGCGCCATATCGCAGGCGATCGCCATCTCGTCGACGGAGCAATCCTCCATGCGGCAGCTTTCGCAATTGAGGTGGTGGAGCGCGTTCTCCCAGGCGATGAGCGCCTCGAGATAGGCATGATGGGCGGCGCCGATGCGGGCTTCCAATGTCAGATCAGCCTGCGCGCGATCGTCGACCACGGCTTCTCTCCCTCGGTCGAGCAGTGTCTGCGGTACGCCCCCGCAAACAAACCCTCTCTGACGCCTGGTGATCGGGGAGTTGGAAACCGTGCTAGACGGCCCTGTGGCCTTTAGTCCGGGTGAACCTGTTGCATACGCCACAGGCTCCCCGACCATAGGTCAAGGAGTGCGACGTCGCAGCAGCCGACGCCAAACCGCTAGCAGGGGTTTCCACGCCCCAAGGCAGCGCGTACTGCCTCGCAGCGACCATACTGCAGGACGTCTGCGCCTTCCACCCGTTCTTCGCCCGGAGAGGGATCTCAAAGCCTTGAAGAGTGTTGGGCGTCGCCCCTGCGGGTTCGGGCTGGCGGCTGTCGCGGAAGCCCCGGTGACGGGTCTTCCCCCTCTGGGCGCTCATCCCTGACGCGGCTGACGATGAGAGCGTGGCGCGCGCAGTGGAGGATGCCGCTGGCGCCTCGCCGGATGCAAGGGAGGCTGCGCCGCGGCGTCGCGTCCAACATGTTGGATCTCTTGTCACCGCGCCCTTGCATCCGGCAGGCTTCGCGGCCGGTGCGTGGCCGTCCTGCGAGATGCAGGACGAGCGAAACCAGCCGATGAAAGGGCCGGCGGCGCGCAAGCGCTTCCGGCAAAGGAATATGGACAAGAGAGAAATCGAAGAGCTGCGCGAGAAGGTGGGCTGCTCCGCCCTGCTGGCGCAGGATGGTTGGAAGATCGACCGGAAAGAGAGTACGCGACGTTCCGTAAAATTTCGCCGCGACGCCAGGATCGTCATCGTCATTCATGGCGACCGCGGCTGGTTCGATCCGCTGTCGGACGCCAAAGGCGATGTGTTCAATCTCGCCGAACATCTCGGCGCGCGGGATTTCGTAGAGGCGGCGGCGCGCGTCGCCTCGCTCAGCGGATATGTTTCGCCGCCCGCAACGTGGCGTCGGGAGACGCGTCCCGCACCGCTTCGCTCCGTCGGCGAGCGCTGGTCCAGCCGATCTGCCCTGGCGCCGGGATCGGCGACGTGGTGCTACTTGACCGAGGGGCGCGGCATACCCGAGGCGGTCGTCGCGGCAGCCGCAGACCAGAACCTTCTGCGCGAAGGGCCGCATGGCAGCATGTGGGCGGCGCATCGCAACGCCGACGGCGAACTGCTCGGCTGGGAGGAACGGGGTCCAGAATGGCGCGGTTTTGCGAGCGGCGGCTCCAAGGATCTGTTTCGTTTTGGCTCCTCGGATGCGCCGCGGATCACCATTGTCGAAGCCGCGATCGACGGCATGAGTCTCGCGGCGATCGAGGTTCAGCGTCCGGACACGCTCTACGTCAGCACCGGCGGCGGCTGGTCGCCGGCAACCGACCGGGCCATCCGCGAGCTGGCGGCGCGTCCGGACGTACGGCTCGTGGCGGCCACCGACAACAACAGGCAGGGCGATGTCTATGCCGATCGCATTCGCGAGATCGCCTTGGCGACGTGTGCTTCCTTTGCACGATCGCGCCCGCGCGCAGACGATTGGAACGAAGATCTGAAAATCCTGCGCGCGCGCTTTGTGGATGAACCGTTGGCGGCGGTCGGATGACCTCGCGTGAAGCCCGCAGCGATGCGGGAAAGACAGGAAATAAAGGAGGAATCGAACCGCTGCCGCATGCTCGCCCGGCGCGTCAAGGGTAAAGCTTCGCCCGCGTTCCGCGGCCCCTGACCCGCCGGCCGGAACGGCGGCCGCCTGGAGATGTCTTCAATATCTTCAGGAAAGGTGAGGATGATGGGAAAGGCGGAAATCGCGATCGCGCTGTTGCGCGCACTCGGTATTGCGGAGCTGGAATTTTCGCTGGACGGAGGCGGCGATTCAGGCGCAACGACGCTCGAGAGAATCGAGCATCGCGACGGCCGCAGGCTCGACCTTCTTCCCGATATCCCGACGGGCGTGGATGGCGCCGGCCGACCGCGGCTGCTGTCGTGGCTTCTCGACGACCTCGTCGCCGATCTGCCCGACGGCGACTGGGTGGACAACGAAGGCGGCTACGGAACCGTGATCATCCGCCCGTTCGAAGAGGACGAAGACCTCCGCTTCGACTGCGATATGACGTTTCGCGAGGAAGGCGACTACGGCGACGACGAGGACTTCCAGGAGGAAGAATTCGACGACGAGGACGCCGCCGAGGACGAGGGAGCGCTGTCATGACGGCCTCCGCCTGGTCCGAACTCGAAACGGCCGCGTTCGATATGCTTGTCTGCCGTTGCGCAAGCCTCGCCCGATTCAGGTCCGACAGCCGTTTGGCGCCCGCGGTCGCGCTTGTGGCTCTCTCGCATGTCCGGATCGACGCCGAATTACGCGCAAATCGCGTCGAGGCAGAGTTGCGCGTGGATCCGCTCCCGCCAAGCGATAACCCTGCGGCGGAGTTGATCGATCATTTTGCCCGCGTTGTCAGCGCTGCTTGCCGCGCTCGTCACAGGATTCTTCTCGATATCCCGGCCCGCCTCGACGAGGAAGGCTTGCCCCTGCTTGTGGCGGATCTTGTCGACGCAGGCGCGAGCGAGTCCGAACTCACACGCATGGCGGAATGTATCGGCGGCGCGCTGACCATCGTCCGCACACGCGTGGAAGAAGTCTCCGCACAACATCTGCAGGCCGTGCTGAGACGCGATGCGCCGCAGGCCGCTTTCCTCTCGTGCGGCCTCACGTCTCACGCCGAATGGCTCCTGGCGCTACACCTATCGGGCGATGCCTCACGCGCCGAGGTCATGTTTCGGCGGACGCAAGCCTTCGCCCTGTTCGGCAGCCTTGGCTCGGCGCTGCTGGAGCCGGCCATTGCGGAGATCGTCGATCGCGGCGAACCATTGGCGCCGGCGCTGGCGGCCGCCTTCGATTTCACGGAAGCAGAACTCAGCGCCTTTCGCGGCGCCCGCGACATGCGTGCGTCGATCGACCAATGGAACGATTTTGCGCCGGTGGCGCGACGCCTCAGAGCCTATTCCGTCCCGCGTCACGAATGGCCTGGCGGCGGAAAGCCCGAAAGTCCGGACGCGTGGTTGAATTCTCCCTGGCTCGGGACGCAACGGACGCATCTGATCCGACCGGACTATTTCGACGAGAAGGAGACCGCCGTCCAGGACGCCATCCGTGCTTTGAAAGACGATCTGTTGCGTCCGCTCGCCGCCGCCCGGATGCCGGCGCTCGCGCTGCGCAATCACGCGACCACGAATTTCACGGCCGATCTCGAATTTCCCAGAAGTCTGCATAGAGGCGCGGATTACAGAGCGTTTCTCGCCGGTCTGCATCGCGCCATCGTCGGTCCACGGAAGCCGAAGGCGTTCCGGGAGGCGGTCGCGCTCTGGCATCGCCGCGCGGCGTCGGTTTCGGCCTTGCGTCATGAGCATAGCGCCGAACGGCCGGGCTGGCCGGCGCTCTGTCCTCCCTGGCGATCGGAAGACGGGCTCTACGAGATCGTCGCGCTGACCTCCGCCAGCGATCTGGTGGTCGAGGGCAACGAGATGCAGCACTGCGTCGGCGGCTATTACGAGATCTGCCGGAGCGGCGACAGCCAGATCCTATCGCTCCGGCACGAAGGTCGACGCGCTGCGACCGTCGAGATCGCGCTCAACGGCCTTGTCGACGCGTCGGCTTTGAAGGTCGGTCAATTCAAGGCGGTGCGGAACACGCGACCGGCTGATCATCTTCACGCCGCGCTGCGGGAGTTCCTGCGCGACCTACGCTCGCAGGCCCATCCGATCAACGCCGCCAAGATCGCCCGCTATCGACGGCGCATGCGCAAGAACGGTGACTACGGCTGGCGCTGGGAGGCTTTGCCGCTCGCCCATGCCCGAGAGGCCTATCCGCTCTATCGAGCGCTCTTGCCACGTTCGGCGCCCGAGAGTTTCGATGACTGGTCCGTCGAAAGCGGCCTCGTCGACACGATCGACCGCGCCTTCGCCGCTCTCGTCGAGAAGCCCGCGGTTTCCACGCGCTGACCCCATCCTTTCACGACTTGCAACTTTCAGGAGGTTCCCATGCACCCCTATGATCACGCACGTTCGTCTGCCCGTCGCTTCGGCGGGCGGTGGCGGGATTATTACGCCTGCCATGCCTGGTTCGACGCGACGAAATCGATCCAGTGCCGCTTCACGCATCGCGCGCTGCGCCACCACCTCGAGGGGGTCGAAGAGGCGCTCGCTGTTTTCGGATCAGAACTCCTGAACAGCGCGGGCGAAGTGGTCGACGTCCGCGATCTCGGACTCCAGCATCTCGAAGAGGATTGCGGCATCATCCCGCACGCCCGCGACTGGCTGGCAGGCTTCGAGCCGCCAACTTGGCTCCCGCAAGAGGAGCCCGACCCCGCCGAACTGGCGGCGGCGAGCGCGGATCGCTTCGGCGGCGCGCCGGACCATTATCGCGCTCTGCACGACTGGTTCCTGGCGACAGAAAGCTGGTGCGAGGGAGTAGAGCATCTGCTGTTTCGTCATCACAGCTTCGGAATCTTCGAGGCGGAAGCCCGGTTCGGGCCTGCGCTCGATATTGGCGACGGTCGTCGTGCGCCAACGCGCGCCGTGGCCGAGCGTCACGTGCATTCCGTGCTGGGCCGAACGCCCGCGGCCGTCGACGTCCTGCGCCGGATCAAGGGCGCGCGCTGGATGCTTCAGGCGGCCTCGCCGCAGAAACTCGGACTCGATTGAGTTCGCAATCCAGAATCAGGAGCAAGCGTCATGAAATGTCCTGAGCTTCGAACTTTCGTCGTGATTTCGACGGCGCATCTCACAGAGCAGACGGCGCGCTATCTCGACCGCACGGCCGTCCAGGACTGGCCATGCGTCGGCGGTCCCTACGGTGAATACGGCTGGTTGGTCTATGCCCATGAGATCAATTGCGACGCCGATCCGGATGCCATTCCGGCCGACCTTTTCGCCGTCATGGCATGGGCTCGAGAGCAAGACGTTCACCACATCCTCCTCGATTGCGACGGCCCTGTCGTCGAAGATTTGCCCGTCTACGATTGGTAATCGCGGAAGGCCCGGAGAAGCCCGGAAGCGAGGGAGTGGAAAGAAAAAGAGAAGGAGGAAATCGCTGCCGCATGCCCGCCGGCCGCCTCAAGGGTGCGCTTCGCCTGGCTGCGCCGGCCCTTGACCCGGCCGGACGGAGAGGCGGCCGCCGGAAGGGGTCAGGAAGGGCCGAAGAGGAAGGCGGCGTCGCGAGGACGCGCTGCTCCGGCCCGCCAAGGCCAAAGGAGCAAATCCATGACCCTCTCCATCCGCAAGGTGTTTCAAGGCGTCGCCGACCGGCGGCAGATGTTTCGGATGTTCGATCGCCATGTGCAGCGGCCGAACCGCTGGGAGTCCGACGACAGCGCGCTTTATCGCGGCGAATGGTTCGAGATCGGCGAAGCCGACCACGATCATATGCGCGACATCCTGCCGCCGCTCTGGATGCGTCCGGACATGTTCGCCTTGCGCGAATTCCTGACGGGCTCGATCACCAGCGTCTTCTTCTCGATCCCAATTGACGGTCGCACCCGGTACTTCCACGGCTATTGCGATCTCGCCGATCCCGGCTCGCTGGCGCGCATGAAGGCGGCGATCATCGAGCGCGAGTCGCGCCCGGTCCGCGCCATGTCGCGCGAGGAGCGCGTCGAGCATATCTGGAGCGCCACCCACGACGATTATCGCGGCTATGCCGGCGAGCGTTGGCCCGAGCAGCTGCGCGAACTTCGCATCATCATGTGCTACGGCGGCCGGCATGGGCCGACGCTGAAGATCCTCGACCATCTCACCGACGCGGAGATTGCGACAAAGCTCCCGGTGCATCTTCGCTATCTTCCCGACGTGGTCGCGGCGTGAGGAGGAAGGCATGTTCACTTTCCTGCTTGCCGCCGTTCGCGCTGTCATTGCGCGCGGACGATCGGACGCCGCCGCCAACGGCGGCTATCGCAACCCCCACTACGGATTCTCTCCCGGCGAGAGCGAGAAGCCCGGCCTTTGGCTGGTCGGCGACGAGGGCGTCTATCTCCTCTCGAACGGCAGGCTCGCGGAAGGCGAGCGTCCGCTCGTGGTCTATGCCGACGAGTGCGATCCCGCGACCAACCCGGACCACTGGCATTACAAGCGCCAGTGCTTCGGGGGCGATGACGGCGTCGACTTCCTCGACGCCGTCGATATCGAACGTCTGATCGCGGGCTCCCCCACGGCCACGCATCTGAGGATCGAGATGACCGGCGCGAGCATGACGCTCGGCCTGCTCCACCTCTGATCGGGCTCACCGCCCTCCCCTTCCCAAACCCTCGCGACTTCGTCCGCACCGCCATCCGGCGCGCGGGAGCGATGGCGCGCGCCTTCAGCACAGGAGCTTTCCGCAATGGCGCACGATCCCTTTACTCTCGACCTCTTCGGCAATACCGCCCTGTCCTCGGGCCTTGGCCTCGGGGTTACGGCCTTCGGCGGAGATTTTTCACGCAACCCGGATGACGACCCGGACCCCGCGAGCCCAGCGCCGGCAATGCCTGTCGCTTCGGGTGCTCGCCCGTCTGACCGGCGTCGAGAGCCCGGATACAATTTCATTCTCGAGGGCAGCCGCGGTCTTGCCGCGTCCTGGAAGGAGCGCGCCCGCGACAATATCGCGGCGATCCGCCTCGCCGCCGAGATCGAAGAAGAGGAGCGCCCGGCGACCGCCGACGAGCAGGCGCGGCTGATCCGGTTCACGGGCTTCGGCGCATCCGACCTCGCCAATGGCGTCTTTCTGCGTCCGGGCGAGACCGACTTCCGTAGGGGATGGGAGACGCTCGGCGCGGAGCTGCAGGATGCGGTCGCCGAGGCTGACTACGCGTCGCTCGCGCGCTGCACGCAATACGCGCATTTCACGCCGGAGTTCATCGTCCGCGCGATCTGGGCTGCTCTTCAGCGGCTCGGCTGGCGCGGCGGCCGCGTGCTCGAGCCGGGAGTCGGAACGGGCCTGTTCGCCGCGCTCATGCCCGAGGTCTTTCGCGACGGGTCCCATGTCTCCGGCGTCGAACTCGACCCGGTCACCGTGCGCATCGCCCGCCTGCTCCAGCCTCGTGCGAAAATCATCGCGGGTGATTTCGCGCGAACCGAGCTGCCGGCGAGTTTCGATCTCGCGATCGGCAATCCGCCCTTCTCCGATCGCACGATCCGGTCGGATCGCGCCTACAGGTCGCTCGGGCTTCGACTGCACGATTATTTCATCGTGCGCTCGGTCGATCTCCTGAAACCGGGCGCGCTCGCCGCCTTCGTCACCTCGCACGGCACGCTGGACAAGTCCGACCTCGCGGCGCGCGAACACATCGCGAAGACGGCCGATCTTGTCGCAGCCATTCGCCTGCCCGAGGGCAGCTTTCGGGCTGACGCCGGCACGGACGTTGTGGTCGACATCCTTTTCTTCCGGAAGCGGAGGCACGGCGAGCCCGAGGGCGATCTCGCGTGGCTCGATCTCGAGGAAGTCAGCGCCGCGACGGTCGACGAAGGGCCGATCCGTGTGAACCGCTGGTTCGCCCGCCATCCCGAATTCGTGCTGGGCGCACATGCGCTCGCTTCCGGTCCGTTCGGCGAGACCTACACCTGCCTGCCGCAGCCGGACGTCGCGCTCGATGCGGCGCTGAACGACGCGATCAATCGCCTCCCGGAAGCTCTCTATGACGGAGAGCCGGAGCCCATCGTCTTCGCCGAAGACGAGGATTTCGTCCCTTCCATCAGTGGCCGCCCCGAAAATTCGCGCGTCCGCGAAGGGAGCTATTTCTTCGACCCCAAGCATGGGCTGATGCAACTCGTCGACGGCCGGCCGGTGTCCGTGAAAACCCGAAAAGGCCGCAGCGCCGACGGCGTGCCCGAAAAGCACGTCCGGATCATCCGAAAGCTCATCCCGATCCGCGACGCGGTGCGCGAGGTGCTCAAATGCCAGGAACAGGATCGGCCGTGGAAAGACGCGCAGGTCCGCCTGCGCATCGCCTGGAGCGCCTTCGTCCGCGATTTCGGCCCGATCAATCATACGCGGGTGTCGATTGTGGAGGACGAAACGACGGGCGAGGCGCGCGAAACTCATCGCCGACCGAACCTGGCGCCGTTCCTCGACGATCCCGATTGCTGGCTCGTCGCCTCAATCGAGGATTACGACCTCGACACGGATACGGCCAAGCCCGGCCCGATCTTCACCGAGCGCGTCATCGCGCCTCCTGCTGCGCCGGTCATCGCCTCCGCTGCGGATGCGCTCGCCGTCGTGCTCAACGAGCGTGGCCGCGTCGATCTCGACCACATCGCCGAATTGTTGCATCGGGACGCTCCTGACGTGATCGAGGAACTCGGCGATGCGATCTTTCAGGATCCCGCCGATGGGGCGTGGCGGACGGCAGACGCCTATCTGTCCGGTCCCGTGCGCGACAAGCTCAGCGCCGCCGAAGCCGCCGCAGCGCTGGATCCCGTCTATGAACGCAACGTCCGCGCGCTCGTCGCCGTGCAGCCCGTCGATCTCGGGCCCTCCGACATCACGGCGCGGCTCGGCGCGCCCTGGATTCCAGCCTCCGACGTTGTCGCCTTCGTCAAGGAAACGATGGATGCGGAAATCCGTATCCACCACATGCCCGAACTCGCCTCATGGACCGTCGAGTCGCGCCAACTCGCCTGGATGGCAGCGGGCACATCGGATTGGGGGACTGAGCGCCGGCATGCGGGCGAACTTCTTGCCGATGCGCTGAACAGCCGCATCCCCCAGATATTCGACACTATCAGGGACGGCGCGACCGAGCGGCGCGTCCTCAACGTCGTCGACACGGAAGCTGCGAAGGAAAAGCTGCAGAAGATCAAGACGGCCTTCCAGACCTGGGTATGGTCCGATCCCGATCGCACGGACCGCCTTGCCCGCGTCTACAACGATCGCTTCAACAATATCGCGCCACGATCCTTCGATGGATCGCATCTGAAGCTGCCCGGGGCGAGCGGCGCCTTCCAGCTCTATCCGCATCAGAAACGCGGGATCTGGCGGATTATCTCGGCTGGCTCGACTTATCTCGCCCATGCCGTCGGCGCCGGCAAGACCATGACCATGGCCGCGGCCGTCATGGAGCAGCGCCGCCTCGGCCTGATCGCCAAGGCCATGCTGGTCGTGCCCGGCCATTGTCTTGCACAGGCTGCGCGAGAGTTCCTGGCCCTCTATCCCAGCGCGCGAATCCTGGTCGCCGACGAGACGAATTTCGCTAGGGATAAGAGACATCGTTTCCTGTCGCGCGCGGCGACCGCGACATGGGATGCCATCATCATCACCCATTCGGCCTTCCGCTTCATCGACGTGCCCGGCGCCTTCGAGCAAGAGATGATCCGGGACGAGCTTGACCTCTATGAGGATTTGCTCGGCAAGGCGGAGCGCGACGATCGCGTTTCGCGCAAGCGGCTCGAGCGCCTGAAGGAAGGTTTGAAGGAACGGCTCGAAGCGCTTTCGACCCGAAAGGATGATCTGCTGACGATTTCGGAACTCGGCGTCGACCAGATTATCGTCGACGAGGCGCAGGAGTTCCGGAAGCTCTCGTTCGCGACCAACATGTCGACGCTGAAAGGAATCGATCCCAACGGTTCGCAGCGCGCCTGGGACCTCTACGTGAAATCCCGGTTCGTCGAGACGAGGAACCCCGGCCGTGCGCTCGTGCTGGCGTCCGGCACCCCAATCACAAACACCCTCGGCGAAATGTTCACGGTCCAGCGCCTCATGGACCATGCCGCGCTCACGCAGCGCGGCTTGCATGAGTTCGACGCCTGGGCCTCGACCTTCGGCGACACGACGACGGAGCTGGAGCTGCAGCCGTCCGGCAAATATAAGCCCGTCAGCCGCTTCGCGAGTTTCGTGAACGTGCCGGAACTGATCGCCATGTTCCGCAGCTTCGCGGACGTGGTGATGCCGCCGGACCTGCATCGATATGTGAAGGTCCCGGCGATCTCGACAGGCAAGCGGCAGATCCTCACGGCCAAGCCGACCCCGGCGTTCAAGGCGTATCAGCGCATCCTCGAGGCGCGCATCAAGGCGATCGAGGAGCGCGATCGCGCGCCCGAGCCGGGCGACGACATCCTGCTCTCGGTCATCACCGACGGTCGCCATGCCGCAATCGACCTGCGCCTGGTCGATCCGGACAACGACAACGAGCCTGACAACAAGCTCAATCTGCTGATCGACACCGCCTTGCGCATCTGGCGCGAGACGACGGAACGCGCCTACGTCCAGCCGGACGGCAGGTCCTATGAGATTCCCGGCGCCGCCCAGATGATCTTTTCCGACCTCGGTACGATCTCGGTCGAGAAGACGCGCGGCTTCTCCGCCTATCGCTGGATTCGCGACGAACTCATTCGGCGTGGCGTTCCGGCGTCCGAAGTCGCCTTCATGCAGGACTTCAGGAAGACGGAGGCGAAGCAGCGGCTCTTCGCCGACGTCCGCGCTGGAAAGGTCCGGTTCCTGATCGGCTCGTCCGATACGATGGGGACTGGCGTCAACGCGCAGCTTCGCCTCAAGGCGCTGCATCATCTCGACGTGCCCTGGCTCCCCTCGCAGATCGAGCAGCGCGAGGGCCGCATCGTGCGTCAGGGCAATCAGCACGACGAGGTCGATATTTTCGCCTATGCGACCGAGGGTTCGCTCGACGCGACGATGTGGCAGAATAATGAGCGCAAGGCCCGCTTCATTGCCGCCGCGCTTTCGGGAGACACGTCGATCCGCAGGCTCGAAGACCTCGGCGAGCAGGCCAATCAGTTTGCAATGGCCAAAGCGATCGCCAGCGGTGATCAGCGTCTCATGCAGAAGGCCGGGCTCGAGGCGGATATCGCGCGACTCGAACGGTTGCGCGCAGCGCACCAGGACGATCAGTTCGCTATTCGTCGCCAGATCCGCGACGCCGAACGCGATATCGAGCACGCCACGCGGCGGATCCGGGAGATCGGGCAGGACATCGAACGCCTCACGCCGACGGCGGGCGACGCCTTTGCGATGAGTGTCGCGGGAAAATCCTACGCCGAGCGCAAGGCCGCCGGCCGCGCGCTCATGAAGGAAATCCTCACCCTCTTGCAACTCCAACAGGCTGGGGCAACCGCGATCGCCTCCATCGGCGGGTTCGACCTCGAATATGAGGGCGAGCGCCTCGGCCGCGATGGCTATCGCTACGCGACTGTTCTTCGGCGCACCGGCGCCGATTATGAGATCGAGTTGCCGGTCACCGTCACGCCGCTCGGCGCCGTCGCTCGCCTCGAGCACGCGCTCGATGGGTTCGAGGAGGAACGGGAGCGCTATCGTCATCGGCTCGACGATGCGCAGCGGCGGCTTGCTTCCTATCGGTCGCGCCAGGGCGGGGAATTCGCATTCGCCGACGACTTAACAGAAAAGCGGCGCCAGCTCGGTTGGATCGAGAATGAGCTTTCCTCTGATCGCGATCACTAGCGAAACAAAATTGTGGTCGGCACGTTGATTTTCGTCGAAAGCCTCAGACTAGATTGAGGCGATTGCAGAAGCGTTGACCCAAAGATGCCAGAGCGCAATGGAACCGGGGTCGTTTGCTGGTGGCGTCATGTGTGCATAGAGGAAAGAACGGCCATGCTTCGACCGTGCCGCATCGCATGTCGTGGGTCCCAGAGGTGTTGGGGCAACCTGGACCGCGTAATTCGCCGCTTGTGCTGGCAACGTTAGGTAGGGCTTAAGTCGGGCCGCGACAGTGGTCCCGTCGCGCACATAAGCGATCATGAAAGCCTCGCGGCTTCCCCAGCCATATTCGCCGTCGAGAAAGCGGCGCAGACCCTGGCTACAGTAAAGGCTCTCGCCTCTTGTGGCGTCGATGATTTTGGCTTCGGCAATCAGTGGGAAACGTCGCGAACGAGCCGTGAGGTGTATTGAGAGGTCCGGTCGTTTTTCCAGATGCGACCCATCAAAGCTCAAGCTCTCTTGTCCTCGTACCACCGAGGCGACGAGCTGTCGCCAAATCGGATCGTTCTCGATCATGGAATTGAGACGCGCCTGCAGGAGTGCCGTGATCTCCGCTTCATCGCCGCTCGCCACAACTCCCGGGGCGTGGAGGCGGATTTCATTGAACGCCTGCACCACCCCGTCAGCGATGACGTGCAGGTGGACATCGTCAATTGCCGTCAGAGGCAAATCGAGACCGCGCGTCAGTTCCGCGATCTGATCGGGACGGGGCATGAGCGCCGGCGACCTCATCCGTGAGTAGGTCCTCTTAACAGATCGAGGCGCGACCAGATGATGTGTTGAGCCAGCAGCCGCGCTTGCGTATCACTCCAGTAGCGGTTTTGGGCCAACCGACCGATGAGGAGGTTTCCGCCGTGCTTCTCGACGATCATTTCTGTTGCCGCTGTAGCATCTGCAACCGCGAGAAGTCCCTCCCAATCCTTTGTCACGTTTGTCTCTTGGGTGCCGATCCCAGCATGTAATAGAATGCCGAGCCAAGGTGATGTTGGACGGTCAGTCACCATTCGCACGCTGACCTGCGTGTTGAAGCGTTTCATCCAAGGCTCAAGTTCGTTCTGAAGCCGCGTGCAGAATGCTGCCGTTGTCTTCGCGTCTGGCCTCGCCTGCGCCACAGCCTTCGTCTCGGCAAAGGGGAGGTTGCAGGCGAGAGTGTCCGAAATGATTTGCACATCGGCTGGACCTAGTCCGTACAGGTTCGCGACCCAGCGATCGACGTCGATCCATGTCTTTTCGGACGTGCGCAAACCATCGAACAGCTGACTGACCTCTTTCAACTGGTCGCGCGACAGCTTGCGAAAGTCGGGCAAGGGAATGCGATCGAGAGCGGCTTTCTCGATGACGTCTCGTTCGAACCCGAACTCACCACTCGTGATGAGCGAGAGCCATAATGTGAACTTGCTGCCGAACACGAGTGCGAGGTAACGCGCCAAGACCTTGCCGTGCTTGAATGCGCCGGGACTGTAACCGTAGAAGCTCTCATTATAGGCAACTTTTTTGTCAGAGACGGCAACACGGATTCGACCATGTTCCGCAGGCGGCGACTTATGTACGATTGCAATCGGTGCCTCAAATAATCGCGGATCGCGGGGATCGTGCACCCGATCATGCAGAAATAGATCGAGCCGACCTGTGTCGATCAAGAGATCGTCCAAGCATTTGATAGTGACATCGGGGAGCCCGCGAAGATATTGCGCACCCGCGCCCGGCTTTCCGTCACCATTTCGCCTAGTCCGGCTACTTGGCTTGAGCGTCTGATAGCCGCGCCCGGCACCGGCCATGCGACCGCGCTCGGAAACGCCAATTGCGTCCCGCCAGAATGTCTCGAGTGTCAGAAACCCCTTCGCTTTGATGCGTTCGACTAGGCCGAGATCCGCCTTCGTCCCACGGAACAGGATTTTGAGAATTCTAGGCGTTTCGATTATCTGCTGCGTCGCGATAATCTCAGCCGAATGGGCATCAATGCGCATGGCGCCTGATGCGTTGAGCTGTGTCTCCAAGCGTGGACTGATCAAGCGAAATCCAGCTCCCGCCTCTGGTATTCGATTGCTCGCGATCAAAAGACAGAAAGGCGCCGATATTTCTGGCCAGACCTTTGTCTGGCGTAGTTCTACGCCGTTGATAACCGAGGTGATGTCAAGCGCCTGGAACAGCATTCGGCGCGCATCTATCATGCCGTCGCCCTGTTGGAAAAGCAGACGGGCGTGAAGAGCGAACGCGATCTGGCCGCCCGGTTTCGCCCACTCCATCGCGCGCCAGACGAACGGAAGGTCGAGCCCTTCGTTGGGAAGCGGCGGCGCGATTTCAGTGCCGATCCGTTCTCTAGCGATGCGCGCGACCGTAGACAACACTAGCGACCAACCCGCCAGCTTCGTGCCCGTCGACCACGGTGGGTTGCCAACGACGATGTCGTATCGCCCGCGGTGTTCGTCGCCAACTGAAGGCCCAAGGCTACCGAGTACAGCGCCGCGCTCTTTAGTATTTGACCCGAGGCGATGGAGCACTTTTCCACGAAGATCGTCAAAGCGGAGTTTATCGACCGGTTGGGGTTCGGGATCGAGCTCGATCGAGGCTAGGTATAGCGCAAGGGCTGCGAAGCGGAGCGCCTCCTCATTGATGTCAAAGCCGGTGATCTGATCATAGAGGATTTCGCGTAGTCGCTGGGTGTCCGGTCGCTTGCCGTCAGTGCGCCAACGGGCGGCGACTAGTTCCCTAAACGCAGTAAGTAGGAACACTCCAGCACCGGCCGCTGGATCGAGAATGCGCGCCTTCGCGCTCACGCCATCGCGCTCCAGCGCACGAAACGACGCGCGTACTAGCAGATCGGCGATCGGTCGTGGGGTGTAGTATCCACCTTCCTTTCGCTGTTTCGCAGGCGCGTGGCTACGCAGATATAGCTCATAAGCTTGGCTCAGCACGCCAACCGGAATGTGTGCGAAGTCGAGCCGATCCCAACGCTCGGCCCAGCCTAGGAATAGCTGACTGCCTGGCGCGCGCATCATAATGTTGCCGAGAACGTGATAGGCGTCTGCCGGCAGACGTTCAAAGATGCCGTTCGACAAAGGCAGAAGATCGCCGTTGAATGTTTTATCGAGCCAAATGCACGCTGTGCGTGCGTTGTCTGCATTGTCGAATAAAGCAGCCGCAATTTCCGGCGCGGCCAAGGCCGCCGGAAGGAGATCGCGATCGCCCAGGAAGCGAGTGAAAAGGGCGCGACCCACCAATGAGATGGCGTCGCCGTGGTCGAGTCCGAAACCGATTAGGCTGTCGATCGCGTCGGTCAGAAGGTCAAGAACGACGTTGGAGATCCAGCCTTGCTTCGTGCGCGCGGCGTGGGGACGACGGTTAGCTAGGTGGGGAAACAGATCCTTGATAGCTATGGTCGATTGATCAAGAGCGATGCGTGCTTGAGCAGGCGTCTTACGATCAAGCGCGATCGCGTACACTTCCAATCGACCAGGTGAAACGATGCCGAGATATGGCGCATCGCCCCGCATCGCCAGCAAACGCCGTAGCTGGTGGATGTGCATATCACTCTTGATTCGGGCGGCCTCGGCGAGGAAGATGAGTGGTGCGTCCTGCCATTCGTAGACAGCGCCGACGATGCTAAGGACTGAACGGCTGTCGCGCCGCGCGCTGACGAGGGTAGCATAGGGAAGAAGCTCGGGACTTTCGGCATCGAGTGAGTGCAACGCCTGCAGATCGGCGCCGAAATCTTCGAGCCGTCCCAGCCAATCAGTCATTGCCGTGTCTCATGGGCATCGACATGCTCACGATTGCAAGTCCAAGCTCGCTTGCCGGTCGCCACCGAAATGCCCTCGACGACTGCCACCGCGAGGCTTCTTCGTTGGGCTCACCTTGGCAATCGCGGCGCGATAGTCCAGCCCATGCGCAGCCATTTCGGCAACAAGGACGACAAGAAGCGCAATGTGCTGTGGCACTTCTCCTCGTCCTGCATAGTTCGTGATCGAATTCGGGTTCATGCCAATAAGCTCGGCAAAGCTGCGCACACTGAGCCCCGCGCGCTCAAGTTCGGAGAGGAACTCAGTGTAAACCACGCAGCAGCGCTGCTCCAACACATATTTTGATGTGCTATAGCACATAATACGGTGTGCGCAACTGAAATGGCGGCGACATAGATCATTTGAAGGTGTGCCGCCCATCGCACGCTGAAGCAAACGAAGGCCTGAAGTTCCGGCTCAGAAAGGTGCAGAGAAGGAAATTCGTCGCAGACCGGCCGAACCGGCGCCGCTGACGCTCAACCGCGGCGTGCGCGATCCCGGCCCGTCGTCCTTCGCGGGGCTGTAAGCCCCGCTCGTCCGGCCGGCCAGGGATGCTCGGCCGCAGTTGCGCCGGCCCGTCCGCTCCGCGGGCCGCAGGGATGTCTTCGGAAAGAAGACGGAAAAGGACCGGGGAAGACCCTGCGTCCACAATCCCTGAAGGAGCATCCCCATGCATCTCATGAAAGTCGATCCGCGCGCGCTGAAGGAGAATCCCGACCGCATGCGCCAGACGAAGTCGACGCCGCAGGCCGACGCGCTGCTGCTGGCGACCATCAAGGCCGTCGGCATCGTCCAGCCGCCCGTCATCACGTCGGAAACCGACGGCGGCAACGGCTACATTATCAACGCGGGCCATCGCCGCGTGAAGCAGGCGATCGCCGCCGGCCTCGAGGAAATCGACGTGCTCGTCGACGAGGCGGCGAACGACAACGGCGGTATGCGCTCGATGATTGAGAACATCGCGCGCGAGCCTCTGAACCCGGTCGATCAGTGGCGGGGGATCAAGCGCCTGGGCGCGCCCGGGTGGACCGAGGAGAGGAACGGCGTCGCGCCCGCCCCGCCCCTCCGCCCGATCAAGAAACTCCCGCTCCTGTCCAACATTCTGCCGGCCATGCTCGATCACATGGCGAAGGGCGACATGCCGAACGAGCAGCAGCTGCGCACCATCGCGGCGGCCTCTCTCGACGAGCAGAAGGAGGCCTGGAAGGCGCACAAGCCGAAGAAGGGCGATCCGCAGGTCTCCTGGTGGAGCATCGCCAACAGCCTCACCCGCAAGCGCATGTACGCGCGCGACGCCAGCTTCGGAGACGATCTCGCCAAGGCCTACGGCATCGAGTGGGTCGAGGATCTGTTCGCGCCGGCCGACGAGGACAGCCGGTACACCACCAATGTCGAGGCCTTCCTGGGCGCGCAGCACGAATGGATGACCAACCATTTGCCGAAGCGCGGCGTCGTCACCGAGGCCAACAATTGGGGCCAGCCCGTTCTGCCGCCGAAGGCTGAACGCGTGCATGGCAAGCCCGGCAAGAGCGATCGCGCCGCCATGTATCTCGATCGCGAGGGCAAGGTGCAGACGGTGCATTTCCGGGTGCCGGAGGCGAGGAAGGCGAAGGGCAAGGGCGCGGACAAAGACGCTGGCGTCGACGACGCGCACGTCGTCGCCAAACCGCGCCCGGATGTCACGCGCAAGGGGGTCGAGATGATCGGCGACCTGCGCACCGACGCCCTGCACGCGGCTCTCTCGCTCGCGCCGATCGAGGACGACACGCTGATGGCGCTGCTGGTGCTTGCGCTTGCGGGCCGCAATGTGTCGATCCAGTCCGGCGCGTCCGACGACGTCTATGGCTACGCTCGCCTCGAACGGCATGCCGTTCGGCTTGTCGACGAAGCGGGCCAGCTCGCCTTCGACATGGACACGCTGCGGGCTGCCGCGCGCGCCGCGCTGGTCGACACGATCTCAGCGCGGGAAAACCGGACGGACAGCGGCATTGTCGCGCGCATCGCCGGCAGCGCGATCGGGGCCGACAAGTTCCTGCCGAATATGGCGACGGAGGAATTCCTGTCGTGCGTGTCGCGATCGGCGCTCGAGCGGTCTTGCGCTGGCGTGTCGGTCCATCTGCGCCAGAAGGTGAAGGATACCCGCGCTGCGCTTGTCGAGCATTTCAAGGAGGGGCGGTTCGTGCATCCGGCCGCCCTGTTCGCGCCCGATGCGGCGAAGCTCGCCGAGTGGCTCGCCCAAAGCGCCGACGTCGAAGACGACGAAATCGACGAGGTGCTCCATCCGCCCGGCGAGCGCGAGGAGGTCGACGATACGGTGGACTCGGGTAGCGACGACGACGCATACCGCGTGGCGGCTGAATAGCCCCCTACCCTCTTCGCTTCGATCGATCTTCCGCCGCCGGCACTCCCGGCGGCGGATTTGTTTCAACGCGCGCAATGGAGGATTCTCATGCTCGCGCAAATTCCAGAAGGTCCGGACGTCGAATTCGGCCGTTCCGCCGACGGCTTTCTCGTCGCAAGAGTCGGGGAGAGCGCATTCGCGATGCTCCCGGGTTTCGGCGGACGTGCCTATCTCGCCTACGGTTGGAGGATCGGCCGTCCGCTCAGCGAGTGGCGGCGCTCGGATTTCTACGGTCATTCAGGCGAACTCGCGAATGAAGACGCCTTTCGCGCCAAGGTCGCGGAGAACGCGGAGCATCAACGCGAGCGCAAGGCGCTCGGGCGGATCGAGGAATATTCGCGCGCTCACACGCCCTGGGGCGCCTCGCAGGGCGCGACAAGCTATGCCGAAGGCGCCGTCTCGCACTCCACCGCCGGCCACGGTGGAGTCAAGCTGTCGGCTGAGCGGAATCGGCAGGTTCATCCGATGCTGCGGTCGAAGGGTGGTTGGTACGAGGAAGATGCCGAATGGGCGATCGTCGCGATCACCTTTCCAGACCTGTTTACGAGCTTCGAGCGGCGCTGCGCCGAGCGCACGATCAAGGATAGCTGGCCGGACGCCTGGGAGGCGATCTCCGGCACGATCCTGCAACCCGGCGAATCCTACGAGAAGGACCGCCGCGCCTTCGAGGCGGCGCATGCGGCGGACTGGATCGTGATTTCGGCGATCACGTCGGACCGCCAGAAGGGCTTTGTCGAATGCGTTGCGAGGCGCGGCGGCAGGCACGGTCTCGACGCGGACGAGCGACGCTTCCTTGTGCCGTCCGACGAATATGCGGTCGGCCGGTTCGGCTTCGTCATCGACCTTGATCGTCATGCGGTCTACGACGGCCCGTCGGACTTCATCGGCTGGCGGCGGGAGGCGTCGTCATGAGCGTTCCGCTCGATCCCCTCGTCCAGCTCTTCCGCATGGAGGAGGCGCGCCGGCAGACGCAGCGCCAGCTCGACATGATCGATCGGCAGATCATACGACACATGACGGCGTTGATTCCGCGGCTGCAGCCGAAGCGCTCCGGCTATCGGCGCGGCAAGGCCCTTGATCGGCGGGCGGTTTTCGCACCCCATCGCGGACATCGTGGAGGGGCTGTTGCAGGACGGCCTCGCGCGGCCGACACCCCCTCCCCCGAACGCCCCCCCC
>OEIU01000950.1_pt1 | contig 21770 bp, 16 predicted proteins | sample 1539221 | NCBI WGS metagenome assembly OEIU01 (sample SAMN03792071, study PRJEB22550) | activated sludge metagenome | feature: wastewater treatment plant; material: activated sludge; isolation source: Wastewater treatment plant of a petroleum refinery complex | place: Argentina: Zarate | collected...
GAGCAACTGGCCGTAGAGCACCGCCGAAGCGTAGTTGAGCTTGCCGGGATTCCCCTTGCTGTACTCGGCGAGTTCCTTCAGATCCCTGGCGGGAACGGAAGGATGCGCAACGAACAGAGCCGGCACGTGGGCAAGCAGGGCCACCGGAACGAGATCCCTGGACGGATCGAAGGGCAGCTTGCTATAGACCGCCGGAAGGATCGTCGCGGTCATGTCCAGGGTCGACAGCAGCGTGTAGCCGTCCGGCTTCGCGGTGGTCACCGCCTGCGCGCCAATGATGGTGTTGCCGCCGGCGCGGTTCTCGATCACGACCTTTTGCCCCAGGACCTTCCCGAGGGGTTCGGTGACAATCCGCGTGATGGTGTCGGTGCCGCCGCCGGGCGGGAAAGACACCACGACATGGACCGGTCGATCCGGGTGCGTCTGTGCTGCGGCAAGCGGGGCTACGGCGAGCAGGGCGGCGGCGAGCAGGGCTGCCGGTCTGGAGCGCAGGTTCATACCATCTCCTCGGGGCGTTGGGGGCTATCGGGCTTCAAGTTCCGCAAGCAGGTCAATTCGCGCCATACTTGTCTTCGTGGTCCGCATGGATCCAGCTGCGGCGTGCCGCCGCGTACGGGTGCGGATGCAGGTGTGAGGCATCAGGATCGGTGACGACCTGCACGAGCGAAGTCTTGCCGGAACGGAATGCGCGTTCGACAGCAGGCGCCACGTCCTCGATGCGATCGACGTATTCCCCGTGGCCGCCAATGGCTTGCGCCATACGGTCGTAGCGCACCGGTGTGAACGCCACTTCGATGCCGTGGCCGATGTGCTGCATGTGGGCCGCCATCTCTGCGCCCAAGGCGTGGTCGTCGTTGACGACGACCACGAAGGGGAGGGCGTGGCGAACCGCCGTCTCGAACTCCATGAAGTGAAATCCCAGTGCGCCGTCGCCTGTGATCAGGCACACGGGCTGCTTCGACCCTTGGGCCAGTTGTACGCCTATCGCCTGCGGCAGGCCCGAGCCGAGGTGCGAATAGTTCGCACCGTAGACGAAATCGGCACCGCGCTTCTCGAAGAAGGCGAGCTGATAGAAGATCGTGAGGCCGCCGTCGAGTACGATCGTGGCCTCGTCCGGCACGGCCTTGCGCGCCTCGATCATCAGGCGCGAAGGATGGATGCCACTGACTGCCGGGATGCCTTCGGCATTGCTGCGTATCTCATCCGCCTGCAGCTGGCGCCATCGGGGCAGTTGCGCGGTCCGCGGCATGGGCTCGCCGATGGCGTTGGCCAGTTGGCCGATCGTCAGGCGCAGGTCGCCAACCACCGCCAGATCGACAGGCCGGTTCACGCCGATCGACTCGGCATCGGGATCCAGGGCGATCACTCGACGCTCGGCGTCGTTACGCGCGAAGGGACCGAGCCGCCCATAGTTCACCATCTCCGGCAGGCAGGTGCCCACCGACAGCAGTACGTCGGCCGCCGCGATGGCCTCTTCGGCCGCCCGGCCCTGGAATAGCAGCCACTGGGGATGCGATGCCGCGAGCAGGCCGCTGCCCGCGAATGTGGTCACCACGGGACAGCCCAGCGTTTCGCACAGGCGCAGGAAATCCTCCCTGCAGCGCGCGTGCTGGATAGCCTCGCCGCCGATGATGAGCGGCGATCGCGCGCCGCGCAGCACCCTCGCGGCGCCCTCGATCGCCGCGGCGCTGGCCGCCTGTAGCCCGACTCGGTAGCGACCGGGCGGGACTAGCGGCGGAAAGTCCCACGCCTCGGCGTGCATGAGGCTGTCGTACTCGATGTACGCCGGCCCCGGCGTGCCCGCAAGGGCGCGGCGAAAGGCTTCCTGGACAACCTCGTCCACTTCAGCGGGATGATTGATGAGCCCGGCGAACTTGCAGACCTCCCGGAACAACGGAAGCATCGGCGAATGCAGCCAGGTGCCGCGGCGCACCGCGTTGGCCACTCCATGTCGACGCCGCGCGCCGAACACGATCACCGGGATGTGCTCCCTCGCGGCCGCCACGGTGGCCGGCAGCAAATTGGCCACGCCCGGGCCCATCGCCCCGAACGCCGCTTGCGGCTTGCCGGTGACGCAGTAGTAGCCCATCGCCGCGAAGATGCCCGCTGCTTCATGGCGCGGGCCCACGACGCGGAGGCCCTGCCGCTCGGCGTGCAGCAGCACGTCCCGCGTCGTGATATCTCCCTGCGAGAAGATCGTCCCCACGCCCTCCTGCTTCAACAGTTCAACGAAGCGCTGACCGATCGTCATGCGGGTCGTGATCATGGTCCCAACCCGCTCGCTGCGCTCACCGTGAGGAAATCGTCCCGGCCCTCGTCACCGGCGAGCATGCGGGCCGCGTGCTCGTACCAGGGATTCAGAGTCTGCGCGAGCATCAGATGGGTATCGAAGTGGCCTGCGCCATCGATGACCGATTCGGTGACGTTGCTGCCACCCTCTCTCAGCTTGGCGACCAGGGCGCTGCTGCTGCGGCAGATGCGCTCAAAGTCGTTCGACCCCCACACCACGTGGAACGGGACGCGATTGCCCTTCGTGAATAGCACCGGACTCGCGTCGGCATCCTGGCTGTGCGCCTGCAGCAGATACTTGTACGCGCGGCCGTTCTCGCTGTCCACGGAGATGTCCCCGAACCGCAGGTCGCATGGCGCGCTGACCGGCAAGCAGCCCAGCACAGGCGGAATCTCCCGTTTGAGCACTGCCAGCGCAGCCAGGTGCCCACCCGCCGAATGACCGCCGACCAGCAGGCGGCCCGGATTGCCCCCGAACTCGCCGATGTGCCGGTGCACGTGCGCGATTGCATCGCACGCGTCTTCGTACTGGGCAGGCCAGCGGTGCGCGGGTGCAAGTCGGTAAGTGGCGGCGACGAAGATGGCTGGCAGGGCGGTGACCGCTGGCGCCATGAAGTTCAGCCAGGTGAGGCCGCCCCGAATCCATGCGCCTCCGTGGAAGAAGATCAGCACCGGAAGGGGGGCCGCATGGATGCGCGCCCGCGATGGAACGTAGACCTCCAGTTGCTGGCCGGCTTGAGGGCCATAGTCGAGTCGCGCAATGGCGCGATGTCGACCACTTAGCGCCATCGCATCGACGGTCTGGATGTACTCGGTTGCCCCGGGTGGCGCCGGCGCGTCGGCGGCCGACGGCGGCGAGGGCGGAGACGAGGAACTCATCGTCGCGATGCTATCCAGTCCCCGCTACGCTGGATATCCCTCCGAGGTATGTACGGGTTGGAGCGTAGACCTTCAGGGTCAGTGTGGACTTTCACCGATATGGGCGCAGACGCCATTGCCAGACGCGGCGATAGCCGACCCTTTCGGCACGCACCGACTGGGCGTAGACTGCGCAGAATTCTGTAACATCACGCCCGGAGCAGGTCATGGGATTCACCGCCAGCGACGTCGTGCCCTTCACGCAGGCCCGCGCCAACCTGTCCGAACTCGCCGAACAGGTGAAGGCCGGCGCCGAGAAGATCATCACGAAGAACGGCGAGAGCTACGTCGCGCTGATCGATTCCGACCGGCTCGACTACTACCACCGGCTGGAGCGCGAGCGCATCCACCTGCTGTTGATCGAGGACGCGCGTCGTGGCCTGGAGGACGTCGTGACGGGCCGCACGCAAGAGGCGGACACGGCCATTGCGGCGCTGCAGAAGCGTCGCGCCGCCGCGAGGAAGTCGCCCGCCCGGGCGGCGAAGCGTGGCTGACCCCGCGTGCCGGGTCGAGCTGACCGCGAGCTTCCTGGAACGGCTGGAATCCATCGAAGCCTTTCTACGGGAAGCCGACGCGCCCTTGGCCTACGACGCGCTGCTGGCGACCCTTCGGGAGACGGTGATCCCCAACCTTCGGCGCTTTCCGCGCATGGGCGGCCGCTACCTGGATCAGCCGCCGCAGTCCGCCGAGGCGATCGCGCAACTCGGCCAGTTCCCCGCCGGCGCGGCCGATAGCCTGCGGGTGCTAGGCAGCGGCGAATACTTGATCATGTACATAGAGGAGAAGATCAACGCCACCGTGTACCTGCTGTCGATCCGCCACCACCGGCAACTGAGCTTCGATTTCGCGGGGCTGTGGCCGGGAGCCGGGCAAGAGGAAATGTGAGGGAGTCTCTGCAGATGATCACCGGCAACATCAAGAGCCAGATCGACCAGATCTGGAACGCCTTCTGGGCGGGCGGCATCGCCAACCCGCTGGAGGTAATCGAGCAGATCACCTACCTGCTCTTCCTGCGCCGCCTGGACGACCTGCACACACTCGAAGAGAACAAGTCCGCCCGTCTCAGGCGGCCGATGGAGCGGCGGATATTCCCAGCAGGCAACGATCCCAAGGGCCGCCCCTACGACGACTTGCGCTGGTCGCGCTTCAAGCACTTCGCGCCGGGCGACATGTACGCCGTGGTCGGCGAGCACGTCTTCCCGTTCCTGCGCAACGAACTGGCACGGAACCACGGCGGCGACGACTCCACCTATGCGCACCACATGAAGGACGCACGCTTCACCATCCCCACGCCGGCGCTGCTGGCCAAGGTGGTGGACTTACTCGACGCGGTGCCGATGGAGGACCGCGACACCAAGGGCGACGTCTACGAGTACATGCTCGGCAAGATCGCCAGCGCCGGGCAGAACGGCCAGTTCCGCACGCCGCGCCACATCATCCGGCTGATGGTCGAGCTGACCGCGCCGCAGCCCACCGACGTCATCTGCGACCCGGCCTGCGGCACAGCGGGCTTCCTGGTCGCGGCGGGCGAGGTGCTGCGCGAGCGGCACCCGAACATCCTGCACGACGCGAAACTGCGCGATCACTTCCACCACCGCATGTTCCACGGCTTCGACTTCGACAACACAATGCTGCGCATCGGCAGCATGAACATGCTGCTGCACGGCGTCGAGAACCCGGATATCCGCTACCGCGACTCGCTGGCGCAGGACCACGCCGGCGAAGAGGAGAAATACACGCTGGTGCTGGCCAATCCGCCGTTCGCTGGCAGCCTCGACTACGAGAACACCGCCAAGGATCTGCTCCAGATCGTCAAGACCAAGAAGACCGAGTTGCTGTTCCTGGCGCTCTTCCTGCGCCTGCTCAAGCCCGGCGGGCGCGCGGCAGTGATCGTGCCCGACGGAGTGCTGTTCGGCTCCAGCACCGCGCACAAGGAACTGCGCCGGATGCTGGTCGAAGACCAGAAGCTCGACGCGGTGGTCAAGCTGCCGGGCGGCGTGTTCCGGCCTTACGCCGGCGTGTCCACCGCGATCCTGCTCTTCACCAAGACCAACTCCGGCGGCACTGACCAAGTCTGGTTCTACGACGTCGAGGCCGACGGCTGGAGCCTCGACGACAAGCGCTCGCCGCTGCTGCCGGAAGACAAGCTCGGCCCGGTGCCGCGTGCCGCGCTCGGCGCGGACGAGCACGGCAAGAACAACCTGCCCGACGTGCTGGCACGTTGGGCGGCGCGCAACGGCGCAGAGCGCGAGCGCCCGCGCACCGCGCAGAGCTTCTGTGTTCCGAAGGCCGACATTGCCACGCAGGGCTACGACCTCGCGCTCAACCGCTACAAGGAGGTCGTGCACGAGGCGATCGAGCACCGCGCGCCGCAGGAGCTCCTCGCCGACCTCGCGAAGCTGGAGGAGGAGATCCAGCGGGGGATGAAGGAGTTGGAGGGGATGCTGAAGTGACCGAGCCCCCGATGAGTCGCCTCGGTGATGTTGCGTCGTTCGTTCGTGGCATCACGTTCAAGCCTGACGACGTTGTCCCCGTCGGCACGACCGGTTCCGTCGCTTGCATGCGGACGAAGAACGTGCAGTCCGAACTGGATCTGTCCGACGTCTGGGGTATCCCCGAGGAGTTCGTCAAGCGTGATGATCAGAACCTTCGGCCTGGGGATCTGCTTGTCTCAAGCGCTAATAGCTGGAACCTCGTGGGGAAGTGCTGCCGGGTTCCGGAACTCCCTTGGCGATCGACGTTCGGCGGGTTCATCTCCGTCCTCCGTGGCGACATGTCCCGAATCGAGCCCCGGTATCTATATCACTGGTTCTCCTCGTCCCGCATCCAGGCGACGGTTCGCAGCTTCGGGCAAAAGACGACGAACATCTCGAACCTGAACATCGAGCGTTGCTTGAATCTGCCGCTCCCTCTGCCACCCCTCCCCGAGCAGCGGCGGATTGCGGAGATCCTGGACAAGGCGGACGCGCTGCGGGCCAAGCGCCGCGCCGTCCTCGCCCAACTCGACACCCTCACCCAATCCATCTTCCTCGACATGTTCGGCGACCCGGCCACAAATCCTAAGGAGTGGCCGCGGTTGCAGCTTGGAGATCTCTCGGACAAGGTGAAGACTTGGAATCCAACCTCGAAACCGCAGGACGAGTTCATCTACATTGATATCGCTGCGATTGATCAGGTTAGAAAGCGCATCACTGGGGCACGGCGGATCCTTGGGACTGATGCACCGAGCCGTGCCCGACAGCAGGTTTGTACGGGCGATGTTCTCATCTCTACTGTGCGACCAAACCTCAATGCAGTAGCGACTATAGATGACCATCTTGACGGGGCAACGGCTTCAACGGGGTTTTGTGTACTTCGACCTCGTGAGACTCGTATCAACAGCGCATACCTGTTCGCGTTAGTTAGACACGATGCGTTTATCGGTGCCATGGTCCGCCAAGCGAGCGGCGCAAGCTATCCTGCGGTGACGGATGCAATCGTTCGTGCGTGGTTGGCGCCGTGTCCGCCGATTGAACTGCAGCGTGAGTACGCGCGACGCATGAAGGGCCTTGCACGAGTTCAAGCCCGCGGCGAGGCCTCACTTGATGAATTCGAGGGGCTTTTCGCCTCTCTCCAACACCGCGCCTTCCGGGGGGAGCTGTAGCCATGCGCGGCGAGTTCATCGGCGTTTGGCCGGAGACTTGGCGGGAGATTTGGCGGCCACTTATCGACCAACCGCTTGGCGACGACGAGGGCGTGCCAGAGGACGTCTTCTGCGAGCTGTACCGCGCGTTGGCCCCTGCGCTGAAGCACCAGCCTTCGGTGGAGGCCTTGGCGGACATCATCGACAACCCCGAGCAAAGCCGGGAAGTCTTCGACCGGACCACGGCGGCCGACGTCGCGGGCGAGCACGCGCTCGTAGGCTTCTTCGAGTCCGCCCACGACGCGCTGGAGGAACTGGGCGGAGACGAGCTGAGCAACCGCTACTTCAACCTGCTTGCCGCCTTCATCGAGAAGTTCAGCCTCCGCTACGACCTGCGGCGCCCCTGCACATTGTGCCCGACGCTCCCCGGCGTGTTCGCGAGCCTGGTGCGCGACCTGCGTTTGCTCACCGGCCAGGATGCGCACCTGGATGCGTTGATGAAAGAGTTCGAGAACGCGGTGCGCGACCTGCGCCACGATTGCTCCGATGGACGCATCAAGACCTGCATCCAGAAGCAGGTGAACCTGCTGGAAGCCATCGGACGAGCAGCTCCGGGGGTGACCAGCACAACGCTCGGCGCCATCTGCAATCAGATCGGCACGTGGCCACACGAAAAGCTCAAGGATGCGATGAAGGACCTCTACGGCTTCGCGTCCGACTACCCCGGCATCCGCCACGGCGGAACGCCAGCCAATGCGTTGCGGCCGGTGGACATGCGCGACATGGTGGCTCTGTCCATCCTGCTCGCCGGGTTCACGCCGTACCTGAGCCACTCGCTCAACGCCGACATCGTGTACCGCGGCGGCTGAAGGGGCGCGATGCAAACCACCGCCGAACAACTCCAGCGCTGGCTCGCCGAACCCGAAGGCGTCCGCCTCGAGTTCAAGGAGGCGAAGCAGAACTATCACTTTGAGAAGCTGGTGGAGTACTGCGTGGCCCTTGCCAACGAAGGGGGCGGCAAGATCCTTTTCGGCGTGACCGACCGCCGCCCGCGCCGAATCGTCGGCACGGCAGCGTTCACCGAGCCGGGGCGCACCGAGGCCGGTCTGCACGACCGGCTGTCGCACCGCATTCCGGTGGAGGAGGTGCGAACGGTTGACGGTCGGGTCCTCATCGTCCATGTACCGCCGCGACTTCCGGGCACGGCCTGGCAGATCGACGGGCGGTATCTCAAGAGGGCGGGTGACGAACTGACCGGGCTCAGTGATGCCGAACTGAAGGCCATGTTCGCCGAGACGGGGCCCGACTTCTCGGCGGAGGTCTGTGCAGGCGCAGGGATCAGCGACTTGTCCCCGGAAGCGATCGCGGCGTTTCGGGGCCGGTGGGCCACGAAGACGCGCGACGAGCGCAAGACGCGATGGACCGACGAGCAAACGCTCGCCAACGCCGAACTGCTGCTGGAGGGGCGCATCACCTACGCGGCACTGATCTTGTTCGGCACGCGCGCGGCGCTTGGGCGCTGGCTGGCGCAGGCGGAACTCGTGTTCGAGTACCGGTCCGCCGAAGCATCGGGCCCTGCGGCAGACCGTGAGGAGTACCGGGAGGGCTTCTTCCTTTGGCACGACGCCATCTGGAACAAGATCAATCTACGCAACGACCGGCAGAGCTATCAGGACGGGTTGTTCCGCGTCGAACTGCCCACCTTCGACGAAGTGTCGGTGCGCGAAGCGCTGCTCAATGCCGTAGCGCACCGGGACTATCGGCTCGGCGGTTCGGTATTCGTGCGCCAGTATTCCCAGCGGCTCGAGGTGGTGAGCCCCGGCGGCCTGCCAACGGGGATCACCCCGGCAAACATCCTCGACCAGCAGAACCCGCGCAATCGGCGGCTGGCCGAGGCGCTGGCGAAGTGCGGGCTGATCGAACGCTCGGGCCAGGGCATGAACCTGATGTTCGAAAGCGCGATCCGGCAGGGCAAGGCGCTGCCGAGCTTCGCGGGCACGTCGGCACACGAGGTACGGCTGACCCTGTATGGAACGGTCGCCAGCCCGGTATTCGTGCGTTTCATCGAGCGGCTGGGCGAGGAGAAGCTCAAGTCGTTCTCGACGTACGACTTCCTCGCGCTCGACTATTTGCGGCGTGAGCAATCGATGCCGGAGCATCTCAATGCTTCTCTGCCGGGTCTGATCGCCGCCGGCGCGGTCGAGTCAATCGGGCGGGGACGGGGAACCCGGTACATCCTGGCGCGCGGGCTTTACGCCGCGCTGGGCGGCAAGGGCGTTTACACCCGCAAGAGAGGGCTCGATCGAGGGACAAACAAGGCGCTGCTGCTCAAGCACATCCAGGACAACGCAGCGAGCGGCGCGCAGATGGAGGAATTCCGGCAGGTGCTGCCGGCGCTATCGCGAAGCCAGATTCAGGTTCTGCTGCGTGAACTCCGCAAGGAGGGGGCGATCCACAGCGTCGGGCTGACGAAGGCCGCCCGCTGGTACCCGGGAGCCCGTCGCGGGGATTTGCAACCGTGAAGCGCAACCCGTGCATTTCGGCCAATCCGTGGGTCGCGTCCACTCGCAAGAGATTGATCTATAGGAGTTTTTCGGCGAGCGATTTGCAACGAGCCGCGCGCAGGTTGCAATCCCGGAGCAAATCGTCGCAATCGGCCGGCCCAGTGACGGTGATCCTGCCTTTCACATGGATTGCCGGGGGCGCCATGCTAAAGGCTGGCTATCGCAAGAAGGGCATCGACGAGTGAGTCAGTTCGCCTTCCTCCAGCACGAATGGGTCGCTGTCTTCGACGCGGCGGCTAGGGCGGAGACGGCCGTACACGCCGACCCACGCACGGCTTGCTTCTACGCGCGGCGCGCGCTTGAACTGGCGGTGAGCTGGGCCTACAAGCACGATGCCTCCCTGAAGCTGCCGTACCAGGACAACCTGTCGGCGCTGATCCACGACCCCAGTTTCAAGGAAGCCGCGGGCGAGGCGGTGTTCAGCAAGGCACGGGTCATCAATACGCTGGGCAATCGTGCTGTGCATGGGCATCGGGCGATTCCGATTGACGACGCGATGGTCGCGGTGCGCGAGCTGTTTCACGTGGCGTACTGGCTCGCCCGCACCTACGGTCGCGCGGCGCGACCGGCGCCGGGCCTGGCCTTCGACGCGAGTGCGTTGCCGAGGGCGACACCGGTGCGCGGGCCAACCGCCGAGCAGTTGCAGCAGCTCGAAGTGAGTCTGCGCGAGCGCGACGAGAAGCTCGCCGCGTTGCTGGCCGACAAGAGCACGCTCGACGAGGAGCTGAAGCGCCTGCGCGCCGAGGTGGCGGCGGCCAAGCAGGCCGCAGCGGCGCAGCCCGACACACACGACTACTCCGAGGCCGAGACCCGCGACTACTTCATCGACCTGCTGCTGAAGGAGGCCGGCTGGCCGCTCGACCAGGCGCGGGACCGCGAGTTCGAGGTCGCCGGCATGCCCAACAACCAGGGCAAGGGCTTCGTCGACTACGTGCTCTGGGGCGACGATGGCAAGCCACTCGGGCTCGTCGAAGCCAAGCGCACCCGGCGCGACGCACGCGTCGGCCAGCAGCAGGCCAAGCTGTACGCCGACTGCCTCGAGCGCCAGTTCGGCCAGCGCCCGCTGATCTTCTACTCGAACGGCTACGAGCACTGGCTCTGGGACGACACGCGCTATCCGCCGCGTGCGGTGCAGGGCTTCTACAAGAAGGCGGAGCTGGAGCTTGCGATCCAGCGGCGCAGTACGCGCAAGCCGCTGGCGGCGGGCGAGATCAATCCTGCCATCGTCGAGCGCTACTACCAGACGCGCGGCATCCGGCGCATCGCCGAGGCCTTCGAGCGCGACCACGACCGCAAGGCGCTGGTGGTGATGGCCACCGGCGCCGGGAAGACCCGGACGGTCATTGCGCTCACCGATCTGCTGATGCGCTGCAACTGGGTCAAGCGCGTGCTGTTCCTCGCCGACCGCGTGGCGCTGGTGAATCAAGCGGTCAATGCCTTCAAGCACCACCTGCCCGACGCCTCGCCGGTGAACCTGGTCACCGAGAAAGACGCCGAGGGACGGGTCTTCGTCTCCACCTATCCGACGATGATGGGGCTCATCGACGAGACACGAGACGGGCAGCGGCGCTTCGGTGCCGGCCACTTCGATCTGGTGATCATCGACGAGGCGCACCGCTCCGTGTTCCAGAAGTACCGCGCCATCTTTGACTATTTCGACGCGCTCCTGGTCGGGCTCACGGCCACGCCGAAGGACGAGGTGGACCGCAACACCTACAGCCTGTTCGACCTGGAGAACGGCGTCCCCACCGACGCCTTCGGACTCGACGAGGCGGTGCGCGACGGCTTCCTCGTACCGCCAAAGGCCGTGTCGGTGCCGCTGAAGTTCCAGCGCGAGGGAATCAAGTACGACGAGCTGTCCGAAGAGGACAAGGATCAGTGGGACGCGCTGGAGTGGGACGAAGACGGCAACGTCCCCAATCGCGTGGAGGCCGAGGCGGTCAACAGGTGGCTGTTCAACAAGGACACGGTGGACAAGGTCCTGGAACATCTGATGACGCGGGGCTTGACGGTGGCCGGGGGCGACCGACTCGGCAAGACCATCCTGTTCGCCAAGAACCAGCACCACGCCGAGTTCATCGCGGAGCGCTTCAACGCCAACTACCCGCACTACAAGGGCGAGTTCGCGCGCGTGATCACGTTCAAGACCGAGTACGCGCAGAGCCTGATCGACAACTTCTCGGCCAAAGACAAAGCGCCGCACATCGCGATCTCAGTGGACATGCTCGACACCGGAATCGACATTCCCGAGGTCGTGAACCTGGTCTTCTTCAAGCTGGTGCGGTCGAAGACCAAGTTCTGGCAGATGCTCGGCCGCGGCACACGCCTATGCCCGGAACTGTTCGGGCCGGGCAAGCACAAGGAGTACTTCTGCGTCTTCGACTACTGCCAGAACCTGGAGTACTTCAGCCAGAATATCCCCGCCACCGAGGGCGCGCTGGGTGAATCACTGGGCAAGCGGCTGTTCGACGCCCGGCTGGAGCTGATCGGCGAACTGGACAAGAAGTTGGCCGAAGCCGACCGCCAGACGGCGCGCGAGACACGGGCGCCTCCGCATGGGCACCCGGCATCGGAGGACGAGGTGCGCGCGCAGGTCGCAGCGCTGCTGCAAAGGGAGGTGGCCAGCATGAACCTGGACAACTTCGTCGTGCGGCCGCGGCGGCGCATCGTCGAGCAGTATTCCAAGCCCGAGGCTTGGACTGTGCTGTCTCCGGATGCGCTCTCCGAACTATCGCACCAGGTCGCGGGCCTGCCGTCGGAACTCGACCCCGAAAGCGAGGAGGCGAAGCGCTTCGACCTGCTGGTACTGAACCTCCAGCTCGCGATGCTGCGGTCAGAGCCGGGCTTCACTCGCCTGCGCGATCAGGTCAAGGAGCTTGCCGGTCTGCTGGAAGAGAAGTCGGCGATTCCGATGGTGCGTGACCAGATGGCGCTGATCCAGGACGTGCAGACCGACGAGTGGTGGCAGGACGTGACCGTCCCGATGCTCGAGGCGATGCGCCGGCGCCTGCGTGATCTGATCAAGCTCATCGAGAAGCAGAAGCGCAAGCCCATCTACACCGACTTCGAGGACGAGATGGGCGGCGAGACGGCGGTCGAGCTGCCGGGCTTCGACCAGGGCACCGACTACGCGAAGTTTCGGGCCAAGGCCCGCGCTTTCCTGCGTGCGCATCAGGACCACATCGCGATTCACAAGTTGAGGATGAACAAGGCGTTGACCGTAGCCGATCTCGCTGAGCTTCAACGCATGCTTGCCGAGAGCGGCGTTGGTGGCTCGGGGGACATTCAGCGCGCCGCCGAAGAGTCGCAGGGGCTGGGGCTCTTCGTGCGCACGCTGATCGGCCTCGATCGTCAGGCCGCCAAGGACGCGATGACCGGTTTTCTCAACGGCAAGTCACTCGGCGCCAACCAGATCGAGTTCGTGAACCTGGTCGTCGATCACCTCACCGAACACGGCGTCATGGACGCAGCGATACTGTACGAGTCGCCGTTCACTGACTTGACGCCGCGCGGGCCGGATGGGCTCTTCAGCTCGGCGCAGGTGGATGAGCTGCTGGTGGCGATCGAACAGGTGCGCCGGACGGCCATTGCAGCGTGAGCACGCCGGGCACCGGCGCGTGACGTCGGGCGTCACTTCCCGATACAAAACCTGCTGAAGATCACCCCCAGCAGATCGTCCGCCGTGAACTCCCCGGTGATCTCGTTCAGCCGCTCCTGCGCCAGCCGCAGCTCCTCGGCGAACAGGTCCAGTTGCTGCGCCCGTTCGCGCGCATGCGCCCCGGCCGCCTCGACGTGCGCCTGCGCCGCGCGCAGCGCGATCAGGTGCCGCTCGCGGGCGATGAAGGTCGATTCGCCGCTCGCCTGCCAGCCGGCCAGCTCGAGCAGCCGTGCACGCAGCAGGTCGATCCCCGCCCCCGTCTTCGCCGAGAGCCAGACCGACGACACCGATTGGCCGCGTTCCGGCCAACTTTCATCGCCGATCGTCTCGCCCCCGCCTGCCGCCTGATCGGCGACTGTACCGGCGCCGTCCGCCCACGCGGTCCGCGCCGCCATCCCCGCCAGGTCGATCTTGTTGTAGACCCGCACCATCGGCACCGGCTCGGCGAGCCGATGATCGAGCTCCCGCTCGATCGCCTCCGCGCCCGCGGCATCGCGGTCGCGCGCATCCAGCAGGTGCAGCACGACGTCGGCCTGCGCCGCCTCCGCCCAGGTCCGGGCGATCCCGAGCCGCTCCACCTGATCGCTCGTCTCGCGCAGCCCGGCCGTGTCGACGATGTTCAGCGGCACCCCCTCGATCTGGATCGCCTGCGCGATCCGGTCGCGGGTCGTGCCCGGAATCTCGGTGACGATCGCCACCTCGGCGCCGGCCAGCGCGTTGAGCAGCGAGCTCTTGCCGACGTTCGGCTCACCGAGCAGCACCACGTTCAGCCCGTCGCGAAGCAAGGCGCCACGCCGCGCGTTGGCCAGCAAAGCATGCAGATCGTCTCGAATCCTCGCCAGGCGGCCGCGCGCGTCGGACGCCTCCAGGAAGTCGATCTCCTCCTCGGGGAAGTCGAGCGTCGCCTCGACCAGCGTGCGCAGCTCGATCAGCCGCTCGACCAGCCCGTGCACCGCCGCCGAGAACTCGCCCGACAGCGAGCGGGTGGCCGAGCGCGCCGCCTGCTCGGTGCTGGCGTCGATCAGGTCGGCAACGGCCTCGGCCTGCGCCAGGTCGAGCTTGTCGTTCAGGAACGCACGCTGGGTGAACTCGCCGGGCTCGGCCAGCCGCAGCCCGAGCTCGCGCCCGGCTTCCAGCACCCGGCGCAACAGCAGCTGCAGCACGACCGGCCCGCCGTGCCCCTGCAGCTCCAGCACGTCCTCGCCGGTGTACGACTGCGGCGCCGGGAAGTGGATCGCGATCCCCTGGTCGATCGCCCCGCCATCGGCCGCCAGGAACGGCCCGTAGGTCGCATGCCTGGGCGCCAGTGTCCGGCCCAGCACCGCCGCGACGATCGGCGACAGGTCGCGCCCGGAGACCCGGACGACGCCGATGCCACCCCTGCCCGGCGCCGTCGCGATCGCGGCGATTGGAAGATCCGAGATCATCGTCGCATCATCCTTGGCCGGGCCGCCCAAAGGCAAGCGGCGCCCGCAGGCGCCGCTTCGCAGTGACCCGAGCCCGCCCGGTCAGCCGCGCGCCTTCGCCGCCGCCGCCTGCTGCGTGATCTTGCGCGTGATCACCCACTGCTGCGCGATCGAGTAGACGTTGTTCACCAGCCAGTACAGCACCAGGCCCGCCGGGAAGAAGAAGAACATCACCGAGAACACCAGCGGCATGATCATCATCATCTTCGCCTGCACCGGGTCGGGCGGCGTCGGGTTCAGCTTGGTCTGGATGAACATCGTCCCCGCCATCACCAGCGGCAGGATGTAGTAGGGGTCCGGCGCGGCCAGGTCGGTGATCCAGCCGACCCACGGCGCGTCGCGCATCTCCACCGACGCGAGCAGCACCCAGTACAGCGCGATGAACACCGGGATCTGCACCACGATCGGCAGGCAGCCGCCGAGCGGGTTGATCTTCTCGGTCTTGTACAGCTCCATCATCGCCTGGTTCATCTTCACGCGATCGTTGCCGTAGCGCTCGCGGATCGCGGTGAGCCGCGGCGTGACCGCCTTCATCCGCGCCATCGACTTGTAGCTCGCCGCCTGCAGCGGGAAGAAGATGGTCTTCACGACGATCGTCAGCAGCACGATCGCCCAGCCCCAGTTGCCCACCAGCCCGTGCAGCTTCTGCAGCAGCCAGTGGATCGGCTGCGCGACCGCGGTGAGCCAGCCGTAGTCGACGGTCAGGTCCAGGCCCGGCGCGATGCTCTCGAGCATGCGCTGGTCCTGCGGGCCGACCAGCAGCCGCGACTGGACGGTCGTGCTCGCCTGCGGCGCCAGTTCGGCCAGCGGCTCCTTGATGCCCACCGAGTACAGGTTCGTGTCGACCTTGCGCGTGTAGAACTCGCGATTGACCTTGGGCGCCGGAATCCACGCCGAGACGAAGTAGTGCTGGATGATGCCGACCCAGCCGTTGTCCGCGCTCATGGCGTGCTTCGCCTTGTCCTTCTCGATGTCGCCGAAGGCCACCTTCTGGAACTTGTCGGCGTCGGTGTACACCACCGGGCCCGTGTAGGTGCTGTAGAACTTCGACTCCCCGGGCGGCGGATTGCCGTCGCGCGTGAGCTGCATGTAGAGCACCGGCCGCGCCGGCGCGGTGCCGACGTTGGTGATCTCGTCCTTCACGTCGACGACGTACGCGCCGCGCGCCAGCGTGTAGGTGCGCACCAGCCGCACGCCGCCGCTCTCGGCGGCGAGCGTCAGCTTCACTGCGTCGCCGCCCGCTGCCAGCACGTGCGGCCCCGCATTGCCATCCACCGGCGTCATCGGCGTGCGGTGGTTCGGGTAGCCGGGCCCGTCGGCGGCGCCGATCAGGCCGCTCTGCGCAACGTACAGCTTGCCGGGCAGGCTCTGCAGCAGCACCAGGTTGTGCGCCCGGTCGTTGAGGTCGCGATGGTGGAGCAGCTCGGCCCGCTGGATCTGGCCGCCGACCGGGTTCACGTCGAGCGCCAGCACGTCGTTGGCCAGGCGGATCACCTGGCCCGAGGTCGCGGCGGCCGCCTCCGGTGCGCCCGAGGGCGCGGCCGCTTGCGCGGCGGCCGATCCACCGGCCTGCGCGGCGGGCGCGGCGCCCGGCACCTCGGCCGTGGTGGTGCCCGCCGGCGGGATGCTGGCGTCGGTGCGCGGCTTGCCGTTGCCGGACGCCGCCGGGGCGGTCGCCTGCGGCGTCGCGCCGCCGAACAGCGACGGATGGCCCTGATGGCGCTGCCACGAATCCCACAGGAACAACAGCGACATCGAGAAGACGATCCAGAGGATCATTCGTTGGGTCTGCATGGTCTATCGTTCAGTGGGTTCGTTGCCGCGCAGCGCCGCCGGCCACCGGCAACGGCACAGCGCAGGCGGGCGGTCCGGGACTTCGTCCAGGCCGCCGGGATTGAAGGGATGACAGCGCGCGAAGCGCCTGATCGCGAGCCAGCCGCCGGCCACCGCGCCGTGCCGCTCGATGGCCTGCAGCGCGTAGTCGGAACACGTGGGCAGGAAACGGCAGCGCGGCGTCGTCATCGGGCTGATCGCCACCCGATAGAAACGAATCAACGCCGCGAGCACCCGCTTCACCCCTGCTTCTCCTGTTCAGCGACCGGCCAGGCGCCGGCTCATCGCCCGGAACGCCTCGTCGAGCTCGGCGCGGACGAGCGCCTTGCGGTGCCGTGCGCCGCGCGCCGGCGGCAGCACCGTCATGCGCAGCAACGCGGCCACGGGCGCCCGCGCGACGTCCGCCGCGCGCCAGGCCTCGCGCGCGACGCGGCGAACCGCGTTGCGATCGACTGCCCTGGCCAGCAGACGTTTCGGAATCGCCATGAACAATACGCCGGGTGGACCGTCGAGCACCCGCCAGTGCAGGCTGAAGTGCTCGCCCCGGACGCCGGGTCGCGTGCGCAGCAGCGCGGCCACGGTGCCGCGCGGCAGGCGCGCGGGCCCCGCGCCCGCCGGGCGCGCCGATTCAGACGGCGAGACGCTTGCGGCCTTTGGCGCGGCGCGCGCGGATGACGTCACGACCGCCACGGGTTTTCATGCGGGCAAGAAAGCCGTGCGTGCGCTTTCGCCGCACGACGGAGGGTTGATAGGTGCGTTTCATCGGGAAAGTCCTCGGCCGGGGAGGGAAAAGCCTTTCATTACAACGCATTAGACGCCCGGCTGTCAATTTCGGGTTGGCGTCGAGGCCCCATGAAGGGGTAAAATGGGCGGTTTCGTGCCCCGCCCAAACCCCGTTCGCCCGCCACGCTTGCCCGAATCGATCGACACCATGTTGGACCGTTGGCTCGCCTGCGTGGCTCGGCTCGAAAGCGAGATCCCTGCCCAACAGTTCAAGCCCTGGATCAAGCCGCTGGTCTTCCTCGGCTATGACGAGGGCGAGCATCTGCTGCGGCTGGGCGTCCCGAACCACTTCAAGCTGAACTGGGTGAAGTCGCAGTTCGAGTCGCGCATCGAGACGATCGCGCGCGAAACCATCGAGCCCGAGCTGCGCGTGAGCTTCGAGATTCACCGCGCGGCCGCTGCCGCGAACGACACGCTGCAGCCCGACGCGCTGCGCGGCGCAACCCCCGAGGCCCGCGCCGGCCTCGACGCCGCGGCGCTCGATGGAATCGACATCGACGCGTTCGACGCCGTCGAACCAGCCGTCCCCGCGACGCCGCCCGCGCACGCCGCACCCGACGCGCAGACGCGGCTGCGCCCCGAGCTCACCTTCGACACCTTCGTGCACGGCAAGGCCAACCAGATCGCCTGGTCGGCGGCGCTGCAGGTGGTCGAGCGGCCCGGCACCGCCTACAACCCGCTGTTCCTGTACGGCGGGGTGGGGCTGGGCAAGACCCACCTGCTGCACGCGGTGGGCAACGCCATCCTCGAGCGCAAGCCCGATGCGCGCGTGCGCTACATCCACGCGCAGGACTACTTCGACGAGATGGTGCGCGGCATCCAGCGCAAGTCGCTGCACGAGTTCAAGAAGAAATACCAGTCGCTCGACCTGCTGCTGATCGACGACATCCAGTTCCTCGGCGGCAAGGAACGCACGCAGGAAGAGTTCTTCTACACCTTCGAGGCGCTGCTCACCGCGCGCAAGCAGCTGATCATCACCAGCGACACCTATCCGAAGGAGCTGTCGGCCTTCGAAGACCGGCTGGTGTCGCGCTTCGGCTCGGGCCTCATCGTCGAGATCGAGCCGCCCGAGCTCGAGATGCGCGTCGCGATCCTGCTGAAGAAGGCCGAGCAGTCCGGCGAGAAGCTGCCCGAAGAGGTCGCGTTCTTCGTCGCGAAGAACCTGCGCTCGAACGTTCGCGAGCTCGAGGGCGCGCTGCTGCGCGTCATCGCGTTCGCGCGCTTCCGCAACAAGGCCGTCACCGCCGACCTCGCCAAGGAAGCGCTGAAAGACCTGCTCGAGCTGAACCGGCCGCCGATCTCGATCGAGTCGATCCAGAAGACGGTGGCCGACTTCTTCAAGATCAAGGTCGCCGACATGTACAGCAAGCGCCGGCCCGCGCACATCGCCCGCGCGCGCCAGGTCGCCATGTACTTCGCCAAGGAGCTCACGCAGAAGAGCTTTCCCGAGATCGGCGAAGCCTTCGGCGGCCGCGACCACACCACGGTCATGCACGCGGTCAAGCGCATCGCCGAACTGCGCCAGCACGACCAGGAATGGAACCGCCAGTTGCACGTGCTCGACCAGACGCTGCGCGGATGAGGGCCGGCATGCACAGCGTGGGCAAGGGCGGGACAAGCGCGGGATCGAATGTGGACAACCCGCCTCTTTTCCGGGCAGGCGCAAGTTGTTCGACCGGGTCCACAGGCCCGGGTGCCGATCTTCCACACCCCCGAAACGCCCGCAAACCCAATGCCCGCGCAGGGCAGGGCGGGTTGTCCCCAGAGTTGCGCCCCGTACATCCAACAACAGCAACAGGAATCTAAAGCAATGCAGTTCATCAAAGCCAACCGCGATGCGATCCTGAAGCCCCTGCAGACCGTGGCCGGAATCGTCGAGCGCCGGCACACGCTGCCGATCCTGGCCAACGTGCTGCTGCGCAAGACCGGCGACGACGTCTCGTTCCTCGCCACCGACGTCGAGATCCAGATCCAGACCACCGCGCAACTCGGGGCCGGCAAGGAAGACGGCGGCACGACCGTCTCGGCGCGCAAGCTGCTCGACATCCTGCGTTCGCTGCCCGACGGCGCCGACGTCTCGATCAAGGTCGAGAACAAGCGCGCGACCATCCAGGCCGGCAAGAGCCGGTTCGCGCTGCAGACGCTGGCGGCCGAGGAGTACCCGACGGTCGCGGTCAACGAGCAGTTCGTCGCGTCGTTCTCGCTGCCGCAGAAGCAGCTCAAGCACCTGTTCCAGATGGTGCACTTCGCGATGGCGCAGCAGGACATCCGCTACTACCTGAACGGCCTGCTGCTGGTCACCGACGGCCCGCAGGTCAAGGTGGTGGCCACCGACGGCCACCGGCTCGCGTTCTGCGAGGCCGCGATCGAGGGCGCGCAGCTCGCGAAGCAGGAAGTGATCATCCCGCGCAAGACCGTGCTCGAACTGCAGCGGCTGCTCGCCGACAGCGACGAGCCGGTGCTGATCGACGTGTCGGGCAACCAGGTGCGCTTCCGCTTCGGCGAGGTCGAGATGATCTCGAAGCTGGTCGAGGGCAAGTTCCCCGACTACCAGCGCGTCATCCCGCAGGGCTACACGCGGCGCGTGACCGTCGCGCGCGACGTGCTCGCCGCGTCGCTCGCGCGCGCGTCCATCCTCACCAGCGACAAGTTCAAGGGCGTGCGCCTGAGCCTGTCGCCGGGCGCCATGAAGATCCAGACCAGCAACGCCGAGCAGGAAGAGGCGGTCGAGGAAATCGAGGTCGACTACGCCGGCGACGGCCTGGAGATCGGCTTCAACGTCGGCTACCTGCAGGACGTGCTGGGCAACCTGAAGAACGAGTCGATCCGGATGGACTTCGGCGACGCCAACACCAGTGCGTTGCTGACGGTGCCCGACGACGAGCAGTTCAAGTACGTCGTGATGCCGATGCGCATCTGAGGAACACGATGACCGACGCGGAAAAGCAGTACGACTCCTCCTCGATCCAGATCCTCGAGGGGCTGGAGGCGGTTCGCAAGCGCCCGGGCATGTACATCGGGGACACCTCCGACGGCACCGGCCTGCACCACATGGTGTTCGAGGTGGTCGACAACTCGATCGACGAGGCGCTGGCCGGGCATTGCGACGAGATCGTCGTCACGATCCACACCGACAACTCGATCTCGGTGGTCGACAACGGCCGCGGCATTCCCACCGGCATCAAGTGGGACGACAAGCACGAGCCCAAGCGCAGCGCGGCCGAGATCGCGATGACCGAGCTGCACGCCGGGGGCAAGTTCAACCAGAACAGCTACAAGGTGTCGGGCGGCCTGCACGGCGTGGGCGTCTCCTGCGTGAACGCGCTGTCGAAGTGGCTGCGCCTGACCATCCGGCGCGAAGGCAAGGTGCACTTCACCGAGTTCCACCACGGCGTCGTTCACGAGCGCGTCGTCGAGACGCGCGACGGTGTCGAGGTGTCGCCGATGCGTGTCACCGGCGACACGCAGCTGCGCGGCACCGAGGTGCACTTCCTGGCCGACGAGTCGATCTTCGGCAACGTCGAGTTCCACTACGAGATCCTCAGCAAGCGGCTGCGCGAGCTCAGCTTCCTGAACAACGGCGTTCGCATCAAGCTGGTCGACCAGCGCCAGGGCAAGGAAGAAGACTTCGCGTTCTCGGGCGGCGTGCGCGGCTTCGTCGAGTACATCAACAAGACCAAGGCCACGATCCACCCGAACATCTTCCACACCTCGGGCGAGCTCGAGGTCGAGGTCGGCGGCGAGCACAAGCGCGTGTTCGTCGAGGTGGCCATGCAGTGGAACGACGGCTACACCGAGCAGGTGCTCTGCTTCACCAACAACATCCCGCAGAAGGACGGCGGCACGCACCTCACCGGCCTGCGCGCGGCGATGACGCGGATCATCAACAAGTACATCGAGCAGAACGAGCTCGCGAAGAAGGCCAAGGTCGAGACCGGCGGCGACGACATGCGCGAGGGCCTGGCCTGCGTGCTGTCGATCAAGATGGCCGACCCGAAGTTCTCCAGCCAGACCAAGGAGAAGCTCGTCTCGTCCGAGGCGCGCCCGGCGGTCGAGGAAATCGTCGCGAAGGCGCTCGACGAGTTCCTGCTCGAAAAGCCGGTCGACGCGAAGATCATCTGCAGCAAGATCGTCGACGCGGCGCGCGCGCGCGAAGCCGCGCGCAAGGCGCGCGAGATGACCCGCCGCAAGGGGCTGCTCGACGGCGTGGGGCTGCCCGGCAAGCTGGCCGATTGCCAGGAGAAGGACCCGGCGCTCTCCGAGATCTTCATCGTCGAGGGCGACTCGGCCGGCGGCTCGGCCAAGCAGGGCCGCGACCGCAAGTTCCAGGCGATCCTGCCGCTGCGCGGCAAGGTGCTCAACGTCGAGAAGGCGCGCTTCGACAAGCTGATCTCGTCCGAGCAGATCGCCACGCTGATCACCGCGCTGGGCACCAACATCGGCCCCGACTACGACGTCGGCAAGCTGCGCTACCACCGCATCATCGTGATGACCGACGCCGACGTCGACGGCAGCCACATCCGCACGCTGCTGCTCACGTTCTTCTACCGTCAGATGCCCGACCTCGTCGAGCGCGGCCACGTCTACATCGCGCAGCCGCCGCTGTACAAGGTCAAGCACGGCAAGGACGAGCGCTA
>OEIU01000951.1_pt1 | contig 21769 bp, 25 predicted proteins | sample 1539221 | NCBI WGS metagenome assembly OEIU01 (sample SAMN03792071, study PRJEB22550) | activated sludge metagenome | feature: wastewater treatment plant; material: activated sludge; isolation source: Wastewater treatment plant of a petroleum refinery complex | place: Argentina: Zarate | collected...
GAGCCGCCCTGATCGGCCGGTCCGGCGATAATCGAGACGTGCGTCTCTGCGCCGCGAGCCGGGCAGCTTTCTGGGGCGGTGCTAGGCGTCGTCCAAGGCCCAGAAGAGACCGAAAAGGCATCCCGCGCAGAACAGGCCAGCAACGAGCCCCTTCGCGTATGCGCCGTGTCCGACGTAGTCAATGGCCAGGCCGCCTCCAGTGACCGTCCCCAGACCTAGAAAGAGCCAGACGCGAAGGTTGATCGACTCGCGCCTGTTCTTGTCGTCCGGCAACCTCGACACCTCACCCTCGGCAGGCTGATGCGAGAAGAGTGCCACTTCTCGCTAAGGGCTGCCTGCGTGTCGACGGTTCGGCCCGCCGCCCTGCGTCCAGAAGTCCACGCGGGTGCAGACCTGTGTCTATTCGTCGCGAAGGGCCGTGAAGTTGCGGGGGAGAGGTCTGCTTCGAATCGGACTGCGTGGAGGCGAGATGGAGGATCGTTCGGGACACGGGCCCTTCGTGGCTTCAGCCAGGTGGCGTCCATGGGTTTCGACGTCCGCCATCGGGTAGGCCAAGCCAGCGACGTGTCTTCTCATCCGCGATCACGCCCTTGCCCCTGCCCGATTGCACAAGGAGTGGCCCTAGGCGTTCGAGGAGCCGGTCAACGCCGGGGTGGCCAAGGAGAAAGGTGAACCCGCGGTCGCGACTCGTCACCGTGACCGCGTCCCCGACGTGGATTTGGTAATGGCCGAACACCTGGATCACCTCGACCAAGGGGATGGTCTCGGTCTTCCCTCGGCATGTGCGAGCGAGGGAGCTCTGGCTGAGGGTGTACTTCGCAGGCGCGTACATGAACCACGCGGCAGCCGCCACCACGACCCACCCGGGGATAAGTAGGGCCAGGTTCCACCAACCGCTGACCGGATCGGGGAGCAGCAAGACCACGACCGAGAGCGCCACCCCGTAGATGAGGCCTGCCCCCAGAGCACTTCCCGGCTCAGGATCCCACGCCGTCAGGGGAAGATTGTCCACTCTTGAGAGTGTGACAGCCAGCCCCCTACGTTGCCGCGATCCTTTGCCTTGTTCATGCGTCACTGCGCCGCCTGTCGACCGCCTCAGGGATTCAAGCCACTCCTCGAGTCGCTGCTTGACTTTGCTCACTAGTCCGTCCGGCGTTGGTGCTTCGCAAGCGTGTTGCGGTCTGCCCGGCCAAGGACGCCAGCGACATGATCAGCAATCGCGTCGGCCAGCCAGTCGAGCTGCTGCTTGTTCTGCGGAGGGTTAGCAAGCACGTCCCTATCTTGCAGAGCGTCCAGTACTGCTCGGTGGATGGCAACCCAAGCGTGATCGGTCACCCAGCCACTATCCCGGACCGGCTGCCAGCGAACGAGCGATCCAATCGAGGCCAACTGACCACGGTGAACGCGAGCCGCCCAACCCGGCAGCTAGCGCGTTCGAATCTCCGTCTATCCGCCGCGTAGCGACTGCGATCTCCGGCGGATGTGCGCGAACCTGGTTGCGCGCTAACCCACGAGCGCCGATGCTGTCCGCGTGAAGTCGGACGAGGGTCGTGTACCCATCGGGCAAGCGTTGTACGGGCTCTCCGTCCATCCTGTCCCCGAAGGATGGACTCCCGTGGCGGGCATCATCTTGGTCAAGTGCATCGACGACGAGGGCGGCTCCACGTGGGCCTTCCGCACCACCGACGGCATGAACGACGAAGAACTCTTGGGCGCGCTCACGGTGCGCACGGATCTCCTGCGCAAGGACCTCCTGCAGTCCTACGAGGACGACGAAGACGAGCAGGACTAGCCAGGCGACTGGCCCCTCATCGGCGCGAGCGGACGCTCGACATGCGTCTATCCGCCGCGTAGATCGCCATAGTCGGAGCCGTTTGGCGGACCTATCACCTGATGGCTGTGCGGCCGGTGATGGCCCCCGGTGTGTGCCTATGCGCGTAGAGGTTGACAGCGAGATGGAGGTAGCCGAGCGGGGGCAGGAGGAAGAGGAGCAGGAACCACCACGGCGGGTTCAGACCTAGCCACGGCCGCGACATGCCCCCGGACACATGCCTCGCGTAGGCCGCGATGGCGAGAGCTGCGACAAGGAAGATAGGCACGCTGACCCAGTTGATGTGGAAGTCCACGTCCATGCCCATGCCGGGATGCTAAGTCCCTCGGGAAGGAAGGCACGGCCTTTCGGCCAAGCAGTGCTCAGGACCGTTGCGACGTTGGCTGGGCCATCAGAGATTGCCCCTTCCGCCAGGAAGGTCTTTCCCGATCGGGTCGCGGCCAAGGGGGGCTCGGGCCGGGTGCATCCGGCCCTGTCGGTCGTAGCGCCGCGACAAGACGCGCACGGCCATGGGGTGGCGAGTCCGAGGGGCCGCTTCGAGTGGGCTGCCGGGGTGGGCTGCTGCGGGCGGTGCGGACACATCCACTTCCGTGTTGGTGCGCCGTGCCCGTCTGAAGGGCGGCGCGGTGTCGAAGGAGAACGTCGTGGACGACGTCCAGCGGGCGTTCTTGGCGACCAAGGCGAATCGGTGCGGTGTGGGAACTCACCCGAGGAGGGAGACTCCACGCAGAGTCAGCCGGCCCACGCCGTCGTCTTCGATGACGCCGACGAACCGGGCTCGCCGGCGGCGATCGGGACTGCTCTTCCAGGATCCGGTCCAGACGTACTGCAGGTGATGGGCCAGCGCGTGGTCGGTGAGCGACTCCACTGCCACCGGATCCCATGATCGGTGCCGTGCGAACTCGGTCAACGTCGCCGTCAACACGTCCAGCGCCACCAGCGCGCGGTCCCCGGCATCCAACTCGAGGAACTGGTCGGGGACGGACACATTGGCGACGTCGAAGCCATCGCCTAGGTCTGCCAAGACGGAGATGAGCACTGTCTCGTCGTCTCCGTCAGGCCTCTGGAATCCGGTTCCTGTCAGGAGGCGCACCGACGAGTAGGCGCTGTGGATCACTACGGCCTCCAAGGCCGAGTTCACCAGCTCCGAGACGCGGCGAGATGACTTGGCGAAGGCATCGTCTGCAGGGACCTCCGACCATGGTCGATCAACGAAGCCGGACCAGGGGTACACGTCGACGACCTTCAGTCGCGCCATCGGTCAGCTCCCAGGCTCGTGCAGGCCTTCATCCCCAAGAAGGCAAAGCGTAGGGGGACGGCAACGTCCTGCGAACCCGATCATCTCGAACTGCCCCACTCCGCCGCCTAGAGACGTGCTCGGGGTGGTGGGGCGAGGGCGTCTCAGCGGCGTTGGTAGATGTCTCGCCTATGCCCGACGGCGACGACGAGGACAAGGAGAACCTCGTCGCGGATCTCGTAGACGATGCGGTGGTCGCCGGTGCGGACCCGCCACTCCCCGTCCCCACCGACGAGTTTCTTGGCGCCACTCGGGCGCGGCTGGTCAGCAAGCAGCTCGATGGCCGCCTGGACGCGGCGCCGCGCGGCAGGGTCCAGTTTGCGGAGCTGACGCACCGCGGCGGGGGCGAGCTGGATCCGGTACGTCATGCCAGGCCGAGGTCGGCCTTGACCTGCTCCCACGGGATCGCCGGCTCGCCGTCCGCCATCTCGGCGCGGGCCGCGGCGGCGGCCTCGAGGTCGGCCAAGTCCTCCGCGGCCGCGATGAGCCGGTCCAGGTCCTCGGCGTCGATCACCGCGGCGACCCGCTGGCCACGACGGGTCAGGTAGACGGGGTCGTGTCCGACGCGGGCGGAGTCGACGACCTCGGCCAGCCGGGCCCGGGCGTCGCTCAGGGTGATCTCAGTCATGCCTCCACGGTACGCCGTAACCGCTGAGTTGTACATTTCAGCGGCCTGTGTGCAGGCCTCCGGCCACGCGTCCCCTGTCGACCCGCTCCGGCACACACATCCCCCACACCGCCGCGTGGTGCGTGCCTCGGGCCGCCTCTCGGCGTGCTCCCAGGCGCCACCTCGCCAGCTCGAGTCGACCACCTCCGGGGTCGCTGCAGATCGGCTCGGGTGCGACCCCGAGGGTCCCGGGGGTGCTGAAGGTGCCGACGTCAGCCAGTGTTCGCGTTGGGGTGGGCGAGCTTGTGTGCGGTGATCGTGCCGTCCGGGTCGCGCCAGAAGGCGGTCACGAGATCCGCGACCTGCGGGGCGGCCTGGAGCAGGGGTCCGACGTGGCCGGCGCCGGGCAGGATGACGAGCGCCCCGGTGCGGAGGTGCCCGGCGGCGGCGCGGGCGGCGGTCGTCGTCCACATCGGGTCGTTCGGGCCGGTGGTGAGGAGGGTGGGCGTCTGGAGCCGGTCCAGGACGTCGGTCAGGTCCGGACGGTGCAGGCTGAGCCAACGGATCGCGTCGTACATGCCGCGGCGTTCGGCCCGCGCGAACGCGTCGGCAACGATTGCCGCACCGGTGGGGTCCTCGGCCCGGGCGTCGGGGCCGAGGAGGGCGTCGACGAGGGGCCGAGACACGGAGCGGGGCCCGAGGGCGAGGTAGAGCAGCGACAGCAGGCGCGTGCGGCGCCGGTCCGCGTCGCTGTAGGCGTGGATCGGGGCGCCGATCGCGGTCAGGGTGCGGCACCGCTGGGGGTGCGCAGCCGCGAACAAGACCCCGACGTGCCCACCCCAGGCGTTGCCGAGCCAGTCGACGGGGCCGGTGATGTCCAGCTGGTCGAGGACGTCGACGGCGGCGCCGACGCAGTCCTCGAGAGTGAAGGGGCGTCGGCGCGGGGTGTTGGCTCCGTGGTGGGGGCCGTCGATGAGGACCAGTCGCCGCTCCCCGTCCAACTGGGGCGTGAGGCGAGCCCAGGTGGTGGAGTCGACGAACAGGCTGTGCCAGAGCACGGCCGGCGGACCGGACCCGATCGTGGCCACGGCGAGGGAGCCGAGCCGGGTCGTGACAGGGTGCGCGGTCGGTGGCGTCAGGTGGCTCATGGCGATCTCCCAACATGCTTCGGTGACCGAAGTTTCGGCCCCCGAAAGATATACTCGCGTCCCATGACGACGTCAAGGGAGGACGGGAGCGGCCGTCTGGCCATCGGGCAGCTGCTGGTCGGCCTGCTGCGGGAGTTCCGGACCGAGCTGTTCGCGCCCGCGGCGGCTCAGGGGTACGACGACCTGCGCGAGCCCCACCTGCACATCTTCGGCAGCGTGGGCGTCACCGGCATCCGACTCACCGAGCTCTCCGCCCGCGCCCAGCTCAGCCCGGCCACCACTTCGGAGCTGGTCACCGACCTGGAACGGCTGGGCTACCTCGAACGCCGCCCGGACCCCACCGACCGCCGGGCCAAGCTGATCTTCCCCACCCGTCGCGGCCGCCAAGCACTCCACGACGCCGGAACCCGGGTGGCCGAGATCGAGAGGCACTGGTCCGACCTCGTCGGCAACGCGCGCTTCGCCGACGCCTGCGCGACCCTTCAGGCGATCCTCGACGAGCTCGGCGAGGAGGGGTCGGAGTGACCAGTGGACGCCCCGAACCGGACGGGCCCGGCATCCCCTGATGGTGAACGGGCGCCACGACCCGCTACGGGTGGAGGGCGTCGAACTCGGCCTCGGCGACGGCCTCCTCGTCGGCGTCCAGGCGGACGTGCGCGAGCAGGCTCTGGACGACCCGGAGGGCAGCGGCGGCCCGCTCGCCCCAGTGCGAGAGGTAGCTGAACTGCCACCACCACAGCGCCTCGAGGGGCCGGCCCGCATCGTGGTGCTCGAGCCCGTGGGCGAGGGCCGCGGCGATGTCGACGAGGTCGTTGGAGACCGTCCCGACGCCGAGCTCGGGGGTGGTCAGCGGGTCGACGACGTCGGCGTACTCGTCGAGGCCCTCGAAGAGGTTGGCCAGGCTGTCGCGCAGCGGGTCGACCTCGGGGTCGGGGCCGGGGTCCGGCTCGAAGCGCTCCTCGGGCACAACGTCCTCGACGGCGCCGAGCCGGGCGCCCGCGACGAGCACCTGCGACAGCGCGAGGAGGAGCATCGGGAGGGCCGCGTCAGGGGCCGCGCCCGCCGCGACGTCGCGGAGGGTCACGAGGTAGGTGCGCGCGTCGAGCGCGGTCTCCTCGGCGAGCTGCGCCCAGTCGGCGGCGACCGCGCCGGAGGGGACCTCGGTGGCCTCGGGAGCCGTGGTCTCAGGCATCGAGCAGCCTCCGTCCCTCGAACGCCCGGCCGAGGGTCACCTCGTCGGCGTACTCGAGGTCACCGCCGACCGGCAGCCCGGACGCCAGCCGGGTGACCCGCTGGACGCCGATGTCGCGAAGCATCCTCGAGAGGTAGCTGGCGGTGGCCTCGCCCTCGAGGTTGGGGTCGGTGGCGATGATCACCTCGGTCACCGTGCCGTCGCCGAGCCGCGCGAGCAGCTCGCGGACCCGCAGGTCCTCGGGGCCGACGCCGTCGATCGGGCTGATCGCGCCGCCGAGCACGTGGTAGCGGCCGCGGAACTCGCGGGTGCGCTCGATGGCCACGACGTCCTTGGGCTCCTCGACGACGCAGATCGAGGTGTCGTCACGGCGCGGGTCGGCGCAGATGCGGCAGCGCTCGCCCTCGGCGACGTTGAAGCAGACCTCGCAGAAGCGCACCCGGGCCTTGACCTCGGACAACGCGTGGGTCAGCCGCTCGACGTCGGCGGGGTCGGCCTGCAGCAGGTGGAACGCGATCCGCTGGGCGCTCTTGGGTCCGACGCCCGGCAGCCTGCCGAGCTCGTCGATGAGGTCCTGGACCGCGCCTTCGTACACGCCCCGAGCCTACGGCCTGCGGGCCCGGGAGGGACGGTCAGCCGCGCCGCGCGCGCTCAGGCCTCGACGAGGTGGTAGTCGCCGGCCTCGTCGAGGGCGGCGGCGACCTGCGCGTCGGTGAGGGCCTGCTCGGCCGTGACGGTGACCGTGGACTCGCCGCCGCTCACCACCTCGACGGCGACGTCGCGGACGCCGTCGAGGGCGCTGAGCTCCTCGGTGACGGCGTGGGCGCAGTGGCCGCAGGTGAGGCCGGTGGCGCGGAACTGCTGGGTGCTCGACACGGGTCGGCTCCTCTCGGATCGGATACCTCCCCCCAGTATGCCGTCCGCGCCGCGGGACGTCGGTGGCGGCCCCGGCTCAGATGCCGACGGCGGCGCCCGTGCTCTCCGGAGGCAGCTCGTTGTGGGTGTCGGCGCGCTCCTGGCCGGTGAGCCCGGCGATGGCGTCCATCACCGCGTCGGTGAGGAGCCGGCGCGCCTTGCCGGCCGGCATCCCGGCGTACGGCTCGGGGCTGATCGGGCGGCCGAACGAGACGCGCACCCGGGCGAGCTTCGGGAAGCTGCTGCCGACCGGCTGCACCGCGTCGGTGCCGACGAGCCCGACCGGCACGACCGGCACCCCGGCGGTGAGCGCGAGCCACGCGACACCGGTGCGGCCCTTGTAGAGCCGGCCGTCGCGCGAGCGCGTGCCCTCGGGATAGATGCCGAAGGCGCGCCCGGCCCGCAGCACCTCGAGGGCGGCGTCGAGGGACTCCTGCGCTGCCCGCGACGAGTGGCGGTCGACGGGGATCGACTCGATGGCCTCGAAGAAGCCGCGGCGGACCATCCCCCCGAAGCCGGACCCGGTGAAGTAGTCGGACTTCGCGAGGAAGCTGACCGGCCGTGGCGCGACGATCGGGATGGCGAAGGAGTCGATGAACGAGAGGTGGTTGCTCGCGAGGATGACGCCGCCGGTGCGCGGCACGTTGCCGGTGCCGGTGACCGTGGGCCGCCACAGCAGCTTGGCCGTGGGCGCGATGACGAGATGGCCTGCGCGGTAGGCGAACCGGCTCACCGCGGCTCCTCGTGGATGACCGTGCCCCCGAGGATGCGCTCGACGACGGGCACCCCGACGTCGGCGAGGTCGTCGATGGACTCGTCGTCGTCGCTGATGGCGGTGTCGTCGACGACGTGCGGGGCGGCAGCGGTCTCGTCGACGGACTCGGCGGCGACGGCGGCCCGGGCCTGCTCGAGCGGGCTCGCCCACGCCGGGGCCGTCTCCGGGGGCGGCGGTGCGTCGGACCAGCTGGGTGCGTCGGCCCGCGGTGCGATCGGGGCGACGCCGACGTCGGGCGACGGGGGGCCGGAGGGGCTCGTGCCCGGAGGCCCCGGGCGTGCGCCGTCGGCGGCCGGCGCAGGGCCGCCGTCGGCATCGGCCGGCGGCTCGGGAAGCGGGGCGGCGGCGACGTCGCCCGGGCGGCCCTCGACCCGCGCGTCGACCCCGAGGACGTCGATGAGCGCCTGCCGCACGTACTCGGCGTGCGCGCCGCGACGGAAGGTCTCCGCCAGGCCGCTCGTCGAGATGGCGAGGACGACGCGCTCGCCGTCGTACTCGGCGACCTGCGCGTTCTGGGCGACGAAGGTCCAGGTGACCCGCTTGTGCCGGCTCAGCCAGTCGAGGACGTCGCCCCAGGACCGGCGCAGTGCGTCGGTGTCGATGCCGCCCGGGCCCTTCGGCGGCGCCGCCGCGGCGGGTGCGGCGGGAACCGGCTCGGTCGCCCGGAGCGGGGGTGTCGGCTCCGACTCGGCGACCGGGTCCGGGACCGGGACGGCCTCGGGTCCGGGATCCGGTTGGGCGGCAACCGGCTCCGGCGCGACCGGCACCGGCGGAGCGGGAGCCGGTGTCGGCGTCACCGGTGCCGCCGCGGGCGTCGACGCCGACGGTGCGGGGGTGGCGGCCGGGCCCGACACCGCGGCCGGGGCGGCCGCCGGTGCGGCGAAGGACGCCGCCGCCTGGGTCGGCACCCCGCCGACCTCCAGCCGCCGCTCGAGCCGGTCGAGGCGCGCGGCGTACCCGGCCTCCCCCGCCGCGCCCGGCAGCAGGATGCGGGCCGCGATGAGCTCGAGCTGGAGGCGCGGCGCGGTGGCCCCGGTCATCTCGGTGAGCCCGGCGTTGACGACGTCGGCGGCGCGCGACAGCGCACCGGCGCCGAAGGCCGACGCCTGCCGACGCATCCGCTCGAGCTGGTCCTCGGGGACGTGCCGGAGCACCTGGGCCGCGCCCTCCTGGACGGCGGCGACGACGATGAGGTCGCGCAGCCGCTCGAGGAGGTCCTCGACGAAGCGCCGGGGGTCCAGGCCGGTCTCGACGACGCGGTCGATGGCGCGGAACACCGCCGCGGCGTCGCCGGCGGCGAAGGCCTCGACCGTGGCGTCGAGGAGCTCGCCGTCGGTGAACCCGAGGAGCGCCGCCGCCGACTCGTACGTGAGCCCGCCCTCGCCGGAGCCGGCCATCAGCTGGTCGAGGACCGAGAGGGAGTCGCGGACCGACCCGCCGCCGGCGCGCACGACGAAGGAGAGCACGCCCGGGGCGACGGGGACGCCCTCCTTGGCGCAGAGCTCCTCCATGTACGACTGCAGCCGCGCGGGCGGCACGAGCCGGAACGGGTAGTGGTGGGTGCGGGAGCGGATGGTGCCGATGACCTTCTCGGGCTCGGTCGTCGCGAAGACGAACTTCACGTGCTCGGGCGGCTCCTCGACGATCTTGAGCAGCGCGTTGAAGCCCTGCGGCGTCACCATGTGCGCCTCGTCGATGATGTAGATCTTGTAGCGGCTCTGCGCCGGGCCGTACGAGGCGCGTTCGCGCAGGTCGCGGGCGTCGTCGACACCGCCGTGGCTCGCGGCGTCGATCTCGATGACGTCGACCGTCCCCGGCCCGCCGCGCGAGAGCGCGACGCAGGAGTCGCAGGTGCCGCACGGCTCGGGGGTCGGGCCGGCCTCGCAGTTGAGGCACCGGGCGAGGATGCGGGCGCTCGTCGTCTTGCCGCAGCCGCGCGGCCCGGAGAAGAGGTACGCGTGGCCGACGCGGCCGGTGCGCAGCGCCTGCATGAGCGGCTCGGTGACGTGCTCCTGCCCGATGACGTCGGCGAACGTCTCGGGCCGGTAGCGGCGGTACAGGGCGGTGCTCACCTCCATGACCCTAGCCGCCACGAAGGACACCCGGCAGGCCCGTCCCGGCCCACCGGGTGGGATGAGACGCTGGCCCGGTGACGGGCACCCGGGTCGAGGCGCGAGGCGCCGCCAAGCAGATCGACGGGGCGGTCCTCCTCCACCCCACCTCCTTCGTCGCCGACCCGGGGCGGTGCGTCGTCCTCCGCGGCCCGAACGGCGCCGGCAAGACGACCCTGCTCCGCCTCGTGGCCGGCGTCACCGCCCCGTCGGGGGGGACGGTCACCCTCGACGGTGAGCCGTCCGACGAGCGCCGGCCCGCCACCCGCGAGGCGGTGGCCGCCCTCCTCGGGACCCCCGCCGGGTGGCGCGACCTGACCCTCGTCGACCACCTGACCCTCGTCGACGCCACGTGGGGGCGCGACCCCGCCACCTGCCGCACCCGCGTCGCCGACGCGCTGGCGGAGGTCGGCATCGACCACCTGTCCGACCGCTTCCCGCACGAGCTGTCCTCCGGCCAGACCCAGCTCTTCCACCTCGCGCTCACGTGGTTCCGGCCCTCTCGGCTGCTCGTCCTCGACGAGCCGGAGCAGCGGCTCGACACCGACCGGCGGGCCCTGCTGGCGCGCCTCGTCGCCGCCCGGCGCGACGCCGGCACGACCGTCGTCATGGCCTGCCACGACCCGGCCGTCACCGAGTCGGTCGCCGACGCGGTCGTCGACGTGCACCCCGGCCCCCGATGACGACCGCCCCGCACGGCACCGACCGCGAGCGGCTCGAGGACGTCACGCACGTCCTCCACGGCCCCGAGGGGTCGGGCGGCTGGCGCAACCTCCTCTACGTCCTGTACGTCGTGGGGCTCCTCACCGGGATCTACGGCTTCACCGTCCTGCGGGGCGTCGTCGTCGTCCTCGACCTGCCCGCACGCGGGTGGGGGCTCGGGGTGACGGATCGGGTGGGAGCGCTCGTCCTCGTCTCGCTCGTCGTCCTCGTCGTCGCGCTCGTCGTCCTCGCCCATCTCGCGGGCCGCCGTCGCGGGCCGATCACGCCCGCCCTGCCGTGGCTCGACCACGTGGCCACCGCGCCGGTCGACCGCGCGCTCGTCCTGCGCGACGCCTGGCTCCTCCCCGCCACCGGCACGGTCGCCGGCTGCACGCTCGTCGGGACGGTCCTCGGGGCGGCCGTCTGGGGTGGCGGCGCGGCCGGACCGGCGGCGGCACTGGTCGGCCTGGGCGCCGGGGCCGCCGGTTCGCTGGCCCTCGTCCTCGCCTGGCTCGCCGGCCAGCTCGTCGCCGACCCCGTCGCCGCGGTCCGCCCGGTCGCGGCGGTCCGCCGGACCCTCCGTCCCGGCGCGGCCCTGCGCGCACTCGGCATCGAGGGCCTGCGCACCCACAGCGCCCGCTCCTCCCGGCTCGGCGGGGCCGCGCTCGCCGGCGACCCGCGCGCGGCCCGGCTCGAGGCGGCCGCACCCGTCCGGCGCGGGCGCCACCTGGCCCTGCGCTCGCGGGGCCCGGTCCGCACGCTCGTGTCCCGCGACCTGCTCGGGATGCGCCGCCAGCCCCTGCTGCCGGTCGGCGGGCTGCTGCTGCTGGCCGTCGGCGGGGCCGCCCTCGGCGCGGTCGTCGGCGCGGGCGTCCGCAACGTCGTGCCCGCCGCTCTCGCCGCGCTCGCACTGCACGTCGGCACTGGGCTGCTCTCCGAGGGGTTGCGGCTCCAGGGCGACACCCTCGGCTCGCCCCGGCTGCTCGGCGGCTCGGTCACCCGCGAGGCCCTGGCGCACGGCGTCCTCCCGTTCCTCGCCCTCCTCGTCGTCGGACTGCCCGCCGCGGTGGCCCTGGCGCTGCCGGCGAGCGCGGCCGAGGGGCTCGTCGCGGCCCTGGCGCTGGTCGGCGTGGGGGTCGTCGTGCTCGCCGGCCAGTGGCTCGCCGCCTTCCGGGTGCGCCCCCCGACCCTCGTCTTCGTCGCGGAGTCCGGGCCGGCCCTGCTCGTCGCCTGGCTGCTCCTCCCCCTCGTGCTCTCGGCGTCCGCCGGCGCCGCGGTCACCCGACTCGTCCAGGTGGCCCCCGGTGCGCCCGTCGCCGGGGCGTGGGCGGCGGCCGTCGCCGCGGTCCCGTGGCTGCTCGCCCGGCGCTCGCTGCGCCGGGCCGCGGGGGCCCACCGCGACTGAGGCCCGGGCCGACAGGTCCGTGACCTACCCTGCTCGGGTGCGCATCGACGTCTGGTCCGACATCCTCTGCCCGTTCTGCCACCTGGGACGGCGCCACCTCGAGCTCGCCCTCGAGCAGTTCGAGCACGCCGACGAGGTGGGCGTCGTCTGGCACAGCTTCCAGCTCGACCGGAACGCGGCCGCCGTCGACGACACCCCGCAGGTCGAGCGGATCGCCGCGAAGTACGGCACCGACCGGGCACAGATGGAGGCCCAGCACGAGCAGATGGCCCGCGACGCGGCCGAGGTCGGCCTCGACTTCGCGTGGCAGCGCCTCGTCGGCGGCAACTCCTACGACGCCCACCGACTCATCCACCTGGCCCGCTCGCTCGACCGCGAGCGCGAGGTCACCGAGCGCGTGCTGCGGGCGTGGTACTCCGAGGGCGCCGCGATCGGCGACCACGAGACGCTCGTCCGGCTCGGCACCGAGGCGGGGCTCGAGGAGCAGGCCGTGCGCGACCTGCTCACGTCCGACGACTTCGGCATCGACGTGCGCACCGACGAGGCGCTGGCCGGCCAGATCGGCATCACCTCGGTGCCCACCTTCGTCCTCGACCAGAAGTACGGCGTCACCGGCGCCCAGCCGGTCGAGGTGCTCCTCCAGGCCATCCGCCAGGTGTGGGACCTCCAGGGCACCGAGCCCGAGGTGCCCGCCGCCGGCGGCGGGTGCGGTGGCGGCTGCTGCGGCGGGGCCTGCGGGTCCGGCGCCGCCGAGGAGACCGCGGAGGCCACGGCCCCCGCGGAGGCGGCCGGCTGCGGGTGCGGCGCCGGCGGCTGCGGCGGCGTGTGCGGGCCGGACGAGCACGCCGAACACGACGCCCACGCCGACGAGGTCAGCCCCGCCACGCGCTGACCGGCGTCCCCGGACGCGAGGACACCCCGCGTACCTGGAAGAGCCCACCTGCCCTTGCTGCATTCCTGCCCTGGGGGAGTTCAGTGGGGTACCACCACGCGGGGTGCCGTCACCGATCGTACGGGGTGGCCACCGGGTGACGGAAATCCCCCGCACGGATGGCCCGCGGCCCCATCGCCGCCGGCCATCTGTGTCGTCGCGGGACACCCCCGAGGGCGCCCGGTCCCCCTACGGTCGTCGCTCATGTCCGACACCGTCGTCAGTCCCCGCGGCTCCGCGTCCCCGACGCCGACCCGCCCCAACATCGTCAAGATCGTCTTCGCCAGCGTCGTCGGCACCGCCGTCGAGTGGTACGACTTCTTCCTCTACGGCTCCGCCGCGGCCCTCGTCTTCGGCCGCCTCTTCTTCCCCGAGAGCGAGCCGCTGACCGCCACCCTCCTCGCGTTCGGCACCTACGCCCTCGGCTTCGTCGCCCGGCCGCTCGGCGGGGTGGTCTTCGGCCACTACGGCGACCGGGTGGGGCGCAAGAAGATGCTCGTCGTCTCGCTGCTCATGATGGGCGGCGCCACGGTCGCCATCGGGCTGCTGCCGACGTACGCGACGATCGGCGTCGGCGCTCCCCTGCTGCTGCTCCTCCTGCGGCTCATCCAGGGCTTTGCGGTCGGCGGTGAGTGGGGTGGCGCGGTCCTCATGGTCGCCGAGCACGGGAAGGACGAGCACCGCGGCTTCTGGTCGAGCTGGCCGCAGGCCGGCGTCCCCTTCGGCAACCTCCTCGCGACCGGGGTGCTCTGGCTGCTCGCGCTCTTCCAGTCCGAGGAGCAGTTCGACGCGTGGGGCTGGCGCATCCCGTTCCTGCTCTCGGCCGTCATGGTGCTCATCGGCCTCTGGGTCCGGGTCAGCCTCGAGGAGTCGCCGGTCTTCGCCGAGGCCAAGGCCGAGATCGAGTCCTCCGACCGGCCGCACCTGCCGATCCTCGAGGTGCTCCGGCGGTACCCGAAGGAGGTGCTCCTCGCCATGGGCATGCGGATGGCGGAGAACATCTCGTACTACATCTTCACGATCGTCGTCATCACGTACGTCACGACCTACCTCGGGGCGGAGAAGGGCGTGGTCCTCGGCGCGCTGCTCGCCGGCGCCGCCATGCAGTCCGTCCTCATCCCGGCCATCGGCGCGCTCTCGGACCGCGTCGGCCGCCGGCCGCTCTACCTCGTCGGCGCGGTCGGGGTCGGCGTGTGGGGCTTCGTCTACTTCGGGATGATCGACAGCCTGAGCGGTCCGCAGATCATGGTCGCCACGCTCGTCGGGCTGTTCTTCCACTCGCTGATGTACTCGCCGCAGGCCGCGTTCTTCTCCGAGCTCTTCGGCACCTCGGTCCGCTACACCGGCGCCTCGGTCGGCTACCAGCTGGCGTCCATCCTCGCCGGGGCCCTCGCCCCGATCATCGCGGTGGCGCTGCTCGGATCCGTCGACACCCGCAACACGACCGCGGTCGCGGTCTACCTCGCGGTGGCGGCGGCGGTCACCGTCGTCTCGGTGCTCCTCGCGAAGGAGACCCGGGCCAGCTCGCTGCGGCACGACCGCGTCCTCGCCGACGCGAACGACTGACCCGCCACCCCGGCCCACCCACGGCGGCCCGGGAGCCCTCCGCCGAGGCGCTCCCGGGCCGCCGCCGTGCGCCGGGCGTTGACGCCCGGCCGGCTCAGGGCCATGATGACCTGCGGCGATACCTCTGTGACCCGGGTCACACCGACCCGGCACCATCGCGGTGACGGGTGCTGTGGGGCCCGTCCCCGCTCCAGCCGATCGACCGCGCCCGGACCCGGGGAGCACCCGCCGCGGGCGCCGCAGGGAGACAGCATGACCACACCCCGTTCCACCGTGCCCGGACGCCGCCTGCTGGTGGCCGCCGGCCTCACCGCAGCCCTCCTCGTCGTGCCGACCACGCCGGCCTCGGCGGGGACGCACCACGGCCCGACCCCGCCGAAGCCGGTCGTCCGCTCCGACCAGCTCGCCGCTCCGTTCAACCTCGACGTGTCCGGTCGCTCGGTCCTCGTCGCCGACGGCAGCCAGAACCTCGTGGGCACGCTGGCCCGCGACGGCTCGATCACGCCGATCGCCACCGACCAGCCCGGCGCCTCCGGCATCGCCCGCTCCGCCGACGGCCGGCGCATCGCGTGGACGACGACGGAGACCGACCCGGCGACCTTCGAGAACAGCGCGAGCGGCCTGACCATCAAGGGCCCGCGCGGCCGGATGGTCCACGCCGACACCCTCGCCCACGAGCAGTCCCGCAACCCGGACCAGGGCATCCACTACGGCGTGACCAACCCGAGCCAGTGCGTCGTCGACGCGTTCACGGCGGCCGGCTTCCCGGTCTCCTACGACGGCGGCATCGACTCGCACGCCTACTCCGTGGCCGCGACGAGGTCCGGATGGGTGGTCGCCGACGCGGGCGCGAACGACATCCTCGCGGTGTCGAACTCGGGCCGCATCCGCACGCTCGCCGTGCTGCCGGCCCAGCCGCTGACGATCACCGCCGACATGGCGGCGGCCCTCGGGCTGCCCGACTGCGTCGCCGGCGTGACCTACGCCTTCGAGTCGGTCCCGACCGAGGTCGAGGTCGGCCGCGACGGGATGCTCTACGTGACGACGCTGCCCGGCGGCCCCGAGTCGCCGGTGCTCGGCGCGCGCGGAGCACTGTGGCGGGTCGACCCGCGCACCGGCCACGTCCGCAGGATCGCCGGCGGGTTCCTCGGCGCGACCAACCTCGCGCTCGGGTCGCACGGCGAGATCTACGTCGCCGAGCTGTTCGGCGGCCGCATCTCGGTGGTCCGGCACGGGAAGGTCAGCCCGTACCTCGACCTGCCGGGGGTCGTCGCCGTCGAGACCGGCGGCCACGGCGACCTGTGGGCCGGCACCCTCGGCAACGAGGACCCGCCGGCGCCCGGGACGATCGTGCAGATCACCGGTGGCAAGGCGCACTGGAAGGGCGGCCCCCACCGGGTGGGTCGCTGACCGACCGGGTCGCGGGTCCACCCCCGGACGGGTGGGCCCGCGGCCCCCGGGTCGTCACCATCGGCGACCCCGGGTCGCCGGTGTCGGGGGCGTCACCGAGGATGGAGGCCCGACATCCTCCGGAAGGCACTGATGACCCCCGCCACGCTGTTCCCCGCCCTCGCCCGCGTCGAGGCGGTGACGTGGACCCTCCTGCTCGTCGGGATGGCGCTGAAGTACCTGACGCGCACCACCGAGCTCGGCGTCGCGGTCTTCGGCCTGGTCCACGGGGTGGTCTTCCTCGGCTACCTGCTCGTCACGGCGCTCGTCGCCGTCGACCAGCGCTGGTCGTGGCGGCTCACCCTCGTCGCGATGGCGGCGGCGGTGCCTCCGTTCGCGACGCTCTGGGTCGAGCGGTGGGTCGAGCGCACCACGCGGCTCGACAACCGGTGGCGCCTGGCGCCCGGCGGCGAGTCACCGGGCCACCCCGCCGAGCACGTCCTCGCCCGGGCCCTGGCCCGCCCGGTGCTCGCCGCGGCGGCGGGTGCTGCGCTGGTCCTGGGCACCACGGCCGTGCTCCTGGTCGTCGGCCCGCCTGGGGGCACCACCGGCGCCTGAGCCCTCAGAGGAGCCAGAGCCAGTGCGTCGACGCGGCCAGGGCGGTGAGCCCGGCACCGACGAGGATCGACGTGACGAGGGCGACGAGCACGCCGTTCCAGCCGCCCCGACGTCGCCGCCGGGCACCGGGAGCGCCGGGTGGTGGGACGGGGCGGATCTGCTCGAGGACGGCGTACGCGACGACCCCGAGGCCGAGGGTGACGAAGAGCTGCCAGATCCAGAACCAGCGGGTCCCCCGGGTCGGGGCCGGACCGACGACGATCGCGCCGAGGGTCATGAGGACCAGGGGCGCGGCGGCCCACAGCGGCCACTGGTCCCGGCCGTCGAGGGTGGGCGACCAGCGCGCCATCGTGGAGACCTGCGGGACGCCGGCCGCCCGGAGGGTCGCGTCGGCCCCGCCGGTGCCGTTGTCGAGGCCGTTGGGGTCGAGGACCCGGACCGGCGCGAACCAGCCGTCGACCCGGTAGGCGACGACGGGGTTGCCCCCGCCGATCCCCGGGTCGGCGTCCGCGCCGTCGTCCCCGGCGGCCCGGGGCACGACGGTGACGCCCTCGGACCACCCGACGACGGTGCCCTCGGGCGGCACGAGGTCGGCGAGCTGCCACGCGGCGACGCGGCCGGCGGCCAGGTCGGCCCGCAGCCGCGGCTCGTCGACGAGGCGGGTCTGGGTGACGACGGTGAGCACGAGCCAGGTGAGCCAGAGGGCGAGCAGGACGGCCCCGAACACCTGGTCGCTGCGGCGGTGCGGCCGGGGCGTGCCGTCGGCCGGCGGCGTCCAGGCGCCGACGGCCGGCCGGGTCACCTCGCCGACGGCGCCGTGCTCCCCCTCGTCCATGACCGGATGATGGCACCACCGGACGTGCCTGTCGACGGGCCGTGCGGGACCTCGCAGCGGCGGCGCCGATTTCGGGTCGACGACCGCCCTCGGGTAGCCTCCTCCGCGGAGGATTCGCATAGTGGCCTAGTGCGCACGATTGGAAATCGTGTTGGGGATGAAACCCCTCGCGGGTTCAAATCCCGCATCCTCCGCCAGCCGACGAGGCCCCCGAGCGTGCGAGGGGGCCTTCGTCGTCTGCGGAGGTGGGGGATGCCGGGAGCGCAGGGCGGGGGCGAGGAACGAGCCCACGGCCGGCGCGGAGTCGGCGAGGAACGAGCCCACGGCCGGCGCGGAGTCCCGCATCCGACCAGAACCCCGCACCCGTGGAAACCGTCGAGAGTAGAGAACACGCCGCGTGCCGGCGGGTGCACGCGGCGTGTTCTGTACCTTCGACGGCTGGGGGGCCGGAGAGGGCCGGCGCTCGGGTCAGGCGAGGGGGAGCCGCTCCCCCACGCCCGTGGCGGCGTCGTGCACCTCGACGAGCCGCTGCTCGTCCGGCCCGGGCACCGGCCCGGAGGCGCTGACCAGCCGGCACACGGCGAACTCCTCGCGCTCGGCGTCGTACGCGTCGACCCAGCGCAGCCACGACCGCTCGGCGACGTCGTCGTCGCACGGCCAGGACACCGGCAGGGCGGCCCTGCCGATGCGGAAGGGCTTGGGCGTCAACCGGGCCCGGTAGCTGCCGTGGGTCGCGCACAGCTCGACGTACAGCGGGTCGGACTGCAGCGCCGACAGGATGCCCCGGGCCTCCTCGGACGCCGGGGCGACACCCGCGCCGGTGACGACGACCCGCAGCCCGGCCGCCGTCCGGTAGACCCGCACCCCGAGCTCCGGGTGCTGCCGGGCGAACTCCCAGGCCGGCTCGGCGGCGAGGCACTCCGCGACCGACGGACCGCCCGGACCGGTCGCCGTGACGGCCCGCCCCCCCGCGCCCGGCAGGTCCGGGTAGGCCTCGTACCCGGGGCCCGGACCGCCGACCGGCTCGGGCTCGTCGAGCCCTGCGGCGTCCTCGCCGGAGCTCCCCTGCGGCGTCGGGTCCGGGCGGCCGAGGACGAGCCGCCGGATGAACCCCGCGACGCCGCGGCCGCGGTCGCCCGGCGTGGAGCGGGTCGCCCGGCGCCGCGCCGACGGCCGTTCGTCGGCCAGCTCGGGGACATCGACGTCGGCGACGAGGAGCAGGTCGGTGCACAGGACCTCGCAGCCCATCCGGTTGCGCGTCACCACCCCGAGCAGCCGCCCGTCGTCCGCGCGGACCTCCTCGAGCACGGGCTCGCGCAGCGGCGTCCGGGGGTAGTAGCCCCGGGTCGCGGGTAGCCGGCCCTCGCGTTCGACCCGGGCCAGCACCTCCGCCAGCCGTTCGTGGCCGACCCGCTCGGCGTCCTCGTCGGACTCGGTCGACCAGCCCCACACCGAGATCGGGCCACCGTGCCGCCCGAGGTGCGGGCTGAAGCCGTCGACCCTGACCCAGTGCTGCGGGATCTCCATGGCCGCAGAGTCTGTCAGTCGCCGGGCCCGGCGACGTGCACGTACTCCGGATGCCGCGGCAGGGCGCCCGGGGCGGGCGGGCCCCCGGCGCGGGGCCGGCCGCCCTCCTGGGCGGCCCCCCCGGACCCCCCCCCCCCCCCCCCCCCCCCCCCCCCCCGGGGGTCGAGGGCCGAGCGGACCGCCGGTGCGGAGAACAGCCCGCCGGTGACGACGAGCCGGGGCGACTCGAGGCCGGCCGCGGCGGCGAGCAGCGAGGCACCCAGCGCGTGGCCGGCGGCGACGCACACCCCGGCCGCGACGGCGTCCCCGGCATCGGCGGCGGCGGTGACGAGCGGGGCGACCGAGGCGAGCACCTCGGGGGCGTCCGCAGCGGTCATCACCCGTCGTGGCCAGGTCTCGCACGGGCCGAGCACCGCCTCGGCCGCGGTGAGGAGCCCGGCCGAGCCGCCGTCGACCCCGTCGCGGGCCCGGAGCGCGGCGCGCAGGCCCTCCATCCCGACCCAGGCCGCCGAGCCGCGGTCGCCGAGCACGTGGCCCCAGCCGTCCACGCGGGTCCAGTGCGCGCCGAAGTCCGACCCGAACGCGACGGCGCCGGTGCCGGCCGCGACGACGGCGCCGGGCACGACCTCCCCCAGCGCCCCGACGAGGCTGGCGACCGCGTCGCTGACCACCGCCGTGCGTCGCGCCCGCAGGGCCGCCGAGACCGCCCGCAGCACGTCGTCGGGCTCGGCGAGGAAGAGCAGCCCGCGGGTGGACCAGCACACCGCGTCGGGGGCGTCGACCCCCTCGGCGTCGAGGAGCAGCCGCGCGTCGGCCGCGAGCGCCGCGACGTCGAGCCCGCCGGCCCCGACCCGGGCGCCGACCGCCCGTCGCCGTTCCCCGGCCGCGCCGTCCCGGCAGACGACCAGGCGCAGCCCGCTCCCGCCGACGTCGACCGCCACGACCGTGCTCACGGCCGTGAGCCGATCACTTCGCCATGCCCGCGGTCAAGCCGGCGACGATCTGCTTGGTCGCCACGAGGAAGAGGAGGATGAGCGGGATCGTCGTGATGACGAGACCGGCGAACACGGCGGCGTAGTTCGTCGCGTTCTCGCCGAAGAAGGTCGTGAGGCCGACCGGCAGCGTGTACTTGTCCTGGTTGCGGAGCAGGACGAGCGGGAAGAGGAAGTCGTTCCAGATCGGGACGAACCGGAAGACGGCCACCGTCGCGACGGCCGGCCGCACGAGCGGCACCATGACCCGCCAGAAGGTCTGCCACGCGTTCGCGCCGTCGAGGGTCGCGGCCTCCTCGAGCTCGGCCGGCAGCTGCCGGAAGAAGGTCGTGAGGACGAAGATCGAGAAGGGGACCCCGGACGCCCCGTACATCAGGGCCAGCCCGAGCCGGGAGTCGATGAGGCCGACCCCGTCGAACAGGTAGAAGATCGGCAGGATCGCCAGGTGGATGGGCAGCATCAGCCCGGAGAGGAAGAGCGACTCCAGCCAGCGGAAGACGCGCGAGCGGCCCCGGGCGAGGGCGTAGGAGGCCATCGTCGCCACCGTGGTCGAGAGGGCGACCGCGCCGAGGGTGACCATGAGGCTGTTGCCGAAGTACGTGGCGAAGTTGCCTGCGGTCCAGGCCTCCCGGTACGCGTCGAAGGACAGCGGCCACGGCGCCCCGAGCGGGTTCGAGATGAGGTCGCCGTTGCTGCGGAAGGAGCTGCTGACCATGAGGAGCAGCGGGACCAGCGCGAAGGCGGCGTAGACCCACAGCAGGACGCTCGCCGTGCGCCCGCCGACCGGCTTCTGCCGGCCACGGGTCGGTCGGCGCGAAGGACCACCCGGAGCGGCGACGGCGTCCGTCGTCGGGGCGCCTGGTGCGTCGGCGGTGCCCACGCCGGCGGGGACGACGCTCATGCCGTGATCCTCCGCTCGTGCCGGCGCAGCACGGCGGTCGCCGCGTACGCACCCCCGAAGATGAGGACGAAGAGCAGGGTCGCGAGCGCCGACGAGGTACCGATGGCGTCGGTCGCGCCCGAGTCGAACGCGGTGCGGTAGAAGAGGAGCGAGATGAAGTCGGTCGAACCGGCGGGGTTGCCGGTGGAGCCGCCGAACGCGTACGGGAGGGCGAAGGCCTCCATCGCGAAGATGAAGGTCAGCACGCTCACCGTGCCGATGGCCGGGACGAGCAACGGGAAGACGACCTTGCGGAAGGCCTGGCCGTTGCTCGCGCCGTCGACGCGGGCGGCCTCGGTCAGCTCGTCGGGGACGCCCCCGAGCGCCGCCCCGTAGAGCAGCACCGGGAAGCCGATCCACTGCCACACGCTGACGAGGACGACGACCCACAGCGCGGTGTCGGGGTCGCCCAGCCACGGCAGCGCCCACGACTCGAGCCCGACCTTGGTGAGCAGCGTGTTGACCGGCCCGAAGGTCGGCGACAGGAGGAGGGTCCAGAGGTAGCCGATGACGATCGGGCTCACGAGGTACGGCATCGCGTAGAGCGTCTGCAGCGCCCGGCGGGTGCGTACACGGCGGTGCAGGAGGAAGGCGACGGTCAGCCCGATCGTGTTCTGCACCAGCATGGTTCCCGCGAAGAACAGGATGTTGTGCCACAGGGCACGCGGCAGGTCGGTCGTGAAGGGTGCCCGCGTGAAGAGCGCCGTGAAGTTGTCCAGACCGATGAAGCCGTGCCGGGCGGTGCCGGTCCACTCGTAGAAGGCGTACGAGAAGGAGGTGACCATCGGGTAGAGGACGAACACCCCGAAGAGCGCGAGGGCCGGGGTGACGAAGAGCAGTCCGGTGCGTCGGTTCATGGGCTTCCGGGGGGTCGGGGTGGGTGTGGTGCCGGCGGGCCGGGCGGGGCGACCCGGGGCACCCGGGGGCCGGGCCGGTCGGGGCGCCGGCCGCCCGGGGGGGCCGGGGGGTCAGCCGGGCGGCCTGGACC
>OEIU01000952.1_pt1 | contig 21762 bp, 20 predicted proteins | sample 1539221 | NCBI WGS metagenome assembly OEIU01 (sample SAMN03792071, study PRJEB22550) | activated sludge metagenome | feature: wastewater treatment plant; material: activated sludge; isolation source: Wastewater treatment plant of a petroleum refinery complex | place: Argentina: Zarate | collected...
ATCAAAATATCCCATATCCCATTTTGTTGGATTAGGTTTCCATGCGCCTTCTAACCCGCTTGTTGTTGTATGAGGACCTTTACCTGTTTCAAATTTGTTGATCCAACCTAAACCCTGCTCTTCGATTGGTGCAGCTTCAGGTTCAGGACCAACTAACTTTGGATCACCTGCGCCATGCATTTTACCAAATGTGTGTCCACCCGCTGTTAATGCAACAGTCTCTTCGTCATTCATTGCCATGCGTTTAAATGTTTCGCGTACATCACGTCCGGAAGCAACAGGATCAGGATTTCCGTCAGGACCTTCGGGATTAACATAAATCAGACCCATTTGAACTGCCGCCAGAGGATTTTCCAATTCACGATTACCGGAGTAACGACTCTTGGGTTTATCACTTGTTGCCAGCCATTCTTTTTCAGAACCCCAGTAAATGTCTTCCTCAGGTTGGTAGATGTCTTCACGTCCGCCGCCAAATCCAAAAGTTTTAAAGCCCATCGATTCAAGCGCAGCGTTACCGGCAAGGATAAAAAGATCAGCGCAGGAAATTTTGTTTCCATATTTTTGTTTGATTGGCCAGAGCAATCTTCGTGCTTTATCAAGATTGCCGTTATCCGGCCAGCTATTGATTGGTGCAAATCGCTGGTTGCCAGTTCCGCCGCCGCCACGTCCATCACCGGTTCGATAAGTTCCAGCGCTGTGCCATGCCATTCTAATAAATAACCCACCGTAATTTCCCCAATCTGCAGGCCACCAATCTTGTGAATTTGTCATCAACGCATAAAGATCTTTCTTGAGCGCGTTGTAATCAAGTTTCTTAAATTCCTTTGCATAGTCAAAATCAGGATCCATTGGATTTGAAGCGGGATTGTGCTGGTGAAGAATTCCGAGATTCAATTGCTTCGGCCACCAGTCCTTATTTGATGTTCCTCTGCCGAAGGAAGCTCTTCCTGTAACAGGGCATTTGCTTTCATCACTCATTTTATTTTTCCTTTTTATTATTTGATTAATTTATTTTTAAAAATTTATTTGTTCTCTAATTGTTTTGTCTTAATCATCAAAAGATGAATCGTTACAGCAATTGCAACAAAAAATAAAACCAATTTAACGTACAACTCATCAGTAAAGAAAAATGATGAAATAGCTATGGATATCCAAAGCAGAACAATATTGCTAATTTTTGATTTGATAGTTAACCCTGATTTATCCTGATAGTTTTTAACATAAGCTCCAAGTATTTTATGATTCCTTAACCAGTCGTTTGCTTTGGGTGAACTTTTTATAAAACAATATGAAGCCAGAATTAAAAATATCGTAGTGGGTAGAAGTGGCAGAAAAATTCCAATTATTCCAATGCCTACAAGTATAAACCCGCTAATAATATAAAAATATCTTACTATTGGTGAGGCAGAAATTGTTAGTTCTTTCATATCAAAATCAAAAAAAAGTAAAGAGTTATTTTATTTCAGGATTAACATGGAGCTAAAATCAATGTATAGCAAATTGATTAATTCTATACTATTATAGGAAAGATTTATAACACATAATTAGCTCTGAAAACAAACTATTTTAAGTTAAAATTTTCTTAATTTAAACCAGAAAATTATGACGATTACACAGTTAGAATATATAATAGCAGTTAATAACTATAAAAGTTTTTCTGTTGCAGCAAATCACTGTTTTGTAACGCAGCCAACTTTAAGTATGCAAATACAAAAGTTAGAGGAAGAACTTGGTGTTGTTATTTTTGATAGAAGCCGAAATCCCGTTAAAACTACTGATATCGGCGAGCAACTTATACGGCAGGCAAAAATTATTATAGAGCAGCGTGATCTTTTCCAAAATATAATTGAAAATGTTAAAGGTGAGTTTACTGGAATTATAAGGGTTGGAATAATTCCAACTATCGCACCATTTTTATTGCCGCTTTTTCTGCAATCGTTTTTAGATAATTATCCCAAAGTAGAATTAATATTTGATGAACTTACAACAAGTGAAATTGTCTCCGGGATTCACAAATCAACCTTGGATTTTGGAATACTTGCCTTACCAATTAATGATTCTGGTATTATTGAAGAATCTCTTTATTATGAACCATTTGTTGGATTTATTCCGGAGAAACATAAATTGTTTCATAAGACTAAACTTGATATTGATGACCTCCAATCGGATGATTTACTTTTACTAAAAGAAGGACACTGTTTGCGTGAGCAGACTCTTAAGGTTTGTAAATCCTCAGAAAAAGAATGGCGCGATGATCACAACAAAATACTTTTTGAGTTTGGAAGTCTTGATACTCTAATCAACCTTGTGCAGCAAAATTTTGGTATGACGTTGCTTCCTTATCTTGCAATAAGATATATGAAGGATGAAGCAAAATTAAAACTGGTACGAGAGTTTAAAGCGCCTGTACCCAAAAGAGAAATTGGTATTGTTTACAGCAAAACATTTATAAAAAAAAATCTGCTTAAGGCATTGAAAGAAAAAATAATTTCATCTGTTCCAAAAGAATTAAAAGATAAAAAAGAAGGATTGATAATTCACTAATATGTATTCAATAAAAAGAAAAATAAATTTTTTTGATTGCGACCCCGCAGGGATAATTTTTTACTCAAGAATATTCGAATTCTGCCACTCAGCATATGAGCAACTTATCTCCAGCTTTGATCTGAAAGAAAATTATTGGATGAATGAAGATTATGTCGTTCCGATAATTCACTCTGAAAGCGAATATGTGAAACCCATAAAATATGGCGATGAGATTTCTATTAATGTTCAGGTATCACAATTAAAACCTGCTTCGTTTGAATTAACTTATACAATTAAACGTGACAAAACTCTTTGCTGTCACGCAAAAACTGTTCATGTTTTTGTGGATAAAAAAAGCTGGAAGAAAAAAGAAATGTATGAGGATTTAGCGGAAGGATTAAAAATTCATAAAACCTAAACTTTAGCCACCAAAACTCTGAAAGACAAAATTTCACAAAATGATTTAGTGGCAAATTCTTTTCTAAAACATTTTCCTAATCTTCTCGCGCTCTAATTTTCCCAGAGATGTACGAGGTAATTTATCGACAAAGAAAAACTGTTTTGGAATTTTGTATCCAGCTAATTTTTGTTTTAAAAATTCTTTTATCGTTTTTTCTCCAACAGAAGATTCAGTACAAACAACAGCAGCAGCAACTATTTGTCCCCATATTTTATTTTGTTTAGGAAAAACGCAAGCTTCTTTTATGTAAGATAATTCAAGCAATGTTTTTTCAACTTCAAATGGATTTACATTTTCACCACCAGTAACTATCAAATCATTTCGTCTTGCTTCGATAAATAAATAACCATCATCATCAATAAATCCCAAATCGCCTGAGTGATAAAAATTATTACGTAGTTTTAAGTTAGTCTCATTTTCATCATTAAGATATTTTTTAAATAAACTTTTTGATTTGATTAATATTTCCGATTCATTTGAAAGAATTATTTCTACATCATTAAAAGGTTTGCCGGCAGATTGTGGTTTAGATTTAATTTCATTAGCCGAAATTGCCGTAATCATAGAAGCAGTTTCTGTCGATCCATAAACGCGATAAGGTTTCCAGCCCAATTTATCAGCTTCAAATATCAATTCATCATCAACAAATCCACCGCCAATTAAAGATACTTTTAATGATTTATCTGGAATTATTTTTTGATTTATCAATCTATCCAGTTGAGTAGAAACCAGAGAAAGATAAGTCGGCTTATGTTTTAATACTGCATCAGCCAAATGATTTGTCTGCAAAGATTCAGGAATAATGATTGAACATCCATAAAAAAGTGAACGGCAAATGATTTGGAATCCACCTATATGATAAAAGGGAAGTGATGCTAACCATCGATCATTTTCTTTATGATTTAAAATTTCGTTCCCATATTCGATACTATTTATCAAAGATGAAAAAGTATGCACAACTCCTTTGGGTCTACCTGATGAACCCGAAGTGAAAATGACAACTGCATCATTATTTATATCTGGAACCGGATAAGTTGAAACTGATCTTGAAGTAAGAGTAAGGTTCGATAAATTTATTATTAAGAAACTTTGTGACTTTATGTCTTTGTGGCTAACATTTTTTATTTCTCTTTTGCCACCAAGACTCAAAGACTCGAAGGGAACACCAAAGTTTTTTCTTGAGTCCGTAACCAAAAATTTAAAATTATGTTCATCAACAATTGAATAAATTTCCTCATCAAGCAGTTTGGTATTTAATGGCACAGGAACAGCACCCAAATACCAAAGAGCAATAACAGATGTTATAAATTCTAACTGGTCGTTAATTAACAAAGCCACATAATCGGTTTTGTTTATTCCTTCTTTCGAAAGTGCAAAGGCAATTTGATTTGCTTTCTTAAATAACTCTTTATATGAAATTGAAGTATCGGATTGGATAATTGATTTAAGCTCTTTAGAATCAGAATAATTAAAAAAGCTATTTGTGGATTTAAAATTCATTTTAAAAAATCATAACTGTGATTTTTATAAAATAATTCCAATAGAAAGTAAAATACCGTATAGCGCTGAAAATTTTGCAGTTAACTCTAAGGTTTTATTTAATTGTATCCCTGTAAAAGCATAAATCATTTTAACAAGTGTAATTGCAATTGGTAAGGTTAGGTATGGAAGAAATATCCATAAGCTAAATGCGTATTTAAAGTGCAATAAAAAAGGAACGAAAAAAGAGAGCAGAATAAAAAAAATGTACTCAAATCTGGAGAATTCTTTGCCAAGAATTACGGCAAGTGTTTTTTTTCCAGCGGTTCGATCTTCATCGATATCTCTATAATTATTTACAATCAAAATGTTTGTTACCAAAGCTCCAACCGGAAGAGAAATAAGAAGTGCAAGCCAGGTAAATTGTTGTGCGTGCAAATAGTAAGTCCCAACAGTTCCAACAATTCCAAAGAAAATAAAAACAAATAAATCTCCAAGTCCATTATAAGCCAAAGGAAATGGACCTGCGGTGTAAGCTAACCCTGCAAGGATAGAGAGGATACCGATCCATAAAATTATTAATCCAACTGAATAGACAAGATATAAACCAAGAAGGAATGCAGTAAAGAAAACTAAAAATATTCCCAGCTCCATTTCTTTAACAGAAATTAATCCAGAAGCTAAGACACGAAGTGGTCCTTTTCTTTCTTTTGTGTCTGATCCTTTCAAATGGTCATATAGATCATTAGTAAAGTTTGTCCCGATTTGAATTAGTACCGAACACAGAAGTGCTATAATGGAATAAACTGGATAAAATATTCCCTGATAAATTGCCAAAGCCGAACCAACGATAACGGGAACAACCGCGGCCGGAAGCGTCCGTGGTCTGCTTGCTAAAATCCAACTTTGAAGTTTTGAAATATTTTTTTTTACTTCATTCATTAAATTATTTTGTTCTTTTAATTGCAAAGCCAGTAGCCTGAATACCATCAACAGTTAGACTTCCATTTTGATATGATACGCTTTTAATATCAAATTTCATTAGTGCATCTGCACCCATTCCAATGGCTTTACTATATAATTCATCAAGTGCATCCTTATAATTAATCGATTTGATAAACCATTTCTTTCCATCTGCGTCAGTTACTATTCTGCCATCATTAGTTGAATATCTATCTGGGACTTTTGAAACTTCTGGCCAAACTGTTGAACTAAGAATACCAATAGATTCATATTTATCTGGATATATTTCGGTTGTTATAAAAAATCCTTGCTTGGTATAGTTTGTAAAATCAATACCAGTTGTAGATATAGAACCAGGCATCTCCTTTGTTCCAGAACAAGCAAATAAAAATAAAATAGAAAACATCAAAAAAAGATATTTCATAATTCCTCCTACGGTAACTTAGGAAATTTTTTAAAATTGGGTTTACGTTTTTCGTTATAAGCTTTTTTACCTTCCTGTGCTTCCTCACTCATATAATAAAGTAAAGTGGCATTGCCGGCAAGTTCCTGAATTCCAGCTTGTCCATCCAACTCTGCGTTGAATGCAGATTTTAAAACACGAATTGCCATTGGGCTGTGCTGTAAAATTTCTTTTGCCCATTGCACACCTTCATCTTCAAGCTTGTCAACCGGAACGACTTTATTTACCAAACCCATATCTAATGCTTCTTGCGCATTATATTGTCTGCATAAGTACCATATTTCACGGGCTTTCTTTTGTCCAACCATTCTTGCTAAATAACTCGAACCGAATCCACCATCAAAGCTGCCAACTTTGGGACCGGTTTGTCCGAAGATTGCGTTATCAGCCGCGATAGTTAAATCACAAATAACATGAAGCACATGACCACCGCCAATTGCATATCCGGCAACAAGTGCAATCACAACTTTTGGAATGCTGCGAATGAGTTTTTGTAAATCTAAAACATTTAATCTAGGTACTCCGTCTTTTCCCACGTAACCCATATCACCGCGAATACTTTGATCGCCGCCGCTGCAAAAAGCATACTTCCCATCTTTAGCGGGTCCGTAACCTGTTAATAATATTACACCAATTGTTTGATCTTCACGCGCATCGGAGAAAGCATCATACATTTCAAAAACAGTTTCAGGACGAAAAGCATTTCTTTTTTCGGGTCGATTTATTGTAATCTTAGCAATGCCATCCATCTTTTCGTAAATGATGTCTTTGTAATTATTTGATTTTATCCATTTTGATTTCATAAATATTCCGAATTAAATAAAAATCTATATATTACTAATTGCCACTACCTTCAAAGGCTGAGTGAATATTCCTTTGATAGTAGTTAACTCACCCTAAATCCCTCTCTTAAAAAGAGAGGGACTTTTAAATCAAATTGTTTTAAGCCCCTTCTCTTACTAAGAGAAGGGGTTGGGGATGAGTTCAGAAGTTTATTCATAATTTTTCACACACCTCTAAAAGTCGTGTAATAAATAACATCTCCTATATACAAACTAAAACTGTCCCAAATAATTTAAAACTATTTCTATAAATCGTTTTGGTTCCTCAAGATGAGTATTATGACCTGAATTTTTAACGATTTTGTGTTTAGCTTTAAAAAATCGTTTCGCCAGCCGGGCGTTGATACCTGTAAACTTTGTATCCAAATCACCGGAGATTAGTAAAACTTTAGTTGGAATTTTTTTTAATCTATCATGAACCGGAGGCATAATTCCGGTGCTAAAACCTTTAAGAGAATTTGCATAACCAATCTTGCTTCCGGCAGCTTTTTTCTTTTTCAATTTCTTAATCTTATCATTAGAAAATCTTCTTTGAGTATTAAACAATTCCTGGTCTTGCCATAGTTCAATAAATTCTTCTAAAGTATGGGTTTCAATAAACTCAGCAAGTTTTAAATCTTCTTCATATCTTTTTTTACGCTCATCATCATTTCTAATACCGGCGGTTGAACTTTCCAGAATTAATCCTTTAATATCATCAGGATAAGCGACAGCGTATGAAAGAGCAGCCCGCCCGCCCATCGAATATCCTACAATAAAAATTTTTCCGGATGTTAAATGATCTTTTATACTTTTTATTTGATTAACGATTGATTCAGTTGAATATAAAGAAGGATCTGAAGGTGAATCACTTTTACCATGTCCAATAATATCCATTGCAAATAAATTATATTTATCCGGCAGTTGCTCAAATACCGGGAACCAGTCTTCAGCAGAGCCGGTAAAGCCATGTAAAAATAAAATATAATCTTTTGCAGGATCGATTTCTCTTGGATGTTCTACATTTAATTTTACACCATTGACATCAAGCTTCATAATTCCTCAAAAACTTTTCTACAAATTTATCAACTTTCTTCCAGTATTTCTTTCTTACATACAGAGAATATTCCGCATTTGTTTTGATTTCGAACACAACAGGTTTTTTTCTTACGGAAGAAACTTTTATATGATTTAAAATATCCTGGAGTGATTGTAACTCCTTGTATTCAATGTCAAAAGCTTCGGTAAGTTTTTTAAATGAAAGATTTGTGGGAGTTAAAAAATATTTTTGCAAAACATTTTTGTGATCCGCAATTGGTAAAAATCTAAAAATAGCTCCGCCATTATTATTGATTAGTATTGTTACTAATGGGATATCATATTGTTTAGCAATTAATAAACTGTTTACATCATAATAAAAAGCAAGATCACCGGTTACAAGATAAGTGGAATGTTTTGAGTTTACAGAAATTCCCAATGCCGTTGATGTTATTCCATCAATGCCGCTTGCACCTCTGTTCTGGAATACGTTTATATTTTTTCTGATGGCAGAAGAGAAAAAATCCAAATCGCGGATAGGTACACTGTTTCCAATCATTAGATTTGAATCGGGTGGAATTGAATTTAATATATTTATAAGAATTGCGGGCTCATTTATTTTTTTTGATTCCAGGATTACATCAGATTTGATCTTTTCAATTTCTTCTTCCATCAACTTTAAATTTTTTAACAAAACAAAAGAAGAATCTTTGGGATTAAATTCAGATTCATTTAAATGCTGTAAAAATTCCTCCTCATCGGTTTTGATTATCTTTGATTTTCCTGATGTGTCAAACATATCACCAAAACGATTTACAACAAATCGTTTAGTTCCGCAACCAGTTAAAAATTCTTCAAGCTTTGGTGATGTTGCAGTGCGCCCGAAATGAAAATTTATTTTGGGTGAAAATATTTTTTGGAAAGCGGTGGAACGAATTAACGCATCAAAATTTGTTATTACATTCTGAATTCTGTTTTGTTTAAATCCTAATCCGCTTGATGGATCCGCAAAAACAGGTATTGCAAATTTGGTGGAGAAATCTTCTATCAATTTTATAAAATGATCACTAAAATTGCCGGGACCAACAGTAATCAGAGCCGGAGTATTTTTCTTTATGGAAATTAAAACATTTTTATTTATCTGTTCCCAAAAATTATTTGCTTTTTTCTCCGAAATTTCTGAAATCGGTTTGGGTAAAGATGTAGTGATTATTTTTTCTTCAACCGTATCCGTATATGAAGTTGGCTCTAATGGTTTTTCAAATGGGAAATTTATGTGAACTGGTCCACGGTTTTCTTTTGAAGCGATTTTAAAAACTGTTAGCGCCTTTTCTTTTAATGAATTTAATTTATTGGATTCAATATCCGGAAGACCTGTATCATAAAAAAATCTAATATGATTTTTGTAAAGATTATCCTGATTTATCGTTTGATTTGCTCCTGAGTTTCGCAAATAAGCAGGTCTATCCGCTGTGCAGATAATTAATGGAACTCTGTTTTGATAAGCTTCGATTATTGCAGGATAAAGTTCGGCAGTCGCTGTGCCGGAAGTTGTTACAACAATTACGGGAGAATTAGTTTGTTTGGCAATTCCTAAAGAAAAAAATCCGGAAGTACGCTCATCAACAATAACAAACGTTTTTATTTTTTTATTTTGTGATAATGCATAGGTTAACGGAGTGCTGCGCGAACCCGGTGAAATGCAGGCATATTTAACACCGCACTCGGCAAGCTGATCCATAAAAACATTTGCCCAAACATAGTTTCTGTTAACTTTAATTTGCATTATCAAATAAAGATAGTATGGGTTTAAATTTTAAAACTGTTTCTTCAAATTCTTCAGCAGGATTCGAATCTTCCACTATTCCACAGCCGGCATAGGTATAAAGAATATTTTTATTTATAAGTGCTGAGCGTATAGTGACATTAAATTCTCCATTGCCTTTGCAATCAAACCAGCCAATTAAACCTGAATATAAACCACGATCGAATTCTTCCATTTCTCCAATCAACTGTAATGATTTTTCTTTTGGTACACCACAAACTGCGGGAGTTGGGAATAATGCAGAAATAATATCAAATATATCAGTATCTTTTTTTAGCATCCCTTTTACTGATGTTTGAAGATGCTGAATATTAGAAAACTTTTTAACGGTAGGATTATCATCAATCTCAATTTTTTCTAAAAGGTTTTGTAAGGATGATTTAATATGGTTAATAACTATATAATGCTCTATATTATTTTTTTTACTATTTAATAATTCACTTTCCAACTTATTATCTGCGGCTTCGTCCGTGCCACGCATAATTGATCCGGCTAATGCTTCTGTATAAAATTGATTTCCTGTAAATCCCGCAAGCAATTCCGGTGTTGAGCCAAAGAAAATTGATTCACCAGATTTTAAAAGGAAGTTGGTGCAATTTGGATACTTTTTATCTAATTCGTTAAAAATAAATTGCCAGTTGATTTCTGTCTGAGTTGAGAATTTTAATCTTCTTGCAAGGACAACCTTCTCAATTTCATTCTGCTTTATTGATTTAATTAAGTCAGAAACTTTTTTATCCCATTTAATTTTATCATCGCTTTCTTCAATAAAAGAAATTGTGTTCTTTGAATTAATATTCTCTTTTAGTTTTGACTCTAGTTGATAAATCTTTTCGGCATGATTTTCTAAAACCTCATTCAAATTTTCGTGACTTGAAAAACTTTCTGTTAAAATGTTATAAAGTAAAAAATAAGAATCATAATGCTTGAACAAAGATATTTTGGGAATCAAAAAATCAATTTCTCCAAAATCATTCCATTCTTCAGCCGATTTATTTGTGGGAAATTTTGAGCAAGTTAAAAATACAGGGAAGTCAATCCCCGGGAACTCATTATGATTGGAAATCAATTTATTTTTTAGAAGTTTAATTTCGCTGGTGATTTTACTGAAGTCGTTACTTTTATATGTCTGAATTGTTAGTTCATCAAAAGATAGGAAAGTAATTCCTTTATCCGGCTGATTGAAATAAAAAACATCATTAGACTTATTTGCAAAATTATCTAACAATAAATTAAAGTTAACAGGACTAATTTTTGCGGCAAAGCTTAGGAAAACCTGTTTGACATTAACAAGGTTTTCTAAAAATTCATCCGGATGATGATTATCTGTATGTGAGTTCTTATTCATAAATAATGATTCTTTGTAAAAGTAAATTTAAGTTATTGAATTAAAAGTTCATAAACTGAGATCAAAAATTAATATCTTTTTCAATGGTTTCAAGAATTCTTAGATAACTATCATATCTTTCTTCTGAAATTTCTCCATTTCCAACCGCGGAAATTACAGCGCATCCGGGTTCGTGATGATGCGTACACGTATTAAATCTGCAATTATTAATAAAAAGTTTAAATTCTGTAAAGTAATGCCCGAGATCTTCTTTTCTAATTCCAAAAGGATCAATTTCCCTAACACCAGGCGTATCGATTATGTAGGTTTCATCGCCAACATATATCATTGTTGTAGTTACTGTTGTATGTGTGCCTTTTGATGTGTAATCGCTAATCTCACCAACTTTAAGATTTAATTGTGGATAAAGTAAATTCAGAATTGATGATTTGCCAACGCCGGACTGTCCCCAAAAAAGATTTTTTTTGTCTTTTAATAACGACGATAATTTTTGTACCGATGAGGGTTTTGAGGTAGTAGTTAATACTACTTTGTAGCCAATTTTTTTGTAAAGGTTAGCCCATTGTTTAATAGATGATTCTTCTGCAAGATCAGTTTTATTGATTATGATGTTTGGCGTAAGATGTGAACTTTCGCAAGCCACTAAAAATCTATCCAAAGTTTTATTATTAAAATCCGGTTCAAAAGTACTGGTAACGATAAAAACATTATCCAGGTTTGATGCGATAATTTGTTCAAGTCTTTCCCCCCGGTAACCTGATCCGCGGGTTTTAATTGCTTTGCGTGCAAGATAATTTTTTCGCGGCAATATTTCATAAATCACGCCGGTGCCATCGTCATTCAAATCATAAAGAACAGAATCTCCGACAGCAGCAATATCTGTGTGATAAAGTTTATCTTTTTTCAGGTTAAACTCCTTTTTGAATTTACCTTTAAGCGAACAACGAATAAGTGAATGGTCTTCGCCTGAAAAAACGTAATAATCTTTACTTTCTGTTCTTGAAATAATACCTTGAATAACAATCTCCTGTTTAAAATAAAAAAGCACCACATCTAAAAATATGGTGCTTAAAGTGTTTAATCAATTAAATAGTTATCAGAAGCGGTATGTTGTTGTTATCATAACATTGTGTGCTTTAATATCCTGGAAAGTTCTTGAAACATTTGAGCCATAATTATCTCCAATATCTTTCCACCAGCCGTAAGCATAGGCAACATCAATTCCGATTGCTCCATTAGCAAGATAACCAATTCCAGCGGTTAAATATTTATGATCAAAATCTGATTTATCATCTTTAAAAGCGGATGGCTGTGTTAAAAATCCACCTCTTAAACGCAAACCTATTTTAGGAACGGTATATTCAAGTCCTAAATTGTAGTTCAAAACGTCGGTAAATATATTTTTTATTTCTTTATTATTATCAGCAACAAACTTTGTTGGATCCGAAAATCCTTCAGCTTTATCAAACTCTAATTGCGTGTAATCAATCCATGTAGCTTCAGCACTTAAAATTAATCCTTTCAGATTAACAGCAACCGCACCGGTTAATTCAAATGGAGTTTTGATATCATATTTTACTTTATCAGAATAGCCAACTTGATATGTTTGTCCTGTTCCGAAAATACTTTTTTCTAATTCCGAATAATTTTCATCAACAGTAAATGTTTTAGGAAATTGCACTGTGGCTCCAAATCTTGCAACATCTTCAAGCTGGTATAAAAATCCAACTTTTGCATTCCATCCGCTGATATCCCACTTGATGATATTATTAAAATAGAAAGTCTGAAAATCTGTTGTTTGTGAATAGCCCGGTGCAGTTACGCCTTGATAGTAGTTTCTGGTATCATCTTCATAATAATCATAATTAGATTCATAATTGCCGCTTGCCACTGTTAAATTTCCACCAATAAAAAAGTTTTTCTGTACTTCAATTGCACCGGATAATGTCCAATTATTAATGCCGCCAGAGTTTAATATGTTTCCACTTTGATTAAGATTTCCATCAATAATAGTATTATAAGAATCATCAGTAAGGAAAAGATTATAAGGGATATCTGTATCAAGTAAACTTTGAATTTTAGAATTATTATTTGGATTAAATCCATTAAATCCAACTATGCTTGCAAGATCTTTGGATTTGTGATATGATAATCCAAACACCAGACTTCCTTGCAAAGTTGGGAAAGGGAAAGCAAAGCTTAATCTGTTTAACGTTGTGTTTGAAGTATTTGCTTTTGTTTCTTGACCAAAAAAAGTTGTGTTGTTATCATAGTTAAGAATATTTAATCCACCTGAAAACTCCATCTTTTTTAATAACCCTAGTCCTGCCGGATTAAAATAAGCTGCTGATGCATCATCGCTCAATGCGTTAAAAGCATTACCCATTCCTAATGCTCTTGCATTAGATCCTAAACCGGGTAAACCAAGACGTAATGCATCATTATAATTTTGAGCATTTGAATCAGTTATTGAGATCAATAAAACTGCTGATAATATTATTAAAATCTGCTTAAACATTTTTTATTTCCTCCCGCTGCCGGAATTTCTTGAACCGGAGTTGTTTCTTGTATCACTGCTACCAGAACTTCTGTTATCATTGGAAGAAGAGCCGCTGCTGGTAGTGCTTGTATTGCTTGAATTATTATTGTTCGAACCAGAATCTCGTGTTGGTGATGTAGTTTTTGTAACTGAACTATTTGTACTCCCAGAGTTAATTGTTGGCGGTGGAGTTGTAATGCCGGAATTTCTATCCGTGTTTCCGCGCTCACCACTATTTCTCATATTTTCTGTATCTGATGTTCTACCACCATTGTTTGATGAGCCGTTATTAGTTCTATCCTTGGTTTGATTTTTATTTGTAGTATTATCCGGAGGTACAATATAAACAGGAACTCCAACCCACCACGGTGTTTCATAATAACTTCCGTAACCACCGTAATATTCTGATCCGTAAAAATCTACGTTATCTGAATAAGCTTCCTGAGTAGGCATTTCTTGTGATGGATCCCAAACTATCGTATAACAACCAGTAAAAAGAAAACTTATTCCAATAACTAATGTTAGAGTTTTTATTAGGTTTTTCATTTTATTTACCTTCTTCTTCCGGAATCATTACTTCCTCTGTTGCTGTTGCCAGAAGAATTTGTATTTCCTCTCGGAGATGGTGATGAATTACCTCTTGGAGGAGCGCTCATTCTTGGCGGATTACTATTCCTTGTTGGAGGACTGTAAGTATTATTCGGTGCTTTATTTGTACTTGTATTTGGTGAACGATTTATTCTCGGAGTATTATTATTCCTGTTTTCATTAGGAGTATTGTTTCTCTTTATTTCATTTCGTTTTGTATCGCTGTTATTATTGATATTTGGATTTCTTTGAGTATTAGTCCTTCTATCTCTATTTATGTTTTGATTATTTGAGTTCCGATTAACATCACTTCTTTTGTTCAAATCTGTGTTTCTATTTGTTCTTATCTCATTATTCCGGTTAAGATCAGTGTTTCTTGATGTTCTTGTCCAGTCATTTTCATTTTTAATTGTTTCGCGATTTCTATTATTAATATTGTTACGGGAATTATTTAAACCATCTCTTGTTAAAATTCTATTGTTAGACAATGTGTTTCCATCACGTCTTAAAACGTCACGATTGGTTACAATTTGTTTTTCTCTTGTCTTAAGTTGATCTCTTAATGAGGAATTCAAGTCACGTGTTGATGTTAGATTTCGTTCTCTTCCGGAATCCCTTAAACCGGTATTGTTTCTGGTTTTATAAATATCATTTGATCTGTATTTATAGTTGGAAGAGTAATAACCATAATCGTATGGATAAGGATCCCACCAGCCGGAATAGTAATAAGGATACCAATATGTAGGATAGTAGCAAAAGCCAGATGGATAATACCAGTAACTTGGATACCATGGATCCCAATACCACCAAGGATCATAATACCATCCACTTCCTATACTGATTGATATTGCAGGATAGTAACTCCAAAAATATTTTTTGTATGATGGATATCCATAAAAGTAATAATTTGTACTTGATTGATTTTGATCATTGTATGATTCTTCATCATTCTGGTAAGAATAATCCTCATTATTATATGATTCAGTAGTTGTATCAGTATCATTCTCATAATCATAATAAGGTTTATTTTCTTGTCTACTCCAATTGCCATAATCATTTTCTTTTGTGGCAACCTGAGTGTAGCATCCGGTAAGACTTAATAAAAGTACCGGAAGGGTAACTAATAAAAACAAATTAATCTTTTTCATGATAAACCTCTGTAATTAAACACTTTAAATTTCGCAAATATCGAGCCCTAAAAAAGTCTAAAATCAATTCCAATATTGATAATTTGGAGAGTAAACGATATGGTACTGTATACTACTTTAAACTAAGTTGTACTAAAAACAGAACAATAAATTTTTTAGTCCTAAATCTTTTGAATAAACTCAATCATTAAAGCTCTGTCGGCGGAATTAGCAGACCATTCTCTGTTCTGCAACAAATCTCTCAGATCAAAACCAACGGTAACTCCTTCACCAATAGACCAACGAACTCCTAAATTTAAGTATCCTTTTCCACCGCCATAATGCGACGTTGAATTATCATTAAAAGCAAAATTATATTCTGCTAAAAATGAAAAATTTTTGCCAATCGTTTTTTCTGCTCCAACCATCAGATTAACAAAATTATCTCCATCTTTATCTTCAAGTACAGTATAATTAACCACTCCATGAAAACTAAGATAACCTAATAAACTAAAATTTTTGCTCGCCGCCGCAAATATTCCAGGTGCTTTAATGGAATATCTTTTAGGATCTTTAAAATATTCTCCTTTACCTTGAGTATCAAACCCAATTGATAAAGCCGGAATTAAAATGGTTTCATCCATCAATCTGATTCTTAAATTTACTCCGGGTGGAAACGGATACCAATCCGGTTTGCCCGAGCCGATAATATTTGAACCGCCATACGATAAACCAATATTAAAATTTTTAAAAATTCCTGCTTCAACTTTAGCAATTAAAGTTCCGTTCGGCAAAAGTTCAGATGAAAGCGCCACCTGTCCTTTGTCCAGTATTCCGGCAGTTGGCATATCAATTAATTTTCGGTATTCATACTTAGCATCTTCACCTGCAGTGCCCTGGGCTATTGCTATTGAAATATACAGGAAGGATGTAATTATAATCAGGTTAAACTTTTTCATATTTCCTCTTCTTTAATAAAAACTCAATTACAATCTAAAAATTATTTTTGATTGATGTTATAATACTAAGCCGTAAGCGGAAGAATTTCTATTTCAATATACTCAGGAAAAAGTGAATGCTCGGATTTAATTTTAATCCCAACAATTCCCGTTTTACCTTTTGATCTGATTGTTAAAATTCCTTTCGCTTCATTCTTATCAATAATATCGATTAAATCCATACCCTCAATTACTTCAAACTTGGCGGATGAATTTCGTAAAAGTGCCTTCCATCCAAGAGCGTTAACAGGAATAACTTCAATTTTCATATTGGATGAGAAATCATCATAAAGATTAGCCGGCTCTTTTCTGATCTCATCACCATAAATGTTGTACAGAAAATAATAAAAAAGAATAATTGATAATAAAAGAAATATTATGGAATAAATAATTAAATTTTTTTTCCTCATCTATTTAGTCGTTTTTCTTTTTGTACTGATAATCTGAGATTATTTATTATTTCAAGTACAATTTCATCCGGCACGCCATCGGGGTGCAATGATTTTAATCTCATATCGCACTGATCGTTAACATAATCTATAACAACAAATTTATCTTTTGAAGTCAGAGCAATTTCAGTTGAAAAAAAATCAAGCTCGGTTAATTGCTGTATTGTTCTGGTTATCTGAAAAAGTTTTTTCAATCTAAACTTTTCAATTTCGTCCGGAGTGATAACGGTATAAATATGAGTTTGATCATCCCACCAAACACAAATTGGTTTCCCAAATGCCCAATAGCATCTGAACCAGGCCCTTTTACCATCAATCATAATGGGGTGGATATTTTCCTGAATTAAATATTTATCATCACTATGTTTTAATCTTGCAGATAAAACTTCTTTTAAAGTTTCTGCTCCTGTAACCACGCCAATTCCACCGCCGGTTGTATTACAAGGTTTAATAATAAATGGTCTTCCAAGTAATTCCAGATCATCAATTGAAATAAATATTTCTTCAGACTGACTGTGAGGCGGGATGATTATGGAATAAGGCACATTTATTCCGGCAGTCATAAACTCAAGATGCATCGTCGCTTTATCGATGGCGTGCTCAATTTTTTTGTAAGGATTAAAAATGCGGGTTTTGCGCTTGGTAAGAATTTTAGCAAGCTCTAAAAAATTATCATCAACATCAGAAGCGCGATCAAGATAGCAAAGAAAATTTAACTGCCGTGTTTTTACTTTTTCCGTGATTTCAGAAACATTTTTTTCGGTGATGATAAAAGTAGTCAATCCGGTTTGATGGAATACTTTTTCAATCGTAGAAATAAATTCTTCATCAAATTCCCAAACGTATGCTATGGCAAGATCAAAATTTTCCATAAATAAAATTCTTTTATACAAAGTTATACCAACCTGAAGATGTTATCAAATATCTTTGGCAATAAGTTAACTCATCGATCTTTTGAAAGAATGATTAGCCTTGTTATTACAACGCACCGATAATATATTCACAGGCGTGAAAATAAGATTTCTATACATATTCTCTGCGATAATTACATCCACAATTTTTCTTTTAAATTGTTCCGGCTCTTCATCCACAACTGAAGTGAAGGAAAATCCAAAGACTGTACAAATCAGTACAGAACAAAGAAAAAAAATGGCATTGGAGTATTTTATCAATGGCGGAATTTTTGAAACCCAGGGAAATTTTGAGTCCGCTGTTAAGCAATATCAATTGGCACTTCAGTATGATACAACTGCGGGAATTTATTTTACTCTTGCAAAAAATTATGTTTATCTAAATAAACTCTCGGCTGCACTTACAAACGCACAAAAAGCTTTGGAACTTGATTCATCTAAAGTTGATTATTATGATTTATTATCCGATATCTACAATTACGGCAATCAAAAAGAATCTGCGATACAAACATTAGAAAAAGCTGTTAAGTTAGATTCATCAAACATTGAACTTAATTATAAGCTTGCAAGACTTTATGAAGATGATAAACCTTTAAAAGCTATTGGACTTTATAATAGGATTTTATCTCAGCTTGGTCCTGATTGGTCTGTGCTTTCAAGAATTGCAGAGCTGCATGAAAAACTTGGCAATAATGATGAAGCAATTAAATCCTTGCAAAAATTGCTTTCTCTCGATCCGTCAAATATTCCATTAAAGAAAATGCTTATTGAATTTAATTTACGTGCAGGACATTTTGATATTGGGATTAAATTGGTTGATGAAATTCTGGAACTGATGCCTTACGATTTGGAAGCAAGGGAAACAAAAGCAAAACTTTTGCTAAGTAAAAACGATTGGGTTGGTGCATCAAAAGAATTTAATTTCTTGTTGGATCAGCCGGATATAAAATTGGATGATAAAATTAATATTGGTGCTAACTACTTTAATAAAGCTATCAGCGAACCTACACTTTTACCGGTTGCAAAATCTATCTTCACTAAGTTAGATAAGGATACAACCGATTGGCAAATTAAGATGTATCTTGGAGCCATTGCACTCAGCGAAGGAAATGACTCTGTAGCTATTGAGAATTTTAGATTTGTAACACAAAATGCAAACTGGAATGTTCAAGCGTGGATCAGATTAGGTGGATTGTATTTTGATAATCGTAAGTACGATGAAGCTGAGGTTGTTATGTCCGAAGCAATCAATTCCTTTCCCGAAGATTTTTATGTTAATCTTATTCTTGGTCTTTCACTTGCTCAGCAATCAAAACATAGCCAGGCAGAACCTTACTTAAAGAAAGCAACCATTTTAAATCCTAAAGATATCACTGCTCTATCGGCTTATGGTTTTACTTTAAGTCAACTTAAAGAAAATGATAAATCAATTTATTATTTAAAGCGAGCTTTAGAAATAGAACCAAATGATGTTCAGCTAATCGGAACTTTGGCAATGATTTATGAAGGGATGAAACAGCACGAAATAAGTGATAGTCTTTACGAGCATGCACTTGAATTAAAACCAGATGATCCATTGATTAATAATAATTATGCTTATGCGTTTGCAACCCGCGGCATCAAACTTGAACGCGCACTAAAGATGGTCAAAATATCTATTGCGGCAGATTCCTTAAACTCATCTTACCTCGATACGATTGGCTGGGTTTACTATATGCTTGGTGATTATGATTCTGCAAAAAAATATCTTGAAAAAGCAATTGAAGTTGGCGGAAAAAGTTCTGTTATGCTGGATCATCTTGCTGATATAGAATTTAAATTAGGCAATAGACAAAAAGCTGTTGAACTTTGGAAAAATGCGCTTGATCTTGAGCCGACTAAAACTGAAATAAAAAATAAAATTGATAAGGGTACCATTTGAGAAAATTAACTTTAATAACATTACTGCTGATTAACACTTTAATTTTAATTATAGGATGCGTTCCATCGCAGCCAACTGAAGATTATGAACTTCTGCCTTCAGAAAGATTAACAAATAAACTTGAAGCAAACAGAAGAAAAATTAAAAGCTTTGATGGTAATGGAACTATAATTGTAAACACTCCTGAAATGGATAACAGCGCAACATTCAGAGTAGTACTGCAAAAACCGGATTCAATTTATCTAACTATTATGGGACCTTTTGGTATTGAGCTTGCTCAGGCATTGGTGACCAAAGAAAAATTTGTTTTTTATGATGCTCTGCAAAACACCGCTTATACCGGATCGGTAACATCTGATGCATTGCAAAGTATTTTTAGAATTAATCTTTCCTTTGATGATTTGATAGATGCATTTGTTGGATCGGTTAACCTAACCCAAAATTTATACAGACCTCCTGATAATTATTTTGTTGACGGGGATAAATACGTTTTAACTTATTTGGATTCAGCAAGACAGAATAAAACTGTTTACAAAGTTGATGTAAGACAGCTTGGCATTACAGATTATCAGCTTTTTTCAATTGATGGCGATGAAACCTTAGAAGGTAAATACAGCAAATTTGAGCTGCTGGAAAACGTTGCTGTACCTTACAAAATTCAAATTCAAAATAAAGTTGATGATCAAAAGATCAGCATTGATTACAAAAAAATTGCAGTTAACAAAAAAAATATTCAGATAGATTTTAAACTTCCGGACGACGCCACTATTATAAAATGGTAGCTATAAGAGTTTACATTTCCGTATTTGTTTTTTTCGCCTTAACCTGTCAACTGCTTCCACAGGATAATCAAATAGAAACGAAAAAACTTGAACTGAGTAAGTTGAAGAATGAAATTTCTCGCCTGGAGAAGGAGCTTGAACAAAAAAAGGCAAAAGAAAAAAAATCTATTGAGGATTATGATAATATCAGCAAACAAAGTTTTTTGGTTAATAAATTAATTGCCAATCTGAGAGCAGAAGAAAACCAAAAACAAAGTGAGATTGAAAAACTTACCGGTGAAATAAAATCTATAGAAGATGAAATAAATACACTTCAAAAAAATTATTCCAAATATGTTGTAGCAAGTTATAAGTATGGTAATTATACGGAGTGGGAAAGTATACTTGATGCAGCTTCATTCCAACAAGCTGTTATAAGACTGGAATATCTTAAAAGATTTTCTGCAAAGCGGAAAATTGATTTAATTGAATATCAGAAGAATAAAGAAGAATTGAAAATCGCAAAAGAAAAATTACAGAAGGAAAAAGAAGAGAAAAGAATTTTAACGGATCAAAAAATTATTGAAGAAAAATCACTTGAGAAAAAATTAGGTGAAAAGAAAATAATTATTAAAGCTATTAAAAAAGATAAAAGTAAACTTGCCAAAGCTGTAAATGAAAAACGCAAATCTGAACAAAAGATTAAAGATTTGATTATCAAACTTGTTGAAGACGCAGAAAGAAAAGAGAAAGAAGCCGAACTTAAGAAAACCGAGACAATTGTTCGGACTGAGAAAAAAACAACAAAGGAAGTTCCGCAAGGTGAGTATAATATTGATCTGAATACTTCAAAGTTTAATTCCTTCTCGGAGCTTAAGGGTGATTTGAATTGGCCAATTTCAAACGGTAAAATTGTTAAACGCTTTGGAGAAAATAAAAATGAAAAACTTAATACAGTTACAGTAAACTATGGAATTGACATTAAAACTTCGGGTGATTTGAGTGTTAAGTGTGTTGCGGAGGGAGTTGTTTCCGCTGTTGAATGGCTGCCAGGTTATGGTACAGTTTTAATTATGAGTCATAAAGGAAATTATCGAACAGTTTATGGTCATCTTTCACAGGTGTTTGTAAATGAAGGCGATAAAGTAAAAACCGGAGGAGTGATTGCCAACATTGGAGAAAGTGTTGAAGGCAATATTCTGCATTTTGAAATTTGGAATGCAAGACAAAATATTAATCCGGAAATATGGTTACGAAAATAAATTACATATAAAAATTGAATTACATTTCTCAGAAAATTAAATCCAATAAAGTTTTATTTAAAAACTTTACATCACTTTCACTTCTTCAAATTTCCAATTACATATTTCCATTAATCACACTGCCTTATTTAGTTCGTGTGCTTGGTCCTGAAAAATACGGACTGATTAATTTTGCAGCAGCGTTCACCGGCTATTTTACAATTCTAACAGATTACGGATTTAATCTATCTGCCACACAAGAAATTTCTGTAAACAGAGATGATAAACGGAAAGTATCGGAAAT
>OEIU01000953.1_pt1 | contig 21728 bp, 16 predicted proteins | sample 1539221 | NCBI WGS metagenome assembly OEIU01 (sample SAMN03792071, study PRJEB22550) | activated sludge metagenome | feature: wastewater treatment plant; material: activated sludge; isolation source: Wastewater treatment plant of a petroleum refinery complex | place: Argentina: Zarate | collected...
GCGCCCGACGCCTACCTGCTGGCCGCGGAGCGCCTGGGCGTGGACCCCGCCGAGTGCGTGGTGCTCGAGGACGCGCCCGCCGGCGTGCGGGCCGGGCGCGCGGCGGGCATGTCGGTGTGGGCCGTGGCGACCACCCACGACCCGGCCGATCTGCGCGACGCCCACCGGGTGGCCGGCGGGCTCAGCGAGCTGCTGCCGGCCCTGCGGTCGCCGCGCGGGCCGCGCGCGCCATCGCCCCGAGCGGCGTGAGGCCGCCCCGCGCGGCCGTCGCCTCGGCGGCGTCGAAGCGGGCGTCGGCGTCGGCGGGGCGCCCGAGCCGCGCCGCGAGCCGCCCGAGCATCGTGTCGACCAGCCCGTAGCAGCAGGCCGCCCGGCCCGAGAGCACCAGCCGGCCGCCGAAGGGCGCCGACAGCCGTTCGACGTCGGCCATCACCGCCTCGTCGCCCAGGATCAGCGCCGCCTCGCCGGCCTCGTGCATGGCCGACATCCAGTTGACGTCGCGGGGCAGGTCGGCGAACCCGTGGCGGGCCACGATCGCCAGGTGCGCCCGGGCGGTGGACGCCTCGCCGCGTGCCGCGAGCACCCACGACAGCATGCTGCGGTAGGCCAGGCCCACCGGCGACGTGGCCACGTAGTGCTCGATCGCGGCCACGTCCTCCTCGGCCGTGCGGCCCGCGATGAAGCGGGCGGTGATCGCGTTCATGAACGCGAAGAACGTCGCGTTGGCGTCGCCCGCCGCCTCCCCCAGCTCGGCGCCCCGCGCCGCCAGCCGGGCCCCCGCGGCGGGGTCGCCGCGCAGCACGGCGATGAGGCCCCGCCAGATGGGCCCGTACCAGCGGTAGGCCGGCAGGCAGAGGGCGTCCGCCAGCTCCTCGTGCGCGGTCAGCTCCTGCTCGGCGCCGCGCACGTCGGCGGCCTCCAGCAGGTCGACGACCAGCCAGTGGTGGCCCTGCAGCTCGCGCTCCAGGTCGCCCAGCGCGCGGGCCGACGCGATGAGCTCGCGGGCGGTCACCGTGCGCTCGTCCAGGTGGTCGGGATCCCAGATGCCGATGCGCCGGGCGACGAGCGCCTCGAGCAGGGCCTCCGGGTCGCCCGACGCGCGCCCCAGTCCGACCGCCTCGGCGCTCAGCGCCAGCCGGTCGCCGCCCGGTGCGTAATGGCGTTCCGTGGCCAGGCGGGCCATCAGTCGCGCCCGCAGCGCCGGCTCCCCGTCCCCCAGGGTCGCGATCGCCTCGCGGAGCAGCGCCGAGCGCGCCGGGTCCTCGCCGGCGACCACCACTCCCAGGCCGCCGGCGCCGATCGCCGCGCGGGCCAGCAGCACGCCGTCGCCGGCGGCGCGCGCGAGCGCGGCCGCGCCGTCGAACGCGACGCGGGCGGCGTCGCCGGCGCCGGCGCGCGCCCGGGCGTGCCCCAGGCGGACCAGCAGGTCGCCGCGCCGGTCGCCGTCGAGGCCGGGGATGGCGAGCGTGCGCTCCAGGTGCTCGGCGGCCTGGGCGTACGCCGCGCGCGCCATCGCCTGCTCCGCCGCCGAGCAGGCGGCGTCGGCCGCCAGCTCCGGATCCGCCTCCGCGCCCGCCGCGACCAAGTGGTACGCGGCGACGGGGGCGGCGTCGGCGCCGGTGCCGTCGATCGCCTCGGCCACCGCCACGTGCATGCGCGCGAGGCGGGCGGCCGAGAGCTCGGCGACGAGGGTCTCCCGCACCAGGGCGTGGGCGAAGTCGAAGCCCCCGTCGGCGGCCGCCTCCCGCGTGAGCCGGGCGGCGGTGGCGCGCTCCAGGGCGTCGAGGGCCAGCGCCGGCTCCACGGGCGCGGCGCCGGCCGCCCGGGCAGCGCGGGCGCAGGCCTCCAGGCCGTCGGCGGTCACGGCGCTCCCCATCACCGCGGCCAGGCGCAGCAGCCACCGCTCGTCGGCCCCCAGGCGGTCGAGCCGCCGCGTCACCGCCTCGCGCACGCCGGCCGGCAGGCCCAGGGCATCGCCGGCGGGCCAGGCGCCGCGCCCGAGCACGCCCGACTCCTCCAGCTCGCGCAGCGTCTCCTCCACGCAGAACGGGTTGCCGCCGGTGCGCTCGTGCAACGCACGCACCAGCGCGGCGGGGGCGCCGGGACCCGCCCAGCCCTCCACGATCGCGGCGGTGGCCGCCTCATCAACCGGGGCCAGGGCGATGGCGGTGAGGGAGCCGTCGGCGCGCGCCGCCGCCAGGAGCCCGGCCGCCGCGGGCGGCGGCGCGGCGTCGTCGCGGCGGGTCAGCAGCACCAGCAGCGGCCGCCCGCCCAGCGCCCCGACGGCGTGCGCCAGCAGACTCGCCGAGCCGGCGTCCATCCACTGGGCGTCGTCCACCAGCAGCAGCGCCGGCCCGTCGGCGCAGGCCGCGGCGAGCGCCCCGGTCACGGCCTCCGCCAGGCGGAAGCCGGCGCCGTCGGGGTCGCCCGCCACGGGCCGCGGCAGGCGGGCCGCCAGATCGGGCACCAGGCGGGCGAGCTCCCCGGCCAGGGGACCGAGCGCCGCCGCCGGCCGCGACGCGACCAGGGGGCGCAGGGCCTCGGCCAGCACGCCGTGGGGCGCCGGGGGGTCCTCGCGCGCCCGGCCCAGCAGCACGGTGGCGCCCGCGGCGTGGGCGCGCCGGGCGAGATCCGACGCGAGGCGCGTCTTGCCCACGCCGGGCTCCCCCGCCAGCACCGCCACCCGGGGGCCACCCTCCGCCGCCTCCGCCCACGCCCGCCGCAGGGCCGCCTGCTCACGCTCCCGCGCCACGAGCGGCGAGCGCGGCCGCCTCCGCAGCGGCTCGGGCAGCCCGGGCCCCCCGCCCGCCCCGGCATCCGTGGCCGGCGGCGTGGGCGCCTCCAGCAGGGCCCGCGTCTCGCGTGTCGGCGCCACGCCCAGGCGGTCGCGCAGCAGGTCGCGGAGCCGGTCGTACGCCGCCCGCGCCGCGGCCCGGTCGCCCGCGACGGTCAGCCGGCGGATCAGCTCCCGGTGGGACGCCTCGGCGAGCGGGTCGAGGGCCACGAGGGCGCGGGTCGCCCGGATCGCCTCCGCCGCATCCCCGGCGGCCTCCGCCGCCGCGGCCTCGGCGGCCAGGACCTCGGCGCGCGCGGCGCGGTGGCCCTCGCGGGCATCGTGCACCCAGTCGGCGTCGAGGCCGGGCAGCAGGTCGCCGTCCAGCAGCGCCGCCGCCTCGGGGTACCGCCCCGACGCCGCGAGGGCCGCGGCCCGGCGGACGTCGACCTCCACCTCCTCGGCGGGCCCCAGACCCACCCGGTCGCGGGTGGCCACCAGGTGGCGGGCGCCGTCGTCGCCCAGGGCCCGGCGCGCCGCGGTCAGGGCGTTGCGCAGGCTGGCGCGGGCACTGTCCTCGCGGACATCCGGCCACAGGGCGCCCGCCACGCGGGACCGTGCGTGGAGGCCGGGATGCAGGGCGAGCCAGGCCAGCGCCAGGCGGGCCGGCCGGCCCGGGGGCACCGCCCGCTCGGCGCCGTCCACCTCCAGCGCGAGCCCACCCACGACGCGCACGCTGAGCATGGGCCGATCCTCATTCACGGGGCGGTGACGGTGCAATCGCGGGAGGGGGACGAGACGGCGCGACGCTGGCGCCACACCGATCCACGGGAGGACCGATGACCAGCACCGAGATCCAGGTGGCGCCTGGCACGCCCGCGGCGCCCGCCGCCGACCCCGAGGCCCTGATCGAGCGGATGTTCGCGGCGGGCCTCGCCGCGATGGACCTGATCGCCGTGTACCTGGGCGACCGGCTCGGGCTCTACCGGCTGCTCGCGGAGGCGCCGCTCACGGCGGGGGAGCTCGCCGCCGCCGCGGGCGCCGACGAGCGCTACGTGCGCGAGTGGCTCGAGCAGCAGGCGGTGACGGCGATCCTGGCGGTCGACGACGCCGACGCCGATCCCGCCGAGCGCCGCTTCCACCTGCCCGCCGCCTATCACGGCAGCTTCCTCGACCCCGACAGCCCCCTCCACCTGGCGCCGCCGATGGCCCGGGCCATGGTGGCCGTGACCCGGCAGGCGCCGGCGCTGCTGCGCGCGTTCCGCTCCGGCGACGGCGTGCCGTACGAGGCGTACGGCCCCGACATGCGCGAGGCGATCGAGGCCTTCAACCGCCCCGCGTTCGTCAACCTGCTCTGCGCCGCCTGGCTGCCCGCGATGCCCGACATCGACGGCCGCCTGCGCACCCCGGGGGCCCGGGTGGCGGAGCTGGCCTGCGGGTCCGGCCGGGCGGCGATCGCCCTCGCGCTCGGGTACCCCGGCCTCCGGGTCGACGGATTCGACCTGGACGAGGCGTCGATCGACCGTGCCCGCGCGAACGCCGCCGAGGCGGGCGTGGGCGACCGGGTGACGTTCGCGGTGCGCGACGCGTCGTCGGACGCCGCCGCCGGCGGCTACGACCTGGTGTGCGTGTTCGAGGCGCTGCACGACATGGCCCGGCCGGTGGAGGCGCTCGCCGCCGCCCGCGCCCTGGCCGCCCCCGACGGCCACGTGCTGGTGGTCGACGAGCGCACCGGCGAGCGCTTCACCGCCCCGGGCGACGACCTGGAGCGCTTCTTCTACGGCTCCAGCGTCGCGTTCTGCCTGCCCACCGCGCGCACCGAGCGGCCCTCCGCGGCGACGGGGACGGTGATGCGCCCCGCCACGCTCGCGTCGTACGCCCTCGCCGCGGGGTTCGCCCGCGTCGAGGAGGCGCCGATCGACTACCCGTTCTGGCGCTTCTACCGCCTCCACGCCGCCTGACACTCCGGAGGGCGCCCCGGCACCGCCGGGGCGCCCGGGTCAACCGACGGCGATCCCCCAGGACCCGGAGAAGGTCCCGCCCGGGTCGAGGGCCACGAGGCCGGCGCCCGAGTTGAAGGCGTCGGCCGCGCACGACATGGGCTCCACGGCGACGCCGCGTCGGCGGTGCTGCGGCGGCAGCGTGTCGCCGGTGAAGACCATGACGAACCCGAAGGCGCCGTCCATCCAGAGCCGGAGCCGCCGCGACGGGCCCTCCAGCGTCACCGTCGCCCGCCCCTCGGCGTCGCGCACGAGGCCGGTGAAGCAGTGGTCCAGCACCGCCCCGCCGATCGCCCGGCCCCGACGCAGGTCCAGGTCGCCGTCCACCGGGCGGCGCTCGCCGGTGGGGATGCCGGCGTCGTCGGCGGGCAGCCACGCGTCGGCGGGCACGGTCAGCACCGCGTCGTCCACCAGGCCGGTCCCCGCGGTCAGGTAGGGGTGGAACCCGACGCCGAACGGTGCCGGCCCGTCGCCCGCGTTCGCCGCGGTGAACGTGACGCCCAGGCCGTCGGGGCCCAGGACGTACGCGGCCGCCAGGTCCAGCGCGAACGGGTACGCGGGCTGCGGGTGCAGCCGGAGCCGCATGGTCACGCGGTCCGGCGCCCGGTCGGTCGCCTGCCAATTCGACCACCGCACCAACCCGTGGATGGCGTTGCCGCGGGCAGGCTCCGACAGCGGCGCCCGGAGGTCCCGGCCCGCCCATGCATACGTCCCGCCCGCCAGCCGATTCGGCCACGGCGCCAGCACCTGGCCCCGCCCGCCGCCCGCCATCTCGCCCTCGGCGTAGCCGTCGAGCAGGGCGGCGCCGCCGTGCGTGAGCGTCCGGAGCCCTCCGCCGACCTCCACCACCACGGCCTCCCAGGGACCGTGGCGCAGCCGCACCTGCCCCCCGCTCGGCGCGCTCACGGGGCGGGGACCTGGATCCGGAACACCGGGTGGTCGGGTGCGATGCGGCGGAGCTCCCCGGCGGGCGAGTCCGCGGTGACGCCGCCGAAGAACTTGCCGACCTCCCAGGTCCACCGGCGCAGGTAGGCCCGCAGCACCGGCTCGCGCTCCTCCTCGGGCACCTCGACGGCGGCGAACCGCAGGCGGATGCCGCCCAGCAGCAGGTACCCCTCGCCGGCGGCGCGCAGGTTCCGCACCCACTGCGTCTCGCCGCGAGGGGCCACCAGGAAGCGGCCGCCGTCCACGCTCAGCACGTTGACCGGCGTGCGGCGGGGCAGGCCGCTGCGGCGGCCGCGGACCTCGAGCACCCGTGAGCCAGCGATGCTGATGCCGAGCCACGACACCCCGGTGACCACCGGGTTCACCACCCGGCGCGTGAACGCGTCCGGCACCACGTAGCGCCTGGCCACAGGTCCTCCCTCGGAGCGCGGGACGGGCCGCCGATGATACGGCGGCGCGGCCCTCAGGCCGGCTGGAGCGCGCCGGGCAGCTCGCGGCGGGATCGGATGCCGAGCTTGCGGTACACGCTCGACAGGTGCACCTCGATGGTCTTCGGGGTCACGTAGAGGAGCTGGGCGATGTCCTTGTTGGTGTGGCCCTCGGTGGCGAGGTCGGCGACGCGACGCTCGCTGGCGGTCAGGGCACCGACGCCGGAGAGCGCGTCGGCGCGGGCGCGCACGCCGGCCGCCTGCAGCTCGGCGCGGGCCCGCTCGGCCAGCGGGGGCGCCCCGCAGGCCGCCGCCAGCGACAGCCCGCGGGCGAGCGGCTCGCGCGCGTCGGTGGGGCGGCGGGCCAGGCGCAGGGCGGTGCCGAGGGCGACGAGCGACTTCGCCAGCTCCAGGCGGGCGGGGGAACCGTCGAGCACGTCCACCGACTCCTCCAGCGCCGCCAGCCCGTCCTCGCGCGCGATGACGCCCTGCACGCGCAGGGCGCGGCCGATGGCGCCCGGCGCGCCCCAGATCCGGGCCTGCTCCAGGTCGGCCCGGATCAGCGCGAGGGCCTCGCCGGTGCGCCCCAGTCGCGCCAGGGCCTCGGCGGCGGGCGGGCGCCACGGCGCCCACGCCGGGTTCACGATGCGCGGGAAGTACTCGCGGTAGCGGTCGGCCAGCGCCACCACCGCCTCGTCCCGGCCCTCGGCCAGCATCAGCGCGAGCCGCGCGCCGAGCAGCAGGCGGGAGACGTCGGCGGTGGGCGGCACCTCCACCACGTCGGCGGACGCCCGCGCCGCGGCCAGGTCGCCGCGCTCCACCTGGATCTCCGCGAGGAGCGCCGCCGGGTACGCCAGGAGCTGCGGCGGCTGGCCCCACGCCACCATCTCCTCCGCCGCGCTGCGGATCGACTCCTCCGCCTCCGCCAGTTCCCCACGGCGCATCAGCGTGTACCCGCGCCAGAGGTTCACGGTGAGCACGCCGATGAGCGAGCCCTTGCGGTGGGTGCGGGCGCGCACCGCATCCCAGATCTCCAGCGCGTCCGGGCGGTCGGCGAGCGCCGGGAGGATCGCGGCCGCGACGTAGATGAGGTTGTCGTCGACCTCCACCAGGCGCCCGTCGTCCAGCGCGCGCGTGGCCAGCGCCGCCGTCTCGGCGGCGGTCCCGCCGGTCAGCGACCACTCCAGGGCCGCCATCGCCATGAGCAGCAGCGTCCCCACGCCGAGGATCTCGCCGGGCTCGCGCCACTCGTCGAGGCGGCGGAGGTCGTCGTGGGCGCCGGCGCCGAAGAACACGGTCATGTGCCCCATCGCCTCCAGCCCCCGGCGCAGGTCCTCGAGCTCCGGCGGCAGCTCCGACGCCGTCCGGAGCACCACGTCGCGGGCCTCCTCCGCCCGGCCGGTGAACACCAGCGACCGCGCCAGCTCGTACGTCGCGGTCGCGCGGGCGCGCGGATCGGTGAGCGTGTCCCGGGCCTCGGCCAGGTGCACGGCGGCGTCCGGGCCGCTCGTCATCACCTCCATCCGGCCGAGCTCGAACACCACCTCGGCGCGGCGCTCCGGCGGGGGCGGCTCCTCCAGCGCCCGCCGCATGTAGGCGACCGCGCTGTCCGGCGCCCCGCGGGCGGTCGCGGTCCGGGCGGCCCGTTGGAGGGTGTCGACCACGGCGGGGTCGCCGCCGCGCGCCATCTGGAGGATGTGGGCGGCGAAGCGCTCGTCCGGCGCCCCCGCCGACGCCAGCCGGCCCGCAGCCCGCTCTTGGCGCCGCTCGGCCTCGCCCGGCGCGACGTCGCCCGACACGGCGTCGCGCACGAGCGGGTGGACGAACCCCAGCGGCGTCTCGGGCAGCAGGATCTCGGCGCGCGACAGCTCGCCGGTCGCGGCGGCGGCCGCCGCCGGGTCGACCCCGGCCAGCTCGGCCACCAACCGCAGGTCGCTCCCGTCGCCCAGCACCGCCAGCGCCCGGGTGACCGCCACGGCGTCGGGTGACAGGCGCGACAGGCGCGCCAGCACCGCCCGCGACACGGCGCGCGACCCCACCCCGGCCACCGCGTCGGCGTGGCAGGCGTCCATCGCCACCCCCTCGGCCCGCAGCGCCCGCAGCAGCTCGGTGAGCAGCAGGGGGTTCCCGCCCGTGGCCCGGTGGCAGGCGTCGGCGAAGCCGCGGTCGGCGCTGCCGACCCGGCCGGCGATGAGGGCCGAGGTGGCGTCCGACGAGAGCGGCCCCGGCGTGACGACGCGGGTGCCGGCGTCGCGGGTGATCTCGGCGACCAGGGCCGGGTCGGTGCCCGGCTCGGCGGTCCGCAGCCCGGCCACCACGCCCACCGGCAGCGCCTCGAGGCGACCGGCGAGATAGGCGACGAACCGCAGCGAGCTGCGGTCGGCCCAGTGCAGGTCGTCGATCACGAGCAGCAGCGGGCCGTCGCCCGCCAGGTTCACCACCAGCCAGAAGAGCCCGTGGAGCGCGGCGAACGACGCGTCGCCCTCCGCGCCGCCGGCGTCGGGGCTCCCGAAGATGGGGCGCGCGCCCTGCGCGGCGCCGGCGAAGGCCCGCTCGGCGACGGCGGGGTCCACCAGGAGCCCCTCGACGAGCTGGCGCACGACCCCGAACGCGAAGTCGCGCTCGATCTCCGACCCGCGCGCGGTGAGCACCCGCATCCCCCCGTCGGCCGCGCGGCGGCGCGCCTGCTGGATGAGCCGGGTCTTGCCGATCCCGGCGGGGCCCTCGATGAGCACGACGCCCCCGTCGCCGCGCGCGGCGCCGGCCACGGCAGCGTCGATCTCCGCGATCTCGCGGTCGCGCTCGAGGAGGTCGTCGGAGGCGGAGGGTCCCTCCCCGGTGGGTCCGGTCATGTCGGCGCATGATATTTCGGGTGGCCCGCGCCCCGCACCGTCCTGGCGGAGGGGCCGCGGGTGTAGGACGATGGCCCAGGTGCGCCCGTGTCGCTGACGATCCGTCTGCTCGGGACCCCGGCGATCGCACGCGACGGGAGCCCGGTTCCGCCGCCGCGCGGCGGCAAGGCGTGGGGCCTGCTCGCCCACCTGCTGCTCAGCGGCCGGCCGGTGGGGCGCCGCGAGCTGGCGGCGCTGCTGTTCCCCGAAGCCGACGACCCGCTGGGCGCGCTGCGCTGGAGCCTCGCGGAGCTGCGGCGCGCGCTCGGGCTGCCCGACGCCCTGCGCGGCGACCCCCCGGTGCTGGAGCTGCCGCCGGGCACGGTGGTGGACGCCCTGTCGCCGTCGCCCGACGACGCCGGCGGCGACCTGCTGGAGGGCCTGTCGTTCGACACGAGCCCCGGGTTCGACGCCTGGCTCTCCGTGGAGCGGCGCCGGCAGGCGTCGGCCGGCGAGGCGGTGCTGCACGAGGCCGCCCTCGCCGCCCTGGCCGCGGGCCGCACCGACGACGCGGTGCGCCTCGCCACGCGCGTCGTCGCCCTCAACCCGCTGGAGGAGGGCCACCACGAGCTGCTGGTGCGCAGCCTCGCCATGGCCGGCGACCGGGCGGGCGCCCTCGCCCAGGCCGACCGCTGCGAGGCCGTCCTGGTGACGGAGCTGGGGGTGCCGCCCTCGCCGGCCGTGCGCCGCGCCGCCTACGCCGCCGACCCGCCGCCGGGCCCGCCGCCGTCCGGGGGGCGCGCCGCCGCCCGGGGGCAGCTGGAGGCGGGCGAGGCCGCCGCCGCGGCCGGCGCGGTCGAGACGGCGGTCGACCGCCTGCGCCGCGCCTGCTCCGAGGCCGCCGCGTCCGGCGACGGCCGCCTGCGGGCCGAGGCGCTGGTCGCGCTGGGCACCACGCTCATCCACGCGTGCCGCGGCCGGGACGAGGAGGGCTCCGCCGTGCTGCACCAGGCGATCGCCGTGGCCGAGCGGGCGGGCGACCGGGCCAGCGGCGTCGCGGCGCGGCGGGAGCTGGGCTACGTGTACGTGCAGGCCGGGGTGCGGGAGCGGGCGGAGCGGTGGCTGCGCGCCGCCGAGGCGATGGCGGAGGGCGACGCCGAGCTGGCGTCGGTCCACGCGTTCCAGGGGATGGATCTGTCGGACCGCGCGGAGTACGGCCCGGCGCTCCAGCGGCTGGAGGAGTCGGTGCGCCTGGCCGAGGCCGCCGGCAACGGGCGGCTGGCGGCGTGGTCGGGGTCGCTCATCGGGCGGCTGCACCTGCTGCGCGGCGACGACGCGCCCGCCGCGACCGCGCTGGGCCGCACCCTGGAGGTGGTCGACAGCGAGCGCTGGGTGGCGTTCCGGCCGTGGCCGGAGACCCTGCTCGCCGAGCTGGAGCTGCGCGCCGGCGACGTGGACGGCGCCGCGGACCGTCTGGAGCACGCGTGGTCGGTGGCCTGCCAGGTGGAGGATCCGTGCTGGGAGGGGTTCTCGGCGCGGGCGATCGGGCTGCTGGAGGAGGGCCGCGGGCGCCCCGGCGAGGCGCGCCGGTGGCTCGCGGAGGCCGCGACGCGGTGCACGCGGGTCCCCGACCGGTACCAGTGGGCCCACGGCCACGTGCTCGACGCCCGCGCCGCCGTGGCCGTGCGCACCGGCGATCCGGAGGCGATGGCCACCGCCCACGACCTGCTCGACCTGGCGGCCCGGTGCGGGATGCGGGAGCTGGTGGTGCGCGCCCAGCTGCACCTGGCGGCGCTGGGCGTGGAGGGCATGCGCGAGTCGGCCGCGCTCCTGGCCCGCGACATCGACAACCCCGTCCTGGAGCCGCTGCTCGCCACCCCCGTGTGACGCCTCCCGCACGCGCTCACACGCTCGCTCACACGGCCCCGTCCGAGAGTGCCCCCGACACCGTCGAACACGACACAGGGGGACACCATGACGACGGACACCACCACCCGGACCCAGGCGCCGACGATGGCCGACAAGCTGCGCGCCACGTGGGATGCCGGCGACTACGCCGAGGTGGCCGAGCGCCTCGTGATGCCGCTCGGGCCGGTCGCGGTCGAGGCCGCCGGGATCCACGCCGGCGACGACGTGCTCGACGTGGCCGCCGGAACCGGCAACGCCGCGATCCCGGCGGCCGCGACCGGCGCCCGGGTCACCGGCCTGGACATCGCGCCTGGTCTGCTGGCCACCGCACGCGACCGGGCCGCCCGGGCGGGCGTCCGGGTCGCGTTCGTCGAGGGCGACGCCGAGGACCTCCCGTACGCCGACGCGAGCTTCGACGTCGTGACCTCCACCCTGGGCGTGCAGTTCGCGCCGCACCACGAGCGGACCGCCGCAGAGCTCGCCCGCGTGCTCCGCCCCGGTGGCCGCATGGCGCTGTGCAACTGGACCCCCCAGGGGTACATCGGCCGCTTCTTCGCGACGCTGTCGCCGTACATGCCGGCGCCGCCGGCGGGCGTGTCGCCGCCGCCGAGGTGGGGCGACCCCGACCACGTGTCCGCGCTGTTCGAGGGGACGGGCGTCACGCTCACGTTCGCGCGCCGCACGGTCGACTTCCGCGACCGGTCGCCGGAGTCGTTCATCGACTTCATGGCCACCTGCTACGGGCCGCTCGTGAAGGCCCGCGAGCTGCTCTCCGCGGAGGGCCGCTGGCACGACCTGCGCGCCGACCTGATCGCCTTGAGCGCCGCGATGGACGAGGGCACCGCCGGGGCGTTCCGCGCGCCCAGCGAGTACCTGGTGGTGACGGGCCGCAAGGCCTAGGGGCGGGGTAGGCTGGGCTCCGTCCACGGGACGGAGCCCATGCCCGACCACCGCCTCTCCACCCCGCTCCCCACCTTCGCCGACACCCGGCTGGCCGCGCACCGGCTCGCGGTCTACGTGGTGTCGCCCGCGCGGCGGCGGGCGACGGGGCGGATCGGCCTGCGGGCTGCCCCGGGGGCCGTGTACGCGACGCCGCCGTTCGACGGCGGGACGGTGCGCCTGGAGGCCGCCCGCCTGGTCCGCGAGCGGGACGGCGAGCGGGAGGGCGCGCCGCTCACCAGCCTCGCCGCCGCCGCCGCGTTCCTGCTGGACGGCCCGCCGGACCTGGAGTACGCGGCGGGCTTCGACGTCCCCGGCGCGGGCGACATCGACGCCCCCCTGGCGCTCGACCCGGCCGCCGCCGAGCAGCTGGGCGCGTGGTACCGGTTCGGCTTCGGCGTGCTCGGGACGCTCCGGGACGAGGCGGGCGGGGACGCGAGCGAGGTGCAGTTGTGGCCCGAGCACTTCGACGCCGCCCTCGACGCGCCGTGCGGCGGCGGTCGCATCACCCTCGGGGCGTCCCCCGGCGACGCCACCTCCGACGAGCCCTACCTCTACGTGCTGCCGCCGGGGCCGGTGGAGCGCGGCGACACGTGGAACGCGACCGGGTTCGCGGGGGCGGTCCTGCCGCTGTCGGCGTTCGTGGACGCCGGCGACCAGCGGGCGGCGGCGCTGGAGTTCCTGCGGGGCCGGCGGGACGCCGCGACCTGATGCGGCGTCTGGTGCCGGCGCCGGCGGCGGACGTCGCGCCGGAGGAGGCGTACGCCGACGTCCCCACCGCCGCCGGCCGGCCGGGGGTGCGGGTGAACATGGTGGCGAGCCTGGACGGGGCCATCACCGTCGAGGGCCGCTCCGGTGGGCTGGGCGGCGACGCCGACCTACGGGTCTTCCGGGCGCTCCGCTCGCTCGCCGACGTGATCCTGGTGGCGGCGGGGACGGCGCGGACCGAGGGCTACGGGCCGCCGAAGCTCGCCGAGGACGCCCAGGCCGCGCGCCGCGCCCGCGGCCAGTCGCGCCTGCCCCGCATCGCGGTGGTCACGCGGTCGCTGGAGCTGGACTGGGGCGCGCGCCTCTTCGCCGAGGCGCCGGACGACGCCCGCCCGATCGTGGTGACCGCCGCCGGCGGGCCGGAGCAGGGGCGCCGCCGGGCCGCGGAGGTGGCCGACGTCCTGGTCGCGGGCGACGACGCCGTCGACCTGGCCGGCGCGCTGACCAGCCTGGGCGCGGACGGCGTCGCGTCGGTGCTGTGCGAGGGCGGACCGAGCCTGAACCGCGCCCTCGCCGCCGAGGGGCTCCTGGACGAGCTCTGCCTCACCGTCTCGCCCCTCCTGGTGGGCGGCGACGGCCCCCGGACGCTCGCCGGGGGGCCGCTCGCCCCCGGCGGCGTGCCGATGCGCCTCCACGCCGCCTACGAGGACGACGGCTTCATCTTCCTCCGCCACCGCCCCGCCTGAGCCCGGGCCGGCCGCCCGGTCAGGGGCGACTCAGTACCACTTGCCCCGCACGAAGCCGCCGAAGGCGATGAGGCCGATCAGGACGATGACGATGCCGAGCCAGAGCGGCCCGAAGATCGCCACCAGGATGCCGACGATCACGATGATCCCGCCCAGTCCGATCCCGCCGATCCGTGTGTCACGCGTGGCCATCGATGCTCCAGTCTCGAGTCCGGTCAGCCGAGTCTTCCCCGCCGGAGCCGTAGGCTAACGCCCGTCGCCCCCGCGGTCGGGGACCTCCCGGTCGCGTCCGGGCCCCGGGACGGCGGGACGGGGCCGCGTCACTCTAGGATGCCGCGCGGTGAGCCCGTCCGGTGACAGGGGCCCCGGGGAGCCGATCGAGGTCGTCCAGGGGGTGGACGAGGACCGCATCGTCGTCCGTGCGGACCTCGACCTGTCCCGTGCCGAGACCCTGCGGATCCGCGCGCTGGACGTCCTGGCGGCCGGGGGCGGGCGGCGCCTGGTGATCGACCTGACCGGCACGCCGTTCCTCGACTCGTCGGGCGTGCAGGCCCTGGTGCGGACGGCGGCCGCGGCCGGACCGGGGGGTTTTCGCGTGATCGCCCGGGGGCAGCCGTATCAGGTGCTCGAGCTCACGGAGGTCCTCCAGCTCCTCGGAGTCGAGCGGGCGGACCGCCCGTGACCGTGTCGATGCGCCGCACCGAGATCCCCCGCTCGTCGGGCGCGCCGGCCGAGGCCCGCCGGATGGTGGACCTCCTCGGACTCGACGCGCCCACCGCCGAGGTCGTCCGCCTGGCCGTGTCGGAGCTGGTGAGCAACGCGGTGATGCACGGCTCCGGCAGCATCGGGGTGGCCCTCGGCGTCGACGAGGAGGGCGTCCACGTGGCGGTGAGCGACGGCGGCGGCGGCTTCCGTCCCCCCGGCGAACCGGTGATGCCGCCACCGGACGCCGCCGGCGGCCGCGGCCTGGCCCTCATCGCGATGCTGTCCGCGCGCTGGGGCGTGCTCCCCGGCGAGCCCACCCGGGTCTGGTGCCTCATCACCGCCCGGGGCTGAGATCAGACGGGGGCCGCCGGATCCCGCGCGGGTGCGGATGGCGGCACGATCGGCGACCGGCAACGGCCCACCGGAACGCCAGACCTGGGGCGACCGTCTGGGCCCGGCCGCCAGTGGCGGACGGTATCGGGACGCCCGGATTCGAACCGGGGACCCCCGCCACCCAAAGGCGGTGCGCTACCAGGCTGCGCCACGTCCCGAGGGGCCAGCGTAACCCAGTGTGGGTGCCACGAGGCGAGAAGCGCGTGGCGGCCCGCAGCTGCACACGATGATCGCGCCCCATCTCGAGACGTCGTCCCCGACCGGCGGCGGGGTCCCCGGCCGAGCGTGGATGCACCGGCCGGCCGGTTCGGCCCGCCGCCGCCACAGCGCCATCTCGGTCACATCGACGACCGGTTCGGAGGGCAGGTCCTCGCGCATCGGACGAACCGACGGAGGGGGCGACTCCATTCGCCCACCCGTCCTGGGCGGCGATCCTGGGGGCATCGGCCCTCGTCGTGAGATCTCGGCCGACGGACGATCCGGGTTCCATCGTCTTCCCGGACGTGTCCCGCTCGCGAAGTGCGAGCGCGCCTCGACGACGCTTCAGGGCCCTGCCGTGCCGGCCTCCGGGTCGTCGGCGCCTTCGGTCGCGGAAGCGGTCTCGGCGGCGGCGAGGAACGCGACGTCCATCGCCGGTGCCGGGGCGGGCCGCAGCGTGGGTGCGGGCACCTGGGCGGGCGGCGGCGTCGCGGGCGCGGCCGGCCCGAAGGGGTTGCGGAAGCAGGAGGTCACGATGGCGTCGGCCATCCCGGCGTCCATCGGGTCGAACGCCACCCCCACCCGGTGCTGCTCGGTGCCGCGGATGCGCTTCACCGTCGCGACGCGCCCGGTCACCTCCACCGGCCCGTCCTCCAGCAGGATCACCAGCCGCACGCGGTCGCCGCGGTCGCGGGGGACGTCCACGATGAGGCGGGCGCCGTGGCGGCCCAGGTCGTCGATGTGCCCGGTCAGCGACGGGAGGCCCCCGTCGTCGGGCGCCCAGGCGGCCGTGAGGCTCACCGGGAAGCGGTGGCTGCGCCGGCGGTGCTGCACGCCCGACGCCCAGAACACGGCGTAGACGATCAGGGCGACGTTCACGAGCGCCCACACCATCGTGACCGTCGCCGCGCCCGCGGTGAGGCGGTTCGGCCAGTCGAGTACCTGGGCGGCCGTCTGCACGGCGACCGCCACCAGCGCCAGGGCTGCGAGGGCCAGCGGCACCCGCAGCGCCCGCAGCACCGGGGATTCCCCCGAGCGGGCGCCCTTCGGCGTCACCGCGAAGCCCCGCCCCCGCCCGCGCGGCAACGCGGCGAGCGCCCGCAGGTAGCCCTCCATGCGCACCACGGCGTAGCGCTCCCCCTCGAGGGGGCGGTAGCGGCCGCGGGTGAGCGCCCAGGAGGTGAGCGGTACCAGGACGAACTGCGGCAGGAACACCATCAGGTACAGCGCCGGGGCGGCGGCGATGGGCACCGCCCCCGTCGCCAGGACCAGCGAGGGCACGGCGAAGCCGATGACGCGCTGCAGGCCTTCGAAGAAGTGGAGGCAGCTCGCCGAGTACTCGATGCGCTGGGCCCACGTCAGGCCGCGGCGGAACATCGGCCACTCCAGGCGCAGCATCTGGATGGAACCGCGCGCCCAGCGGCCGCGCTGGACCACGAACGCGCCGATCTCCTCCGGCGCGAGGCCGAGCGCCATGACCTCGTGGTGGTAGACGACCCGCCAGCCGCGGCGGTTCAGCACCAGGCTCGTGTGGGCGTCCTCCACGACCGTGCGCGTCGCGACGCCGCCGATGTCCATCAGCGCGGCGCGGCGCACCACCGACGGGCAGCCGCACCAGAACGCCGACGCATGCCGGTCCTTCCCGGGGAGGATGACGTCGAAGAAGATGCTCTGCTCATTGCGGAGGGGGTCCTCGTGCCGGCGGGGGTGGCCGAAGCCGCGGTTGAAGAACGACTGCGGGCCCTGAACGACCGCCACCTGCGGGTCGGCCATGTGGCCGAGCATCCGCTCCAGCAGCTCGGGGCGCGGCACGTGATCCGCGTCGAGGGTCACGAGGAACTCGGCGTCGACGTACTGGAGGGCGTGATTGATGTTCCCCGCCTTCGCGTGCGCCCGCGGGGCGGGGCGGCTGACGTAGCGGGCGCCCAGCTCGTCGCACATCTCCGACACCCACGCCCGGCCGCCGTCGTCGAGGACCCACACCTCCGGCGGCACGTCGTTGCGGATGCCGAGCGCGCCGACGACCGTCGGGCGCAGCACGTCCTCGTCCTCGTCGAACGTCGCCACCAGCACGGCCACGCGGCGCCCGGCGAGCGGGGGCGGCGACGTCCGGAGCGTCGTGCGCCAGCAGGAGTACGCCAGGAGCATGAGCATCACGAAGCCGTAGGTCTCGGCCAGCAGCAGCGGCAGCCCCAGCCACAGGGCGGTGCCGTCCAGGGTGAAGCCCCAGCGCCAGATGAGGTAGCCGCCGGCGGCGAGGGTGGCGAGCAGCGCGACCGCCTGGGCCCAGCGCACCGCGGGCGCGAGCGGCGGGTGGGCGGTGGAGCCGATGTGGCTCGCGGTGCCCTCGTCCTTGGCGATCGGGTCCGGCATCCATGCCTCCCTGGGTCGTGCTCCCGGTCTCCGAGCGGGAACGTGGTGGCCGACTCGTTATCGGCCCTCCCGTCCGGGATCCGAGCCTTGCGTCAGGCCGCGGGCGCCCGCCTCGCGAGGCCCAACGCGTACTCCGGCCAGAACGTCCCGGCCGGCGGGCCGTCGTTGCACGTGCCGTCCGACTCGCCCGGCCGTTTCACCCACAGCAGACCGTCGGCGAGGGGCTCGCCGGTGACGGCCGTCGGGGTCGGCCCGAGGGCCCGGTCCGGCGGGTTGCACCACTCGCCGGAGGGCGGGGGGCCGAGGCCGTTGCGGCTGGTGTCCACCACGAAGCGCGCGCCGCCCGTCCGGGCGGACACCGCCCGGCCGAACGCCAGCGAGCGGCCGGTGGTGGCGAAGCCGGAGACGTTGACGGAGAAGCCGCGCGCCCCCGCGACGCCGGCGGCGCGGAGCCGCTTGGCGATCCTCGCCGGCGGCATCCAGCCGGGGTTGCCGGCGTCGATGTACACCACGGTCTGCGGCAGCGCAGAGAGGATGTCGACGGCCTCGCGGATGAGGGTGGTGCGCTCCGTCCGCAGGCGGCGGGGCAGGCACCCCATCCCGGCGAGGGCGTCGGGCTCCAGGATCACGATCGCCGGCGCGCCCCCGATCCCCCGCGCCATCTGGGCGATCCAGGCGCGATAGGCGCGGCCGTCGGACGCGCCGCCCGACGAGTGCAGGCCGCAGTCGCGGTGCGGGATGTTGTAGGCCACGAGGACCGGTGTCGAGCCGGCCCTCAGGCTTGCCTTCACCCGGGCGGCCACGGTCCCCCGCACGTCGCGGCGCCACTCCCCCAGCCAGAGCCCTTGGGGCTGGTCGGCGATCCGCGCGAGCAGCGCGGCGTCGTCGGGACGGGATGCGTGCCAGCTGCGCTGGCGGACGCGAACGGCGTTGTGCGGCTCCACGTAGAGCGCCCGCGCCGCGACGGGGTTCGGCTGGAGGTCACGGTTCACGGCGACGCCGCCCACGGGCGCGACCGACCCGATGAGCCCGGCCTGGGCGCCGGCCGTCACGGACGCGGCGAGGGTCGCGAGACCCACCGCGACTGCGGCAAGGGCGGCCCGGAGGGCCTTGGATGGGCACGGAGATCGTCTGGGCACGGGTGTGGCCGCATCGCACGTGCCGCCCCTATCGGCAGTCCGCGCGCGGACTGAAGCCTACGGAAACCTCATACGGGCGTCGCGCGCGCGCGAGGCCCGCGACCTCATGTTCACCGCGTGGCTGCCGACCCCCACGAGGATGGAGCGCTCGCCCTGGACCCGCCGCGTGGCCGCCATCGGCCTCTGCATCGCGTTCCTCGTGATCGCCGGCGCGGCCATCTCGGTGCCCTGGGTCACCCGGGAGGACCGGCCGCCGGTCGCACTGCGGACGGTCGATCCGCTGACGTTGCCGGTTCCCGACCCGCACCGGAACCAGGCCGACCCGGTCCTGAAGGCGCTGCCGCCGAAGCACGGCGTCTATCTCGGCGTGTCCAACTTCCACCTCGTCTCGACCCCCGGCGCCATCGCCGGTTGGACCGCCGCGAACGGGGCCCGCCCGCGGATCGTCAACTGGTTCCAGCAGTGGCTCACCGGCGAGCGCCGCTTCCAGCCGCAGTGGGCCCGGCGCGTCGCGCGCGCCGGCGCGATCCCGATGATCACCTGGGAGCCGTGGAGCGCCCCCGAGGGCGAGAAGCACGTGGCGGAGCAGCCGAACATCAGCCTGGCCCGGATCGCCGATGGCCATTTCGACCCACTCATCCGCGCGTGGGCCCGCGACGTGGCCGCCTACCGGGGCCCCCTCTACATCCGGCTGATGCACGAGATGAACGGCACCTGGTACCCGTGGGGCGTCCGCGTGAACGGCAACACCCCCGCCGACTACGTGCGGGCCTGGCGCCACGTGCACCGCATCTTCGACCGCGCGGGCGCCCGCAACGTCAGCTGGATCTGGTCGATCAACAACCTGGAGCGGATCGCCGGCGAGAGCCACGACGTGGAGGCGTACTACCCGGGCCGCAAATGGGTCGACTGGGTCTCGACGAGCGGGTTCAACTGGGGCACCGCCTACGAGTGGAGCACCTGGCGCACCGCCGACGCGCTGTACCGCGACACCTACGAGAAGCTCTCCCGGTTCGGCAAGCCGATCATGATCAGCGAGATCGGCACCACCGGCGACGGGGGCGACGCCCGCGTCTGGATCCGCCAGACGTTCCAGACGCTCCGCAAGGACTACCCGCAACTCCACGCGGTGCTCTGGTACGACGACATCGACGGCGGCGGCCTCGACTTCCGACTGCAGGGCCAGACCGCCGGCGCGCTCGCGCAGCAGGGGACGCTGGGGAGTGGCTGGCTGCAGACGCCGCGCTTCCGCGTCGTCGCACGCCGACCCTAGGGGTCAGAAGAAGCGGACGTCCCTGGTCACGACCTTCGCCGGCGGTCCCGACCTCCCGGTGGCCCCCGGCGGGCGGACGGCCACCAGGATCCCGGCGGGGGCGCGCGGATCGAAGGTCTTCGCCCGGAACGGCACCCGCACGCAGACGAACCTGGTGGCGGGCGCGGCGCGGAAGGCGAGGACCTTCTCGCCGAACAGGCGGCGGCTCTTCGGGCCCGAGAAGATCTGGACGAGCACCCGCGACGGCGCGGAGACGCTGACCTTGACGTTCACGCACTTGCCGCCGCGCTTCAGGTTCTTCAGCGAGATCCGCTTGGGGGCGGTGATGGTCGCGGGCCCGTTCCGGAAGGTCCGGGGGTTCTCGATGGCGGTCGCCGGATCCTGGACGTAGCTGGTCCACAGGGACGCGCGCGGCTGGCTGGTGACGACGGTGCCGGCGACCACGAGGTCGGTGCCGACCGCCACGGACTCCAGGTCGCGCGCGTCGAGGAACGCGGCACCCGCCGGGCGGCCGAGGTTCTGGACGGTGCCGCCGGCGCCCTTCGCGTTCCCGAGCTTGGCGGCGTAGAAGCCCTTGGTGGTGCCGAGGTCGTACCAGGCGACCCACAGGCGCCCGTCGGCGCGGTACGCGGCGGTGAGCGGCAGGCCCAGGCTGAGCCGGGCGCCGCCGCCGATGCTGGTGGGCGACGCGCCCTCGCCCGGCGCCCACGACGCCAGCCGCAGCTGGGCCGTCGGGGCGGTCTGGGCGCCGTACACGATCCGGCACGAGGCGGCGCATGCCAGCGCCAGGTGGAACCCGTTGTTGGCGGGCGACTCGCTCTGGGGCACCTTCGCGGGGGTCGCGCCGGCCGCGGGGCCGCCCGTGGCCGGGTCGAGCTGCAGCAGGTAGATGCCGACGTTCCCGGTCGCGTTCGAGTACCACGCGACCCAGAGGCGTCCGGAGGCGTCCTGGCCGAGGGCCGGGTGGTAGCCGGCGGGACCGCCGAGCAGCGGCTGGAGCGCGATGCCGCCGGCGGGCGCGGCGGCGCGGGAAACGCGGACCTCGCCGTTGGCCCTGTCCCCCCCCCCCATGCCGCCGCCCGCCAGCGCCCGCCCATCCATGGGGCCCGTCAGCTGCTCCGCGATCTCGGTGGCGGGGCCGCCCGCCTGGCCCTCCGTGAGCGGTGGGGTCCGGTAGACGCGCGCCTGGCCGGCGATGACGCCGCCGGTGATGACGCTCAGACCATCCGGGGCGGCGACCAGCCCGGGACGCTGGGAGACGTTCGAGTACCCGCCGGTCGCGGTCGCCGTGGCCCCGGCTCCGGCGAAGGGGGCCTGCGGCGTGGGCGCCCAGCCGCGGAACGCGATGGAGTCGGCGAGCTCGCTGCCGGTCCCCGACGGCCATGCGGCCACCACGCGACCGCCGCTGGTGACGAGCGCGGCCTGGTCGATGCCCGAGACATCGTCGCCCGACACCTTCGCCCACCCGGCTCCGAAGGCCGCGGGCGCCGCGGCCGCGAGGGCCACCAGCGCGGCGACGGTGAAGGTCAGGGAACGTCCCACGGCACGACCCTCTCACAGGTCCTGCCGCGCGCGCACCTCCCCGCGGCGGGACCGCCCGAGGGGACTCAGCCGGCGGGCCGGGCGGGCGGCGCGCCCTCCCCACCCGCGCCGCTCCGGGTGGCCCACAGCGACGCGAGCACCGCGGTCCCCAGCACCACCACCACCGCCCCGAGGGTGACGTAGACGGGCGGATGCCAGATGTCGGACAGCAGCATCTTCAGGCCGACCAGGCCGAGCACCACCGCGAGCCCGTAGTTGAGGTACTGGAACCGGTCGAGGGCCCCGACGATGACGAAGTAGCCGGCCCGCAGCCCCATCAGGGCGAAGGCATTGGCGGCGAGCACGATGAACGCCTCGTCCGTCACGGCGAAGATCGCCGGGATCGAGTCGATGGCGAACAGCACGTCGGTGCTGGCCACCACCAGCAGCACGGCGAAGATCGGCGTGGCCAGCCGCATCCCGTCCTTGCGGATGAACACCTTGTTGCCGTGGTACTCGGTGGTGCTCGGCACCCAGCGGCGCACGGCCTTCAGGAGCTTGTTGTTGCTCGGGTCCACCTGCTCGCCGTGCTGGGTCGCGAGGCGGTACGCCGTGAAGATCAGGAACGCGCCGAAGATGTAGATCACCCACCCGGCGGCGCCGAGCGCGACGGCGCCGATGGCGATGAAGATGCCTCGGAACACGAGCGCGCCGAGCACGCCGTACATGAGCACGCGCGGCTGGAGCTCGGGCGGGACCATGAAGTACGTGAAGATCACGGCGAACACGAACAGGTTGTCGATCGAGAGGCTCCACTCGATCAGGTAGCCCGAGAGGTACTCGCCGGC
>OEIU01000954.1_pt1 | contig 21717 bp, 21 predicted proteins | sample 1539221 | NCBI WGS metagenome assembly OEIU01 (sample SAMN03792071, study PRJEB22550) | activated sludge metagenome | feature: wastewater treatment plant; material: activated sludge; isolation source: Wastewater treatment plant of a petroleum refinery complex | place: Argentina: Zarate | collected...
CACGGCCGAGTAGGCCTTCAGGCCCCCACGGTCGGCAGCCGGGCATGGAAGGCGGACTTTCACGCAACCAGCGTTTTCTTTCACTGGACAGGCTTGACGAGCCGATGTTCCATGTGTATCTTTCACCAACTGGAGCGTTTCTTTCATGGACCACCTGCTCGAAATCTCCCGGATCATCGACGGAGCCCTGAAGGGGGACCGGGCGAAGGTCTTGGCCTATGTCGAGCAACTGGCGCGGAAACTCCGTGAGACCGGGGACGCGAAGGCGGCGGATCGCCTGGCTCAGACTGCCAACCAGACCAAGACCTCGGAAGTGACGCCGAACATCGCGGGGGCTCTCGGTCGGCTGCCGGTCGATTCGGAGTCCCGATTCTCGTTGGCGGACGAGGAGTGGCTGACACCGGCGGACGTGCAGGTTGTGCTCGACTCCGCGGTGCAGCAGCGCCTCGACGAGTTCCTGCGGCACGTGAGAGCGGCGGACCGGCTCATCGCCCACCGGGTGGACATCGCGCCCTCGATGCTGATCTACGGCGCGCCGGGCGTGGGGAAGACGCAGTTGGCGCGGCACATCGCGGCGCAACTGGGGCTGCCGTTGATCACGGCGCGGGCGGACTCCCTGGTCTCGTCCTTCCTTGGGAGTACCGCGAAGAACCTGCGAGTGCTCTTTGAGCACGCAAAGAGCCGGCCTTGCGTGCTGTTCCTGGATGAACTGGACTCGGTGGCCAAGCTGCGGGACGACCATCACGAGCTGGGAGAGTTGAAGCGGGTCGTCGTCAGCCTGCTTCAGAATATCGACGCGCTCAGCAACGAAACCATCCTGCTCGGGGCGACCAACCACCCTCACCTGCTCGATCCGGCGGTCTGGCGACGTTTCGCGTACAAACTCGAGTTGCGGCCGCCGGATGCCGACGCCCGTGGCCGAATGTTCAAGCTCTTCCTGGGGGAGTTCCTCGGCGACGATGGCACCATCAGCGACTTTGTCACGGCGAGCGAGGGGGCGACCGGGTCGGACATCCGGCACGCGTGCGAGACGGCCATCCGTGAGGCGGTCATCGACGAACGATCCCATATCTCGGACACCGATGTGCTTCGCGCGCTGGTGCATCTGAGGCTCGGCACACAAGCAGACTTCTCGCGCGACGACGGGCCGCTGGTCAAAGCGGTTCGGGACCTCGCGCCCGACGTGTTCACATTGAAACGACTGTCAGCGCTCTTCGGCTCGTCTGAGCCGACGCTGTCTCGCCGTCTGCATTCGGATGATTCGCATGGCCAGCAACGAGCGAAGGCTCCCAATCAAGGTCGTCCTCACACAGGACGAGGATCTTCAGGCAAAGCCCGGTCGCGGTAGCGCGCGGAAGGTCTTTGACGAGAGCGGCTTGGACGAGCAGCGCCAGACGCTGCTTGCCGAGATTGGCGACGTGCGCAAGCAGTTTGGCGACATTCTCCAGCGAAGGACCCACCTCCCCGCGGTGGCCCGGGTTGTCCTCAAGAAGGAGGCATTGGCGAAAAGCCACCGTCCCACCCACCTGTTTGAGAAGGACTCGTGTCCGATCATTGGCGGCGAGGACTTCGGGCATCTCCTCGTCAGCGTGACGAACACGGGGCTGGCCGCACTGGAAAAGGATGTGGCGCGGGGCGGCACGGCTGATCTGAAAGCCGATGTCTCAACGTTGCGGCGAATCGAGCCGTACACGGCAGACGACGCGGCAGGGGATGGTGGCGTTGCTGCGCTCCAGCGGCTTGTGGCGGAGAGGCGTCCCGAGCAGATCCGACTCCGGCTTTTCAAGCATGGGCGCAGCCGAGCCGACGGGGCGATCTTTGAAGAACTGGTCGCACTTGCACGAGCCCTGAAACTTGAGACCCCGGAATCGCTTCCATACCTGTCGGAACTCCGGATGTTCCGCATTCGCGGAATCACGCCGGACGCCATCCCAGCTTTGGCAAGCTTCGTCGGCACGCAATCCATCGGGCTGGTTCCGGAGTTCGAGGTCACGGCCCAGTACGTCCCGGTTGGGCAGCTGAAAGAAGCGGACTTTCCTACCCCGAGGCCCGGCGTCGAGTATCCGGTGGTGGGCGTCATCGACACGGGGACGGACCCGGCGAACGCGCTACTCCAAGCTTGGGTGGTGGACCGCGATGAAGCGGACGTCCCTCGGGCCGACCAGGACAACGCGCACGGCAGCTTCGTCGCCGGACTGATCGCCAACGGGTTTCATCTCAACCACAAGGACCCTCAGTTCCCGCAAACCCAGTGTCGGATCGTCGATGTTGTTGCCGTGCCGAAGGCAACGACACCGCTCACCGAAGACGATCTGCTCAACACCATCCGACGCGCCGTCAAGAAGTACCCGCACGTGCGTGTGTGGAATCTCTCGCTCAGCCGAAAGGACAAGGTCTGCTGCGATGATGCGTTCTCAGAGTTCGGCATGGAGCTTGACAAGATCCAGCAGGAGTTCGACGTGTCGTTCGTCTCGTGCGCCGGGAACTTTGAGGAGCTTCCGCTGCGAGGGTGGCCTCCCGAGGACCTGGGCGAGCGTGATCGCATTCATCCTCCGGCCGATTCTGCCCTTGGCGTATCCGTCGGCGCAGTGGCCCACGTCGATCGTCCGAACTCGCGCGTGAGGCCCCGTGACCCATCACCCTTCTCGCGGCGTGGCCCCGGAGCCGCGTTCCTGCCGAAGCCTGAAGTCGGCCATGTCGGGGGCAACTGCGACGGGCAACTGAACTACCGCCAGGTGGGCGTTCTCTCCCTCAGCACGAACGGGCAGGTGTGTGAGGCCATTGGCACCAGCTTCTCGACGCCGATCGTGGCGTCGATCCTGGCGAACATCCGGGCGGGCACTGCGGCGCCCATGTCCCGAACGTTGGCAAAGGCCCTGCTGGTGCATTCGGCTGCCCTGGCTCACGGACCGATCGACGCCGCCGAACTGCGATATCGCGGATTCGGCGTGCCCGGCGATCCCAGCGATGTGCTGACTTGTCCACCGTGGCAGGCGACGCTGATCTTCGAGCCCGAGTTGCAGCCCAGCAAGAAGATCTTCGCCCGGGCGGATTTCCCTATCCCGAAGTGCTTTCGGCGTCCCGACGGACGCGTGGAGGGCGAGTTCCTGATGACGCTCGTGTACGACCCCCCTCTGAGCCCGAGCGCCGGGGCCGAGTATTGCCAGACGAACGTCGATGTGTCGCTGGGTACCTACGACCCGGGCAAGGACGGTAAGCGCTCGCACGACAGGAAGATCCCCCCGGAGCCCAAAGACTACGGCAAACTCTATGAAGAGCACCTGGTCGAGCATGGTTTCAAGTGGTCTCCGGTCAAGGTTTACCGGGGTGCTTTGGAGGCTACCAGCGGACAGCAGTGGCGGCTGATGTTGAATCTCCTGTACCGCGCCAGCGTCCAACCGGCCGCTGAGCCCCAACGGGCCGCGCTCGTCGTCACGCTGTTCGATCCCGCGCGGCAGAAGCCCGTGTACGACGAGGTCGTGCGGGCGATGCGGACGTCCGGATGGTCCACCGTTGACCTCCAGGTCAGTCCCCGTGTTCAGGCTCGGGGGCGTAGCTAACCCAGCAAACCGCAGTGAAGCGTGCGGCTCCGATGCCGCGACGGCTGCTGCGTCAAGTGGAGACATTGACGGAATGGCACAGTACTCACCCAAGAAGGTCATCCGGAGCATCTCGAAGCCGCTGCTTCAACGATACTTCGACAGCCGTGGCTTGCTCGCCGACTTTTCCTGGCGAGAGTACAAGGACGGCGATCCGGCATCCATCATCGAGGCGCTGGACGCGCAAGAGGCCCGAGTCCAAGAGTCGGTGGACGTGGACTTGGCGACCGTAAATGAACTCGCCAGCGACGGCGGATCTCGTCTGATCTATGAGGAAGCGTCATTCTGGAAGCGGCCGTGGGTCAGCAAGCTCGACGGAATGGCGAACGACTACGAACGAGCCATGCTCGCACTCATCGAGGAGCGGCGCCTCGTCGAAACTGTTCTGGCCTACAACGAGATCGATCGGTTTTCCGAGAGCCGGTGGCAGCGGTGGAACGTCGGGAAGCGGCTGCAAGTGAACGACGATGAGGAGCACCGCGAGAAGTTCAAGAAGGCACTCCGGGCCATCTTCAAGGGGGATGGGCGCGGCAAGCGCTGCCATCTCGACCCGCTGGATCGCCGCGATCCGGAACGATTCTGCTGCTTCGCGTATCCAGAGGACTACCCGAAGACCGATCTGGGGTACGACGATCAGGACCGGTTCATTCGTCACACCCGCCGTACGGCCACGGAGATCATCTTCGTGTACCGGCGCGAAGATGGCGTGCTCGAGATGGTCGCCGGCGGAGACCAGAAACGCAGGGAGAAGATCGCCGAGGCGTTCTGTAGAGAGATTCTTGGGCTCAAAGCGCTGCCTGATCCACGTGCGAACCCGCCGTTCAAGCTTGATGTTCTGAAGCGCGGCGACTTCGCGTTCAAGACGGACCCGGCGGACAATGTTGACCGCGTTGAGCTTCGGCTCCTCCGATTCGATCTGCCGGGGAAAGGCTACCGACGCCTGGTGCTCTCCGGTCGTCCGACGCCCGAGGTGCCAAATGTGCTGCGGTCGCTGATCGAGGAGGCTATCGACAAGACAAAGGTGCCGCTCTCGGAGCTCCACGTATCCCAGGCACGACTGTCCTTCAAGTTCAAGGGCAAGAATGGCAATCGCGGAAAGGCGCTGACTTTCGAGGTCACGTATCCTGACCGCTGCAACCTGAAGGATCACGGGCTCGACGCGGTGGCGAAGAAGTACCTCTCAGAGTGGAAGATCGCGAGTGCATGAGCCGTTCGCCGAGTTCCTGAATCGAATGGAGCATCTCCGGGATGGAGTACTCACTCCGGGCGACGCTCGGTCCTGGCCTCCCGAGTGGATGGCATCGTTAGAGAAACTGGGTGTCGTCGAGCGTGCTGGCCTCGCCGACGAGATTGTCTTTGCTGATGACAATCACGAGTGCGTCGCGCTGAACATGGGCTTTGACAAGCACCCGGACGATCCCGAACGGCTTGTCTGCGTCCACCGATGCCTGAACGGGTGCGGGCTGGTTCTGCTTGAACCGCGAGACTTTGAGCAGTGGCGGTTCAGCCTGGTCGGCCTTGCCCAGGTGATCGCCTCCACGGTCGGGGCGTCTGGTGCGGTCGTCGAGGATGTCCCCGGTCGCGTTGTGCTGGTAGGGACGGCCAGCGTCGCGGGGCGGGTGTGTGAGGTCTTCCTCGGTTACGGCCTTGCCCGGCCAGACGCCGCTGGGGTCGCCGCGTCAGCGAAGCGGCTCATGGCCGCCGACCATGCAGCCGTGCTCTCGGTGGGAGTGAAGCCGGGCGACATCTGGTCGGTCGGCAAGCGGCCGATGACGGCGGTGCTTGCCGAGCACGCTCGCCTTGGCCCCAGGGGACTCGATCTCGACCTGGCCAGGGTTTTCCCAGCCTCAGGCATGGTCGAGATCAAGCCGGACGCGTGGATCACCGTAACTGCGGCGGCCAAGCTGCTGCTCGATGATGTCTCGGGGATAGATCTCGGGAAGGCCAAAGCGAGGGTATCGAAGGCGGCGGGAGAGGGGCGATTCCGTACCAACGGGAAGGACGGCCGCGACCGCCGCATCGACCGCGACTCGTTCAGTACGTGGCGGCTTGAGCAGCGCGAAAGGGACAGCGATGCGTGGGAGCGGACGCACTCGTAGCGCGGTGCGCACCGCGCTCCGCCCCGAAAACGGCCGCAAAACGCCCCAAGGGCCGCATCGCTTGCAATCCGGAAACCCCGCCCGTATCGTGGTTTACGAGTTTCGGGCTCGGGCAAGGTTCCTCTGTCGATCCGGTGGTTGCGGGTTCGAGTCCCGTCCGCCTCGCTTGAAACCTCCGCGTGGGCAGCCGATGACACGGCGTGCCCAGGAGCGCACAAATCCCGACGTTTACGCGAGTTGCGGCGGCCTTCCGAGGCCGCCGCGGTGCGTTTTGCGGTGCTCGTGTCGTTGGCGGGCGATGACGCGGAATGGCCCGGATTGCCCCCTGCGCGCTGCTGCCGGCGCTGCGATTCCTGATGGCCTTCTGGCGCGATTCGCAGCGCGATTGCCTGGCCAGTTCCCGCCCCGTTGGGCGACATTAGCCCGTGGGCGGAACGGCCTGCCGATCCCACCCGTTGGGCCACTTCCCGCCCGTGCGTACCCGTGGCGGCAACGGCGGCCTCGGCGGCGACGCTGTTGGCCAGGGGGAGCGCGGGTAGCGAGGCGAGCGCCTTCGACGTGTCCGCCAAGGCGACGTGGGCGTAGCGGTCCATCGTGAGCGTGATGGTCGAATGGCGGGCCAGCGTCTGGGCGACCTTGGGTGTGACGCCCGAGCGTGCCAGGCGGGTGATGAACGTGTGCCGCAGGGCGTGGAAGTCGATGACGCGCCCCGCATCGTCGCGCACGGCGATGCCCGCCGCAGCGAGGTCGGCCGCGATCACCTGGGCCATCTCGTCGGGCAGGCTCGGCCAGACGTGCTCGCCGCGCGGCGTGGCGTCGAGCGTCGCCCGAAGCCCATCGGCGATGTCGGGTCGCAGCGGCTGCACGTCGCGGCGACGGCGCTTCGAGTACGACGCCTCGACGGTCACCGTCGGCGGATCGGCGTCGAGGTCGAAGGAGCGGGTGGTCAGCGACTTGATCTCGCCGAAGCGGAAGCCAGTCGAAGCGGCCAGCAGGTAGAGCACGTCCCGCTGCGGGATCGTGAACGTCCTTGAGCCGAGGCGAATCTCGCCCTTCTTCGGGCCGACCTTGCGGCGGTAGCGCTTGGTGATGGTCACCGACTCGCTCGCCGCGGCAGCCGCGAGCAGGGGGGGGAGGTTGTCGTCCTCCCATGCCCGCCGCTCGCGCCGGCGGTCGGTGCTCACGTTGAGCATCTTCACCCCGACCAACGGGTCGCGGGCGAGGCGGTGGTTGGTCATGAGCCAGCGCGTGAACCCCTTCACCGCCCGGAGGTGGTGGTTGATTGTCGCATGACCACGCCCGTTTGCCCGAACGCGCTCGACGTGCAGGCTGAGCGTGGCGGCGTCGATGTCCGCGATGGTCTTCCAGTCCGCGTTCTTGGCAGCCTGCTCGATGCGGGCCTCGGTCAGGTCAACGTGCTCTTCCGTGCTGCCCTTGGCGGCGAGGTAGACGCGGTAGTCCGCGACGTGGTCGGCCAGCGGGCGACGCGAGTGGTCGGCCATGCGCTCCGCGGCTGCATCGATCGTCCCTTCACGACGCGCTCGGGCCGCGTCCTCGAGTTGGCGGGCGAGGCGTTCGCTGAGCGCCTTGTCGGTGTAGCCGCGGCGGGTGCGCCGGTGGCCAAGTTCATCGGTCCAGGCGACCATCCAGCGGGCGCTCTTCTTCGTTCGGTCCGCCGCGGTCTTGTAGACGGTGGGCATGGGCAACTCCGTTCGTGCGGGCCGGCCAGGGGCGACGGCGGGACCACAGTGAGGGGCGGCAGTCGGCACGGGTCAAGTCGCCCCCCGACCGGTGGGCCAGGGGGCGGTTCATGCGGAGATTTCGGGCCAAACGCCGGGACTACAGCCCTTTGCTGGCTCTGGCGTGTGCCCCCTCGGCATCGGACAGCCGGGTCTCGGCTGCGGTCAGGGCGGCCTTGGCCCGCTCGAGTTCCTCCTTGAGCCGCGACTCCTGCAGTTTGCGATCGGGTGACATTGGGAGGGTGCGCAGTTGCGCATCGAGCCGCTCGACATCATCGCGGACGCGGTTGCGCTGGTTCGTTGCCGCGATCATCGCCGCGTGTGCCTGGGCGGTGGCACGCTCCGACTCGCGCCTCTCGATCAGTGAGAGCACCTCTTTGGGCAGCCGCGCCGCCGGGAGCAGGCCTTGGTCATACGCCAATAGCAACCGCCGCGCGGCCGACTCGGCTTCGTGCAGCGCCCGCCGGGCGGTATCGGCCTCGAGCGCAGCCGCTTCAGCCTCGGCTTCGAGTTTCTCGATCGCCGCGCTGATGCGGGCGGACGTGGCATCGCAGTCTGCCTTGGCCTTCGACGCTGCACGCCGTCGCTGGATGGCATCCTCCGCAGCGGCGACATCGCCGCGGGCCTCGGCGATCCGAGCGATGATCGCGTCCGCCTCGATCGGTTCCAGCCCGGCAGCGACGGCCATGTCCGCCAGGCGATCGGCGGGCTCGCTGGCCCATGCCGCGTCGATGAACTCGGCGCGGGCTTGGTGCGTCTTCGTATGGGCGATCTGAGTGACGGTCGTCATGAATCGTTCCTTTCTTCCAGGGGGACAGAGACCACACCGTGCAGGTACAGCACCCGCGCGGCTTCAACGATCGAGTTCTCGTGCGATTGGATGAGGCGCTGGGCAACCGACCGAATCCATGTGTGCCGCTGCCCCCATCGCTCCGGCTGGCGCTCAACCCCCGCGATGCAGAACCGGGCGAGCGCCACGTGGTCGGGGACGGTGCGCACAATCTCGCGCCGCAGTGCGGTGGCCGTTTCAACGCTGGCAATCGTCTCGGCGGTTGGGGGGCGACTACCGATTGCGATCGGAAGTTCGGGCGCGGCGTGGCGAGCGGCCAAGGACTCGGCAAGCGGACCGGCGGCGGTCATTATGGCCCGGTCGGTGGGGTTCATGTCCGCGCTGGGCCATGATGCGCCACCGCCGCCGTCGTGGAGCGTCGCGGTTGCCTTCGCGCCCGTGAGGGCGTGAGCGGCCACCGCGTGGCCTGCCTCATGGAGGGACAGCGTCCAGCGGTTCACGAAGGCACCTCCCCCAGGGCCTTGGCGCACTCGTGCTGCGCCTCGCCAGCGCCGGCGTAGATGCCCACGACCTGCCAGGCATGGTCGCGGTAGACCATTGCGAGGTAGAGTCGCCGCTCCCGACCGCAGGGGCGCGGCATCACGGGCATGGACGCGAGTCGACGGCACGCGACAACGCGGGCGACCCACACGCCGTCGCGTCGGCCATCGATGTGGGGGCCTTCTGGAAACGCCGTCACCCAGTAGGAAGTCCATTTCAGCATGGGCTTTCTCCTTCGGGCGACCCCGACGCATCCTCAACGGCGGGCCAGACTTCGCCAAGTCCGTCAGAGTTCGCCAAGGTTGAGACTTTGGCGGTGTTGGCTGAGTCTGGCGGGGAGTGGCGTGGCAAACCCCATGTCCACGGCCCCCGGTAGCCGTCCGGCGCGGTGACGACGCCGAGCCGAGCACGGGCTCGATCGAGCGTCCGAGCACTGATTCCTGCTGCCTTCGCCGCTGCCTTCACGTCGGTGCCGGTCTTGCGACCGTGGACCAGTTCCGCCCGCAGGAAATCCGTGGCCTCGGCAAGTGCGCCACCATCGCCACCGCCCTCAGTCTCGGCGGCGAGCGCGTCATCGGCACGTAGGTTGACCGGGCCTGGCTCCCACTGGATCGCTGGCGGGATGCCGCCGATGTCGAAGGCCAGGCCGGTTCCCTCGGGCGCGAGGTTGTTCTTGCCGCTCAGTAGGAGTCGCCGCCGCTTGTCGTCGGAGTCGCGAGTGAGATGCCACACCGCCCGAGCGATGCCCGTGAACGCCCGGCTTCCGATGGCCAGGTCATCGGCGATTGTGCCACTGCTCTTGCGCCGATGCGCCACGATCAGCACCGCTGGTCCGTACCGCTCCGCCAACTGTGCCACGGGAGCGAGCACGGCGCGGACCTCATTGTCCCGGTGAGAGTCCGTTCCCCCGCCAATGAAGCTCCCGATGGGATCGATGACGATCAGGCGACAATCGGGTTGCCGCCGCAGTGCCTCTTCAAGAGCCGGCAGGTCCTCCAGCGTGAACATCGCCTCCACGAGCCGACCGCGCTCGCCGCGTCGGCGCACCGTGGCCAGCAGATGTACCCGGCGCACATCGGCGTCGTGCGCATCGAGCCGGGGGCGGATCGTGTCGTGCGGATCATCCTCTGCCGATACCAAGATCACCGACCCACCGGGGCACGCGCTGCCGTCGGGCCAGGTACGCCCCGTCGAGACGCGGGCCGCCATGTCGGTGGTCAGGAAACTCTTCCCTTCCCCTGGTCGGCCCACGAGCAGCGAAATGCGCCCGAGCGGCACGCGCGCGGGCCAGAGCCACTGCACCTCGCGAGGTTCGACATCCGCGAGGCACCGCAGCACGGGACCGGGCAACTCGGCTTCGGCCGCCTGGCCAGCTGGCGTGCCGCTCTTGTCGAGACCTTGGCTCATCGGCGCACCCCGCTCGCGCCCGCGGCCTTGCGATCGAGGTGCTCGCGGAGGTCGGAGAGCCGCCAGCGCACGACCCGTTCGCTCAGCCGGATCGGCGCGGGGATGTTCCCCGTTTGGGCCATCCGCCAAACGGTGCGGGGATTGACGCCGAGCAGTTCGGCCACCTCGCGGACGCTGACGACCGCGACGTCGGCCATCCGATTCCTGATCTCATCCATGAGTGCTCACCCAGAGCGCCGCCGCGGCGCAAGACGACTGGAGCCGCGAACGCACCGTGCGCTGCGGCGGTCAAATGGGTGGCTCGATTGCTGGATCGGTCGGTGGCTGGATCGATTGTGTGCGTGGTCAGGGAATCGGTGCTCCCCGGCAGTCCCTATGTCTGTTCGCGCTCAGGATTCTGTCGCACCGATTTGATGTTCGCGTCGTCTCCTGTCATGGCCTGCCCCTGTACCCCTCTGCCGACACCGCCGATCCGTCGCGCGGTTCCCCCACAGAGCATCTCGCCCGCTTCGAAGCCAGTTGACGACCCGAAGGGACGGTTTGTGCAAATGCCGGCCATCGCGGTGGCGTGCGTGGTCATCTACTGGTTACCTATGCGGTCGGGCGGACAGTTGCGCGCGGAATCTGGACAGATGTGGCGAATCACCGAACCTGCTCGCTCCCGACCGTCCTGCTCACAACCGCGACTCTGGCCTCGGGCGATCTCGTATCATGGGCCATGAAGGTCGCGTTTCACTTTGACGAGAATGCTCTGGACGGCGGCGATATGGCCATCAAAGCGGTGCTCGCCGGGGTCCGTGCTGCAAACAAGCACGCCCACACAAAGGTTTTCACGGGGACCTTGCTCTTCTCGCAGGCGGCGACGCGGTACTCCACACAGGGCAACACGACAGTCGGTCGGATGGATACGGAGTTGTTCAAGGAGCTCGTCCACGAATGGGCGTATCCACACCCACTGCGGTGGCATGCCCTACTCGGCCATGCCCGCGCCAAGGCGCTCCGCAGCGAGGTGTTCGCTGTCTGCCTCGAGACCATTGACGCGACCACGGCCGCAGTCATTGACCGGCGCATGGAGCACGAAATTGGCGCGGTGTACCTTGGCGCACTGGAAGTAGACGAGTCGATCCCCGCCCACCTCGGTGCGTACCAACTGTGCGCGTTCGGCCGCGTCGTGGGGTCGAGCGCATGGCTCTTCTGGGACGGCGTCAGTCCGGACAGCAAGTTCCCGTACCACATGGACTGGTTCCGAAACGCCGGATACGACCCCGTTGAGTGGGAATCGCTCGCCGGGCGGTACACCATCTTCGACCGAGATCATGGCCCGGAACAGTCCGTTCGCGCCGCATACAGCCGGCAGTGGCTCCGAGAGTTGTTCGATGGCATCGTGGATCATGCGATGCCGCGTCTCGCCGATGGTGCGCCCGATGTTCCAGAGAAGTTGTGGAGCGTCACGCGAGCTTTCCGCGAGGCGGAAGTAGCCGAGCAGGCATCGCACGTCGCGGTCTCATGCCGCAGAATCATTGATCAGGTCGCTGACGCGCTCTTCCCCCCGGCTCCAAAGACACCCGAGGGGATTGACCTGGGGCCGAACAAGTACAAGAACCGCCTGATTGAGTACCTCAAGCAACACCGCGTCGCGGATACGGAGCGAGACCTGATCGTCGCCACAATGGACGCCACGTGGCTGGAACTCGACAGTCTCGACAAGCTAGCACACAAAGGGGTTCACGCCCATGTCGGGCATGCGCAGGCACGCCGCTGCTTGCTGCGAACCATTCTGCTACTCGATGACCTTGTCGCCGTTCGGAAGAGCTCGCTACCCATCAAGGTGCGACCAGACGAAGAGGTGATCGAACGCATGATCCGGCGCAGGCCTAAAGACGATTCGGACCCACCAATGTGACCCCATCGAGTCGGGGTCGCCGGCTTCAATCAACATCGTTCTCGGTGCTGAGTTCCGCCTGCCGGAGCACGAGTTGGGTCGCATCTTCCGAGAGGTCCGGCGGATACCCATACTTCGCCAGCATCCGGCGCACGTTTCTGCGAAGCGTTGCCCGCACAGACTCCCTCTCCGTCCAGTCGAGCTTGGGCATCTTCTTGACCATCTCTGCCAGTTCGCGGGCCATCAGCCGCAGCGTGTCGGACTTCATGACCGACTTGGCCGACCCATTCTCGGCGAGGGCGTCGTAGAACGCGGTCTCCTCGTCGCTCAGCCCCAGGGATTGGCCGTGCCGCTGCGCATCGCGCAGGTGCTTGGCCAGGTCGATCAGGCGGGAGATCATCTCCGCGGTGCTGATGGCCTTGTTGGTGTACCGCAGCATCGCATCTTCGAGCGCCTCGCGGAACTTCTTGCTCTGCACCAGGTTGGACCGCTCGGTGACGCGGATCTGGTCGGCGAGCAACTTCCTCAGCGTCTCGAGCGCAAGGTTCTTCTGTTCGAGCGCCGCCACCCGCGAAAGGAACTCGTCGGACAGGATGTCCAGCCGCGCCTCTGCCAACCCAGCGGCGGCGAACAGGTCGATGACCTGATCCGCCTCCACCGCCCCGCCGATCACCTGCCTGACCGCGGCGTCGATGTCCCCGCGACGACCAGCACTCCCACCCCGCACATCATCCGCCAGCCGCTTGCGGATCATCGCCACGATGCGCTGGAAGAACGCCAGATGCTCGACCACATCCTCCGTCTCCGGCCGCGGCACGGCGAGCGCGAAGGCCGACGACAACTCCTTCACGAGCGTTCGGAACCGCTTCCATCCGTCCTGCTGCCCGAACACATGATCAATCGCTCGCAGGTACACCGGCAACACGCCCTGCGGCGGGGCGGCGAGCGCCGCGACGTAGTCGCACCCGTGGAAGAACGACCGCAACTTCTCGAACGCCGTGAGCATCGCCGGCACGGCTTCGTCCTGCACCTGGCGCACGGCCTCGCCCGTGCCGCCCGCCTGCGTATACGTCGCCAGCGCATCGGCGAGTTGGTCGGCCAGGCCCAGTAGGTCCACGATCAGGCCGCCGGGCTTTTCGCCGTACACGCGGTTGACGCGGGCGATCGCCTGCATCAGATTGTGCCCGGCCAGTGGCTTGTCGAGGTACATCGTGTGCGCCGGCGGACAGTCGAAGCCCGTCAGCCACATGTCGCACACGATCACGAGCCGCAGGTCGTCCGACGGGTCCTTGAACCGCTCAGCCAGCCGCTTCCTGGCCGCCTTGGTGCGCACATGCTGCCGAAGCGGCTCGGGATCATCCGCCGTTCCGGTGACGACCACCTTCATCGCGCCCCGCTCATCGTCGGCGTCGTGCCACGCGGGACGCAGCGCCTTGATGGACTCGTAGAGCCGCGCGGCGATGTCTCGGCTCATGGTCACGACCATCGCCTTGCCTTCCATCGCCGAACGCCGCTTCTCCCAGTGCTCAACGATGAACGTCGCCAGCCGGTTTACCCGCTCCTGTGCGCCGACCAGCGCCTCAAGCGGCACACGAATCGGCTCCTCGACCTCGACGCCCCGCTTGTCCGCGGCAACCGCCCGCTCGATCTCCGCTTCCGCCGCCGCCGCGCCCGCCTCATCGACCGTGAGTTTCACAATCCGCGACTCGTAGTACAGCGGCTTGGTCGCCCCATCTTCCACGGCCTGGCGGATGTCGTACACATCCGCGTACTCGCCGAAGACGTGGATCGTGTTCTTGTCGTCGCGCTCCAGCGGCGTGCCGGTGAAGCCCACGAACGTGGCGTTCGGCAGCGCCTCGCGCATCCAGCGTGCCCCGCCCTCGACGAAGCCGTACTGGCTCCGGTGCGCCTCGTCGGCCATTACGACGATGTTGCTCCGTGACGAAATCTCGCCGTGCGCCTCGGCAAACTTGTGGATTGTCGTGAACACCACTCCGCCCGCCGCTCTGTCCAGCAACTCCTGCAGATGCTCGCGGCGCTCGGCCTGGATGGGGTCCTGCCGCAGGAGCGCCCGCCCCGCGGCGAACGTGCCGAACAACTGATCATCCAGGTCATTCCGGTCGGTGACCATCACGATCGTCGGATTGGCCATCGCCGGCTCGCGGACCAGCGCGCCCGCCAGCATCAGCATCGTGAGGCTCTTGCCCGAGCCCTGCGTGTGCCATACCACGCCGCCGCGCCCGTCGCCGTCGGGCTTGAGATGCGAGATCACGCTCGCCCGGGCCTTGCGGATCGCCCGGAACTGGTGATACCCGGCGATCTTCTTCGCAACCTCGCCCCGCGCATCTTCCTCGAACGTCACGCATGTCCGCAGGAAGTCCAGCAGCAGCGCCGGCGCGAACAGCCCGCGGATGAGCGCCTCCAGGCTCGGCTTGCCACCCTCGGACGGCCGCCACGGCATGAACCGGCTCCGTCCGCTCGTGATCGACCCCACCCGCGTCAGCAGGCCGTCCGACACCGCCAACAGCAGGTTCGGCACGAAGAAGTCCGGCGCGCCGCGGTCGGCGGACATGTACCGATCGAGCTGATCGATCGCCACGCCCAGGTCCGCTTCGGTGTCGGTCGGGTCCTTCAGTTCGATCACCGCGATCGGCAGGCCGTTCAGGAAGACCGTCAGGTCGGGCCGGATCGCCTTCCCCGTTGGACCGGCGACCGTCAACTGCCGCACCACGAGCAGGTCATTCGCTGCGGGGTTGTCGAAGTCCACGAGGCGGGCACGCCCGCCGCGGGTCTCGCCTGTGGTGGCGTCGCGGTACTCCACCTCCACGCCGTCGGTCAGCAGAGCGTGAAACCAGCGGTTGTTCTGGATCAGCGTCGGGTGCGGCGGGCGTGTCAGCGTGCGGGCCACCTGCTCGCACTGTTCGTTCGGCAGTTCCGGGTTGAGCCGATGCACCGCCGCGATCAGACGGTTGGTCAGCACCACCTGCGAGGCACTCGTTCGCTCGCCCGCGTCGTCGACCTCCACGCCGCGCTTCACGGCGTAGTTCAACGCGCCGAAGTATACCGCGGCCACATCTTCGACCAGAAGTTCGGTGGGAGAGGACATGGTCACGAGTTGACCTCCGGCAGTTCGCCGTCGGTCTCATTCTCGGATTCACGCTCAGTAAGCTCTAGAGCGACTTCGCGATAGCGATTTGGATCAAGCGCGTACAGAATGTCGCTCGCGTACTCTGCTTGTCCGCAGACGTCGACCATCCCGTGTTCGCTGTCAATGGCCTTGTCGTGATCATCTGTTCTTGGTGGAGGTGGGGCGGGAGTCTTCGCTGCGATGTGCGCTTCTAGGAGCGACGCGGGGTCGGGATCCTCGAAAAGGACGGAAAAGACCTCGAGCGCGGCGGCACGAACACCGTCCAGTTCACGGCGCTGGGGTATTGTCGCGCCGCCAACATGGTACTGGCCGTTACGCACCTCGTGAAACCAGATGATTTCGTCCTGCTTTGCGACCGCAATAACCGTGCGACTTGCGCACTCTGCGAAGAAGAACTCGATCTTGGTGTGATAGTTGTTGAGCCACTTCTCGACATCTGCGTTGGAGTAGGAGCGGTTGCCCCGCTGTATGGGGTGAAGATTGAGATAGGTGGTAATGGCCACCTCGATGGCATTGTCGAAGCCGATCATCGCTATTCGCCGATCGAAGTCCTCTCCGACGCGGTAGTGCATTTCCGCATGCAGCAAAACCTCGAATGGGCCATACGCCCAAGGCTTGAGTTGGCGGATCATCTTGTGCCCTCCGCGCCTGTCTGCCCTGACTCCACCGGCACCCGGCCGCTCAGCAGTTGCGGGAGGAGGTAGTCGCAAACGGCAGCGAGTGTCGAAGACTGTCGGCGGTCCGCCATGATCTGCCCCATCATCGGGCTGATCATGTCCCGAAACGCCTCGCGTAGCGCTGCTGGCGGCACTACGACCGCCTTGTTCATGTAGTCACTCGGCTGAATGCGTTGGTGGCTGTTTGAAGTCCCGGAGGCGGACTGAGTCAAATCATCCTGAAACGCGGGCTCAATGAACTGGCAATAGAGATAGCTGCTATCCCAACCATCGTTCGGCGACAACACGAGGAACTCGGTCGAGGCGATCTGTCGCTGCTCCCCAGGCTCATCCGGAAGCCACACACGCGGTATGCGCGGGTTGAGCTTGGACACCAGCACGCAGTCTCGCACGACCAGGAACTTCCCGCTCTTGATCCCTTCACCCAACTCCGCGACCGGTTCGCAGCCTGCGTCAAAGGCCGGGATGCTGAAATGCTCAAAGACTTCGGTGGGGTAATCCAGCGGCTTGATCTGAGCCTTCGACAGTGTTGCCGAATCTCTGACGCAGCCAACATCCCACCCCTCCGGCACTGCGCCGATTCTGGACTTGACAAAGGTTGTTGGTAGGGCGTCGAAGACGGCCTGTGGCATGGAGGGGAACGACGCGGCGCCGGCGGCCTTGGCCTTGACGGGCTCAAAGTCGACGAACCACGCCCGGAAGATCGCCAGCGCCAGCCGCTCCAGCGCCCGCGCCGTCCGCCGATTCTGCTCGATCTTGTCGTCCAGTGAGCCGAGGACCGCAGCGATGGCACGCTGACTGTCGAGCGGCAGCGGGCGATACCTGAACTGAAGGATCTGCGGCCCGCTGATGTGAGGCACGGCTGTTCCGGTTTGAATCGACAGAACGTGATCCGTAAAGCGGTGGCTCCCAATGAGATAGAACAGATAGCCCTGATCAAGTCCGTCCTTGGCACGAAGGCACGCAACGCGCTGCACAAGGAGAGAGGGCACGTCGTCGGGACCGATGCGGGCATACTTGAGACCCGCCTCGATCCAAGGACGATCCATCGCCAGGACGACATCGCCCTCGCGCAGCTCATGTCCCTTTGCTTCATCGATCCGATTCAGTGGCCATCGCTTCACATTGTCCCAGCGAAGCTGACCCTGCACGACGTTGTCGCCGCGCACCAGGCGCACGCCGTCCGGTTGCTCCGTGTAGAACTCGCTCTTGAAGGGAAACCCGGTAAGCAGCGTGATGTGGTCGCGCAGCGCGACTGTCCCATCATCGAGACCGTCGGGCGAAGCCGCGCGGGATGCACTGGGTGACGTCACGCTGCACCCCCGAGCACGAGTCGCACCTTCTCGCGCCGCAGCATCTCGTGTGTGCGGAGGTACTTGACCTTGAAGGCGATGCATACGTTCGGGATCTTGATGCGGGCGGGTGTATGCTCGATCTGCTCGTGGGTCACGACAACATGATCGCCCGCCAGCGCGTGGGCGATGAGGTGGTAGTCGGCGGCATTCAGGAACGTGGTCTTCGCCGCAGGGGTGAAGTTCTGCGTGTTGACCCATTCGCTGATCTGAGCCATCGTTTGGAGCACGCCAAGGTCCGGCTGGCGGAAGAAGTCCTTGCCGAGCTTTGGGAGCCACTCGTTGAGTTCGTCGTCCTGCAGTTCGCCCTGCACCTGGGCGATGCTGGCGATGGTGCCCGCCTTGCCGGCCTTGATGAGCCAATGCCAGAACCCCGGGCAGAAATCCATGCCGTAGTGCCAGGCCTTGGCCTCGATGAAGACATTGGTATCGAGCAGGTAGGCCATCAGCCCACCCCGCTTTCCGCCCATGACGGGTTGGCGAGGTTGAGACTGTGGCCGAGATTCTCCAGGGTCTTCACGTTTCGACAGCCGAGCAGGCGGAACGCCTCGGTGAAGGTTGAGCGGCCTTCGTAGGTGCTGGAGATGACGGCCGTGGCGAAACGCGGACTGAGGCGGTAGCGCGAGGTGTTGTAGAAATCGCCGCCGCCTTCCTCCCGTTCCTTCCGTTGCCGCATGATGTCGCGGAGTCGGGCGAGTTCCGCCTCGTGAGCGCTTGCGTGCTCGTCCTTGGACAGGTGGCCTGCGTCCCGCATGCGGCGGAGAATGACCAATGTACTGACGCGGAAGAGCACCGAGAGCCGCTTCATCTCGGCAAAGAGCTCGGCCGACGGCTTGAGCGACCGTTTGAAGCTCGCTAGCGGCACGAGCACTTCGGCGGCCACAGCGTTGCACCAATGCTCAACCATGCGCCGCGGCGATGGGGAGGATGCAGGCGTGATGTCGGACACGCCTGACTCGCCGATCCAAAGGTGGGCGAGTTCATGGGCGAGGGTGAAGACCTGACCGGCCTTGGTGTCGGCACCGTTGACGAAGATCAGCGGAGCGAGGTCGTCGCTCAGCGCGAAGCCGCGGAACTCGCCGGGGTCGAGAGGACGGTGGGTGTTGTTGCCCACAATGCCGCTCACCATGACGAGCACGCCGAGTTCGTCCAGGCGGGCCATCAGCAGCCCGACGGCATCGTCGGAGTTGCGTGCTTGGGTGAGAGGGCGGGTGTCGAGATCGAGCGAAGCACGGATCTTCGTGGCGGTTCGAAGGACGTCAGAGTTCGTGCTCACGGAGCCGACGAACCGGAGCGGTTCGTCGCCCATGAGCAGGGCATGCTGGCGGAACCAGTCCTGGCGTTGCTGGCAGAGGTAGATGGTGTCCAGGAGGTTCGCGGAAGGGCGCGAAAGCGGAGCACTGTCAATCGTGCGGAAGTCGGGGATGGGCACACTCTCGACGGGCGGCTGCTGAAGGAAGAAGAAGCCGATGGGAGTGTGAGTCGCCTTGGCGAAATCCTCGAGTTGCTTGAACGTGGGGGCTTTGGCCCCGGCCAGCCAGTCCGTAAATCCGGAGAACTTCTCGGCCAGCGCAGACTCCGGCTTGCCTGCGCGCTCGCAGGCCCAGCGAAGGAGTTCAGGCTTGACCGGCACTCTCGGCACGACGATCTCCACTGCGGCGGGTGCTCAAGCCCCGTTGCCGACTCGACGAAGGTTCTCACGGATGACTTGGGTCAGACGCTCAGACTCGGCGAAATGCTCCTCCAGTTCGGCGAGCAGGCGAGGGTATTTCTCGGTGAACGGCTCGCCGTCGGCTTCCTGCTCCTCCGCGCCGACATATCGGCCAGGGGTCAGCACGAAGCCGTGCTTCTTGATCTCATCGAGCGTCGCGGCCTTGGCGAATCCAGGGACCGGCTTGAAGGCCCACGGGCCGTGCTCGCGCTCTGTCCACCATTCGGGCTTGGGTTCGCCGCGCCACTGGCGGAAGGCATAGACGATGCGGCCGATGTCGGTGGTGGGGAGCGGGTCGCCCATGCCGTCGGCAAGGCGGGTTTCGCCGTCGTCACAGCCGGTGAGGCGGCGGAGCGTGCGGGTTTCCATCGTGCCGAGTTTGCGGGCGTCGATGAAGAGCGTTTCGCCTTTGCGGCCGCCGGGGCGGTTGGGGCAGCCCTTCTTGATGTTGCGGCCGGACTTGTCGCGGGTGAGGAACCAGAGGCAGACGGGGATGCCGGTGGTGAAGAAGAGCTGCGCCGGCAGCGCGACGATGCAGTCCACCAGGTCGGCCTCGACAATGCGCTGGCGGATGTCGCCCTCGCCGCCGGAGTTGCTGGAGAGCGAACCGTTGGCCATGACGAAACCGGCAACGCCGCCGCCGCGCCCGTTGGGCGCGGCGAGATGATGGATGAAGTGCTGAATCCAGGCGTAATTGGCATTGCCGACCGGTGGAGGACCGAAGCGCCAGCGAGCATCGTCGCGGAGCAGTTGGCCCGACCAGTCAGAAACGTTAAAGGGCGGGTTGGCGAGGATGAAGTCGGCCCGGAGGTCGGGGTGGAGGTTGCGAAGGAAGGTGTCGGCGGGCTGGGAGCCGAGATTGGCCTCAATGCCGCGGATCGCGAGGTTCATGTGGGCCAGCCGCCAGGTGGTGGGGTTGGACTCCTGGCCGAAGATGGAGATATCGGTGCGCTGGCCGTCGTGGGCCTCGACGAAACGCTCGGACTGGATGAACATGCCCGCCGAGCCACAGCACGGGTCGTAGACGCGGCCCTGGTAGGGCTCGATCATCTCGACGAGCGTGCGGACGACGCAGCGCGGAGTGTAGAACTCGCCGCCCAGCTTGCCTTCTGCGGCGGCGAACTTGCCGAGGAAGTACTCGTAGACGCGGCCGAGCGTGTCGCGGGCCTTGCCGCGGTCGCCCTTGAAGCCGATGTCGGCGATGAGGTCGATGAGGCCCTTGAGCTTCACGGGCTCGATGCCGCGGCGGGCGTAGTCTCGCGGGAGTTTGGACTTGAGCGTTGGGTTGTCGCGTTCGACGGCGAGGATGGCGTCGTCGATGAGCGTGGCGATGTCGGGACGCGTGGCCTGATTCTGGAGATTGGGCCAGCGGGCCTCGGGCGGCACCCAGAAGACGCGCTCGGCGGTGTACTCGTCCCGGTTTTCCAGGAGCGCGTCGAGCTGCTTGCCCTTGATGCCGTCGGCTTCGAGTTCCTTCTTGAGTTCACCTCGCCGTGCCTCGAAAGAATCGGAGATGTACTTCAGGAAGAGCAGGCCGAGCACGACGTGCTTGTACTCGGCGGCGTCAATCTGGCCGCGCAGCGCGTCGGCGGACTTCCAGAGCGTGTCCGCGTAGGCGAGGTCGGTGTTGGGGGCGGGTGCTTCTGGCATCGTGGGTTTCACTTCTTCGCGGATCTTGCTGCGCTGGCGGAGCGATCTTGCAGCCAGCCGTCGATCGACACTTTGTGGAAGCGCCAGTGGCGACCGACCTTGTGGCCCGGGACGGTCCCGCGCTGAACGAGTTTGTAGAGAGACGACTGCGAAACCTGTAGGTACACCGCCAGGTCGGAGATCGTCATGACCTCCGGCGTGGCCGATGGATGGTGGTTCGGGCGGCGTGAACGGGCCATCGGGAGAGTGTAGCAGTTATTGGCAACTGGTGGACGAGCGGTTTGGCCCCATTGGCCGTTCTTTGAGACGATAAACGCCCCGGCAGGTGTCCGGGGCGGGGGTGCTCACGGGCTTGCATCGTGCCGTCAAGATTCATCGTGGTCGGGCAGCGGGCCGTCGGCCGCTTCGTCCCATTCGAGGGCGTAGCGCTCGGCGATGTCCTCAAGGTCGTGCTCGGTGAGGTAGTCCGCCGTCCTGCGCTCCTGGCAGGCGGCAACCGCCCGCGCCAGGTCCGTCCACTCTTCTAGAGTGACCATCTGATCCTGCCGTGCGCCGAGGAGGTAGAGAGCGGCCTGAAGCACGGACTCGAGTTGCGCTTGGCGTTCGGGCGTCGCGTGCGGGGCGGGGGGCGTGCTCATGGTTCAGACTCCCTTCCCCGCGACGAAGACGCCGCGTTCGTGCTTCTTGAACCGGGCGGCGGTGCCCTTGGCGGCGATCTCGCGGATGATGGCGGCATAGAGCGTGGCCTCGGGCGTCTTGCCGCCGGGGCTCGTCCACAAGCCCTTGGCCTCCATCTCCGCGACCATCTCCTTGGCCCGCATGGGTACCTTCGCGCCCGCGATCACCTGCGCTGCGGCATCGAGCGCGCTGATGCGCTTGGGCTTGGGCTCCTTCGCGGGCTTCGGGGCCGTGGGGGCCTTGGCGGCTTTCTCGCCCTTCGCCTTGGCGGGCTTCTTCGTCTTCGTGCTCATGGTCATCTCCGAACTGTGGGTTGGAACTCCCGTCGCACGCTGCGGCGGGGAAGCGTGGCCGTCGCGGTTCCCCGCGACGCCGCGTTGCGCGTGTCAACAGCCCGCGACGCGCTCCATCTCGTTGAGCACGTCGTGGACCATCGAGTTGGTGG